>Ga0187877_1000812_pt1 | contig 36409 bp, 35 predicted proteins | sample June2016WEW_17_1_3_FD_132430 | JGI IMG/M metagenome (GOLD analysis project Ga0187877, IMG submission 132430) | Peatland microbial communities from SPRUCE experiment site at the Marcell Experimental Forest, Minnesota, USA - June2016WEW_17_100 | ecosystem: Environmental > Terrestrial > Soil >...
AGGTTCTCTCGGTGATGCGCTCGTAGGTATATTGCTACCAGCACTTCGGCCTTATTCTTGGTTGATTCTGTTCCTTTGGATGATTCTTGTATTTGTGGGTATTTGGTTAATTCATAGACAATAAACCCAACCCTTGACGGGCTTCGAGGTTTGAATCATAATAATAAACGACCGCTTACCTAGGTGGCTTGAGCGGTCAAAATGAGCGGTTTTCTCGGCTGAACTTGCCTCAAGTGAAAGATGCTATCCGAGGTACCTGAGAGGCAGGTAACCCGTTCGCCTGAAAAAAGAGACCGGAAGCTCCGGTTTCTCTTGGTTCAGTTTTCACTACACTCGCAATTCCCACCCCCGCAGCTACATTCCGGTAGGCTGTTCGGGTTATCCATTAAAAACCCGTTGCCGCGTTCATCGTCAATGTAATCGATGGTGGTGCCGAGCATCGATTGGATCGAAATTTCATCCACCAGGATTTTTATCCCCTCCACCTCGATGGTCGAGTCCTCCCCGCGGGCTTGATTATCGATCGCCATCCCGTAATGGAAGCCGGAGCAGCTCCTGCCCGCGATGTAAATCCGTAGGCCATAGCCCTGAGCCAGATCGTACGGCGCAAGTAATTCACGCATCATCTGCAAGGCGGTTGGTGTGATTTGGAGAGCGTTGGTTTGAATGGGGGTTGTCATGGTTTCCTCATGGACAGGGATAATTAGGATAAATCGTATCAGATTTATAGGAAGTTGTCAACACCCCGGGTTATTCCAACATTAAGGATGAACGAAGAAATCCTGGATCGTGCAGGTCCGGTTGTGCTTGCAATTTCCAATTCGGGCGTATATAATCCTGCCGTTGCTTGTCCTCTTCAAGAAGGAGTGCTCGATGCTAAAAATTTCACCTGTCGTGATCCTCCTGGGGATGTTAGGGGTGTTGCTCAGCTCGTGCCGTTCGGTCGCCTCCTCGACCGCACCGGCCGGGACGGTCGAGGCTTACATCCAGGCTCTGGTAGGGATGGACAAGAATCACCTTTCAGCACTTAGTTGTTCAACTTGGGAACCGACTGCGTTGCAGGAAATGGACTCTTTTCAAGCCGTAAAAACCCGGTTGGAGGGTCTGGCATGCCAGGTAAGCGGTACGGATGGTGCAACCACGCTGGTGAAGTGTCAAGGCAAGATTATTGCGACCTACAACGGCGAGGACCAGGCCCTTGATCTATCGGTCCGGACATACCAGGTCGTGCAGCAAGGTGGGGAATACGTCGTCTGCGGATTCCGATGAAATCCCGTCTGTTTACGCGTGAAAATCTTTGGGCGCTGTTGCTCTGTCTTACGCTGATCATCCTGGTGATCTTGACAACCAGCAGCGCGCCGACCTGGATCTACCAGGGTTATTGATGACCCTGGCCGATACTCTTTTGCTGATCGGGGTCGCGGGCCTGCTTGGTTTGATCGCACGGCCGGACAGACGGCTATACTTCCTCCTTGGACTCAGCGCCCTGGCGGTCTTCGCCTTCCAACCGGCCCTCCCGATACGGGGTCTGGATTTCTGGCTTCCCACTGCTACTTTATCGGTAGCAGTGATTGGCTGGGCTTTGACCGCCCCGCGCGCCCTGCGCACATGGCGGAACACCTGGCTGGCTGCTCTCATCCTTGGAACGATCGTCCTGGCCTTGGCGCTGACCCGTTATATCAATCTTCCGTCCCTGTTGACGGCCTCCCTACCACCGCAGATCGAGCTTGTGGTCGTTAGCCTGCTGGTGATCTCGTTGCTCGTGTTTTTATTGGTGCGGTTTACAGCCCCCGGGAAAACGCTGCTTTCGCTTGCCTCCCTGGTGATCATCGGCATCTTCCTGGTTTTAAAAACCCCTGCGCTGGCAATTTGGGCCGCGGCAGTGCTGCGCGGCTTGAACGGCCAGTCCACTCGCACGGCGACCGCACAGGACCTGAGCTGGTTGGGTTTCTCCTACATTGCATTCCGCCTCCTGCATACCCTGCGTGACCGTCAGACAGGACGCATGCCTCCGGTTACGCTCGCCGAGTACGTCGTCTACATGCTATTCTTCCCAGCGCTGACCGCCGGGCCGATCGACCGCATCGAACGATTCCTCACCGACCTGCGCCGACCGCTGGCGCTCACCTCGGAGGATTGGAGCGAAGCCGGGAAACGGGTGGTCGTGGGATTGTTCAAGAAATTTGTCCTGGCGGACAGCTTGGCATTGATTGCCCTCAATGGAACGAATGCCTTGCAGGTTCGCACGTCTGGCTGGACCTGGGTCTTGCTGTATGCCTTTGCATTCCAGATCTACTTTGATTTCAGCGGCTATACGGATATTGCCATCGGCCTCGGCCGCCTGCTGGGGATTCGCCTGCCCGAGAATTTTGCTGCGCCTTATTTAAAGCCGAACTTGACCCAGTTTTGGAATAGCTGGCATATGACCTTAACCCAGTGGTTCCGTTCTTATTTCTTCAACCCTCTCACACGCGCCCTCCGCTCTGCGAAGAGGCGGCTGCCAACCCCCGTGACCATCCTCTTTGCCCAAATCAGCACGATGGTGCTGATCGGCCTATGGCATGGCGTGGCTGCTAATTTTGTCCTCTGGGGGCTGTGGCATGGTGCCGGTCTGTTTGTTAACAACCGCTGGTCGGAATTCACCCGTCCGCGGCTAGGCAACCTCCCACGCACCTGGACGAAAGCCTTGGAAGTAGGGAGCACCTTGCTCACGTTTAACTATGTTGCCTTGGGCTGGGTCTTCTTTGCGCTGCCGGATCCGGCGACCTCGTGGCACGTCTTCTTAAAACTCTTCGGTCTGGCCTGATGAGAGAACCCGTTTCCCCCCTGCGTGTTCTGGCGAAAGGGCTTCTGCTCTTCGCCATCTTCAACCTGGTATTTGCTGCCTGGGCACCCGCCCATCTCGGCGACCTGTCGCTTTACGGGTCTGTATTTCCAGGCCGATTGCGCCTTCCCTTCGGGGAGGACTCGCAGCATGCCTATAACCTCTCACTCTTTAATTTGGACGCCATGTTCAGCTCGCAGGTGCTTGCTGAGGGCGTGAAGCCCCAGAATGAATACCGCGTGATCGTGATCGGTGATTCCTCGGTCTGGGGGATCCTGCTGCGGCCGGAACAGACGCTTTCCGGTCAACTGGATGCGCAGGGCCTGGCCACCTGCGACGGACGACAGATCCGCATCTATAACCTCGGTTATCCAACGATATCCTTGACCAAGGACCTGATGATCCTGAATTACGCCATGCGCTACCAGGCTGATCTTGTGGTTTGGCCTGTCACCCTTGAAGCGTTCCCCTTCGATCAACAGCTTGCGTCTCCGATCGTGGCAAACAATACCGAGGCGGTTCAAGAGCTGATCGCGAAGTTTCACCTGCCGTTCAACCCGCATGACCCGACGCTCGTTCAGACCAACTTCTGGCAGCGCACCCTCATTGGCCAGCGACGCAACCTCGCCGATTTGCTCCGCCTGCAACTCTACGGCGTTATGTGGGCTTCAACCGGCGTCGATCAGGTTTATCCAACGGATTATTCACCGGCCCAGACCGACTTCGATACGGACGTATCCTTCGACGGCAGACAGGGGCCGGCACTCGACCAGACCCAACTGGCGTTCGATGTGCTGAAAGCCGGTGAGCGTGAAGTGGGTAAAACTCCACTTCTCCTGGTGAATGAGCCGATCCTGATCAGTGCCGGAAAAAACAGTGACCTCCGGTATAATTTCTTCTACCCGCGCTGGGCCTACGACCAGTACCGCCAGGACCTAACCCTCCAGGCAGGGCTCAACGACTGGAACTACCTCGATGAATGGAACCTCGTCCCGGCGGGTGATTTCACCAATAGTGCCATTCATCTCACCCCTGCTGGGGAACACCTATTGGTCGATAAAGTCAAAACATCCATCCTATCCTTGAGTTGTCGATGAACAAACGGCACCTACTTTACCTGATCCTTATCGTCCTCGTATCCGCCTGCAGTGGCCAGCCTACCCCTGCTCTAACGGTTCAGGCGCCAACGCGGGGGATGCCAACCCCAGGAATGCCAACCCCAGGAATACCAACCCTCTCGCCCCTATCCCCTTCACCGTCCTTGTTGCCGGCGACCCCTGCCACCCAAACCTCCATGCCTCCCGCCACTCCCACGCTCGCGTCGGAAGCCTGGATGCAAATGCCGGTTGTCCCTGTCGGGGTCAGCCAGCGCGTGCGGGACATCTACCTCCACGGTCAGCAATTAGGGAACAACCCAAATGCGTTTTCGAAAGTCGGGGATTGCGAATCGACCCCCTCCTGGTTCCTGGGCGACTTTGATCTTGGAAAGGCCAACTACTCGCTTGGCCCTTATACCAACCTGCAGCCCGTGATCGATCAATTCCACGGTTCATTTGGTCGGACCAGCCTCGCCGCGGGACGGGGCTATGCGGCCGCGACCGTTCTGTCCGTGCTGTGGGCGGACCCCAAACTTTGTCACGCTGGCGAGATACCACTCGCATGTGAGCTGCGCGTGAACAGGCCATCTTTTGCCTTCGTGATGCTGGGGACGAACGATGCCTCGAACCCGGTAAAATTCGAAGGTTATATGCGGCAGATCCTGGACACGCTGATCCAGGCGGGAGTTGTCCCCATCCTGGCAACCAAGGCGGACAATCTGGAGGGAGATCATTCCCTGAACGCGACCATCGCCCGCCTGGCCTATGAATATGAACTTCCCCTGTGGAATTTCTGGCTGGTCGTCCAGCCGTTACCTGAAAAGGGACTGCAGGCAGACCTGTCCCACTTGACCTTTGCCCCCAACCGTTTCGACAATCCCCGCGATATGCAAGCCGCCTGGCCCTGGCGGAACCTGACCGCGCTGCAGGTGCTGGATGCCGTCGAGCACGGAATCAACGGACAGTCCTGATCGGGAAGGATGGAACACCCATGGAAGATATTTCAAGTGCCCTGAATCAGTATATTGCCACGGAGATCGCCAGACAGCCGCAGCGCGTCCTCGCTCCCGAGGAGCCGTTGATCACGAGCGGGCTGATCGACTCCTTTCACCTGGTGGATCTGGCCCTGTTCGTTGAGGACAGGTTTGGGGTCCACCTCGACGATGCTGAGTTGAACTCCCAGACTTTCGATACCCTGGCCCAGTTGGTCGCCCTGGTCGAATCGCGCCGTTGAGGCATGCCAAACTTTACCGAACTGCTGAAGCTGCAATACGACCAGCATCCTGATCAGGTGGCGGTAACCCTGTTGCAGGCCAATGCACCCGACCTGCCGGTGACATATCGGGCCCTGCTTGAGGGAGCTGCGGGGTATGAACGGACCTTTGCGCAGAACGGCATCCAGCCCGGTGAGGTGGTCGTTCTGATCCTGCAACATGGAATTGACCTGCTCCATGCCTACTTCGGTGCGGTGCTCTATGGGGTGATCCCCTCGATCATGCCCTTCTTGACCGAAAAGCTCCTGCCTGAGCGCTACCGCGCCGACCTGGCTTCCTTGGTCTCCGTGACCCAACCCTCCGCAGTGGTCACATATCGGGATTTCGAATCCGAGGTGCGCGCTGCGCTCTGTCCGGGTGATTCGGTCCGGTCGGTGATTGTCGCCGGTCGGGTCGAAAGCCCGCGCCGACCGGACTTTGCCGCGTGTCCGGGAATCCACCGGCGGGCTGACGACATCGCCTTGCTCCAGCATTCATCCGGAACGACGGGGTTGCAGAAAGGGGTTGCGCTCTCCCACCAAGCGGTCTGCAACCAGCTGGAGCACTACCGGCGGGCGATCCGTTTGAGCGCCTCGGATGTCTTTGTCTCCTGGTTGCCGCTCTATCATGACATGGGGTTGATCGCCTGCTATTTAATGCCCATCCTGCTCGGTTCACCGCTGGTGCTGCTCTCTCCCTTCGATTGGGTGCGGGCGCCTTACCGATTGCTGCGCTCGGTTTCCCAATACCAGGGGACCCTCTCCTGGCTACCCAATTTTGCTTATAACTTCTGCGCGCAGAAAATCCGTGACCGGGACTTGGAGGGTGTGGATCTCTCCTCATGGCGGGCTGTCAGCAACTGCTCGGAGCCGATGCGCCTGGAGAGTCACCAGGCCTTCTATGAGCGCTTCCGGAAATACGGCTTACGGTATGAGTCCCTTGTCACCTGCTACGCGATGGCAGAGAATGTCTTCGCTGTCACCCAGGGCGGGATCGATGCGCCCGTGGCGGTGGACGAGGTCGACCGGGATAGCCTGCAGATGGATGGGATGGCCTGCCCGGCAGTTCCTGGTAAGGCCAGCCTTAAGATGTTGGGAGCAGGGAAACCGATTGAAAATACTTCCGTGCGCATCTTGGATAACCGGGGCCACCCTCTGAAGGCGCGCAGCATCGGAGAGATTGCGTTGAAAAGCGACTGTATGCTGACTGGATACTACCATCGATCCGACGCGACCGAAAGCGCATTTCGAGCGGGCTGGTACCTGACCGGGGATCTCGGTTATATGACCTCCGATGGCGAGGTCTACGTGACGGGCCGCAAAAAGGACCTGATCATCGTCGGTGGGAAGAACATCTATCCTCAGGACCTGGAATTGTTGGCTTATCAAGTCCGCGGAGTCCACGCCGGGCGTGCCTCAGCATTCGGAATTTTTGATGATAGCTCGGGCACTGAGGAAGTGGTGCTGGTGGCCGAGGTGGAGACCGACGACCCGGACGAGTTGCAACGCATTTCCACCCAAGTGCGCCAGGCGGTAACACGCGGTTCAGCGGTCACTCTCCGTTACGTGCATCTGGTCAGGCACCCTTGGTTGGTCAAGACCTCAAGTGGTAAAACGGCCCGATCAGCTAATCGGGAAAAGTTTCTGAAGGAGATCGAGAAGTCTGGACTGAGCTTCTGACCCATCCTGCCTAGATTAAGGAATAAAAAAAACCGCCTTCGCTTCTGCGAGGGCGGCCGTTTCCCTGTAGCTAATTTGAAGTAATACGGTTCTCAAGCGTGCGGTTGAAAATTTCTTCCTGTTCTTTGTTCATGGCGGATTTTGACTTGTTGATCTTCATTGGCGCGCTTTTTTTGGTGCCTTTCGAGCGCTCCATCGCCTCGCGATAGGCGATTTCCATGGTGGTCAATTCGGGTTCTTTCGGTTCGGGTTCAACCGTTTCGGATTCTTTCTTGCCTTTCTTGCTGCGCGCCCGTTTGGGCTCGGCTTTTACCTCGGCCAGGATTTCCTCGGGTTTGGGCTGGGCGGCCTTGATGCTCAGACGGATCTGCTTTTTGCGTCGGTCCACCTCCAGGACCTTGGCTTCCACCTCCTCACCCTCTTTCAGGACCTCGGCCGGGGATTTGATGTAATCATGAGAAATTTCGCTGACGTGCACCAAACCCGCCCGTTCTGCGCCGATGTCGACGAATGCCCCATAGCTTTCCAGACGGGTCACCTTCCCCTTGACCAGCATGTCCGGTTTGACCTCGCGCCATTCCAACTTCAGCGGTTCGACCATGGTGAGTTCCACACGGTCGTCGCGCACGCGACGCACCCAGACATCTACGGTTTGTCCGACCTGGACGACGTCCTCTACCCGGTTGACCGGTTCCGCGCGTAATTGGGATATATGGACCACCCCGGGCACCTTTTCGCCGACGTCAACGATAGCCCCTGCCAGGGTGATCTTGATGACCTTGCCGGTCATATGCATTTTCGGTTGCAGCGCACCTTCTTGCGCGGAGGTCGTAGGTTCTTCCATCGCAGGTACTCCAATTATCTGTCCTTGATTTGAGCCGAAGGCGGATTATACCTGTATCGGGGGAAACCGTCAAATCGAATTTAAACCTTTTAACTCAACCGGGAATTAACCCTGTTAATATAGGTAGGCCCCCAGGTCAGGTCTGGGGGTCTATTGGCTCGTTTCAATGGGTGATACGGGTTAATGCATGCCGCTGGGCGAGAACCGCAAACGGCCGTGCCAGGTTACATCTCGCGCACGTCCAGTACGGATTTTACAACCGGTGTGAGTATATTGATCAGTTTGGTCCTGGAGAGTTCCTGCACTTTAACGGTCATCTCCCACACTTCCGGTTCCATCGAGACTTCGTTAAAACCGAGGCCGACGATATCGCCTCCGGCCTCCGCGATGGCGCGGGTAATTTTTGCAAAAGTTCCTTTACTGCCGGAGATGGTCGCGGACAGGCGAACGCCGTGCCGGCGACCTCCCAGGAGGGAAGTAAAAATCTTGAACAGATCGCTTTCGGTGATGATCCCTGCCAGGGCTGTCCCCCGTATCACAGGCAGTCCGCCGATTTTATTTTCCGCCATGATACGAGCGGCCTCTTCGATCGGGGTGTCCTCGCTGACGGTGATGACCTTGCGAGTCATCACTTTATCGACTTTCAGTTTGGCCAGTAGGGAATGGATCTCCCAGACATTCAGGGATGTGGCCGGGGAGGGGGAGGCATAGAGCAGATCTCCTTCCGCCACGATGCCAACCAGCTTGCCGTGGGCGTTCAGCACCGGCAGGCGGTGTACCTTTTTCTCGCGCATCAATTGCAAGGCATCGGACACGGACATGTCTGGCGGGATGGTTACCGGTTTCTTGGACATGAATTCTTGTACAAGCATGATAGCCTCCTGGATCGGATTGTTTATCTAGTATAGCACAATCGTCAACCCTCTTTTTTGGCAGTCCCACCCGCCGCAGGCACCCTGGGCTTGATTAGAAATCTGGACTCGCTTATGGATAAAAAAAGGCCCCGCCTGTGCAGAGCCTCTGGATCCAGTCCTTGATTACATACCCGCCATATAGGCCAGGCCGACGGTCCCTGGGCCAGAATGGGTGCCGACCACCGGGCTGACACTGGTGAAGACAGTTTCCACGGCCTGGGTTGCGGCTGCCCCGGCTTCGAGGATTGCCCGGGCATCTGCCTCGGCGTTGGCATGCAGGACTGCCAGGCGTACCGGGGTCCGGCCTGAGACATCCTGTTGGATGAGGGCAATCACCCGCTCATAGGCCTTGCGCTTCGTGCGGACCTTTTCCACCGCTTCGATTCTGCCTTCGCGCAGTTGCAGGATCGGCTTGATGTTGAGCGTGGTCCCCAGGAATGCTGCCCCGCCGCCGATGCGCCCTCCGCGTCGTAGGAATTCCAGGGTTTCGACGACAAAATAAACACCGGTATGCTTCTGGGTCTCTATGGCCAGTTGCTGGCATTCGGCCAGACCCGCGCCGGCTGCAATGGCCCGTGCGACGGTCAAGAGCTGAAACCCCATCGCCATCGAGGTGGAAAGGGTGTCCACGATCGCAATCCGATCGCCAGCCTTAGAAAGCATATCCTTGCCCTGGAGTGCGGACTGGACCGTCCCGGAGAGTTTGGACGATATGAACATCCCCAGAACGTCGTAACCCGCCTCCAGCAGGTTCTCAAAGGTGTTCTTCATCGTTACAACCGATACCTGGGCGGTGGTTGGCATGTCCTTGGAGGATGCTAGTCGCTTGTAGAACTCGTCCGGCAGGATATCGATTCCGTCCTGAAAATGTTCTTCCCCCCAGATCAGGCTTTGGGGTGTGATCGTGATGGAATATTTTTTAACCAGGTCGCCGGGCAGGTAAGCGGTACTGTCTGAGACAAGCGCGACTTTTGCCATGATAACTCCTAGATCGAGGATATTGTCCGAAAGGCAATTATATAACGAATGCAACCCTCTGAGGGGGTCAACGGTGCGCCGATCCAAAATCGAATTTCCCGTCACGTCCTCATCGAAAATGTTCCTTCGTGGGTGTTGATGGCTGACCGGTAAATTGGGTGAGAGGCAATTCGGTTCCTTGACCATCCGGCTCTTATCGGCTAAAATCTGTCCGCTTTTATGGAATATCCCTTTATATAATGAAGAGAGACCATGTTTGAGACCCTTACCGGGCGGTTGAACCAGGTTTTTAACGAGCTGCGGCGGCGCGGAAAACTCTCCGAGGCGGACGTCGACGCGGCATTGCATGAAGTGCGCCTGGCGCTCCTGGAAGCGGATGTGCATTACAGCGTGGTTAAGGATTTCATCAGCCGGGTGCGGGAACGAGCCGTCGGGGCAGAGGTGTCGAAAGCCCTCAACCCGGGTCAGCAGGTCGTTAAAATCGTCAACGATGAACTGGTGGCTACCCTGGGGGACCCAGCCCCGCTTAGTCTGAACGGACCAAAACCGCGCCCGATCATGCTGGTCGGCCTGCAGGGGTCGGGCAAGACAACCGCAGCTGGAAAACTTGCCCGGGAGCTGCGCGGGCGAGGTGAACGCGTCCTGCTGGTGGCTGCCGACCCTTACCGACCGGCGGCAGTCCAGCAACTGCGGACGCTTGGGGAGCAGCTGGATGTTCCGGTCTTTTATCAGGAAGGGTTGCCTCCGCCTGAACTGGCCAGGCATGCACTGGATAAAGCCCGAGATGGTGGTTATTCGGTCCTGGTATTCGATACTGCAGGCCGCTCCCAGCTGGATGAGACCCTGATGGAAGAGCTGCGGGCGATTGCCGCGTACACATCGCCTGTGGAGACCTTGCTGGTGGTGGATGCCATGATCGGTCAGGAAGCGCTTCACGTCGCCGAAGGGTTTCAGAAGGCGGTTCCTTTGACCGGCTTGATCATGACGAAGATGGACGGAGATGCCCGCGGAGGGGCAGCCATCTCGATCCGCTCCGTGACAGGCGTACCGATCAAGTATCTGGGGACGGGCGAGAAGCTAGACGCGTTAGAGGCATTTCATCCGGAGCGATTGGCTTCCCGTATCCTGGGCATGGGAGATGTACTTGGCTTGATTGAAAAGGCTGAGGCAGCCTTTGATGAGCAACAGGTTCAGAAACAGGCCGAAAGGCTTACCCGCGGTGAGTTCACCCTGGAAGATTTGATCGAAATGCTGCGCTCCTCGAAGAAGATGGGACCCATGAGCCAGTTGGTCGATATGTTGCCTGGGGAGGTCGGCCGGGCAGCCCGGAATGTCTCCCCGCAGGATATGGACCGCCAGTTCAAGCGTCTCGAGGCGATTATCTGCTCGATGACTCCTGCCGAAAGACAGAATCCAGACCTGCTGAACGCCAGCCGCCGCAGGCGGATCGCCAGCGGATCCGGGAGCCAGGTACAGGAGGTGAACCGGTTAATGAAGCAGTTTCGCGAGATGCAGCGCCTCTTCAAGACTGTCCAAAGAACCGGCGGTCGCGGCCTGTCAGGTTTGTTTGGATAAGGTAAAATAGGGCAGATTCAAGCCCGCTCACCAATCAACCCAGGGCCTCCCTATCCGCCCAGGATTTTCCTTCCTGCCAGGCGGAAGGTAGACGGGAGATGCCCTTGATTGGAAAATCTATTCATTGAAGGAGAGCATTACCGATGGTTCGAATTCGTCTTCGCCGTACTGGCCTGAGAGGCCAGCCGAGCTACCGTATTGTCGTGGCGGATAAGGAAAGCCCGCGCGATGGCCGTTTTCTTGAGATTGTCGGTTTTTACAACCCTCGCACAGAACCCGCGACTTTGGAAATCAAGGAAGCCAAGGTGTATGAGTGGATGAACAAAGGCGCTCAGCCGAGCGAGTCGGTCGCGCAGTTGTTCAAGACCGCTGGCCTGACTGCACGCTATGAACGCCTGAAGACCGGCGAAAAGGTTGAGACGCTGCTCGAGGAGGCTGAGAAAGCCAAAGCGGCCCGCGTCGTCAATCCGAAAACCCGCAAGTAGAGCAGTTGTGCTGCGCATATGAAAGACCTGACAGAATATATCGCTCGATCCCTGGTCGAGCACCCGGACGAAGTAGCGGTCGCAGAAATCCGCCATGGCAGCCGCGTGACATTGGAGCTGAGCGTATCCAAAGAGGACATGGGGCGCGTGATCGGCAAGGGTGGCCGTGTGGCAAATGCCATCCGCACGCTGTTGCGCGTGGCTGCCGAGCGGGATGGTAGCCAGGTGACGCTCGAAGTCGTCGAACCTTAAGCCTCTCCGCATGACAAGACCTGAACGAACAACAGGTTCGCAAGCTGCGGACGGGGCTGCTTTCCTGGCAGCCGGTCAGATCCGTCGCCCGCACGGGGTGACGGGAGAAGCCTTGGTGGAGATTTTCACGGATTTCCCTGAACGCCTGCGACCGAAGAAGAAGATTTACCTCGGTGAAAGCCATGTCCCGCTGACCATCCGCAGCAGCCGACCCCACGGCCAGGGGCTGCTGCTCGCCTTCGAAGGCATCCGCACACCGGAGGAGGTCAGCCGCTTTCGGAATCAGGTGCTCTACGTCAGCTCGGCCCACCGACCTGCTCTCCCTGCCGGTGAGTATTATCACGATGAACTGTTGGGGATGCAGGTGGTCGATGAAGACGGCCGAATACTTGGAGAGCTCGCCGAGATCATGCAGACTGGCGCCAACGATGTTTATGTGGTATCCGGCGTAAATGGACGTGAACTCCTGCTGCCGGCGACAGCTGAAGTTGTCCTCCACATCGACCTGCTCCAAAAGGTTATTCAAGTGCATCTGCTTCCTGGGTTGATGGATGAAGAACGTCACTCGACTTGAAGCGGTTTCGAGGCTCAAGTCAGGAGGGCGCGGTAAATTACTCCGGGCGGGAGTGGTTTCGGAGCCAAAGGGCGAACCAATCTCCTTGATGACGATGGACCATACATTTGCAGTAATCATGGCTGGGGGCAGCGGGACGCGCCTGTGGCCGGTTTCCCGCCAGAAGCACCCGAAACATATTCTCCCGCTTCTCGGAGAACGCACCCTTTTCCAGGGGACGGTGGACCGCCTCGACGGGCTGCTCTCCCCCGACCACATCCTGGTGGTCACGGCTGCCGGCCAGGCACGAATCCTGAAAAAGCAGGCACCCATGATCCCGGCGAGCAATTTCCTGGTCGAGCCGGAACCGCGCGGCACGGCGGCGGTTGTTGGGCTGGCCGGGATGGTCCTGCGGGATCGCGATCCAGAGGCAGTCATGCTGGTCCTGCCTTCGGATCACTTCATCCGCAATCGCGATCTCTTCCAGCTCGTGATGCGGTCAGCGGTAGAGATTGCCAGGAAAGATTATCTGGTCACCCTCGGGATAACGCCGACCTTCCCGGCCACCGGATATGGCTATATCCAGCGCGGCAAGCCTCTTCTGGAAGAGGCAGCTTATCCTGCCTACCGCGTCCGGAAGTTCAAAGAGAAACCCACCACAGCCCAGGCCAGGAGCATGCTTTCAGATGGAGACCATTCGTGGAACTCGGGCATGTTCATCTGGCGTGCCGACCGCATTTTGGAAGAGTTCGCCCATCAACTGCCTGAACTGAAGCGCGCCCTGGAGCGGATCGGCTCCGCCTGGGGCACGGTTCATCAGAAGGCTGTGTTTGAGTCTGTCTGGCCGGGGCTCAAAACGGTGACCATTGACTACGGGATCATGGAGCATGCCGAGCGGGTGGTGGTGCTCCCGGCCGGGGGCCTGGAATGGAGTGACGTTGGGTCTTGGGATTCTCTTTTCGATGTCCTGATCCCGGATGTGGACGGCAATGTTGTCGTAAACAGCCATTTCATGTCCTTGGATACACACAATTCGCTCGTGTATGGCGGTCAGGAAAAGCTTATTGTTACCATCGGTGTGGACGATCTGATCATCATCGATACACAGGATGCCATGCTGGTTTGCCGCAAGGACCAAGCCCAGCAGGTTCGTCAGGTCATTTCCAAACTCAGGAACTCGGATCGCAACCATTATCTTTAGGAGGCGCCTCGTGGAAGCCTACTGTATGAAATGCAAGACCAAGCGGGAGATCGTTGATCCTCAAGCAACCTTTAATTCTGTAGGTGCACCGGTCACACGCGGTACCTGCGGAGTGTGTGGGACAACCCTGTATCGTATTGGTAAGACCCAGGCGCATGAAGGGATGGTCAAACCGGATCGATATGCCTCGCGCTCTGGAAAACTGGTAATCGTTGAGTCACCAGCCAAGGCCAAGACGGTCGGACGCTTCCTCGGCAAGGGATACACCGTGCGTGCCTCGGTGGGCCACGTGCGTGACCTGCTGCGCTCTCAGCTATCGGTGGATGTCGAACATAACTTTCAGCCGAAGTATCGCGTCCCAAACGAGAAAAAGGCTGTTGTCAAAGAACTCAAACAACTGGCAAAGGAAGCTGCCGAGGTTTACCTGGCAACCGACCCGGACCGGGAAGGGGAGGCGATATCCTGGCATCTGATGGAAGCTGCAGCGATCGATCCCAAGCTGGCCAAGAGAGTCGTCTTTCATGAGATCACTGAAGGCGCCATCCAGGAAGCCTTTGCGAATCCGCGTGACATCAACATGGACCTGGTGAACGCCCAGCAGGCACGCCGGATCCTCGACCGACTGGTCGGATACAGCATCAGCCCGATTCTGTGGGAGAAGGTCCGGTCACGGCTTTCAGCCGGAAGGGTCCAGTCCGTGGCGTTGCGTCTGATCGTCGAGCGTGAGCGTGCGATCGAGGCGTTCGTGCCGGTGGAATACTGGTCAATCGGGGCGGAACTGCGCCCGCAGGGTGAGAAACAGACCTTTCTTACCAAACTGGCCAAAGTGGACGAAAAAGATCCCGAACTGGGTACCGAGGCGATCGTCAAACCGATTCTGGCGGATATGGAAAAAGCAGAGTATGTCGTCACGCGTGTCAAACGCGGTGAACGACGCCGGAAACCATCCGCACCTTTCATCACCTCCACTCTCCAGCAGGAGGCTTCACGAAAATTGGGCTACACGGCTAAACGGACGATGGGTCTGGCGCAGGGTCTTTATGAAGGCCTGGATGTCGGCGAAGGCGGCACGACCGGCCTCATCACCTACATGCGCACCGATTCGATCAATATCGCGGAGGTGGCGCGTGAGGAGGCCCGCACCTATATTGCAAAGCGCTACGGCAACGATTTTCTGCCGGCGAAACCGCCCGAATATAAGACCCGCGCCGTTGGGGCGCAGGAGGCGCATGAGGCGATTCGCCCGACTTCGGTGGGACGCGAACCAGAAAAAGTGAAACCGTTCCTCGAACCGGCCATGTTCAAGCTCTACCAGCTGATCTGGCAGCGCTTCGTGGCTTCGCAGATGGAATCTGCGGTATACGATACCCTCTCCGTGGATGTGACCGGGAAAGGCTCTGACCACGCCTACACGCTGCGGGCTGCCGGGTCATCGGTTAAATTCCCCGGCTTCCTGGTTGTGTACGAGGAAGCGAAAGATGAAGATGCCAAGCCGGGTGGGGAAGAGGACGAGATGAACGTGCGCATCCCGGTCTCGATCGCTGAGGGCCAGAAACAGGATTTGCTCCGGTTGATCCCGGAACAGCACTTCACCCAACCACCCCCGCGCTTTACCGAAGCTTCGCTGGTGCAGACGCTGGAGGAAAACGGGATCGGGCGCCCCTCCACTTATGCGCCGATCCTGTCCACGATCCAGGCGCGCGGTTATGTGGAACGCGTGGATAAACGCCTTAACCCTACCGATACTGGCATCCTGGTCAATGACCTGATGATGCAGTATTTCCCTGAAATCGTAGACCTTAAATTCACTGCGAATATGGAAATGGATCTGGACAGGATCGCCGAGGGTCAGGCCAACTGGGAAAAGGTAATGCAGGAGTTCTATACACCTTTCGAGTTCAAGGTCAAGCGGGCCCAGGCGGAAATGCCGCAGACCAACACGGGACCGGAGCCGATCGGCCGAGCCTGCCCGGAATGCGGTAAGGATCTGGTCATCCGCTACGGCCGCTATGGCAAGTTCATCTCCTGCAGTGGTTTCCCGGAATGCCGGCATACCGAGCCGTGGCTGTTGAAGATTGGTGTGGAATGCCCCAAGGACCACGGGGAGATCGTCGAACGCAAAACTCGCAAGGGGCGCACCTTTTTCGGATGTGCCAATTACCCGAACTGCGATTTCACCTCCTGGAAGCGTCCGCTGGCTCAGAAATGCCCAAAATGCCAGGGCATGCTGGTTGTCGCTAACAAGCGTGAAGCCCAATGTCTCAGTTGCGAAGAGACTTTCCTTCTGGAAGAGGTCGTTCCAGAAACTGCCCTATAGGAGTGAACTATGTTATGGATTGTTGGTGCCCTTTTTCCTGCTCTGACCAACCGAGCAGCCTTCTATCTGGACCCCGGTTCCGGTAGCTTCCTGATCCAACTGCTGATCGCTGCAATTGCCGGAGCGGGGATTGTGATCGCCTCGCAGTGGTCCAGGATCAAACGCATGTTCGGGAAAAAGAAGACCAATGTAAGTGAAGCCGAAGACGAGGATGATGAACAAAAACCTGACGCTTGATTCCTCCTTTCGAGACCCGAGCGGATTCCTTTTCGTCCGGGAGGGCGTCCTTTACCGACAGGTGAACCGCGCCTATGCTGAGAACTACGCGCGCTTGATGGAGTCCGGTTTATATGCGAAGTTGGTCAAGGCCGGACTTCTGATTCCGCACACCGAGGTGAATATCGACCCGCCTACCCCGGAGCTGGCATTTAAGGTGATCTGCCCGGAGCGCGTGCCGTTCATCTCCTATCCGTATGAATGGTCCTTCGGACAGCTGAAGGATGCTGCTTTGGCGACCTTATCGATCCAGAAACGAGCCTTGAAGGCGGGAATGTCGCTCAAGGACGCCAGCGCCTACAACATCCAGTTCTACCAGGCGAGACCGACCATGATCGATTCGCTCTCCTTTGAAATTTACCAGGAAGGAGAACCCTGGGTCGCCTACCGGCAGTTCTGCCAGCATTTCTTGGCTCCCCTGGCACTTATGACCTATCGCGATATACGCCTGAGTCAATTGCTGCGGGTGTATATCGACGGCATCCCGCTGGATCTGGCAAGCAGCCTGCTCCCAGGTCGTACCCGTTATAAGCTGGGGTTGGCCACGCATCTGCACCTGCATGCGCGCGCCCAGAGACGCTATGCCGACGTCTCCCTGGCGGAAGCCCGCGCCGGCCGGAAGATGAGCCAGCAGGCACTGTTTGGCCTGATCGAGAGTCTGCAAAATACCATCCGTGCTTTGGTATGGAAACCAGCTGGCACCGAATGGGCGGACTATTATCAGGCCACCAATTACACCGATGCCGCCTTTGAACACAAGAAGACTTTGATCGGGGAATGGCTATCGACGATCCAGCCGAAAAACGTCTGGGATCTGGGAGCGAACACGGGAGTTTTCAGCCGGCAGGCAGCGGCGCGGGGGATCTTCACCCTGGCATTCGATATCGATCCAGCCGCCGTCGAGCAGAACTATCAGCAGATGAAAACCGAAAAGCTAACCAACCTGTTGCCGCTCGTCCTTGACCTGACGAACCCCAGTCCAGCCATCGGCTGGCAGAATCGGGAGCGTGAGTCGCTGCTTCAGCGCGGGCCGGCGGACGTGGTCCTGGCGCTGGCCCTGATTCACCATTTGGCCATTGCCAACAATGTCCCGCTGACACGCGTGGCTCAATTCTTAGCTGATCTGGGGGACTGGTTAATCGTCGAATGGATCCCTAAAACCGATTCCCAGGTCCAAAAACTGTTGCGCAGCCGTGTGGACATCTTCCCAGGATATACCCGGGAGGTTTTTGAACAAATCTTCGGACAATTCTACGAAATCCGGAAGGAGAGTGCCATCCGTGATTCAGAACGTAGTGTATACTTAATGAAACGGAAATAGGTGTTGGCTAAATGGGAATGATTTTGTATAATTAGTTAGTTTGTCTTGCACGCAGCGGCCGGAGGAGGATGCCATGAAACTACTCGACAACTTGAAAAAGCCCTTGGTTGCAGCCATCCTGGCCGGCATTGTAGGGATCATCCTGGGATTGATCTGGGCCTGGGTGATCCAGCCCGTGGAATGGGTCAATGTTCCACCTGATAAACTGGGCAGCTATTATCAAGAGCAGTATTTAAGGGCGGCGATCGATTCATACAAGGTGAAGCCGGATGCCGCGCTGGCCATGCAGCGCTATCAGGGACTGGGCGCCATCGGTCCTACACTTCTCGCTCAGATCGAGGCCAATCCTGGTAGTCAGGATGCGGGCTCCATATTGAATTTCGCCAACGCAGTCCAGCCTCCAGCGAGTCCCTCCGTGACCCCGACCCCCGGGACTGTGAAGCCTGCTGTAGGTAGCCTACCCCTGAAGAGTTATGCCCTGATCGTGGTCGCCATCCTGGTGATTGCCCTGGTGGTCTATGCGGCCGTCAAATATCTGTTGCCCATTTTCCGCCGTTCCCCCCCCAGTGAACAGACCCCTGCCATGCGGGCTCGGGACCTCAGCAGCCATACCGAAATGACTGATTATGCAGCCCGGGGTGAGGAACCGCCTATTGCCCAGTTTGTGACAACCTATGTCTTGGGGGATGACCTCTTCGATGACTCCTTCAGCATCGACAGCCCCGCCGGGGAATTCCTGGGGGAATGCGGCATTGGTATATCGGAGACCATCGGCGTCGGTGATCCAAAGAAAGTTACTGCCTTCGAGGTTTGGCTCTTCGACAAAAATGACATCCAGACCGTGACCAAGGTATTGATGAGCGCACATGCATTCAATGACCCGGCGACCTACCAGCGTCTGGAAGCAAAAGGCGAACCTTTCCAGGTCGAACGCGGCAAGCAGGTTGTTCTGGAGACTGCTGCCTTGCAGCTGGTCGCGACCGTTTCGGATATGGAATACGGACAGGGAGCCATGCCGGAAGAGAGTTACTTTGAGCGTCTCACCCTGGAGATCGCCGTTTGGCCAAAACCTGCTACAGCTACTACTCCACAGCAGCCTGAATAAAATCAAGCGGCCCTTCCGGGCCGCTTGATTAATACCCGAACTGGATCGGTACCGTTTGCGGTGCCGATCCTTTTCATTCTATTTTCACGATTTTAAAACGGAGCTTGCCACCCGGGGTCTCCACCTCTACCGTATCGCCGCGGCGGTGGCCCATCAGAGACCGCCCGATCGGGGATTCGTGCGAGATCTTTCCGTTGCGTGGATTGGCCTCTTTTGCACCGACCAGGTAGAACGTCTCTGGATCCTGGCCCGGCTCCTGGACGGTCACTCGAACCCCCACCTCAACCACATCCCTGGGGCCGCTTTTCTCTTCGACGATGATCGCATCCCGCAGGATATGTTCGAGTTCCAGGATGCGGCCTTCGAGAAAACCCTGATCCTCCTTGGCTTTGTGGTAATCGGCGTTTTCGGAAAGGTCGCCCATTTGAATGGCCTCCCGCAGGCGTTTGGCAAGGGCCAGCCGTTGCGGGCCTTTCAGCTCTGCCAGTTCTTTTTTCAGGCGCGTCGCACCTTCGGATGTCAGGTATGTAGGGTCAGGCATAGCTCACACTCACTGGTCATGGTTTTAAGAAGGGATCGAACAACCGTTCGTGCTCTTCGATCGCAAAGCGGTCTGTCATCCCGGCGATGTAATCGCAGATGGTGCGTTCCAGGCCGCGTTTATCGATCCAGGCCTGAACGTGACCCGGCAGGATCATGGGTTCATCCTGATAGGCACGGAATAGGTCGGTGACGATTCGTTCCGCCTTAACCTGCATGCGCATTACCCGGTAGTGGCGATACAGCTTGTGGAACAGGAAGTCTTTCAGTTCGCGGTTGCGGCGCTGCGCCAGTTCGTCATAGCCGATCACGTTGTGGTCGAGCTTTTGAATATCCAGCGCCGACAGGGCGCGGCTTTCCTTTAGGCGCGCGTCGGTGGCTTCGATCATGGCGGTGACCAAGAGTTCAACCAGGGTGCGGATCATGCGGTGGCGGTCCACATCCGCCAGGAGCGGCCCGCGCCATTTGAAGGTTTCGACCAGGATTTGCCACCAGGCAATTCCTTTCAGCATGTCCGGGTTGATCATCCCGGAGCGAAGGCCGTCGTCCAGATCATGGGTGGTATAGGCTAATTCATCGGCGACATTGCAAATCTGTGTCTCCAGGTTCCCCCGCAGGTCCGGGTCATACTCGCGCGCGTCCGAAATATCGTATTCGGATTCGTGCTTGACGATGCCCTCGCGCACCTCCCAGGAAAGGTTCAAGCCGGGGAATTCGGGATAGCGCTCTTCGAGTTCTGTGACGATTCGTAAGGATTGTTTGTTGTGATCGAACCCGCCGTGATCCTTCATCAAGCGGCTGAGGGCGGATTCGCCGGCGTGGCCGAAGGGCGAATGACCCAGGTCATGCGCCAGGCAGATGACCTCTACCAGATCCTCATTTGCACCGAGGGCGCGCGCCAGAGTACGGCCGATTTGGGCTACCTCCAGGGTATGGGTTAGGCGCGTCCGGAAGTAATCCCCTTCGTAATTAAAAAAGACCTGCGTTTTGTATTCAAGCCGGCGGAAGGCGGTTGTGTATAGGACGCGGTCCCGGTCACGCTGAAAGGCGGTGCGGTAGTCCGGTTCGTTGTCCAGATAGGCGCGGCCCCTGGAATCCCTGCTGCGCATGGCATACGGGGCAAGGCTACGGTCTTCGATCTCTTCGAGTTCGCTGCGTTTGAGATACATAGGCTGACCTGAAATCGGTTAGGGAAGTGAGTTTAATGCAAGACGGGTAGGCTGTCAACAATGGTTCAATGGCAGTATAAGGATATGGGTGGGAGGGGTAGGAGAGTATCAGGCTGGAAAGGTGGACAAAGAGCCTGACACGCTATATCATCAGGGTGAACTTTCTATAAGCCCGGCGAAAGGAGAGGATAGGTTCTCATGAAACTCAATATCTGTGTTGCGGGTGCGACGGGGTGGGTGGGAAAGCCGCTCTGCCGTGCGATCTTGGACTCCGACGATCTGCAGCTGGTGGGTGCGGTTTCCCGGTCTCGTCAGGGTCAGCCCCTCAAGGATGTACTCGAAGATTCACGCTCAGGGCTGAAAGTGAGCGGGTCTGTGGCTGAGGCGTTGAAGACGCCAACCGATGTGCTGGTCGATTTCACCAGTGCGCAGGTGGTCAAAGCCAATGTGGTGACAGCGATTCGCCACGGCGCTCATGTCGTCATCGGATCCTCGGGGTTGAACGAAGAAGATTTTCGTGAGATCGACCAAGCGGCCCTTGAGAATAAGGTTGGGGTGGTTGCGGCAGGAAATTTTGCCATTACCGCGGTTTTATTGGAACGTTTTGCATGTGAAGCCGCCAAGTATCTCCCCCAGTGGGAAATCATCGATTATGCTTCGGATGCCAAAATCGATGCTCCGAGCGGAACAGCACGAGAGCTGGCATTTCGGCTTTCGCAGATCCGCAAACCGGAAGTCTCCCATCCGATTGAAGCAACGGTCGGGCCGAAAGAGAGCCGGGGCACAACCCAGAATGGAAGCCAGATCCATTCCCTCCGCCTCCCCAGTTATGTGATCAGTGTGGAAGTGATCTTTGGTGCACCCGAGGAGCGCCTGAGCATCCGCCACGACTCAGGGAGCGGGGTCGCCCCCTATCTCCAAGGTGCCCTCCTGGCAATTCAAAACGTGCGGAATCACCCTGGCCTGGTCCGAGGCCTGGATACGCTCATGGCTGGATCGGTTTAAAACATGTCTCGTTTGATGGTTCCGCGAGACCTTTTCGCTGAATTCAACTTTTCCTTGATGCGCTTTTCGACCCTCTCCTGTTAGACATGGATGAAGGTACCGGGACGCGCGCCGAGCAGAGCCTGCTGGACATTGCCAGGTTCGATTCCGGAAAATATAAGAACGTCGAGCTCTGGGATTTCTTTCACCAGCGCACTCATCTGAACGACTTTCGCCTTCATGCCACCGGTGACGTCCGCTCCGGCAGGGGCTTTCAACTCCGGTGCTTGAGTGTCAAGGTCCCCTGGTTTCAATTCTTCGATCAGCCTGGTCCGTTCAGGGAAGTCGGCCCAAATGCCGTCTTCCCTACCAGCCAGCAGGATATGCTGGGGATGAAGCTGACGGGCGATATGAACGAACAGGTCCTCGGTCGAGAGGATGGTACCGCCGCGTACGCCATCGAAGACCACGTCGCCGTGTACGACCGGCAGTAATCCCGCGGCAAGAGCTGAACGCAGAGGCGCAAGGTCCCAGGAAGCGAGCGAGCCATCCCGGGCCGTGACCGCCGATACCGGTGCCAGTACAACGCAAGGGAGGGAGGCCCGCCGCAGCGACTCTATAACCAGGCGGTTCAAGGCGGAGGCCTGGTACCACACTTCCGCGAACCCGCGCCAGCCCTCTGCGCCTGTGACCCCCCTGCGGGTCTGGTACCGGCTGGCAGCCTCATGTCCAAAGGAACCGGAGCCGTGGCCGACCACCAGCTTCAGCTCCGGATCTGACCGCAACGCCTTGGCGATCTGGACGGCCAGGTCGTCCAGTGTTTCCAGGCGAGGTGTGTAGGGCAGGGTCTTGTCGGTGATTAGCGATCCGCCGAGTTTTAAGAGAACCAGTTTATCCACGTCAAGAACTGTAGCACGTTCCGAAAATGCCGTCAAGCAGAGCCGTGGCGGCTCAGAAGCATTATAATCGGGACGGTAAAAGGAGAGCATGAACCTAGATATTCACGATACATTTGTCACCGCGATCATACTTTCAGTGCTTGGCGCCATTTACTGCATCTGGCAGGGCCGGCGCACCCTTCTGGCGGCCCAGCGGGTTTCGTTCTTTCGCATCCGCCGCCAGCGGGTGACTGGGGGGTGGTGGATGATTTTCCTGGGAGGGGTGCTGATTTTTGTTGCATTTAGCCTCGGCCGTTTTGGCGAACCACTGGTGTACCGGTATTTTCCTCCCAGTCCGACCGTAACCCGCACCCCGACCATCACGCTGACGCCGACGATCTCGCTGACACCGACCATTACGGAAACGCCAACCATCACCCTTACCCCGGCGCAGAGCTACACCCCGACGCAAAGCACGACGCCCTTTTTACCCGTGAATCTGCTGCCTGCCTTCAAGAGTTCGGTGACCCCGAATCCCTCCGCGGTCTTCAGCCCGTTGACATTCTCCAGGAGCATCCAGAACTTCGTGGCTGTCAACCCAGCGACCGTCTTCCAAAACCCGATCTCCCACATGTTTGCCACGTATTCCTACGATGGGATGGTGGACGGTTCCCAGTACACCGTCCTGTGGTATCGGAATGGACAGCTGGTGTACTACGAGACCTCCCTCTGGCAGGGGGGCACGGGCGGATACAACTATTCCGAATGGTCCCCCTCACCCGATCAGTGGTTGTCCGGGACTTACCAGGTGCAAATCTTTGTCGGTACGGAATGGAAGGTCGTTGGCCAATTCCTGGTGCAGGGCCTACCACCCACGCTGACCCCTTCACCGACGCTGCGGTTGCCCACCAGCACCCAGATCCCCTCGATTACACCTGTGCCCACCGAAACGTATTACCCGACCCCTACACCGATACCATCCGACACCCGCTGGCCGACAGGGACCTCGGAACCCTAAAAAGACCGGTCAATCTTGCTTTTCCGTTGGTCTGGCAGGATTGCTCCGAGGGAAGCATATTGGTTAATTGGGGGGATTGAGAGTGGTTGATCCCTGCGGCGTCCGCCGACCGGTTGGTTTTTGCGCGGTGCTGACCCCAATTGGGGGTGGCGAATCAGGCGATTTTTCTATGGGCGGTGTTATACGACCGAGCGATCAGGGCTGCTAGGCGGGCATTGTTCAATAGCAGGGCGAGGTTTGCACGCAACGAGGCTCCATCAGTCAGTTCGACCAGCCGTTGGAGCAGGTATGGGGTGAGCGCCTGTCCCCGGATCTTCTTGGTGCGGGCTTCCTGGCGCACGTGCTGGATGGCCCCTTCGATTTTCTCACGGTCGATCGCCTCGGATTCCGGCAGCGGCTGGCATACCAGGACGGCACTCTGCATGCCGATCTGCCAGTGCGCCCTGGCGAACTCGGCCACTTCCGCGGGTGAATCCAGCCGGGTGCCGACCGGCAGCCCGCTTTGGCGCGAGTAGAAGGCCGGAAATTCGTCGGTTTGATAGCCGACAACCGGCACGCCCATGGTCTCGAGGTATTCCAGGGTCGCGGGCAGATTGAGAATGGCTTTCGCGCCTGCGCAGACAACCACCATGGGAGTTTTCGCCAGGGCCTGGAGATCGGTCGAGATATCCAGCGTTTCTACCTCATGGACGCCGCCAATGCCACCGGTCGCGAAGACCTTCAGTCCAACACGATTGGCCGCGAACAAGGTTCCGGCGACGGTGGTCCCGCCCGACGTTTTTTGGGTGATGGCGGTTGCAAAATCCCTCAGGCTGATTTTAAGCAGGTGATTTTCGTGCAACGAGCGGTCGCTCTCACCCCGCTGGTTGATCATCTGGCGCAGTTCATTCTTGGGCGTCTCTGCACCGGGTTCGCGGCTGGCAGAAGCGAGCTGTTCGAGCTCGGCGTTCGTCAGTCCCACGTGGACCTGGCCCTTCAGGACAGCGACCGTGGCCGGGGTCACACCCTGATTGCGGATTTCCTGCTCCATGTCATTCGCCAGGGACAAGTTCTGCGGGTGGGGCAGTCCATGGGTGATCACAGTTGATTCCAGCGCGACGACCGGCAGCGAGGTTTGGAGGGCGCGTTTGACCTCTGCAGAGAGGACGAAGTAATCGGGGATAGGTGGGATCATAGGATCGTTAATTCAGGTGATGAGCGACCAGGTCGTTCAAGATGCTCACGGCTCGGGTAAGCCGCTCGGGAGTCTCAAAGGCTTCGCTGCGACTTTTTTTGTCGCGTTCGAACACGTCCCAAGCCGCCTTGATCTTCTCCCGGTATGCCAGTAAGAGCTGGTGGACGATTTCCTTGGGAGGCAATCCATCGTCAAGAGCTTGACGGTAAGAGGCCAGCGGCACTTGCTGCAGCAGGGTTTGCAATTCCTGCAGCCGCGCCAGGTCCCGGATCTGTTTGAGGGTTTCCGGGTGGCCGCGCAGGTAGTTTTCGCGGCTGATCCGCCAGGCTTCCAGATGACTTTCATTGATCAGCTGAGCGGATGCCGGAGTGCTCCAGGTACCGATGCCGATCCAGCCCAGCTGGACGCCCTTATTCTCGGCGCTTTTTGAGAATCCGGAGGTGAAATCGTAAAAAAGGCTGGTGATCGTGGAGCGGGACTGGAATGGCGGCGTCGCCGCTTCAGGTTCTGTCGCCCTGTCCATCTCGGATTCTCCGGTGGGGGTGATCGTCTCACTGGCCTGACGGATCTCCTGTTCCAGCCGGCGAAGGGTTTCCAGCTCGACCTCCCCGATGTTCGCAAGGAATTCACTGAGACTGTGTTCGCTGACAAAATCGTCGAGCGAGCTACGGATCAACCCGGGCAGAGATCCACTCCAGCGTTTGTAGGTCTGCTGCCAGTATTCCTGGTGGGAGATGACATTCGGTTGACCGGGCTTGACCGACGTGGCCTGCTGGTAAACCAGGTCACGAATCGCTTTTTCGATAAATGGGTACGGGCGTTCGAGAGACGGCTTTTGATTGGCGCGGCGGACGCTGTAGATCAGGCGTAAATCCTTGGCCACAACCGGGATGCCGTCCCGGCTGCGGCTCGCCGATGTCATCGCGTCGGTGGTCAGGTCGCGCAGATCGATCACCTCCCGGACACGCTCGAATGCCTGGAGGACGCGATAATTGCCGTTCTCCTCACTTAGGGTTGGACCCACGACATAGGATTCCCCATTCGATTTTTCGATCAATGCCGCGCTGTCCAGTTCTACCTGAACAAAGCCCGGTCCTCCGATCTGGATGATGGGCGATTCAACTTCTGCCGCCCCAATGCTGCCTTGCCGGATGTGGATTGGCTCGTACGGCTCGGCCAAAGCTGCCTGCTGGATAAACCGTCTGGCCGGACGCATGCTCTCCAGTTCAAAAATGTCCTGGAGGTAATGAGCGGCCAGATACCACGCTAGCAGGTAGGGGCCGAGGAGGACGAGGATGTATTTCAAAACACCCTTAAAGAGCAGGGTCTTCAGGATGAAAAGAATCAACCCCTCCAGAGCGACCAGCAGGGTGTCGGCCCGGCCAGTTTGAAAGAGAGAGGCAAATACCTGCTGCAAGGCGCTCGTCCAACCCGCGGGATCTGCTGTCAAGGCCAGGGTGATACATACCAGGGCAAAGACACTCTCGATGACAACCCTGCGATACTGGGCAGCCCGGTGTGTCAGGCTGAAGACGCTGCTCATCAGCCGATCAAGCCCGGCTGTGATTGCATCTAGCAGCCCTCTACTTGATCCCGTTGATGCAGCCGGTCTACCAGGAGAAATCGGATGGGCGGTGTTCATGCGTTCTCCATCAGCCATTGGAGCATCTCGGACAGTTCGCGGGGCTCGGAATCAAGGCGGCGGTAGAGCGAGGGGTTCCGTTTGGTCCCATTGAGGCTGTCCTGCAGGAGCATTGCCAGGGCATCTTTCGGCTGTCTGGTCGGGTGTTTAGCAAGCTCCCGGCTGGCCTGAAGAGCAAATTCTCGTAGGGCATCCTCCATCCCGGCGAGAGATGCCAAGCTGCGCTTCTGTTCGACCTGCTCGCGTTCCCAACGCGCGGTCTCCAGCCATTTGGCGGACCATTGTCGGACGAGCTGTTCTTCGATGCCGGGAGGAAAACACAGATGTTTCACGCTCACCTTGAGCATCTTGATGCCGCTGTCCTTCAGCAGCTGAAACTCCCGGCTGGTTTGTTTCTGGCCGGTTGGCCGGCCGACCTCATCGATCACGCTCGCCTGAGATTGTTTCAGTCGTTCGTTGATCATCCGCACTATGAATTGAAGGGCGGTCTCCTCACCGGTTTTAGGCTGTCCTGGTTCAGCGCCAGGCAAGAACTCAAACAGCTGGCTCAGGGTGAACTTGCGCAGATATTCCCGCCAGAGGTCGGCCGCGATCGGGGCCGGGCGTTCGTTCCAGGCGACGCGAAAATGTGGGCTGTCCTTGTCAAAACTTGGGTTGATGCTTTCATTGGCGATCGCTTTAAAAACCGCTTCCGCGTTATATCCGAAATAGGTATTTCCCTCGTGTTTCCCTTCGTCGGCGTCGATCTTGAAAGTGACCGAGATTTTGGCGACCACCTCGATGCCATCCCGGGTCATTCCACTCGTCATCCAGCGGATGCGGTCCTGTAATTCCTTGTACGCCTCGTCGGTCAAGTCGTCCGGCTTCGAAGCAAAGGGATCCTCATTCTCCTCCGGACCCAGCGAGTGCTTCTGGGTGTGAAGGTCGACCACGCCGGCAATCGTCTCGTCTCCGCGTGTAAAGACTATTCCCGGCCCGACTGCACGGGTGAACCTGACGGGGGTGCGCAGCACAGCTGCGCTGGCCGAATCCAACCAGATGACACCCGGCCCCCTTTTCTCGATCTCCGCGGTGATCTGACCCCCTTTTTTGATGGCCTTTTGAATGATCTTGCCATCTTTGATGAAGATGGCCGGGCCGTGCAGGTCGACTAAACCCAGGGTAAGGAATTTTGGAGCGTAATAGATAAAAATCCTCTCCAGCAGCCTCACCCGATTGGCAAGTTTCCTGACTGGTAGGATGAACTGGGTGAAAAAGATCAGCCAGAAGGCTGTGCCCAGCACAACCAGGAGGGCGTCGCCCATCATCCGGAACATATGAGACTGCCAGTCGCCCTGCAGGGCGGTCAGGATCCCATAAACAAGGAGGAAGGCCAGGATCCCGCACCAGATCCTCACCATCGGACGGCTGAAGAACGGAGTGTCATCCATACCTTCTTGAGTATATATCAAAACTATTGAAAAGGGCGTCCCTTTCTGTTATAACCTGAGCATGCTCCCCCGGTTGACCGTCGATTTTCACTGCCACAGTGGTTATTCGAAAGATTCACTGACCTCCATCGAGAACCTGATTCAAGCCTGCATGAGAAGAGGGGTCGACCGCCTGGTCATCACCGACCATAATACGATCGAGGGGGCGCTTCTGGCGCAGAGGCAGGCTCCCCAGCTGATCATCGTCGGGGAGGAGATCATGACCACGCGTGGGGAGCTGCTGGCTGCCTTCGTAACGGAAGAGGTCCCGGCTGGTCTCCCACCGCAGGAGGCGATCCAGCGTCTGCGCTCCCAGGGGGCCTTCATCAGTGTTTCGCATCCATTCGATGTCATGCGTCATGGACATTGGGCCCTGCCCGATCTCCTCGAGATCAGCCCCAGGGTGGATGCTGTCGAGGTGTTTAATGCCCGCTGCATGCAGGCCAGTTTTAATCAGCAGGCCCTCGACTACACCCGCGGACATAATCTGGCCGGAACGGCGGGCTCGGATGCACACGGGGCGATTGAAGTGGGCAAGGCCTGCCTGGTGCTACCGCCCTTCACAAGCGCGAATGAACTGCGCCAGGTCATCCGATCCGGAAGGGTCCAAGGAAGCCTTTCATCCCCCTGGGTCCATTTCATCTCGCGCTATGCACGCTTGCGAAAACGGTTTCGTGTATAATCATTGAAAATGGGGCGGTGGCGGAATTGGCAGACGCAGGGGACTTAAAATCCCCCGGTGGAGACACCGTGTGGGTTCGACCCCCACCCGCCCTACCTGGCAAAAATTGGGGAAAAATAGGCCAGAAGTCTATAAATAGAGGTACTCGGCACACCCAAAAGGAGTGTGCCGTATGTTTTTAAGAACCGACATCCAGAGGACTCTTCAAAATTCCAGGGTCGATGATTACCTGTTGACCTGGATGGAAGCCTTCCTGATCGATCGCAAGGCAGGAGGAGTGGCAGAGGGGACGCTGCGCTTTTACCATTCCAAACTCAAACTTTTTTCGGATTACGGTGAGGCCCAGGCGATCCAGCAAATTGGACAGATTACCCCGTCGTTTATCCATCAATATCTTCTTTACCTAGAAGGAACCGGCCATAACGCCGGCGGAAGGCATGCTGCCTTTCGGGACGATCCGTGCATTCTTTTTGTGGTACGAGAATGAAGTCGAGCCGGAAGGTTGGACCAACCCGATTCGCAAGATCAAGGCTCCCAAAGTGCCAATCGAACCTTTAGAGCCGGTGCCTTTCGAGAGCGTTGCCCAGATGGTCAAGTCTTGCGAGCGGGGAATGACCTGCCCCCTGAAAACTGATCCAATGTTTATGCTAGAATTAGTAAAAGGGAGTAGGTCAACACATCCATTAGGATCCCGTTTATTAGTACACTTCGAAAATCAAATTCCCACTTGTTTTTTTATGTCAAAACGTATTAGTATAAGGAATAATATGTCACCTTCCACCAATTTACTCTGTTTATGGCCCAGTTGATGCGTTTGTGCCTTCTCGATGCGATTGATTTTTATCATTATCCCTGTCATTTTTTCTTAATCTAGTCTGTGTAGTACCCTGCTTATCACATCGTAGAAAGGTGTTTGCAAGGCTGTGAATAATCCAAAACTATCCCGCCGTTCAATTTTGAAAATTATGGGTTTGCTGGCCGGAGAGGCTTTTTGGATGGGAGCTGGTGGAATGGTGTATGCAAAGCAATTGGAACCTTCCTGGGTGGAAATAACCCAAGTGAGGTTGAAATTGCCGCGGCTTGGGAAAGCCTTTGAAGGGTTTCGGCTGGTGCAAGTAAGTGACATCCACATGGGCGGGTGGATGAACGCCGAGCATTTCTCGTACGTGATGAAGCTGGCACTCAATCAGGGTGCAGATTTGTTGGCGCTGACTGGAGATTTTGTATATTATCAAGGTGATCAAAAAGGTATTGCAGGGGCAATTGAAGATTTGAGTGAAGTCTTCAAAACCCTAGGGGATGTGTCACGCGCAGGCGTTCTAGGGAACCATGACCTCCTTTCAGCCCCAGGCGATATTCGTAAGATGATGGAAAAACACCAGATCCTGGATTTTACAAACGACGTTCACACCATCGTGCGCGGTGTCGAGTGTCTGCACATTGCAGGTGTGGATGATATGCTCTATGGTCACCCGGACCTGAACAAGGTGGTTGCAGCCTTACCCAAAGATGGTTCTGCAATCCTGCTATCGCACGAACCGGATTTCGCCGAAGAGAGCGCACAGACTGGGCGCTTTGACTTGCAGATTTCCGGTCATTCGCACGGCGGGCAGGTGGTACTTCCTTTCATTGGGCCGCCATATTTGCCTAAAGGAGGCCGGAAGTATTATGCTGGGCTATATCAGGTCGGTACCATGCTGCTATACACAAATCGCGGCGTCGGAATGGTGGACCCCTTTATCCGCTTCAACTGTCGGCCTGAGATCACCGTCTTCACTCTACAGGCCGGCTGAGTTCACACCTCGTCCGAGTATAGGCAATGGATGTATGTTTCGACCTTTCCATGCGTCCCTTCAGATAATTTTCCAGTTTCCATTCGCTTGATGACGGCCGATCCACTGGACCTGGTTTCTTGCTTGTTATTGGTGTCTCTCAAAGTAAGCTGGCGTACATGTAACACCACACGTCTAGTGCCGTATCTTTGTTATTCTCTTATTACAAGCCGATATGGATGTACTCCATCTGCAAGCCATACTGAACTACCCTCCAAAAACTGATCCAACATTCATGTTAGGATTAAAACAAGGAGGCATGTCATTGAATACATCCTTTCAAAAAAAAACCACTTGAGGTCTTTGAATTTGTGAGTATCGAACTCAATATTCCAGAAAGTTTAATATTCGATGATTTGACATTCAGAGGACTCTACAAAAAAACATAATTTTCTATCGCCGAGTGCACCCAATATATAGGGCAATGTCTCCTAAACGCCCCTATAAATGCCGGTTTTACGATGAGTAACAGAGGCGGGATCTGACAGGGACTTAAAATCCTCCGGAGGTGAAGCCCTCCTTGTGGGTTCGACCCCCACCCGACCTACAGATATGGCTTTTTAGGGGGGAAACTGGCTTAATTTCTCGTATAAAGCCCCAGATGATGATCATTCATGTCGTTACAGTCAAAGGGTTTGAGCTTAAGATCGCTTTTTTTATTCTAATTTGTAGTATCAACTTCCTCAGGTGGCAAATTGATGTAAAATACCATTTATTGGCTTTTTAGTGCGAGTCGTGGCCTTGTCGAACTTCACTCTATTATAAAAGCCTCATCTGTGTATATCATTTTATTCACTAAGGTATCATATTATGCAACGAAATTTCTTTAATTTTGTTTAAGAAGGTTATATATGAGGTCAATAGAAGAAATACTCCGCAGATACATTGCAGATAACATTCTCTTCTGCAATAACGGATATCCATATACAGACGACGATTCTTTCCTTGAGAATGGGATCCTTGATTCGACTAACATCTTGGAACTGGTCATGCTCGTCGAAGAAGAGTTTGGCATTGCCACCGATGATAATGAAATAAGCCCGGATAATTTTGACTCTGTCAGCAAACTTTCCCGATTTACCAGAAGCAAGATGGATTCGAAGGTGGGAGGGAAAATTTAAATCCCTGGTTATTGATTTGTTTCACTTTTTAGAATGGTGACCAATGCCAGTATATACCTTAAATTTATTCGACATTATTCCTGGCAAAGAATCGATATATCGCCAATACTCCAAAGAAGCTGGGAGGGTTATTAATTCTTTGGGTGGCAAAGTTGTTACCAGTGGCTGGCATCCTACCACTTTACATGGTGATGATACAAGAAATTACCTGATTGTGGTCGAATTTCCAGATATGAATGTCGTGGAATCATTTTTATATGATCCAAAACATATCGCCATGCATCAATTACGCGAAACGAGTACAAAAAATTATATTTGGAAGATTTTCGAGCTCTGGGACCTAAAAAGATGGGTTGCTTTCCCTTCAAAAAAAATGAACTCTAACTTTAATCTTTCTAACGCATTCATGGGATCAGCGCAAGTGGAAGTTAATGACAGGTGACATATAAATATCTCAAATTATCTCCTCGAAGTTGGTAACGATAATGATCTGGCAATTATTACAGAGGATGGGCAATTTACCTACCGTGACCTAAGAAGTGCAACCGCACGAATTATCGAGGTTCTTCAAGACAATGGGATTGCAAAAACCGACCGGGTGGGATTGCTGAGTACGAACTCGCTTTTCTGGGTGGCAGCTTATCTTGGCATTTTAAAGCTGGGTGCAGTTGCTGTACCCCTTTCGACGTTATCAATGCCCAATGATATTAAGGCCAATCGGGAATTTGCCCGCTGCAAGGTAACTCTCGTGCAAAAGCGCTTTTATGGGAAATATGCAGAGGTATTAAATGACGGCCTTCCGTTGATTTTTGATGATTGTCTTAATACAATACCTGGGAAACTCTGGGAAGATTACCCATTAGATGCAGGCTTTGATGAGTATCAGGAAGCGGTAGTGATGTTTACCTCGGGGACCACTCAAAAGCCGCTCGCAGTTAGGGTTTCACATCACAATATCCGGGCAAACACCGAGTCAATTATTGAATATCTGGCCCTAACAGACGCAGAACGCATCATGGTTGTTCTGCCTTTTTTTTATTGCTTCGGCACCTCCTTGCTACACACTCACCTCCGGGTGGGCGGCTCCCTGGTATTGAGCAACAGCTTTACATTCCCAGAAACAGTGTTGGATATGATGCAGACCTATCGCTGCACCGGATTTGCAGGCGTTCCTTCGACCTTCCAGACCTTGATCAGAAATACCTCGCTGCCTAGGCGAAGGATGGAATCGCTGAAGAAAGTTCAGCAGGCAGGCGGTAAACTACCTGCGGTTCAGATCAAGGAGTTGGTCGATATTCTCCCTGGCGTGCAGATTTTCGTGATGTACGGCGCTACCGAAGCCACAGCCCGGCTTTCCTATCTACCTCCAGGTGTGCTGAATGAAAAAATGGACTCCATCGGCAAGGGTATCCCAGGGGTTGAATTGAAAGTCCTCAATGAAGCAGGAGAGCCTGTAAAACCTGGCGAGGTAGGCGAGATTGTTGCCTGGGGTGAAAATATTACCATGGGCTACTTGAACAACCCGGAAGCGACCGCAGACAAGTTCGTTGATGGTGCCTATCGCACGGGTGACCTGGCAACCATGGACGAGGATGGCTACATATACGTCGTTGACCGAAAAGCTGATTTTATTAAATCATATGGCTACCGAGTCAGCAGTCAACAGGTGGAAGCCTGCATCCTGGAACTGGAAGATATTGTATTGGCTGCAGCGATCGGAGAGCCAGATCCTCTCAGAGGTGAGGCGATCGTGGTCTTTGTGACTCTACGCGCAGGCAGCCCATTGACAACAGAAGATATCATCTCTCACTGCCGCCATAAGCTGGCTCGCCATATGGTGCCAAAGACCATCGAGATCCTTGATAGCTTACCGTTGAGCTCTCAAGGTAAGGTCTTGAAATCAGAGCTGCGTAAACGTTCTGTAACTGCTGCTTCATAATCGTATATGTGCGGAATTATCGGCGTCCTCAACCAAACCGATCAACCTCCAGTTGAAGAGGCAATTTTACGCCAGATGCTGGAAATGATTCGCCACCGGGGTCCGGATGGGATCGGGATCTACCGGGATGCTCATATTGGGTTAGGGAATGCCAGACTCAGCATCATCGATATCGGCGGTGGTGACCAGCCAATTGGGAATGAAGATGGCAGCATGTGGATCGTTTTTAATGGTGAAATTTTCAACTATGTTGAGCTTCGTCCCCTATTGGAATCACGCGGCCATATCTTCTCAACCAAAAGTGATACTGAGGTAATTCTTCACCTTTATGAGGATTTTGGGCCGGATTGCTTGCAGTACCTGAATGGACAGTTCGCGATAGCCATCTGGGATAACATTCAACAAAGGTTGTTCCTGGCGCGAGACCGGGTCGGCATACGTCCTTTATTCTATACCTTTCATCAGGGGCGGTTTATCTTCGGATCAGAGATCAAGTCCATACTGGCCTTCCCTGGCATACAGGCGGAAATCGATCCCGCCTCGCTCAAACAGGTCTTCACCTATTGGAGCGTACAGACACCCCGCACAATTTTTAAAAGGATCAATGAAGTACCGCCAGGCCATTTTGCCGTGATCCAGAACAAAAAGATCAAAATGGAAAAATATTGGTCGTTAGGCTTTGCTGAGGAAACGCATTATAAAAAATCCGAGGAATATCTTGAAGAATTTGAGAACTTGCTGGTCGACGCGACCCAGATCCGGCTGAGAAGCGATGTACCAGTTGGCGCTTATCTTAGCGGTGGGCTGGACTCATCTATTACGACTGCTATCATACGCAACTACACTAAAACGCACCTCGATACTTTCTCGATCTCTTTCTCAGACCAGGATTTTGATGAAAGTCCCTACCAGCGCAAGATGGCCAACTTCCTGGGCACTGACCATCATGAGATCCTGACCACATGCGAAAATATTGGCTTTGCCTTTCCTGAGGTCGTCTGGCACACCGAGGTACCCATCCTCCGCACCGCACCAACGCCGATGTTTTTACTCTCAAAGCTGGTCCACGAGTATGATTACAAGGTCGTATTGACCGGCGAGGGTGCGGATGAGTTACTCGCCGGATATGACATCTTCAAGGAAATGAAGATCCGTCGCTTCTGGGCTAAAGATCCCACCTCGCAGAAACGCCCCTTGTTACTACGTCGGCTCTATCCTGACATCTCCGGGATGGGCAGTACCAGCGCTTTCAGGCTGTCCTTTTTCAAAAAAGGCTTGACCCATACCACATCCCCGTACTACTCCCACACCATACGCTGGACAAACACTTCTCGTACCTGGCGTTTTCTGGCTAGGGATCAAGAGGCACCAGAAGGAGAAATAACACCTGACTCCCTGGTGTTACCAGCAGGATTTGACCGGTGGTCGCCTTTAGCGCAGGCCCAATTCCTGGAGATCACTACCTTCCTATCGCCTTACTTGCTGTCGTCCCAAGGCGACCGGATGGCGATGGGGCATTCGGTTGAGGGGCGCTACCCATTCCTGGATTACCGGGTAATCGAATATTGCAACCAATTGCCTTCGAATATTAAGATGCCTGTGCTGATCGAGAAATGGCTCCTCAAGCAGTTGGGGAAAAAGCTGCTTCCCGACTTCATCTGGCAAAGGAACAAACGTCCTTACCGCGCCCCCATTCACAGCAGCTTTTTTACCACCCCGCCACCTGAGTATGTCCAAGAATTGCTTTCCGAAAAAGCTTTACAATCAAGTGGATATTTTGAACCCGCTGCAGTGACCAAACTGGCTCGAAAAGCAGTTTCGGGAGTGAGGATGAGCGAAGTAGAGGATATGGCTCTTGTAGGGATTCTTTCCACTCAGTTGGTTGACCAATTATTTGTCAAAGGGTTCAAAATTCCAACAATACGACCACAAAAACACATTAAGGTTATCGATCATGTTCCTGTGTCGAATTGATCATAAAAATAAAAGCTAGGGAGCAAAATGTACAAAACTGTAAAAAATCCGATTGAAAAAAAGATTACACCATTTTCCCGGGCGGCATTGGACTTGGATGTAGAAAAAGAGGTGGAGCGGATTGAGAAAGGCCTGCGCCAGGCGGTATACCACCAGTTGCACCGCCAGGGTGCGGTGGTGGGGATCAGTGGGGGGATTGACTCATCGGTTGTGTTAGCCTTATGCGCCAGAGCATTCGGGCCAGAGCGGGTAGTAGGCATTTTACTCCCTGAAAAGGAATCAAGCCCGGAAAACATAGACCTCGCGCACCGCCTTGCTGAACAGTATCAGGTAAACGCAATTATTGAGAACATTTCAGCCGCGTTGGACGGGTTTGACTGCTATCGCCGGCGAGACGAAGCTATTCGGCGAATATTTCCTGAATACCAAACAGGCTGGGGTATCAAGATGGTTCTATCAGGGAATCTGCTTGAAGAATCCACATTGAACATCTTCAGACTGGTAGTGGCTGACCTTCAGGGACACGAATACAGCAAGCGTTTGCCTTTGAAAGAATATTTAGAGGTAATGGCTTCCTCTAATTTTAAGCAGCGAGCACGCATGAGTTTGCTTTACTATCATGCTGAGTCACGGAATTTTGCTGTAGTCGGGACCGCGAATAAAAACGAGCACGATCTGGGCTTCTTCGTAAAATTTGGCGATGGGGGGATGGATGTAAATCCGATTGGGCACCTATTCAAATCCCAGGTTTACCAGCTGGGCAAGTATCTGGACTTGCCAGAAGAAATCCTGGAACGGGCACCAACGACGGATACCTACCCGGGAGGAAGCACTCAGGAAGAGTTCTTCTATCGCATTCCATTCGATATCCTGGATACGATCTGGCTGGGCTGGAAACAAGGCATCTCGAACGATGAAATTGCAAGAGCCCTGGGCCTTTCAAAGGAACAAGTCGAGCGAGTGGTTGCGGATATTGCCCAGAAGATCAAGACGACGACATATTTAAGGGCACCCATAATTTACATGGAAGAAGAGATATGATATAAGGAAAGGGAAAGTCAATCTCACCTGTTGCATCTAATAACAGCATTTTTAGGGAATACTGGGTAAGGTTGGCACATGAGCGCCGAATAAATTTCCACCGAAACCAAGCGGCATGTCCGAGGTAGCTAAACCCCTTTGGGTGATTGAGAGCGTTGAAAAGCTTCTAGAGAGCTTCTTGAGGAAGATAATATGATCATCAATCGGTCCCGTGTACCAATGAAGCACATGCTAACGATTGGCCTTTTACCAAGTGCCTTGAAGGTGGGTTA
>Ga0187877_1000816_pt1 | contig 36288 bp, 58 predicted proteins | sample June2016WEW_17_1_3_FD_132430 | JGI IMG/M metagenome (GOLD analysis project Ga0187877, IMG submission 132430) | Peatland microbial communities from SPRUCE experiment site at the Marcell Experimental Forest, Minnesota, USA - June2016WEW_17_100 | ecosystem: Environmental > Terrestrial > Soil >...
CCGGCGACGGCGACGCCAGAACCGCAGGCGACGGAGACGCCAGCACCGCAGGCGACGGAGGCACCAGCACCTCGGGCTACGGAGGCACCAGCACCTCGGGCGACGGAGGCACCAGCACCTCGGGCGACGGAGGCACCAGCACCTCAGGCTACAGAGGCACCAGCACCTCAGGCGACAGAGGCGTACTTTCGATCCTTTATTGGAACGGAGAGAAATACAAAAGAGCGATCTTCGCGGTGGGCGAAAACGGGATCAAACCAAACGTGCCATACAAGGTCGATAACGCGGGGAATCCAATCAAGGAAGAGATCAAGAAATCAAGCTAATCTACCCCGTGCCGTCGCGCAATCGGCGGCGCCTAACGGCTTTATCGCGGAGGAAACGGCATGAGCCTCAAGTTCAAACAGATAGCAGTCGCAACAGCATCGGAAGACTCGTACGATAGTGTCTATGCGCTCACCGAGGACGGCACACTTTACCGAATGCAGACACGCCACACTCTCGATTCGTGCTCCGTGCGCTGGGAATCCTGGTGGGAGATCGTAGACCTTCCCATCGGCGATCCGAAACTGCTCAATCCGGAGGCCCGCCGATGACCGCCCACGCTTGGCTCTGCTGGGTGCTGGAATGGAGCGCGCTTATCGGCTTCGCGGGCTACTGGACTGCCCGCCGTGACATCTACACGCCCGACAACGGGCCAACACGCTCAGAGCGGTATCTGACCGAGAGCGACTGGAGACGCTGATGGTTTATCAAGTGTGGCACGATAACGTGAATGCGAGTATCGTTGTCGTCTCCGCCGAAAGCCCTCAAGAAGCGGTCGCTAAAGCGCGCAGAAAGTTGGCCAGGATTCATCCCGAGCCGACATTCGTTCGGAACGCCGATACAGGCGAAACCCAGGATTGCCGGGATTGGTAGAAACTATGAATAAGCCGTGCGCGTGGCGGTGTTTCAGGGCTACGCGGGAACGTGGAGGACGTGACCATGAAGCCGTGCAAAGAGCACAATCTCCGCTCCTCGGACTGGAACAAGCGGTTCTGGTTCCATGATTGGCGGGCGTGGCAAGAGCCAATCACTACTGTCTACAAGGGCGTGCAGACGCTTGTGCAGCTTCGCCGCTGCCATCGTTGCGAAAAAGTTCAAGCGAGGGAGTGCTGACCATGGCAAAGCAGCCGTTGTACATCGTGGAAATGCTCTGGTTCGGTAAATGGGAGCCGACTAAGTGGACGGTTCCACACGAATCTCGGTACGTCACCCGAGGCGTAAAGAAGGTGCGATTGGCAGTAGCCAAGAAAGCCTTGGAAAAAGCGAAACGTGCCTGCCCCCACGTGGAGTACCGCCTCAAGGTCGTGAGCGAATGAACGCCCCCGAGCGCGAGTCCAATCTGCTGACCGCAGAAGCGCGAGAGCTCTTAGCTATCGTAGGAGACTCGTCGCGGTCCACTCAGGAGCGCGCGGTAGCAGACGCGATGTACGAGTTCTGCATATTGCAGCGCGACAGGGCGCGAGCGCGCGAGCAGGAGGAACACCGTGCAGAAACCGCAGCAAATTCGTAAATGCTCATGGTGCAAGGCTTGGATCGTGTATGATCCAGGCGTTCGAATGTGGCGTCTGTTTGAGGCCCCTTGCACTTACTACTGCCCTCAGGATCGCGCCGAGAAACGCTGCCAGCACATTCCCACGGAGAACGCCGAGGAGGAACACCGTGAACCGCCGCAGTAGCGCCCCGTTCTGGCTCGTCACGCGTTACGGCGCCAAGTGTGCCGGGTGCGGGTTCGGGATCAAGAAGGGCGAGGACGCGCTGTACTTCCCAGCTACCAAGCAGGTGCTGTGCGCCGGCGATGGGTGCGGGAAGAAGGCATGGCGCGAGCTGCAAGAGCAACGATTCGACGAGCAGATGGTGAACTACCGACCCTAAACCGAACGGAGGATCCACAATGCCTACACCGATTGCCACCTTCCACGAGCGGGCCATAATGGCCATGGCCGATCTCACCTATGCCGCGCTCGCCAAACCGCCGCAAAATGACACAGAAACCACCGAACCGGGATTCACGCCGGGCCCCTGGAAGTCAGACGAAAAAATCGTCCCCTGGCTGAGCGGAGACGCACCGGCCGTCGCAGTTTGGTACGAGAACAAGACACGGCCCGGCCATCAGTCGCCTGTCTGTATGGTCGCACCTGATCTGAGCGGGCGCTACGGCGTAGCAGGCTCGCAGCATCCCATCGAGGACGCGCGCCTTATCGCTGCCGCGCCGGAGATGTATGAAGCGCTTCAACAGGCAGCGCAGGCAATTCCGACCACACATGGAGCTTTCGAGACGGTCCGCGCCGCGCTCGCCAAGGCGGTGCGCCCATGACCCTCACCGAGAATGTCACCAATCGCGTTCTCTCCAAGCATGGCCTGGCGCCGGTTACGCGCTGCGACATGATGGGCTGTGGCGGGGAGCGTTGCACCTACGAGACCTGCCCGTGCTCCTGCCACCTCTACGCCCTGGCTGACGTCCTCCACGAGGGGCCGAACGTGAGCCACCGGCCCAACCCCGTGGGAACGTTCCTCGCCCGGTCCTTCATCGCGGCCGGATGGGTCGTTGTAGGCCTGGCTTGCGCCGTCACCTTCATCTGCATGTCGCTGGGTTGGATGTGCTGGCTGGCCGTCGCCGGCGGGCTCTACGGCGGATGGCGCGTCATTTTCAGGAGCAAGCCATGAACCTGACCGAGAAGATGATCGCCGCGGCCGTAGGCGCCCTGTTCGGCCTGTCGTTCTCCTACGCCGTGCACCTGCTGGGCGAATGGGTGGGATCTCGATGACGACGTGGGAGCCAGAGTGGGAGTTGGGATCCGTACCGGACGCGGAGCTCTGGTCCGAGGTCGGTCGGCGGCGCGCGGCCCGGTCCCACCCCAAACCCAAAATAACCGCGCCGTGTGTCCACTGCGGCGTTTTGCTGGGTGTGGCTGAGCGCAGGAAGCCGTGTCCGGAGTGCGGCACGCGCCAGCCGCGGGTAAAGGTCACGAGGAAGAGGCGGAAGCGGAAACGTCAGCTTTAGAAAAAAGACTGTCGCTGCGCTTGCTGGCATATTCTAGATTCGCGCACGCTTGGAGCCAATACGATCGCTTCAATTCGCTGCCGAGAAAATTCCTCTCCATCTCCAAAGCCACAACGCCAGTTGACCCTATGCCAGCGAAAGGATCGTAGACAGTATCGCCCACGTTGCTCCACAGCTTCACCCCGCGCCGGATGACTTCAAGTTGTAGTGGGCAGATGTGCCGCTCATCCTCATGCTCGCGGGCTGATTCCTTTTGCAAGGTGTCTGAAGCGTTTATATCCATCCATACCGGACTCGCAAAGTTCTGCCACAACTTTACAGGGAAACTCTCATTTGTGTTTGTCACCCGCTCTGGGTTGTCTCCCGGTTTCCGCATGGTCACTAAGTAATCGGGAATCCCCTGCCGACTCATGCAGGAATCCTTTTTGATCTGCTTGTGGAGCAAACCGAGAGCTTTCGTGCGCTGCATCGAAGTAACTGGGTCTTTCCAAATGCAGACCTCGGAGTGATAGATAAATCCCGCTTCTTCGTATGCCTTGATGATTTCCCCGCGAAAGTCGCGCAGGCCGATGTAACCATGGAACTGCTTCGATGTGGGCAGATTCATACAGTGAATCGACACAAGGCGTCCAGGCATCGTGATTCTGAATTGCTCTTTAATTAGAAAACGATAGTGCTGCCAAAACTCATCGGACGTGCGGCTGTTGCCCATGTCGCGGTCGCTGTTTGAGTAAGTGTACAGCGTTTCGAACGGCGGCGAGAATATCGAGTAGTGGATTGAGTCGTTCGCCACTTCCCGCGCCATTTCAACACAGTCGGCCAAGTCAATCCGATAGCCCTCACCCTCGGCTCGGTCCCGAACGTAGGGCGATGAAGTGCGCGACGTGCCAATTAGATTCATGCGGGTCAAGTCTTGCGTGTTCTCTGCCATTTCCTCTGCCATCTTTTGTGCCTCCGCATCTTTCCGTCTCAGGTTCTCAACCACGTTACCTTCCGTGGTGGCGGCGATGATATGCACATGTACGTCGCGCATCTGCCCGAAACGCCACGAGCGGCGCACGGCCTGGTAGAACTGCTCCCATGAATCATTTACTCCGACAAATAATTGCCGTGCGCTATTCTGGAGGTTCAGCCCGTACCCGAACATCGACGCCTTGCTCACTAGATATTTCTTCTCGCCGGATAGCCAAAGATTCAGCAACTCGACCTTGCGGTCGGGATTGAGTGAGCCGAAGATCGAAACGCAATCAGAGCCCAAGTGCCGCGCTAAATCGTCTTGCTCCGCATTTAGGTTGCACCAGATAAGCCATTGCTCATCTGGCTCTTTGTGAATCACACTGATCGCCATTGCGATGCGCTCGTCAATGGACGCCCGACGAGCTCCGATGCGTTCCTGCAAGGTTTCGGCTGGAAGCGCAAAGAGGAATCCATCGGTCGGCGTTTCGACTAGAACCTCGTGGAAGTGCTCGTACTTTGGCGGCAGCACGAAGCCATCATCTTCGTAGCCCACATCGGATGGTTTCCGCATTGACACCGCCCAGGAACAAACCCACTTCCAGAATTCGCGGCGAGCATGGCCTTTGAGTCTCCACTTCTGCGTATCGCCTCCGTCATGGACAAAGAACATAGCGAGCATTTCCATCGCCGTCATTACTCCCAGAAACTCGGCATGGTTTCCTAACTCCATGTAGTCATTTGGCGCCGGCGTTGCTGTCGCGCAGAGTTTGTACGGAGTCCGCGCGAACATCTCTATCAACGCAGAGCGCGTCTTACCGTCCATTGACTTGAGAATGCTCGATTCGTCACAGACCACGGCACCGAACTTCGATGGGTCAAAGTCATTTATCCGGTCGTAATTCGTGACGTTGATCCCTGTGCCAACCTCCCTCTGATGGCGCACAATCCGAGACTCGAATCCAAACTTCGGAGATTCCTTTTCCACGGTTTGCTGCGCGACAGCGAGCGGCGCGAGAATCAGAATTGGGCCATCTGTGTACTTGGCGATATGCTTGGACCATTCTAATTCAATGAGGGTTTTTCCCATGCCTGTTCCGAGGAACACTGCAGAGCGCCCGAGGCGGAGCGCCCATTGAGCCACATCGCGCTGGAAGGGAAACATCCGGGGATGAAGTGGAGGAATATCGCTCAGGCCGGAAATTACCGGAACGATAGCCTTTCGCGCAAGAAACTCCGAATACTCGCCCCAATTCCTCTGATCTGGCACGATAAATTCTGCTCCCATAACTGCCCCAGAGGGCAGGTCTACCTCTTCTCCGTAAATCCTGCGTATCGTCACTTCCCCGCCTTCCTCGCCAGCCACAAACGCCGACAGTGGCGAATTCTAGGCTCTCCCGCTTCCGTGCAGCACGGCTCGCCTACCTGGGCCCCGCACCTGTCCACCAGCGGGCAGGCCACAGCGCGCGCCTCCCGCTCCTCAGCGTCCAGCCGAGTGTTGAACTCGGCACCGGACTCAACCTTTCGGTTGATCGCTAATGGCACCGTCTCGAATCGTAGCTCCTGGATCATCCCCCACCTCTCTAAAATCCCGCATAAAAATGTGCTTTATCTCCACTTCGCGCGCCTCATTTCTTTCGGGCTCACCAAGTGCAATTCCCATCGCATAGCGAGCATTTGCCCGCGTGTGGGTCGTGAGGCCGTTGGCCAGGATGTCCTTGAGGGCCGCGTACATAGGAAGTGCCGCCCCTCGCAGATTTTTGCTTATAGCGTCGGGTCGATTGGCTCTCGACCCTCCAGCCACATTGCTGCATCTAGGACACATGACCTGAGAGGCTGCCTGTAATTCAACCGTCTTGAGCACCTTGGCTTTGCGGTAACAGTAGCGACCGCACGCACAACGGACGACCCATGAGGCCGAAGTAGCTGCTCTCCCAATCACCGTGAACCGACCAAACTTTTGCCCCGTTAAATTGTCTTCTGGCCGCTCGCAGGAAGGATAAGCGCGCGTAGGAAGAGGGACTTCGCTGACAATCTCGGATTTCGCTACAAAGGTCTCTTCGTACTGGATTCCAGACTGAATGACGCGTGCTGCCAGCCGATTCACTGGCGAGTGCATCCGCGGGATTTTAGCAGTCAGAGATTCAGTCATTGGCTCCGCCTCCAGCAGTCCAACAAGTCCCTTTCGATCTGCGACGCCTGGCGGCCGTGCTGGCCTGAGTCCCTTTCGGTCTCAGATGTCCACAGGGTTGGGCTGTCCCGCATCAGCCGCCGCATGCCGGTCTCGACCATCCCCTCTTGCCCGAACAGCTCGAGCGCGCGCTTCATCCGCGGCGGGATGATTGGCGCCGGCTCGGCCGGATGCACCTTGCCCGGCACCAGGATCCGGTCACCCTTGGCGATCGCGGCCGGCGACGTCATGTCCCACTTGTCGCTTTCTTTCCAGGCTTCCCGGTCCCGCCACTCGACGCCATGGCGCCGCAGCCCGCGCAGCACCAGCGCAAAGGCCGCGTCAAACTCCGCTCGGTCGAGGATCTGGACAAGATCGGCGACATCGGGGAAGGCGCGGACTTCGCGCTCCACCCGGTTGAAGACATTCGCCAGCGCTACCGGGTCAAAAGAGCTCAGTTGCTCGATCCACGCTGCCAGGATTGAGGCGTTTAGGTCCCTCCCCTTCACTGTCTGCAGGCGCACCGTCGCCGCCGTGATCCGGTCGGCTATCGGCTTGTTCACCTGAAAGATCTGGCTGTAGGAAAGCAAAGTTGGCTGCTTCCCGCTCGACGGCTGTATTGCGTTTTCCATTGTTTCCTCCGGTGATGGGTTTTCCCCAGTTGTCGGCCGGCCCTTTGAGCCAACCGATGGCGACATCGATCCACGAGCTTAAGCGCGTAGCCTGTGCTACGCCTTGGCTTTTCAGCCTCCAGTAGAGAATCTTTCTCCACTGGGCGACGTCGATTGTTGGATTCGCTGCCAGCCAGACCTTCAAAGCGCTTCCCTCTCTGCCATCCCACGTTGCCGGAATCTGGTTGGCCTCTTGGAAGTAGGCTTCGAAGTTTTTCTTGAAATCTCCAAAGCGAGGATCGACAACCCGAGGGGGCTTTGCCCCTTGGGAAGGTTTTTGCTTTTTAGTCTTTCTTGTAGATGTAGTAGAAGACGTAGACTGTAGAGCATCGGTTATGCATTCATTTGAGGATGCATATGCATGAGTTCCCCAGCGCGCATCTGCTCCCCTCTTTCGGCTCTCTCGGTACGCCGCTTGACGCCCAAATTGCTCCAGCAATCCAGTTTGCACCCAGCGGCCATCAATCAGCTTCCAAGCTGCAAATATCTGCCGTTTAAGGCTTTCCCATCCACGCGGATTTCCGAGCCATCTCCGAAGCATCGCGTCATCGTCTGGGAGTGTGCATGGCGGGTCTTGTTGCCATGCAATACAAATCAGATGCATATGCATTGCACGTGCATCCCACGACATGGCCATTACCTTGTCGTCCCCGAGCCACTGTTTCGGGTAGAATTGGAACGCAGGAGCCTTCATTTAGCGCGCGGCCTCCGCTTCCCCTCTTCGTAGTAATGGCGCTCGTTTTCGGGTTGGAAGAGGAGCTTGTATCCGTCTGCAGATGGTTGGATCAAAAGCACTTTCACTTTTTGGAGATTGTCGATTGTCCGGACGACGGCCGAGAGTTTCCGGGTGGCCATCGGTGCTAGCCGGAGAAACAGGTCTCCCGGGGCTTCGATTTCAAACCCTTGGACGGCTCCCACCTCAGAAGCGGCTATGAGCAGCAACTTCGCACGAACGCCGAGCGTCGTTTGCCATACCCGCTGGCGGAAGGTTGTTTTCTGGAGATCCTGATCGTTCACGCCCTGTCCTCTCCTTGTGAGGCCGGCGGGAGGCGCAAGGAACGCCTCCCAGCCAATCGCTGTCCCGGTGATCTGCCGGAACGCCTATCCTTTCGCTGGCGCGCAGGACGAAGACCACCCTACACCCATCCGACAGAAATGTCAACGTGACAGCTGTCACATATTGATGTTTATCGAAAATTCCTCTTGCAATACGTTTTGACTTGCGGTACTATCACCGCGTATTGCCGAAAGCGGGGGAATTCCACATGAAGCGAATCGCACTCCTCATCCTGGCTGGCCTTCTGGCAGCCTCGGTCTATCCACAAGCGGCCAAGTCGCCCGAGAAGCCGCCGGTGATCCCGGTTGAATTGCTGAAGGACTTCTACGCGGCCGATGCCGCCCAGCAACGCGCACAGCGCGAGATGGAAGCTGCGCAGCGGGACGTGCAGAGCGCAGCCCAGGTTTGGCGCCAGGCGGTCGACGCCCTGCAGAAAGTGTGCGGCGACAAGTTCCAACTCCACCAGGACAGCGTGAACGCCGACCCCGACTGCGTTCCTAAACCGGCTGAGCCGGCGAAGAAGTAGCGAGGGACCATGGGCAGACACCGCAGACCGACAACCACCGTTTCCTGGCGCCTGAACAACTCCACCATCGCGCAATTGAAAGCCGAGGCGAAGGCGGCAAAGAAGCCGCTGGGGACCTATGTGCGGGATCTTCTGGAAGCCTACGCGCCGGGCACGAACTATGTGGCCGAGACGCGAGAAAAGGCCGCCAAGCTGCGCCAGTCGGTGCAGATCGCGGAGCTGTGAACAAGCATGACTTTAAGCGGGGATCGAGCGCGCCAATGACAGATTTTTTGATGACTCCGGCTCGCAAGCTGGCAATGAGCCAAAACGGCAAAAACTCGAATAAGAGACGGCACGCAGGCGGATTTTATTCTTCAGAGGCTCAGAGTCGTCGCAGACTAGCACAGCTTAACAATGAACAAAAGATGGCGGCGGATTTGGAAATGCAGGGCTTTCAGGTGTTTTCTCCCACCGTTGTCTGTGACCGCGTAGCGGTGAAAGACGGAAAAGTGTTCTTTGTCGAATTTAAGAAACGCGGCCAAGCCCTGAGAGCAGGTCAGCAAATCGTTTGCAACTTAATGCCGGAGAATTATCTGGTAAGGTATGCCGATGAGGGCGCACAACCCTCCTTATGAGCATCCTTGCCCGGTAAGTACACCGAACGGAGGGCAATCGTGAGCGTATACGAAGAGAAAGAATCCTACGCGGCGTCGCGCGCCAATGGACTCGGCGGGAGCGACGTAGCCGCAATTCTTGGTTTTAGCCCGTGGAAAACCCCATTCGAAGTCTGGGAAGCAAAAGTCGCCCCAGAAAAAATCCCCGCCCTCGACTCCGAGATGCTGTGGTGGGGACTCGCTCTCGAACCTATTGTACGCGATCGCTATGCGCAGCGCCTCGGCGTTGATGTGATCGCCCCTGAAAAACTGAGCGCTTACTTCAAGAACACGCGGCCATGGAACGCAATCAACTTGGTCATCGGCGAAGAGCCCTGGATGATCGCCGCCCCGGACGGCTGGATTCCTTCTATGAATCGCGGATACGAGGGGAAATGCTCCGCGCGCAAGTCGGGAGAGTGGGGCGCCGAGGGAAGCGAGGAAGTGCCGGCCCACTATTTCGTGGCCGACTCATGGTACATGAAAATCTGCGAAGCATTTGGCTGGAATTTTGGCGTCCTCTTCTCTGGCAATACGCTTCAGGAATACCGGATCGAACGGGACCCGGTGTTTGAGCGCAACATGACGGAAGTCGCCCGCGCATTCTGGCACGACTATGTTGTCAAGAAGACTGAACCGCCCATCGACCAGACGGTGAGTTGCGGAGCGTATTTCGCCCGCAAGTTCTCGCTCTCGACCGGCGAGGTCATCACCAAGCCCAGCCAGGAGATTCTGGACTTCACCGCGGAGATGCGGGCCGCCAGCGAACAGAAAGCCACCTGGGAGGCCCGCGAGCGCGAGGCGAACAATCACCTGCGGGCGCTCATCGGAGACGCACAGAAGGCCATTACGCCCATGGGCAGCGTGGGCTGGGTGAGGCCGGAGAAGAAGCTGGTTACCGATTGGGAGGCCGTGGGCAAGGAAGTAGGCCCGCTTCACCCGGAGATCGTGAAGGCACACACCGAGGAAGAACAGCGCGCTGCCTTCTTGCGGGCATGGTGGTCAAGGAAATGAAAAGAGCACTCAAGATAGGGGCATATTTCCAGCGCACGCAAATGACTTCCTTGCATGACTGGATGCCAATGGAGCACGCTCCGCGCGATGGATCGCCCATTGAAATCCGCTGCACTTTTGGAGTCGCGCCCTGGTACGGAGTCTTCGCCTGGAACGGCGACGGTTGGTTTAGATACGGGAATACGCATTCCAGCGTGGAGTCAGACGCGAAAGGGAATGCGCCCTTTCTCTCCTGGCGTCCGTTGCGCACTGCTCCCGAACTCTATGTCGATCCAACGAGAGGCATCCAAAATGACCCGGCTTATTGGCGTGGCGCGATGGCGGCGAAGGTTGGATTGCCTATTGACGCGCTCGAAAAAGAAGCTGCCCGTAATTTCCGTCTCCTTGAGGGCGAAGACAAGCATCCAATCTCTTCGCTTTTTGATGCTCTATGCGCGTGGTGGAAGAAGTGACCATCCTCAACCAATCGACGGCCATGGTGTGTGTTCGAAGGGGGTGCGGCGCGATCTGGGAAGGCCCGCCCCGCGATTGTCCACGGTGTAACCACGAAGGCATCCCGTACAAGGACATCGAAGACATGGCGGTCGGCGCACCGTTGCCAGATAGCGGGCTCACGATGCCCACAACAATGATTCAGTAAGCTGAAGGCGGAAGAAATGATAGCTCACATCGTCACTGTCAAGTCTACGCAAAAGATACTCACAGGCGCCTATTACGTCTGTGGGCGGGCGGTGGCTATCCTGCGGGAGCAGAACAGTGATCTGGCGGGGTGGATTTGTTCGGGCACTCACCGAAACATGGATGACAGGACGATGATTCTTGAGCTGATCGCTCCTAACGATGTCAAGGTTCAAGCTGTGCTGGCAGCGGTCAACGAAGCTATCACCTTGGAATGTCCGTGGCTCAAAAGCCTGGACTGGGAGACGTTGCGCTTTTGCAGCATCTCCTGCATGAATCAGGACCAGTAATCCGAACGGAGGACATCCATGACGGTTTCTTTCAGGCAACGTCTGGTCATGGCGTGGCGCACCCTACGCGGGCGCGTTCACGTGCCCAAGGTCGTCTATACTTATCCTGACCCGATCTGGGTGCAGGTTCTCTACTTTCAAGACAACCTACTGGCGCTCGACAATCTCGGTGCGCTTTGGTTGATCCGTGTCGACGGAATGGGGCGGTTCGTTGTTGAATGCCCGCCCGTGCTCACGACACCGAAACGTTACTAACCCGAACGGAGGAGTTATGGCAGAACCGAAGGAACAGACCACAGCACTCGCAACAACCACGCGGAAAGGGGTAGTAGCAACCTTTGCCGAGCGGTTTGATGTCGACCCCACCAAGGTGATGAGCCTGGTCGCCGCAACTGTTTTCAAGGGAGGCAAGGACGAGCCACCGCTTTCGAATGAGGAAGTGGCCGCGGCGTTGATCGTCTGCAATGCTCACGACCTCAACCCATTCCTGAAAGAAATCTATGCGTTCCGCTCGAAAGGCAAACTCCTGATCGTGGTGAGCGTGGACGGATGGAGCAAAATCGTCAACAGCCGCAAACAGCTCAACGGCATTGAGTTCGAGGAGCACTTTGACGAGGAGACAGGCAAAGTTCAGGCGGTCACCTGCAAGATCCACCGCAAGGACTGCGCGCTGCCCGTCGTCGTCACTGAGTACACCCACGAATGCAAGCGCGACACGATCCCGTGGAACACCATGCCGATCCGCATGACGCGCAACCGAGCATTTGTGCAGTGCTCTCGCATCGCGTTTTCGATCTCTGGGATTGTGGACGAGGACGAGGCCAAAACGATCGAGGGCAACCCGGAGTTCGCGGGCAAAGCCATCATCGACGGAGCGACCAGCAAGACGGACGCCGTGAAGAAGCTGGTGGGCGCGCGCGCGCGGGGCGCGGCAAAGCCTGCAGCACAAGCGGAAGCGGCGCAGCAGGAAGAACCCGCGCAGGAGGCCGCGGCCGTGGAGCACGAGTTGGACCAGGCCGAGGAGCGGCACGAGCCCGAGCAAACCGAGCAGCGGTCCACCGGCACCGGGACGCAGAGCGCCAAGCCGGCCGACAGCTACTTCTAACCATCACCGGCAGCGGAGCGGCTGCATCGAGGAACCATGACAGACGACATTCTGAAAGCGATTGACAAGGAAATCGGTCGACTCCAGGCGGCATTTAAGGTGCTGAGCGGCGCGAAGCCGAAGGCTGCGGCCAAGCCAACTAAACCGGCGAAGCACAAGCTGAGCGCCGCCGGCCGTGAGCGCATCGCGGAGGCGCAGCGCAAGCGTTGGGCGAAGGCGAAGAAGTAACCAGTTCGGCGGTGTACCTCCGTTCCCGCCGATGAACCCCCGCCGCTTAGGCCGGTTCGACTCCGCGACCAGGCGGCGGGGATCACAGAAACGAGGCGAATCATGGCAGCACAAAAAGCAACGAAGCTGAAGAGCTTTTTCAATGGGCACCGCCGGGGGGCGACCCTCAACACCTGGGCTCATCTGAAAACGCGGGCTGGAGAGGATCGGATCAAGCTCGATATCCACATGCCGCTCCTAAACCAGAACCTCAAGGGCATGGACAGCGCGATCAGCGAAGCCTTTACCGTCATGGCGAAGGATGACTCGAAAATCGAACGCAGTAGCCTGAACGTCGAGCTCGAAGGTTTTACGCTCGATATCTTCGCCACCGACGAAAGCAAGCGCCGTTCGGCTACCAGCACGGGCGTGCGGATGCAGAAGCTGGCCGTGGTCGCCTCGGGAGAAGGCGAGAGACGCGAACTGGAATTACATCTCGTGGCCTACATTCCGGCGAGCATCGATCTTCGGGATTGGGCGTGGACTCATCTCCATAAGAGTTTCTGGATGGAAGCCGTCTACTCTCAGACCGAACTCGACTTCGACGGTGCCGAAGAAGAAGAGGAAGGCGAGGAGGACGGAGACACGTTACCGCTGACGCAGCCGCCGCCAGGCCAGCGCGTGAAAGTGATGCCGCCGGCCGCAAAGAGCGGACCCAAGCAACTGGCAGCGTTCCACGAGCAGGAAGTCAGCAGAGGTAGGGCATGAGGACAGCTCTTTACTTTGACGAGAACGACGCGCAGCTTGCCCTAACACCTGAGAGTGAATGGGAAAAGGCAATCCTGCGCATGATCCGCGAACGGATGCCGGACATCTCCTACGAGGGGAGCTTTTATGCCTACCAGGGCGGATGGGTCAGGCAGCATTTGCCGTCGAGTTCATCGTCGCCTTTCGGAGACCGCGACTTTACCGGGAATGCGCTGATGATCCGGCTGCCCAGAAAGGGTCCGACGCCATGATCCACGAGCATCACGCGCCCGTTGCCGAAGAGACCAGCGTCAGGCTGCCGGAGGTCAAGCCGTGGGTGCGGTTCCCGGTCTGCCCGAAATGTGGCGGCTCTCTCGGCGCCGGGATCTGGCTGCTGGCCCTGTGGCGTTCCTCCCGCGGCGAATCGGCGCAGTCCTACGTGTATTGCAAGGGGGACTGTAACTCGACGGTCCAGGTCCCGGGGCTTAACGTCCAGACCGGACAAATGGGGCCGCTAGAACTGAAGGTGCCCTGCTTCGGGATTTTTAGCGAGCACATCCATGTAGAATGCGGCCGTTGCCACTTCGCGTGGCTGATGGCGTGCAAGGGAGAAAGGAAACGATGAAAAAGATCGACGTGCAGGAAGAGCGGCCGCTGCGCTGGCCCGATGGCTGCGAGCGCACGCGCATCAAGGAACGGAAACCCCAATCGGCATGGAAAAAGCGATGGGCGGAGTACCTGACGATGCTTAGTGCCGAACTCGGGAAGATGGGTGCGACATCGATTCTCGTAACCCGGCACGAGGATGAGCGTCTCGACCCCGGCGTTTCAGTCTGGTTTTCGCTCACGAAAGAGGACTTCTCCTGGCAGCAGGTGCTCGGACTTGAAAACCCAGCACCGACGCTTGCGGAAATCGACTCGGCATTCCGGGCAAAAGTAAAGCCCTGCCACCCCGACAACCCGAACGGCGGCGATGTGGAACTCTACAAGCGCCTTGTTGAGTCGCGTAACGCAGCTAAGAATTGGATCGTTGGCACTCACGCGCACCGGCACGAGTACGTGATGGCGATTGACCAATACACCGAGGCGCGGCTGAATCTCTGCGCTCTGCGCTTGGCGTTCTTCTACATCCGCGGCCTCGAGCGCGTCGGCGCGCCAGCAGTGCTAAGTCAGACTCTCGGCGCGTTCCGGGCGAAGTTGACGGGAGGTTCCAATGTCCCTGTCGGTGTTTAACCCGTTGCCGGATCAGCAACGCAGGATCGACGAACTAACGCGAGCCCTTCGTTCGGCAGATGAACGCGGCGACAGGCTCGAAGGCGAACTTCTCACGGAGCGCCGCAAGAACAAAACCATCGAGGGCGGTGTTGCCGAACTGCGGAAAATCCTGGCCCCGCTCTATCACGCCCTCGGTATGGTCTTCGGCCAAATCGATGCGATGGGAATTCAGGGCGAGCCTGGACCATCGGCCAGTGCCCCAAAGAACTCGGCCGCATGGGAATCGTGGAAGCAGAAGATGGGGCCGAACTCAGCAGCCGCGAAGATCATCGACATCCTGATGATTCACGGCAAGTTGAACAACACCCAAATTCGCATCCATCTTGGGACGAGCAGGATGCAGACCGTCTACGACGCCATCAGCAAATTGAACAAGGCGAGCCTGCTGAACAAGAACGGCGACGAATTCAGCCTCAAGGAACTTTGACCGCACCACCGAACGGAGGAACACCGCAATGCGAATCACCAGCGCGAAAATCAAGAACGTCCGCAGCCACAAGGAAACCGATCTGTCCTTTGAGCGGATCACCACGATTTCAGGGGTCAACCACAGCGGAAAAAGCTCGCTGCGCAACTGCCTGGAGATGGCCTTCGCCCGCCACTGCGAAGTGACAGAGGGCGGCAAGGAGCGCCAGCAAACCGATCTGCTGCGCTTCGGAGAGAAGCAGGCATCGGTCGAGCTGGGGATCAACCTCGACGGCGTACCGCTCGAACTGAGGGCATCGTTGACCGACCGATCCGGGCTCACGATTGGGCTGCGCAATCCTGCAGACAAAACGTGGGATCCAAATCCACTCCAAGAGGACCTGCGCATCGACAGAGACGTGCTGGGCTGCCTCTGCGACAACCACGCCTTTGTGGGCATGGACCCCAAGGACCAGAAGACGCTGATGGCGTCGATCATTCTTCCCGACAGCTACGATTGGCCCGAGAACATCAAGAACGATCTCCACGAGCAGCGCATCGGCGCGCCGTGGAAGGAGACGCCATTCGTCATCATCGAGCACTGCTACAAGCTGGCCTTCGACATGCGCCGCGACGTGAACAGGTCAATCAAAGACTGGCGCCCTCCGGCGGAAAGCGGGAAGTACGAGGGACCGCCGATCGATGACGTGCGGCAGTTGCTCGCCACCAGGCAGAAGGAGCGCACCGCGCTGGCCGTCGAGCAGCAAAGGCTCGCTGGCGAGATTCAGCGCGCCAGGGACGCCAAGGCGAACCACGAGCGGCGGGCGGCCGAGGCGCGAGCCAAGATCGTGACCGAGCAGGCCGAGCGCGCCAGGGTCTCCGAAGCCCTGCTGCCGAAGGCCAAGGTCAAAGAGTACGAGAAGGAAGCGGCCGGGGCGAAGAAAGCGGCTGAATTGGACGCGGCAATCTCAAACCGTGCCATACGGCTTGAGGCCGAGAAGAAGCAGTACCGAGCCCTGAGCGCACTTGGGGACAAGGGCCAGTGCCCGACGTGCTGCCAGCCCATCACCGAAGAATTCATTGAGAAGTTTGGCGCTCCGCTGATCGAGCGCATCGACACGATGGAGGGTGAGCAGAAGGCCGACTACGACAAGCGGAAGGCCCTGGGCGATCCCACCGGCGCACAGCAGAAGCTGGACGCCCACAACGCGGTCGCTGAGGATGTGGAGCGCATCGACAAGCGCATCAAGGATCTCGAACGTACCGCGGCGAGCGCCAACGAAGACGCCCACGCAATCAATCCTGACGAGCTGCCGAAGCCGGACTCGCTCGACGAGAAGATCGCGGACATCGACGCCCGTATTCAGAAGGGCACAGGATTTCTCGAGCAGGCCGCGCGCGCGGAGGCCCTCAAAGAAGATGCCGCGAAGGCGCTGAAGGTCAAGGCTGCTCTCGACGCGGAGTTGGATCGGCTGGAACGCCTGGTCGCCTACTTCGGCCCCAAGGGAGTCAAGGCTGAGTTGATCGCCAAACACATCGGTGGGTTCGAAGAGAAGATCAACGCCGTGCTATCGAAGTGGGGCTACGAGTTCTCGCTGTCGATTGAGCCTTGGAGTTTCAGCGTGCGGAGAACGGGCAGCCAGTACGCCTGCCAGTTGCACATGCTGAGCCGGAGCGAGAAGCTACGCTTCGCCAATGCGTTCTCTGTTGCCCTTGCGATTGTCAGCGGCTGGAACTTCGTGGTGCTCGACGATTCAGAAACTATCGTGGGAGAGGACCGGCGCAAGCTGAATCGGATGCTGCTCGACTCGACACTGGACACGGCAATCTTGCTGGCTGCGGAAAGTCACAGGGCCGGCGCCGTGCCGGAAGTTCCGGGGACGGCGTTCATCGAATTTACCGAGGTCATGGAGGATGGGATCTCGACAACCAACGTGGAAGTGCTGGCGAGTACGTCGGCGAATGATTGAGTTCCCCGGCAACGGGGATGTGGGGTGCGCGGGCGGCGGGTTACACGCAGATCGGCCCTTCGATAAGGCTGCAAGATCAGCGGTGAGGAAGAGTACCCGATCCGTGAATGAGAAGCCCGCGCACAACACGAAGGAGTGAGCCATGCCAAGAAAGAAGCTGCACCGTCATCAGATTCTCCGAGTCGAGGAGCGTCACAAGGAAGATCGAACACTGATTCGGCTTCAGGAGGTCCCCCTCGATGCGCTACGCGATCCGAGGAACGCACCGGATGGCACGTTCATTTGTTACTACGATGAATTGATTCTGCCAAAGCGTAGACACGGCGTGAAGTTCCTTACGACCTACACCGAGATTTTCCAGAAAGAGCTTTAGCGATGCCCCTGTTGGGATTCAAGAAACGTTACGTTGAGCCGATCCAACTCGGCACAAAGATTCACACCTTCCGTGCCGAACGGAAGCATCCCGTCAAGCGCGGAGATCTGCTATACCTCTACTGCGGGCTGCGTACTAAGAACTGTTTCCGCATCTTGCCCAATGCGCAGCCGTGCGTGAGAGTCGAACTGATGACGATCTCGCGCTGGTCCGTCAAGATCGCCGGATCAATAGTGTTCGCCGAGCAATGCGAAGTGCTTGCGCGAAACGATGGCTTTTCTTCCTTCGCGGAAATGATGACCTTCTTCGAAGATCGGCTGCCCATTAATGGACAGCTCATCTTTTGGAAGGAGCCGGAAAAGCTGTACTGGAAGGAGTAACGTGAAGCCCTGCGTCCAAGGCGGCATCCTGTTCCCGAAGATAGCGCGCACGTCGTTCGTCGACGCTACGCGGAGCCGCTACCAGAATATGTGCGCCAGGATGGAGAAGAAGAAGTTTCCGCCGCCGCCGTTTGATCTGGAACAATTCCGGGCCGATGTGACTCGCGCGATGGGCGGCAACGAGGATGGGGCATTGCAATGCCGGTACTGTCACCGCTGGTTTACTCTTCAGGAGACAGCCGTCGACCATGCCACACCCCTGAGCCGCGGCGGATCGGCAGAGCTTGGCAATCTGGACTATCCTTGCAAGCAGTGCAACGACCGCAAGGGATCGCTCACTGTGGATGAGTACATGGGGCTGCTCGCGTACCTCGACACCGTTCACCCGCTGGCGCGGCAGGACGTGCTCTCGCGGCTGGAGAAGGCGAACGCGTTGGCAGCGGGCGCCAGGCGGGCACAGATGCTGGCGGCCAAGCTGGATGGCAAGATCAAGCCGAAGCTGACAGAAGAGGAGCGACCATTCTGATGAGCGTTCCCGATCTCACTCTCGAATCTGGGCTGCCTGCGAACGTTGACGCCGAGAGGACCATTCTGGGCGCGATTCTGCTGGACAACGCCGCCCATGCCGAGGCCATCGAATCCCTCAAAACCGACGACTTCTCGCTCGATTCGCATCGTCGCATCTTCCTTCGCATGACCGATCTCGCTGAAGCTCACCGCACGATCGACATCGTTACGCTGTCGCATGAACTGGGAAAACACAAAGAGGTTGAGCGTGTTGGCGGCGTTGCCTACTTGGCCTCGCTCACCGAGGGTTTGCCCAGGCGGCCGGTGATCGAGGACTACATCCGCATAGTCAAGGATAAAGCCCAACTCCGTAGACTCATGGGAATCTGTTCGGCGGCCATTGCCAAGGCAGCGGATCAATCTGAGGATGCAATCGGAGTCATCGAAGAGGCGGAGTCACAACTGCAGCAGATTTCAGAGCAGGGCATCGTCTCTCCGCTCCAGACGTTTGGTGATTTCGTTCAATCAGCCTACCCGTCAGTTGACGATGTATTCCGGCACAGCGCGCGTAGCTTGGGGCTGCCGTCCGGGCTCAGAGAGTTGGATGCGCTGACCTGCGGGTTCCAGCGGAAACAGGTGATCGTTATTGCCGCGCGACCCGGCATGGGAAAAACCAGCATCGGTCTGTCGATCGCACAACACGCCGCGATAGACCTGGACCGCACAGTCGCCTTCTTCTCCCTGGAGATGCGCAAGGAAGCGTTGCTCCAAAGGCTCGTGTCCATGCGGAGCACGGTGAGTCTCAACGAAATCCGCGAAGGGAAATGGACGGAGAGCAGCCGGCGTTACGCCATGCAGGCAATGAATGAGATTGTCGGCGCCCCGCTTTACATCGACGCACAGAGAGGTCTAACGCCGCGCAAGATACAATCCAAGGCCGCACGGCTCAAGGCGCAAACCGGACACCTCGACCTAGTCGTCATTGACCAGCTCAACCACATCATGCCGCCTGCCGGCGCAGAGAAGTATTTCCAGAGGCGAGTGGAGACCGGCTTCATCACCCGCGCGCTGGGAGACTTGGCTACCGGACTTGACGTGCCAGTTCTGCTGCTTCACCAGTTGAATCGTGAAAACGAGAAGCGCGACGACAAAAGACCGAGACTCAGTGACCTACGCGAAAGCGGAAGCGTGGAAGAAGACGCAGACGTGATCCTCTTTCCTCATCGGCCCGGGTATTACAACCCAAACGCAGATGACAAAGAAAAAAGGAAAGCCGAAATTATTGTCAGCAAACAGCGTGAAGGGCCAATTGGGGTTGCGCATTGCGAATACATTTGCGAACAAACGCTCTTTCGTGATGAAGAATTGAAGGCGTCGCTGTGGTAATATGGGGCTGTCGAGCGCAACGAACGCCCGGCGCTACTTCAGCCAACCGGAGGATGAGTCCGATGACAACCCCACCAGAAACATCATACCGCGAAATCCCGTTGACGCAGGGGCAAGTTACGATCGTGGACGCGGCCGACTACGAGTGGCTTTCGTGCTACAAATGGCGCGCTCATCGACGGCCCGGGACGATGATTTTCTATGCAGTCACAAACACCAAGACGGTAAACGGGAAGAGGTATCGCATATACATGCACCGACTGATTCTCGGACTCGGTTACGGAGACAAGTCAGAAGGCGATCACAGAGACCCACTGAAAACTCTCGACAACCGCAGATCAAATCTAAGGATGGCCGACGATTCCGAACAACAAAGAAACAAGCGGAAAATGAAAAACAACACCACGGGATTCAAGGGCGTATACCGAACAAAGAATGGTAAGTATCGCGCCCAGATCAAGACAGACATCGGCTATTTGCGCCTTGGATATCGGGATACAGCGCAGGCGGCGCACACGGAGCTCTGGGTACCCGCTGCGCTGAAGTACCACGGTGAGTTTGCGAGGCTGGCATGAAGCGCAGCCGCGTCCGTCAATTCGTTGAGCGGTTGACCGCGTGGAGAAAACCTCCGATGACTGCACTGGAGCGTAGGCTGTGGTCAACTTGGGGTCCTCATCCGGAGGACTACACGCCGGAAGCATGGGCGGCGCGCTGGAACAACGGAGGAATAAAATCCGACACGCCCATACATTTGTGAGCGGAGGTTGACCCATGACCGAACGGGATAAGAAGATCGCCGCGATAGATTGCGGGGCAGGAGGAGGAACGATGGCTGAAGCAAGGATACGCCGATTTGAGCCGCGTCACGCACGCACAACGCAAGGGCAGTGCAGCGCCGCGTGCGTTGAACAAGAAGATGGACCCTTCGTGACATACGTGGATCACAGAACGCAGATCGTCGGCCTGGCCGGGTTTTTGGATACCGCGAGACTCGCTCTGGCGGATTACTCTCGTCGCACAATGTGGGGATCGGATGGAGATGATGATGTGCGTAGAGCGCAAGCGGCGATCTGTGCGGCGCTCAATGGATTGGAGGAGTGACCATGCCGGGGCAGTCGGAGTCAGAGTCGAAGCGCCTAGAGCGGCTTGCGAAAGAGTGCGAACAGGGAGCGGCCCGCGCACATCCCGAGGACATAGTGGAGATAGGTTTCTGGCATACCCAAGCCGACATTTACCGCCGACATGCTGCGCTAGAAGCGAAGCTAGCGCAGGGACAGGAGAAACACGATGGACATTGAACCCGAAGTGACCCGCATCGGCCGGCTGGCCCGCGCGTGCAATCTGGCCGTCAGATGCACCGAGGGCGCACAGGCGGAAACGTGAGCGACCCGCGAGAAGGTGCTGCGCCGAATCGATGACGACATGTTGGCGAACAGGGCTGACTGCGCGGAACTGGCGCGGTTGAGCGAGGAGATAGGACGATGAACGGAGCAGAGTTGATTGCGCAGGAACGCCAGCGGCAGATCGATGTCGAGGGCTGGACGGCAGAGCACGATGATAAGCACGCAGCCGGGCAGATGGCCGATGCTGCCAAGGGCTACTTGCTTGCCGCCGTCCTGCGGGAAAGAGGCACGTCGATGGACGACAGGAGAATTGCCTTGGCTCCGGGCTGGCCGTGGGAGATTGGCGACTGGAAGCCGTCTACGAGTCCGATCCGAAATCTCGTCAAAGCGGGTGCGCTAATCGCAGCGGAGATTGACCGGCTACAGCGAGCCGCCGCGCCGCGCGGAGAGGGGGCGGGGAAGTGAAAGCATTGAGCGTTAGAGCGCCGTGGTGGTGGGCCATCCTGCATCTCGGCAAGGACATCGAAAACCGAGAATGGCCTACCCGACTTCGGGGCCGCATACTGCTCCATGCATCCACTTGGTATGTTGAGCGCGATGTGCGTGAGGACATTAACTGCATCGACGGGATTGTGCGCGCCGGGATGGACGATCTACTAGCTGACGACAACCCACGCGAGGTATTCTCGCGGTCAGCGGGTTGCATTGTCGGGTCAGTTGAAATTGTGGGATGCGTTACGCAATCCCAATCACCGTGGTTCTACGGCAAGTATGGGTTTCTCTTGCGCGATCCTGTCGCATTTCTTGAACCGATCCCAGTTAAAGGCGCACTGGGATTCTTCGATGTACCGGACTCACTACTAGAGGAGGCGGGGAAGCCATGAGCGACTGCAATGTATGTTTGATAGGCCCTGAAGAATTCTGCGAGTTCTTCGATGAATCGATTCGAATCGCCCGCAAGCCCCATAGATGCTCCGAATGCGGCGCCGCGATCTCCGTGGGTGCGAAATATCACAGTGCGAGCGGCAAGAGCGACGGCGAATTCTGGAGAATCAATACCTGTCTACTTTGTTCTGAGATCCGCAAAGCGTTTTCATGCGACGGGGAAGTGCTCGGGGGCATGCTCTGGGAAGACATGCAAGAGAATATTTTCCCCCGGATGTCTGCCACATGCTTTGACCGCCTGCGAACCCCCGAAGCGAAAGCCGAGTTGCAGAGCCGCTGGATGGAGTGGAAAGGACTCGCCGCATGAACACACACACTGTGGTCTACTGGCAGCACGTGCCCACGCCGGATGAGATGATGCGACATGCCCTGCGCGAGTTCCTGAGTTTCTTCAGGGGCGTCGCGTGGGCGCTCGGGCTGGAGATTGGAGCCGCGCTGCTGATCGGCGCCGCGTGGTGGGCGGTCTGGGCAGCCTGGAGGGTATGCAGATGAACGAAGACGAGAAGTACGTGCGGGAGCAGTGGGTTGACGTTCACTATGACGGTAATCGTGTGCTTGTAAAGCGGCCGAATGGCGGCCACTGGATTCTCAGCGGAAACATCAACGCCAAATTTGAACGATCACATCGTTTGGATGCTCCTGCCGCATGGCACTCCGCCCGCGAGTTCACCGAGGCCCGCAAGAAGGAGATCGAACGCGCAGAGATGGCAATAGCATGGCTGCAACTGGCGATCAATAAGGATGTGGTGATCGCGGCAGAGATACAGGTTCATGAGCAAGAGCGACTGTCCGAGCTTAGGCGCGGCTGGAAGAGGATAGTATGAGCATACATACATTGGGTGGCCCTTTTGAACAAGCACAGCCCGAAGAGAAGTTCTATACCGTTCCGGTTCGCTGCGCTAACTGCGGTAAGCACTACACAATCAATGTCCCGTATGGTAAGCCACGCCCCGAGACGGCTTTCTGCCGACAATGCGGCTGCGAAACGGGGAGAACGGAGCCAAATCCATGACGATGAACATAAAACGATACAACAAGAAAATTGAGAATTCATTCAGCGCAGGCGAGAATCCAATCGCCGTCTTATATGAGCAGAAGGATGGCCCGTATTGTATGTATGAAGATTACGCCGCCTTGGAAGCGAAGCTGCGCGTACTGCAAGGCCCGCGACGTGATCGCAGAGATCAGGTGGGCACGATGAGCGAGCCGAAGATACCCGAGGATTTGCGAAGTTATGATCTCATCGCGGGCCAGATCAAAGAAGCGCAGGGACATTTCGGCCCTTACGTTAAACGCAAAGAAGCGGCTATGCGCATCTGGGATCTGGAAGCGAAGCTGCGCGTGGCGGAGCAGACCATCGAGCGGCTGAGTGCGCCGTTTACGCTGGAAACCTTTGAACCATATCAACAGACGCGACATGCCGATAAATTGCTTATAGAGCATATCAATCGCAAGCTCGCCGCCCGCGCCAATGCGCCCGCCGACGGCAAGCCGGGGCGCGGGTGAGGCGATGTTCGCAATCATTCAGAAGCCGCCCTTCCGCGCTTCCTGTAATCGATGCGGGGAATGTTGCCGTCGCGGTCCCTGTGACGCAAGCGTGGCGTTGATGAATTCGCCGGAAGATGAAATCTGTCGTGCTCTTGAAGTGGACCACTCCGGTGAGACTTCTTGCGGTTTGCTGAAGCGTCCCCTGCACTACATCCGTCCCGAATGGATTGCGGAAGACAGGGATGGCTCCGTTACCAAGATGTTGATCGAGCAGATACGAAAGTGCTTGCCACTCGGGCAGGGCTGTGGGATGGAAGATTAGACACGAAACCGCGCCCCGAAGAGCGCGTCAGGGAAGGACAATGAGACGAAGCCCGATCAAACGCTACGCCCCGCCACGCAAGCGTAGGCCCGGCACACGCCGCGGGCAGCCGACAGCCCAAGAGAAGATGGCCGTCAGGCTGGCAGTATACGAGCGGGCGCAAGGCCGCTGCGAGGTCAGGAAGCACCCAGAGTGTAGCGGCGACAGGATCTTACCGTGGGGCGGAGATCTGTTTGTGATAGGACACCTAGCGCACATCAAGAGCAAGGGCGCCGGCGGGGAGTTCACCGAGGAGAATACGGTATGGTCTTGCTGGAAATGTCACTTAATCAGCGGGCATTTTATGGGTGAGCGGATGGAGCGGAGTTCTAAATACGCCGTGTTGCCCGGCCGCGACCCATCCGCGCAGGCTCTTCCGGCTCCCGGGCCTCTTGAGAATATCTGATCCTGTAAATCCCGAGGCTGTGCTCATCGAGACCGCTCTCCTGCAGTACCCGCAGTTTCTCCTCGGCCTCAACTTCCTTGGGCTTTTGTCCCGGCTGGAGCTTACTCTTCAGTCCGTAGCGTGCTGCGTCCATACAATCCTGATCGATCTTCGCCGTGCTCAAATCCGTTTTTAGAACATCCTCCAGCTTCTTCGGGTCACGCATCTGGAGTGGAATAGCAGATACCAACTCAACGCAGTTAACCGACATCAGCCAAACCTCCTCTCCCCGCGAGCCCTTGCGTTTGGTAGCCAACATGAGCTTCGACATCAGGCTCCAGCCGGTAATGCGCTCGTCATCGGCGTGCCGGGGATATGGCATGTCGCTCGCCATGAGGATTTCGCCCTCGGTCTGAGCGATCGTGTTTTTGCTTGACTTTTTACCGAAGGCATCCGGTGACAGAAAGAAGTCTGAGAGGTTGGCGCGTTCGCTCGATGGGGTACGTTCGACTATCTGTCGAGCGATGTCCTCTTCGTCCAACTCCCGGTTGCCTCCGGAGTCCGGCGCCGCCTCGCCGCCGGCCACGTACTCCCTGTAGGTGACGATCACCTTCAGCGCGAAGCGCACATCCCACCCCAGATGCTTCTTGATCTCCTCTGGAGACATCTCGCCCATCGCGTGCCAATAGGTGACGCAGTAGTGTCCGCGCGCCCAGTCCTGTGATAGCCACCGCTCCCACCATGGTTTGATGATGCTATCGATTTCCTCTGGAGCACGCACGCTCGCATTGCGGTCCCACGAGCGCGTGAAGAAAGCACCTTCGAGGGAATCCCATGAGCCGTCGAAGTCGCGCTGCACCAGCGCAGGGTCCTGGCTGAGAAGCTCCTTGCCGTAGTCCGAACGTGTCCCACAGTATTCACGACGCTTTGTCTCTGGCCACGAGTAGTAATCTTCCTCTGTAAGCCCGTCAGCCCGAAGCGCAGGAAGGCTCCATTGTGAATTGTCAAAGGGCCGGAAGTGAACGAAGGCGTACCGTTTGGGATTTTCGTTAGGGAGGTATTCTAAGTCGTGAAAGACCTTACGGAAAAAGCCGATGCTCACGCCGCCCATATTGAAACCGACGATCAACTTGCATGTTCCTTCTGGCACGTCTGGCCACCGAGCGGCCTGCTTTATCTCTCTGAGCTCTTCTTCGGCAAATTGCTCGGCCTGGTCGATGCCAATATCGAAGTAATTGGCGGAGCGAAAGACACGGATCACATCCTTTAGGGTTTCAGCGTAGAGAAAGTGAATCTCAGAGGGAAGACCTTCGCGGAAGGGAAGAACGATCTTGCGTTTAGTGCTGACGTAGCACCGCTCAAGCTGCGGCCACGCCGCTAGCATCCGCTCCTCGTGGTACTTGCGCACCTGGTCGGAGTTGCGCATTACGATTGCGCCGATGGTGGCCGGAAACTGGAGCCGCCGTGCGAGCATCACAGACTGGATGCAACGGCTTTTAGCGCCCCCGCGTCCTCCGCCAGCACCAATCCAGGTGGATTCATTGCCCTCGACAAGATCGAAGACCTCTCCCTGTTTAGGCTGGAGTTCTATCTTTGGATTAAATAGAGGAATCGCCAGAGTCGCCATCGTGTTCCTTTTTCTGGCCGATCCTGATTAGCTCGAATGCCAGCGGAGCACCGCCTGCGCCCGTCGCTTCAACGCGGTCCTTCAGCATACCAAACCGCCTGTAGCCAACTTCGATCATGCGCACCTTCTGCGCTGGAGGAATGGTCGGGTTTTCGAGGATGCCAACCGTCATCGCGTCGAGATGATCTTCAGTGAGTACGCGAGCCTCTGCCCTCCGATCGGCTGCTTTCTCGTCGATCTTCTCTTCTTCCCGCCGCAGATACTCTTTCACGCCCGGCGACTTCAGATGCTCCCTGAATTCATCTGGCAGCATCCACGCTGCCCTTGCTGCTTTGTCGAGGTCGCGGGGCCAGGTGTCGAGGTAATACTGCAGCACGCGCCGCAGTTTGGGTGGGAAGATGTTGGGATCGGGGTCCATGATCTTCGGTACGTGGGGCTTCTCGGGGGGCACAGGGATGTACCCAGGCTCCTGCGCAGCCTTTCTCTCGGCACGGAGTACACGTCGCTGCTCAAGGCTCATACGCGGCCGGCGTTCCTTCTTCGGTTCGGGCGGCGGCCTCCACCCGGGCTTGCGTCCGTTCGGCATTGCGTCCTCCTGTACTACGCGGCGGGTCCGGTGCTCGGTCCCGTAAACTTCGGTTGCGGATGCAGGGCCTTGCGGTAGGCATCCTTGAGTTGCTGCTGCTGATCGGTGGGGGTGTCCTTTGGTATCTCCCGATTCTTCAATTCGATCAATGGCCGCAGCGTCTTCTGTTCTGCTGGCGTGGCCGCCAGGTACACGTTGAGCGCCTGGTCGGAATGCAGAGAGCGCACGGCTGCCACCAATGGATCGGTGCGAGCATAGAATCTTGCGCGCACAAGATCGTTTTCGTTGACTACCCCAGATCTCTTGTACTCGTCGATCACCGATTGGTTGACTTGCTTCGCCCGATACATATCCTCGATCGTGTGCATGGCCTGGGACTTCTCAGCCTCTGCCTGCGTCTTTGTTCCCGATGGCCGATTAGCCTGTCCATACTCGCGGGCCATGTTGAGTGCCTTCGAGTTTTGTATGAAGGCCGGTGCCGGCTGGAACCCGAGTTGACCAAGCGCAAGATCGCCGGGGTGTCTGACGGCCGCGCCGGCAATGCGCTCTACCGACTCGACGGGATGCGCCCACCGGAACGTGGTATCCTCCCCCTCTTTGGCCAGCAGTTTCTGACCGCCGGAGATAGCAAAGGGTTCGGTCTGTCCCGCCGCCCACCGAGAGACTTGAAGGAGTTGCTTCACATAGGGGTCATCCGTGTGCCGGATCTCAGTGCCGTAGAAGTCGCGGTTGTTGATCGCCTCGGCCGTCATCTCAAGCAGCGGGCTCATCTTGTTGGTCACTGTGCCGATAGGATGCTGCGCAAAGCCTATGACATCCTTCATGTAACCGGGGATCGAGACTCGCGTTCCATCCTGCCGCTTCGGGTAGAAGTAGTCCTTCCACGTATCCGGCTTGTGGCCGGTCCAGAGATAGGTCAGCACTCCGCCAATCAGGCCCGTGACCAGCGGCAGCGCAAAAGCGAAGGCCATCCTGGGAGTAACCTCCGGCATTTTCCCTTGAAAGACGCCTGCAGCTTGCTGCCCTATATCCTTGATGCCTCCGCCCAATTCGCGTATGTCGCCAAAGTTCCATCCTACTGACCGGCTGGCCAGCATGAGGGTGTCCTGAAGAGCGCGATGCCAGAAGAGGTTGTCGTAGACCAGTTGGCCAAAGCGGTTGTCTACCGAGTCCCACGCCCGCTGCATCTTCCGGCGCGTCGCCTCCTCATCCCAGTTGTGCTCGGCAGCCTCATCCAGAATGTCGTGGGCCATGTCGTAGAAGGCTCCAAGTTTCACACGGGGCACCATGTAGTCCATGACCGGAGCGATGGTAGTCTGGAGTACCGTGCCTGGGAGGGAGAGCAGCCCCTCTGCCACTGCGCCGTTCCTGAATGCGTTCACAGTCTTGCGGAAGGCGGTCATGGGAACCACATCCATCTTGGCCCTGCCGCCCGCCTCGGCAACAGCAGACGCTTCTGCCGCGAACTTTCGATAGCTGCCAGGGCTGAGATATTCGTTCATCATCCGCGAGCCGTTGACCATTGTGCGGATTACGCTGGGAGCTACAGTCGCCCCGGAGATGATGTGACCTGCCGCCTCGAGGGGTTTCCCCTCGCTCAGTTTCTGGATTCCCAGAGCGACTTCACTGGTTGCGGCGTTGACCGCCGTGGTCGAGGCGTGGAACGCGGAGATGCCCAACTGCAGAGAGTTGAGGTTGTTGTTCGTCCAGCGCAGCACATCGTAGAGCGCGGAGCGGCCGGCGAGACCACGGGAGACAAAGTTGTTGAAGACCTTGGCTACATCGGGAGGGGCGTAGTAATGGCCGCGAATGAAGAGATGGTCGTCATCATCGTAGCTGAATATCGTACTGATCCTGTCGTCCAACTGCCGCCATCCGTCTGGAGCTTTCTTGCCAACCATAACCTGCTTTGCGGTCCCGGCCTCTTTCATCATCTCCAGCGTCTTGTGTCCCATCAGGAACTGGCTCATCTCCGAATACTTGCGCAGGAACAGATCGACAGGATTCCACGACACTGGCTTGAGGCCCATGTCGAGGCCGTCCTGAATGGTGGGAATGGTACGCTGCTTGAGGAATGAACCGGATCCGGCGAACGGGCGGCGCCCGGACATGACCGCACGGAGGGTCTTCGCGGCCATCGATGGCTGCTCCCAGATGTGCGGGAAGTAGTTCTCGATCAGGGATTGCAGGACTTGGGGCTTTAGCTCCTGAATCTCCTTGATGAGCGGCTCGAATCCACCCTTGAACAGTTGGGCCAGCGCGCGGTCTTTGGGATCGAGGGAGGAAAGATCCCCGCTCTCGACAGCATTGAAGAACTTGGTGGAGTCGGAGCGCGGGCGGAACGTCCATGAGTTCCGCGACGGCTGGAGCTTCTTGGCGATTGCAGCAACCTGCCGGTCACGCTCGCCGCGGGTCTCGCGCATCATCTCGCGCTGCGTGTCGCCGGGAGTGATCTCGTCTGTGGCCCAGTTCTTGAATCGCTCAGCCAGGTCGGGGAAGAGCGTCTTGAAGAGTTCGGGATCGAGGAAACCGCCAGCGTAGGTCGTCGAGCCGAGAGCGGACGGCGTTTCCTTTGGCTCCTTGGCGGCCTGCTCGGCGGAGGCCAGGTTCTCCAACTCAGTCGGCGGCGCAGTTCCCGGCGCGACGGCATCCGCTTCCGTCTTGACCGGCGCGGCTGGCTTCTCTACCGGAGCGGGCGCGGGCTTGGGTCTGTAGAAGGCGGGGGCGTGCTTGCCTTTGAGCGGGACCGAGACAGAATCGCCGTTCTTATCCGTGATCGAGATGCTGTTGACCGTGAACTTCTTGCCCTCAGTTCCGGGCATCCCCACATATTTCTGGGCCGCCTCCGGTTTCACGTAGGCGAGAGTCGCATGGGGCTTGTACTCGGGGAAGCTACGCTCAACAAATGCGCCGTGCTTGTCGAGTTCTTTCTCCAACTTACGGAGTTCGGGAGACTCGACTGCCACGACAATCGGTGCTGCTCCGTCCGAATGTTCGCTCGGCGGAAACGATGTGACCTTGCCCAGAGATGCCTCGAACGGTGTCTGCTTCTCAAGATGCGTCCGAATGCCGCTCGTGTCGTCGCTGTCAATCCCGTACCGGACGGTCACATGGGAATCTTCTTCGAGACCTCCGCCATCCGATGTGTTGCTGGTAGGCATCAGGTCATCCGGGGCGATCTTGGCGCGTGCAGCCGCGAGCGCTTTCCCGGCTTCCGAGCCGCGCGGGATGTCGGCCTGGGTGTTGCCGTACTTGTATTTGGTGGTCGTTACTTTTTCCGGTTTCTCCCCACCGCCCGGCTGACCCAGTGGCTTTTCTTCGACGGCGGGTGCAATCGCTCCGGCAGTACCGCGCCCTTCGGTGTCTCGTTCTCGAACTCCTGCGCCACCTTGGGGTCCTTGGCCCACAGCGCGCGGCGCATTGCCTGCGATTTCATTGGCATTGATTTTCTCCCCACCACCACTTGCTTCTGAAGGGCCTGATGGCTGGCCGCCGTTCCGAGGTTCAATGGCATTGGCTTGCGCTCCTGTTCTCTCTCCCGGCTCCATGAACAGCGTTCCGTCGAAATCGACGTAGAGAGACTTTCCGGGCACCACGGGCGGAATCGTCATCGGCCCGGTCCCGTTCCGCTCCACGTTTACATCGTTGTCGAGCAGCGCGCCGAAGTCCGGCCCCTTGATATTCGTCACCGGCAGGTTGCCCAGACCTGCCTTGGTCAAAGCCTCTTTGACCGCCGGGTTGTCGGCCTCGGCAGAGAAGATGACGACTTTCTGGCCCTTGGCCTCAAGGTCCTTGATCTGATCGATGCGGGCCCGGATCGGCTCTCCAACCGGGCGGGGCGTGCCGGGCGCTGGCTGGCCCTGCTGGACGGGCGGCGGCGGCGCGGCGGCGGCGCGCGCAACGGGCGCGGCCTTTGCTGGCGCGGGTGCGGCGGGTTGCGGCACTGGCGCGGCGGCGGGCGCGCCTGCCGGTTTCAGGCTTGCGATCGGCTTCTTGACCGTCGCGTACCCGTCGCGCAGGTAGGCGTCCTGGCCGTCGACCCGGACGACCTTCGCGTTCCGCGTCTTCCCGCCGTTGGTCTGGTAGGCGACGGTATCGCCCGCCTTGGGCGGTGGGTTGCCAAGCTGCGTCTGCTCCGGCGACTCGGCCAGCACGGCGCGGCCCTGGAGCTCCGGCTGTTGGGCGTCCTGCATCTTGGCGGCGATCTGCGCGCCCAGTTCATCGGCCTTGGCTTGGTCCCCGGCCGCCAGCGCCTTCTTCTGCTGGTCGTACAGGTCGTCCGTGGCCTTCATGGCCTCGGCGACCGGCGCGGTCACAACCTGGAGTTCAGACTGCTGGTTCGGCTCTCCCGGCATCCCGGTCTGCACGGCGTATTGGTCGGCATTCACGCCGTTCGAATCGATCTTGTCGGCACTTCGAACCGGAAGCTGGCTCTCGATGTTCTGCCTGATCTGCTCAACCGCCTCTGGCGTGGGAGCCGAGACTCGAGCCCCGAGGTGGTCAACGATGGTCTCCGGTGGCTTGCCGCGGTCCTCCTTGTTCTCGACGGCCTCTGGCTCCTTGACCCGCATCCCCTCGACCTTGGCGCCGGGGATCCCCTCGACGGCGGTCTCGGCCATGTCTTTGAGGACCGGCTTCTGCTCCGCGGCCGATTGCCGGATCTCGGCCGGTTCGGTGCTTGCCTGAACCACAGGCCGCTGGGCCTCTGGCTGGCCCTGTGGGGCGTTCGGCTGCAGGATGGTGGGTTGGCCTGCCGGGGAGGGCGCGGCCTGTACAGGGACAGCCTGCGCGGGCGCTGGTGCCATCACAGCGGGCGTGGCCAACCTTGGAGCGACGGGCCCGGGCTGGACGGTCGGCGGGACAGGCTTGGCGATGATCGGCGTCTTCCGGCCGGCCGTCTCAACCGGCGGCGGCAGACCGGGGCGCACCGGGAGCACATTCCCCTGCTGGTCGACGATCATTCCCCGAGCGGCGGTCGGCGCTGGCCGCGGCGCGAACTGCGGAGGCGGCGTCGTGCGCTCGACGGCCTCGGCGCGGTTGACGGGCGGCGGCGGGCGGAGTCCGGCCGATGTCGTGGCCGGCAGTTGCGCCTGCTTAGCCTCCTCCCACGGCGTCACCTCGGCGTCAGGGATGCCTGCTGGCTGCGGAGGGGCTTCCGGCTCGCCCACGTACTCAGGCTCTGCCGGGGGAAGCGGGAGCATCGGAGGCTCGTGAGGGGTGTAAACGCCGAGGTTGAGTTTTGGACGGGCTTCACCGCCTCCGCCCAAAAGCATGGGGGCAACCTGGGCGGCTGTGCCAAGGACCGTGCCAACTTCCGCTGGGTTTATCAGCTCGTTCGGCCCGAGTTGCTGAACGCCGGTCTGGATCCCCGCACCGACGAATGGGATCGCCTGGACCGCATGGACCGCCGCGAAGCCAGGCTGGCCCTCTGCGAGCGCCTCGCCTCCCTCTTTCAGCTCGCCGGTGATGCGCTTTGCGCCCGCGTACAGCCCCTCCGCAAATTGTCCAGGGGGACCGGCGAGAGCCTCGATGGTGCCTTTTACGGGATGGGCGCGCAACTCAGCCTGTCGCTGCTCCTGCTGTTGCGCAGCTTCTTCGACGGAGCCAGGCAAACCAACAGCGCGCGCGAACGAAGATGCGGCAGGTTTAACGACCGAAGACCAGAATCCGGGAGGGGATGGAGGCTGTGCAGCACTTTGCGTGCTAGGTGTATTTGGAGTTCTGTTGTAAAAGGTTGGAGGAACAGATGTTCCGGCTGGCCGCGTGAACCGCGCGGCGTCCTGGTCGCTAAATGGTTGGGCTGCAGGGGGAGTGCCGGGAGGGTAGGGAGATGGCGCGGCTTTGGTCTGCGCCTGTGCAGCCTCTTCCCACGGAGGGGTCTGCTGCGCCGCCTCTTCCCACGGGGCGAGTTGGACCGCTGCGCTGCCCATTACTGCTGGACCTGCTGCCAGCTTTTCGGGTTCGCCCTATCGCCGCCGAGGTACTTGTATCCCTTGTAGACCTGGCCCTGTGTAACCGTCGTGGCGGATGGCGCAGTCTGCGCGGGAGCGGCTGGCGCGCCTGGCTGTGCCGCGGCGGGTGCGCCGCCGGGAGTCGTCGCCGCGACGGTAAACCGGACGCCGAGCGGGCGCATCTTCTTTTGGGTAAGCTGCGCGTCCAGCTTTGTAGCGATCGCGTTCTTCATCGCCGTGAACTCGGCCGGGGAGTATGTTTTTGTCCCGTCGCTGTGCGGGTCGTAAAATCCGCCCGCGCCGTTCTGGGCTTCAGGATCCCACTCGTAAGTGTTGAGCTTGTCAACCTGTGCGGTTGCAGCGTCGATGAGCGGCTGGCGCCGGGGATCGTCTTCGCCGCCTCCAACCGCCCGGTTGGCGTACTGGAACCTCTTGACTTCCTGGGAGGCGATTTGCTTCGCTGCGGCGGCGTATCCCTGCCGCTTCTGCGGGTCTGGATCGATCTGCGAGGCGATTACGGCCTGCTCGTAGGTCTTGGGCACGCCGCCTTGGTTAGCGAGCTGCTGGCGAAGGTCGGCGATCTGGCCTTCGTATTGGCTCTTTTGCTCAGCGCTCTGCTGCGCCGTGGCGTCCCTGGCCACACCGCCGTAGGCAGTTCCAACCCTGCCGGCCGCCGTCCCGACATCCTTGATCCGCTCGCTTTCTGCCTTCTCGTTGGCGATGTTGCGGTCCTCTTCGGACTGAAGGACGGTCGCCTGCGCTTGCCGGCGCGCGGTGTCGATGTCGAATTGGCGGTTGGGTGCGCCGTAAGCGGTTGCTCCTACTGCGGTTGGGTCAATGGCCCCGGCGATACCACCCTTGCGGGCCGCGGCCAGTCCGCGTGCGATTCTGGTTCCGATTCCGGGGCGATAGCCTTGGTCTTGAGGATTCAGAGGCTGTGCCAGGGCGACGCGTTGCGCTTCGAGCAGCTTATTCTCAGTCGCGGCGTTCGGCTGGTTCTCCAACGCCGTAACCGTTCGGGCGTCCTGGTCGGCCATGTTCAGTGCGCCCTGTTGCCCGCGCTGGTAGAACGATGGCGTGTTCGGAGAGACAGCGTTCGGCGTCGCTGGCTTTGGCGGCACCGCTGGCGATGGTGATGGCACAGGTTGTGCGGGAGCGAGCGCAGGTCTCTGGACCGGAGCCGCTGGCGCCGTATTCTGTGCGACCTGCTGCTCAGCCTCCGGGGGAGGGTTGAGAAGCCGGCCCAGCATGGCGCCATACTGTTCGTCTTCCGATAAAAATTGACTTGGATCGCCTGCCATCGTCGCCACTCTCCCCTATCCCTTCGGTCCGAATACCATTTGTCCGAACCCCTTCGCGGCTTCATCTCCAAACTGATCCCACCAAGACGGCGTTTCGCCGGCCTTCTGTGCAGTGTTCAGCACGCCTCCAGCGGCTTCGGCCTGCTGCCCGGCGAGCCGGGATTCCATCTCTGCTGGTGCCTGTGTGGCCTGAAGCACGTTCCGGCCGTATCCCGCGCCAGCCACGATCCGCTCCTGGTTGGCTCTGGCCTCATCGGCCGATAGCGTCCGCGTGCCCTGCTGCTCCATCTGCTCGGTCGCTGCTACACTGCCCGCGCTGTTCTGCCCGGTGCGTAGGGCTTGACTCTGCAGCCGCTCTCCGGCCGCGCGCGCGCCGGCGTCCGCCGTGTCTGCCAGCATCTGATTTGTTGTGGTCTGGAACTGGCCGCCCTGGACGTAGGGGTTGCTCGCCTTGTACTTAGCGAGCTGGTCCTTGTAGTCCTCGACGTCACCCTGGGCAGCGGCATAGGAGTTTTGGGCATCGTTGTAATAGCCCGCGTTCTGATTTGTGGCCGTGCCTTCGACTTGAGATTCCTGGGCTCTCGACAACTTACACCTCCCTGAAGAAACTGGCGAATCGTGTATCGTCGCGCCTGAACCCTGCTGCTTTCATCGCGGCACTTACGGGGTTGGCCTTGGCCTTTCGGCGGCCAGCTTTGAGAATCGAGCGTGTGACCAAACAGCGAATCCAGTTGAAGCCCATGGCCTTCAATGTGAAGAGAATGCCGGGCGACTCACGCGCGATCGTCGCTGTTACGCGAGGATCGATCCCGATCAACATCATTTCGAGCCCCTTCGACTCGAATGTCGTGCCCCCAAGAACCTCTCCGCAATGCTCAATCACATAGGCCAGTGGCACGTTGTCGGCCTGCCGACCGTCCTCGTCGAATATCTCGGGCATCGGGTAGCGCGTCTTGTCGCGGAGGTTCTGCTCGGCCAGCTTGTGCAGCAACGCTGGCATGTCGCGCGGTTCGGCCAGCCGGAGGATGGTCTTGCTCATTTCGCCTTCCTTGGAACGTTGAACTTCTTCGCGTAGGCCACGCTCTGCGCATGGCTCGCTTCGAGCGCAGCCAGTTCCTCTTTCAGAATCGCCTGGAAGTCGATCTCGCCCGTGTTGGTTTTTGGCTGCACGTGTCCGCAGGTTGGGCACGCATCGTGGCCGGTGAGAATAATCAGATGGTGCTCCGCGCCCGTCGCCGGATCGTGCAGCACGGCGTAGTGCCGCTGCACCGTGTGGTCGAACTCGTGGTGCTTCAGATCCCAACTCATATCGCGGTCAGCCTCCCGCCGTTTCCACCCATGTTCCCACCGCCGCCTGGCGATTCCTGTGTTCCCGCTTGTCCCACCGGCTCCCATGAATCCTTCATCGCTCCCGGCAGAGTAGACGCCAGTTGAAACCGCTTGCCGTCGAACGCCACAATCTGATTCTGCTTGTAGCTGTAATTGAGAATCGTGGCCGATGGCCGGCTAACCTGCGCCGTTCCCCGTCCAGCCGTGTATCCGCTGTACGGCCCGTTGGGACCGTAAACCCGGATGACCGGCGCTACGCCTGCTGATCCCTCACCGACGACGTTCGCGTAATTCCAGTTGTTCAGAACCGTGGCCGGCTCACACGCTGCGCTCGACTGCAGCCCCGCGGCGACCGCTGTCTGCTGAATGAGCCGGGGAGCGTTCCATGTCGATCCGTCGTAGCTGGAACTGAGTTCAATAAAGTGCGTCTCCCCGGGAGCGGGAATGCTGACGGTACTCGCCGGAGACGGCGGCAACTCCGTCACGCCTTGAGAGAAGTTCTTCACGGGGGAATATCTGATCCTGTGATAGATCGTCGCTTTGGCGGCTTGCGCCGGGTTCGTGATCTGGATGGCGATGGTCCCATTCGCGCCCGAGGCGGCTGCTGTCGCGGCGGGAGGCGGAGTTGTTGACGGCTTTTGCACTCCCGATGTCGGGCTGACCCAGTTCGTACCCGTGGCCTGGTTGTGGATCTCGAATTGATCGTTGAACTGGAGAAGCAGCGTGCGCAGGTCGTTCACGTTCCCCTTGCACGCCGACTCGATCAGGCTCTTGTTATCAGCCACCTAACTCACTCTCCTCGCGGGCCTGGAACATTGGGATCGAGTAGATAGCCAGCCATTTGAGCGCAAACCACGCGCCCGGAACCTTACCATTGCTGAACCTCATCCGCCATCTTTCCGAGATTCGGCTTGGCACCATGCGGCTCAACCCCTCGCTCTCCATGATGTCGAGTTGAATTGGCCTGCACGGAATGACCATCGGATTCACTGGGCCAAGCGGGACATTGCCCGTCACCATCGTGCGACCGGCCAGGAAGTAGGGATAAAGCGTTCCGTTGCCTCGGGCGTTCAAAGTGAACCCCTCGATCTTCGAGAGCGCCATCGTGGTTTCAGGCGAGACGGTTTCGTACACGCAGTCAATTCCCGCCCCATTGTCGGAGAACGTTCCAGGCGTCACCGCCTGCACCGTCCCATCAGCCGCGCTCGATCCGTAGACAAACTGAGAAGTGAAGTAGCTCGAATCGAGGAACGGAACGCCGGCCTGCCCCTGCGGGAACGGAGTTGGGTTTGGCAGCGTGCGCTCGATGCGATCGCAAACAAAAGCCTGCACATCGTTGATCGAGAACTTCCGCACCTCGGCAACGGCGATCTCTTTTTGAGAGTAGGTCGAGAAGTGCACCGGCTGATTCCAGCCCTCGAGATAGTTGAGCACAACCTCCTGATTGGGCACCGTCGAGTTTCCGACCGGCACGAGGATGTGGACTTCGTGCTTCTCCTGGTCGATCTTGCAGCAAATGACGTTGGCCGCGAGCCAGTTGATCGTCTTCCAGAAGTAGGGAATCTCCTTGGTCACC
>Ga0187877_1000827_pt1 | contig 36065 bp, 26 predicted proteins | sample June2016WEW_17_1_3_FD_132430 | JGI IMG/M metagenome (GOLD analysis project Ga0187877, IMG submission 132430) | Peatland microbial communities from SPRUCE experiment site at the Marcell Experimental Forest, Minnesota, USA - June2016WEW_17_100 | ecosystem: Environmental > Terrestrial > Soil >...
AGCTCAGCTTGTGAAGAAAGTCCGCTCGCTGGTTGGCAACTTTCTCATGCAATCTCGCCACCTTCACCCGCGCTTTCTCGCGGTTCTGGGACCCCTGCTCTTTTCGGGAGAGTTGGCGCTGCACTCGCCCCAGCTTCTCTTCCGCCCGGCGTAGAAATTGAGGCGGATCGATCTTCTCCCCCTGCGAAGTGACAACAAGACTCTTCAGCCCCAGGTCCAGGCCCAGTTCTTTCCCTCTGCGTTTAGACGGAGGGTCTTGCATTTCCACTTCGCACAGGATGGAGGCGAAATACCGGCCTGACGGGCTGCAGGAAATGGTCACGCTCTTGAGCGTTCCCCTTACCGGGCGGTGCACCACGATCTTGAGCGGCGTCAGCTTGGGGATGGCGAGGCGCCCCTGCTCGGCGTCCAGCGTGAAGCGCTGCGGGACGCCAAAGGATTGCCGGGCACGCCGGGATTTGAACTTCGGAAACTTCCCTCGCCCCGCAAAAAAGTTCCTGTACGCCGTGTCCAGATCGCGCAAGGCCACCTGCAAGGCATGAGAATTGACTTCGCACAGCCAGGCGTACTCTGGCTGTCGTTTCAAGGCGGTTAACCGCAAGGCGGTGTCATGGAAAGTCAAGTCCTGCTTCTTTTCCCCCTTGTGGGCGGCGTAGAAATCCATGCGCTCACGCAGAAAGAAGTTGTAGACGAAGCGTGAACAGCCGAATTGGCGGGACAGTGCCTGTCGCTGGTCAGCGTTAGGGTAAAGCCGGAACTTGAAGGCTTGATGGATCACCATCTTGCCTATTGTAGCACAGATGTTCTTGTATTCAAGAGGCTACAGCCTTCGAGTTAGTGGCTTGCATACACATGCCTGAAGGCAATGGTTTTACACTGCAACCGATAGAGGCGAGTGACGGTCGATAGACCGCCACCCGTCATGAATTTGTGGCAAGCAGTTCTTTTAATCGTGGGTGGGCCGCATACCACCCCCGGTATTTCTCCGGGAGCAGGGCTGCGATCCGGCACATGATCTCGTCGGTGTCACGTTGCAGCGCCTTTTCGCGATCCTTGAGCGGGAGCGACGGCAGGCGAAAAACCGGTCCCGCGGTCACGGTCACAGGGGCGCGCTTAAAATGCAGGAGATGGTCCAGGATGACCCGGTCCGGCGTCCCCGTGATGGCGGCGGGGACGATCGGATATCCCAGCTTGGCCGCTAGGTAGCTTACACCGGGTTTGCCCTCGATCAGCGCCCCCGTACGGCTCCGGGTCCCCTCCGGGGCGATGACCAGCACTTGACCGGCCTTCATCCGCTCCAGGACGGCGCGCATAGCTTTCACGTCCGGGTTGAAGCGGTCGATGAAGACGAAATTGAAATATTTTCCGACCCAACGAAAGAAGGGGATTTCGCCCCACTTTTCGCCGATCAGGACGAAAAGATCCCAGCGGTTGAGGGCGTAAAAGACCAGAAATGTATCAATGAAACCCAGGTGGTTGGAAGCGATGACAAAGCTGGTTCCTTGGGGTACATTCTCCAGGCCGCGAACCTCGACGCGGGCGAATAGGTTGATCAGAAGACGGACTAGCCAGCGGAGGAAGTTGCGCATGGAGTAATTTTACAATGAAAAACGTGCCGTTTGCTGGGGATGGATGGATCACTCAATTTTGAGGATATGGGTGATGACGGTCGCTCCGCTCCCACCTATGTTTTGCGCCATCCCGATCGAGGCGCCCTCCACCTGGGTCTTTCCGCATACGCCGCGCAACTGCTGGACGACCTCGACGACCTGGTAGATCCCTGTTGCTCCGACCGGATGGCCGCGGGCTTTGAGCCCGCCGCGCGTACAAATCGGTATCCGGCCTTTCGGGGTGATGGCGCGATCTAGGCCGAGTTTCACCCCCTGACCGCGTTCGGCGAAGCCGGAAGCCTCGAGCGAAAGAGCCGCCATGATGGTGAAGGCATCGTGCAGCTCGAATACATCGATATCCTCTGGCGTCAGGCCTGCCTGCTGGTAGGCCGCCTTGGCAGACTGAAAGGCCGCTGTCAGGAACAGGCTCTCCGGCCGGCTGTGGACCGCAATAGTATCGGTCGCGAAAGCGGAGGCGGCGATGACGACTCTCGGTGTACCCGGAGCGAGTGTGTCGGCCGGAACCAGATAGCACGCAGCCGCACCATCGCCGATTGGAGAGGCGTCCAGGAGGTTGATCGGTGTGGCGATCATGTAGGCTTTCTCGAAATCCTCCATCGTGATCTTCTGATGCAGGCGGGCGTATGGGTTGTCCAGGGCATTCGCATGGGAGTTGATGGCGAAGGGGGCGAAGTCGGCATGTTTCCAACCGTATTCGTGCATATACCGCCGCATAACCATGGCGTTCAGGCCGACGAACGAGACACCCATATCCACTTCGTAATCGGCATCTGCAGCGGTCGCCAGGGCAGCCGTGACTTCGTGGGGATGACGGTCAGTCATTTTTTCGACGCCAGCCACGACGGCTGACTCCAGTTCGCCGGAAGCGACTGCCATCAATGCCGAGCGCAGGGCTGCCCCGCCTGAACCGCACGCGGATTCGATCTTGACAGCCTCCGTGCCGCGCAGCCCCACCCAATCGGCGATCAGAGCACCCAGCTGGTTCTGACTGTTAATCATCCCAGACATCATGTTCCCGATGTACAGGCCTTCGGCCGTCTCACGTCCAGCGTCATGCAGGGCGTTCAGCACTGCCTCCCCTGCTAGTTCCCGCAGGGAGCGATCCCAATGTTCGTCGATGGGGGTTTGTCCGATCCCGATGATGGCCACGGCACGCATAATCAACCTCGAATGGTTGTAAAGAGTGATTGAATTTTACTTGACGACGCTCTCAACTGCTATCAGAGTATGGATCGATCCATCCAATGAACTAAACGGAAAGATATTATTAAATCTCGATGAGGCGAGAGTGGAAGGGCATGCCATCGTTGAGTTCCACCGAATAATGGTCTGCGCACCGCTATGGTCGTCACCACTCAATTTGTTTCCGGTCCTGGAAAAATGCCCCGGACGGACCACCGCTCGGAAGGGTCGCAAGCCAGACGATGGTGTCTGCTCCCTGCTCGACGGATCGATGGGCACCCGGCCCACCCATATCCGTTTTAATCCAACCTGGAGCGCAGGCATTGACCAGGATATCCGTCCCGCGGGTAGCGTCTGCCAGCATCCGGGTCAAAGCGTTCATGATGGCTTTGGACAGCCTATATGCGGGCGAAGAGCTGTCGAGTCGGGAAAGCTGCCCCATGGTGGAAGAGACGTTGACCAGACGACCGTAAGCATTTTTGCGCATCAGCGGGATCGCCATCTGGCTCGCCCGTAGGGCGCCGAAGGCGTTGGTCGAGACCGTGCGTTCCAGGGTGTCAATGGAAACCGTCGTGATGTCCTCGTCCTCGCGGCGCAGATAGATGCCGGCATTATTGACCAGGACATCCAGGCAGCCGAATTTGTGCTCAAGGAATTGTCCGATTGCGGCCACGCTGGACGCCTGGGTGACATCCATAGGCTGGAAGAGGACCGGGTGTCCTTCGTCCTTTAACTTCTGGACGGCAGACAGCCCCTTAGCCGTATCCCGGCTGGCGAGGATCACCTGGTAATCCCTCTGAGCCAGCTGGCGGCAGACTTCGAATCCGAGTCCCCGGTTGGCTCCAGTGACGAGAGCAACCCTTTGAGTTTTTTCCATGCTTGTCCTTAAGGAACCGGTCTTTGAAATTCGATCAGCACCTGGCCGGCCTTGATCACCTCTCCTGCCTGGATATGTACAGATGAGATAACCAGGTCGTGCCCAGAGCGCAGGGTGTTCTTCATCTTCATTGCCTCGATGACCAAGAGAGGATCCCCGGCTGTGACCCGCTCTCCGTCCCGGACATAAACCTGCTTCACGATGCCCGGGATGGGGGCAAGCATGCGTTGATCGTCCTGGTAATCGGAGGGAAGCCCGGTGGGTATTTTTAAGGCGCTGCCGGGCAGGTGTTGATCCTTCTTGGTCATGATGAACCCCTCCGTCCTGCCTCCCCAGGGTTTCGTCTATGACCGTTGGGTCCGGGAACGCGTCTGAAAAATCCCAGCATTGATTCCGGTTGCGCGGACATTCTTTCCATGGGAGGGCTAAACTGGCATATTCCCGTGCCGCCGCGACGGTCGCACGAGAGTCTTGTTTTGGAGTGCGTCGAGCGCGGCGATCAGACGCGGGCGTGTGACACCGGGTTCGATCACATCATCAATGAACCCGGCTGACGCCGCCTGATAGGGGCTGGAAAATTTCTGTCGGTACTCGTCAGCATATTTTTTACGAGCGGCCTCGGGATCACCTGCCGAGGCGATTTCATTCCGGTAGAGGATATTGACCGCGCCCTCCGCGCCCATGACCGCGATCTCCGCCGATGGCCAGGCGAAGGCCAGGTCCGCACCAAGCGATTTGCTTGACATTACGATATAGGATCCGCCGTACGCCTTGCGGGTGATAACGCTCACCTTCGGAACGACCGCCTCGGAATACGCATATAGTACCTTGGCTCCGTGACGGATGACACCGCCGTGTTCCTGTGCCACACCGGGCAGGAATCCGGGCGAATCGACGAATGTCACGATCGGCAGTCCGAAGCAGTCGCACAGGCGGACGAAGCGGGCGATCTTATCAGCCGCGTCGATGTCGAGCACCCCGGCCATGACCGACGGCTCCTGCGCAACGATGCCCACGCTCCGACCCGCCAGGCGTGCCAGCCCGATGATGGCGTTTTTGGCCCAGGAGGGCATCAGTTCGAGCAGCGTACCCTGGTCCACGACACTTACCAGGACGGCATGCATGTTGTATGGTTCGGATGGGTCGAGGGGGACGAGCGCATTGAGTGCGGGGTCCATGCGTCGGGGATCGTCGCCCGTGTGGGCGAGTGGAGGAGGCTCGGTGTGGTTGGATGGCAGATAACTGAGCGCCAGCCGCGCCAGGGATAGCGCTTCCCGCTCTGAGGAAGCGGCCAGATGGGCGGTGCCGGACACGGCAGTGTGCACCTCCGCGCCCCCCAGGCCCGCAGAGTCGACGATCTCATTGGTGACGGCCTTGATGACCTCCGGTCCGGTGAGGAACATGAAGGACTGCTTCTCCACCATGATGATCAGGTCGGTCAGGGCAGGTGAGTAAGCTGCCCCGCCCGCGCAGGGTCCGAGCAGGATGCTGATTTGCGGTACCCTCCCGGAATAGAGAGCATTGCGCTGGAAAATCTCCCCATAGCCGTTCAGAGAATGGATGCCTTCCTGGATCCGTGCCCCGCCCGAATCCAGCAAGCCTAGGATCGGCTTGCCGTTCTGAACTGCCAGATCCATGATGCGACAGATTTTACGGGAGTGCATCTCGCCCAATGTCCCACCGTGGACGGTAAAATCTTGCGCATAGACATAGACTGTGCGGCCATCGACCTTACCGAAGCCGACCACGACACCGTCTCCCGGAACCCGCCCCGCGGCGTCACCCAGCAAATCGCCGCGGGGTGTCACAAAGGGTTCGAGCTCGTTGAAAGACCCCGGGTCGAGCAACAGGCCGAGGCGTTCCCGGGCGGTCAGCTTGCCCTTGGCATGCTGTTTTTTTATACGTTCCGGCCCGCCGCTCAGGATGATTTTTTTCTGCCACTCGTGCAGTTCTTTCATACGAGGATCTTTTCTGGGCATGTCTCTTCCTCATTCTTCCGGGTAGGGGAATCTTGACCCCATGGGACCACGATTTGGTCCAGGTTAATGATAGTAATCCAAAAGACCATTGTAGAGGCAAAGCTTTTCAAAAGCTCGCAGGTTCGGGCGTCTTATCCACGTGGCGCGGATCACGTACCCACAAATACAACACTGCCATGGTAATCAGCCCACCGGCTGCCGCGAAGAGGAACATGATCCGGTAACCGGCCGCGTCAGCCAGCCAGCCTCCGAAGATGGGGGCAAGAATTGCAAAAGGGGCCACCAGCGTGTTGGACAGACCGATATAGACCGGGCGTTCGGCCTCGCTGCCGAATTCGACCGTCATCGCCATCCCGATTGTCCAGACCGCGACGTTCGCGAGGCCAGCCAGGACCATGGCCGGGTAGAACCAGATCAGGCCAGGAGCGTACCAGGCCAGTAAGCCGCTCAACACCGCGGCGAACGCCCCCAGCAACAGGACGGTATGGTGCCCCCAGCGGTCCCCGGCCCAGCCCATCAGCGGGTTGGCGATGATCTGGCTGATGGTGGAGGCGGCGGTCAAGATCCCAGCGGTGAGGTCGTTCATGGAGAACTGCTTCACGCAATAGATGATATAGAACGCAAAGCCCGTGATGGCGATTTGGGAGAGCATCCGCGCCGTGATGAACCAGCGGAAATTCACGTCTTTGCGTAAGATGGTGCGTGTCCCTTTCCAGAAAGGGGCTGGTTTAGCCGGCACCTCTTTTTCCAGGTCTACCGGTTCGCGGCTGGAGGAGAGAAAAATCCATGAAACGATCATGCAACCGAAGGTCAGGAGGAAGATCAGGCTGAAGTTGAAACGGTCGCTGACCCTAGTGAGCAGGATCCCAGCCAGAACCGCCCCTACGCTCATCATGAAATTGGAAGCCGCCGCCTGACTGCCGAAAAAGGTGCCGCGAAACTCAGAAGGGATGATCTTGGCGATGAAACTCGTCCAGGGGTTCGCCGTGAAGCCCGCGCCCAGCCCCTGCCAGGCGAGCAGCAGGAACGTCAGGACCAGCCCGATCTGCCTGCCAAGCCCCGGCAGGAACCAGGCGACCGCCGCCAGACCCACGAAGGGCAGGCGCTCATTGACGGTCATGAGCAGGACGGATGGTTTGTAGCGGCGCAAGCGGGATACCCAACCTGCGGTCAGCAACTGGGGAAAAAGCCAGCCGGTATTATGGATCGAGGGCACCAGGCCGAAGAGGATGGCCGAAGAGGTCATCCGGCTGAGGAAGATGGGTACAAACGTGGTTAGAGAACTGAAGCCGAACCCGAAGCCGAAAAAAGCGCCGTCGAACATGTTGACGGTCACATTGTAGCGCAGGTGCTGGCGGACTTCTTGTTCGACCTGTGAGGACGGCATGCAGACGATTCTACCACTGTGCTTTAATGACCCCTTCAGGGGCGGTGTTCGGGGAATTCCATTTCACTTGATGGGCTGAGATCCTCCGTGCGATGGCGATTCTGCAGTCGGCGAGTCCCGAGGTGGAGAAGTTTGAAAACAGCGAGCTGACGCTGGAGGAGATGATTAGCTGCCTTGCCAGACGAGGATGCTCCCCGAATGGATGCGTTCCAGCCTAGCCGTTCGACCGGTGTCAAGTTCGTTATTTCAACTCCTTCAAAATACCAGGCAGTTCACCCAGTTCGTGGATGGTCCGGTGCCTTACGGTTTCCCGAATTTCCGAGGTTTGCCAGTTGAACCAGATGGCGCGGAGGCCGCTGCGATTCGCGCCCAGCACATCGTTTTCATAGGAATCGCCGATCATGACGACCTGGTCGGGTGTCAGGTGGAGATCGGCCAGGATGTGCTGGAAGAACTTGGGGGAGGGCTTTTTATAGCCGATGTTCGTGTAACAGTAGACTTTGTCCAGCTCCTGGTCTAGGCCGACGCGGCGTAGCGCAGCCCAGATGTCCTCTTCAGCGGAGTCATCAGCGTTGGTGGCCAGGGCCAGAGTCCAATCGGCATGGAGGGCGGTCAGGGCTTCCTGGGCCCCTGGCACGGCTTCCACGATTGGCCAGTCTTTCATCGGTCCCTCGAATGCTGAGAAATCACGCATCAGCGTGTTGCCCCAGTCGAACAGGAGGCAACTTTGAGGTTGTTTATCCGTTCCTCTTTTTATATGCTCCCCCTGTGAATCTCAATACTTGGGTGGATCATCCTGCCTCTGGTCCTTCGCTATTCCCCCAGCATCTGTATCACCAGCTCCCTGTGGCGCGGGCGGATATCGAAGTCCACGTAGATGATCTGCTGCCAGGTTCCGAGCGTCAGGCGCCCGTCCACGAAGGGGATGGTGAGCGATGGACCCAGCAGGGAGGCGCGCATATGCGAGAAGCCGTTACCGTCGTCCCAGGTTGCGTTGTGCGCGTAGTCTCGGTTGGAGGGTACCAACTCCTCGAACATGCGTGCCAGGTCGGAGAGCGCGCCCGGTTCGTACTCCACCGTCGTAAGCGCGCTGGTGGAGGATGGGCAGAAGACCGTCGCCGTACCGGCTCCCAGGCCGCTCTGGGCAACTGCCTCGGCGACCTCGTCGGTGATATCGTGGACATCGATGTTCCCGTGCGTGTTCAAGCGGATGCTTGCCGTTTTAATGGCCATCTTCCTCCTCCCAATCATCGTACCGTTTTCTGTTTCCACGCTGGATGGCATCCCGGCCGTATTTTGCCTGAAGGACATCCAGGACCTCCTGCAGCCGGCGCGTCTTCTCCGACCCTGCCCCCCACAGCTCCAGCTGGCGCACAGGCGTGCCTAGGCCGCTCACGCCGACACCGATCAGGCGGACGGCCTTGCCCTTCGAGCGCACTTTTGCCAGCAAGGCAAGCGCCTGGGCATAGATCTCCTCATCCTGGTCGGTGGGCTGAGCTAGGGTGACCTGGCGCGTCAGGGTGGTGAAATCCGGCCAGCGCAGTTTGATCTTGACCGTCATCCCGGCGAGGTCCGCCTGCCTCAAGCGGCGGCCGACCTGAGCAGCCAGCCCCCGCAGCGTATCCGCCAGGATCTTGTCATCATGCACATCCCGTGCAAAGGTAGTCTCCTGGCTGATCGACTTGACCTCATGTTCGGTCTCAACCAGGCTGTCGTCGATGCCCTGGGCGTGCCGGGACATCTCGCGGCCATTCTCGCCGAACCAGCGCGTCAGGTCCGCCAGCGGGCGGCGAGCGAGATCTCCGATGGTTTGAATGCCGAAGGCGGCCAGCCTTGTGGCAGTTTTGGGCCCAACACCCCACAGCAGACCAACTGGCAGAGGTTCCAGAAAGGTCGCTTCCTGCCCGGGCGGGACGACCGTGATCGCATTGGGAGGCTCACCTTTCTGGGCCGATTTCTTGCCCACCTCCGTGGCGATCTTGGCAACCAGTTTATTTTTCGCCACACCTATCGAGCAAGGCAGGCTGAGGTCCCGGTTGACCTGAGCCTGTAGCCTCCGGGCGATCTCGAAGGGCGGATCATGCAGGTCGCTTATATCCACAAACGCCTCATCGATCGAGATCTGTTCAACCAGCGGAGAGAGATTGTGCAGGTGCTCCATCACCTTTTCGGACATTTCCCGGTAGTTCCCGCGGTGATGGGAAATGACCACCAATGATGGGCAGAGGCGTAATGCCCGGCTCATCGGCATGGCTGAGTGAACCCCGAATTGGCGCGCGACATAGGAGCAGGACGCTACCACTCCGCGTTCCTCGGGACGCCCGCCTACGGCAAATGCTTTCCCATGCAGTGAGGGATCGTGCAGCTCTTCCACAGCACAGAAGAAAGCATCCAGATCGAGGTGCAGGATGGTGCGGATCATAAGTGGATTATAGTCCTGGAACCCCGTGGTCCCGCCAGGGCGAGGTCAGCTATCAGGGCAGGTTGATCCGGGCCCGGATCTTCTCTGCGCTGATCGTATCAGGTTCTGTCACGCGGCTCTTGGCTGGATCGATCATGAAAGGCATGATATGGACCGATTGAACACCCTGGTTGGAGACCGTCACTGACACCAGCGCGGACCGGCGGGTATCGGCCAGACCTTCCTGGTCGAACAGGGCATTGCCCAGGCTATACAGGACCAGGGTCCTGCTTCGTCCAATCTGGATCCATGCCGCGGGCTGCAGGACGTGCGGGTGGGCGCCCCAGATCAATGCGGCGCCGGCTGCGGACATCTCTTGTGCCAGGGTCACCTGTCGCTCAGAGGCACCGCCCTGATACTCCTCTCCCCAGTGCATGGCGACGATGACCACCGCGCTGGTCTGGCGCGCGCTCCGGATGGCCTGTGTGGCGGCATCGATATCCAGAGGGGAGGAGACATCGTCAAATGCCAGAAAAGCCAGGTGGACCCCGTGCACATCCTGGTACACGGGCTCGCTGCCAGGCCCCAGGGGGGTGATGCCGACCGCAGCCAGAGCCGAGCGGGTCATGGAGGGCCCGTCGCTCCCACAATCCAGCTGGTGATTATTGGCGAGCGACAACATGTCCAGGCTCCAAACGGCCAGCAGGCTGGCGCGCGCGGAAGGGGCGCACAGGTTGTAGGTCGAGCTTATGGGGGGCGGGAGCGGGGCGAGGGGGCTTTCGAGGTTGGCGAGAGCCAGGTCGGCGGTGGACAAGTCGGGTTTCAGATAGGACAGCGAACTGGCCGTCGGAAGCACACCGCGGCCGAGCACGATATCGCCGAGCAGGGCCAGGCTGGCCACCTGGGGCCGTGAGGTGCAGGCGGACAGACCTTCGTAGAATAATATCAGGACCGTGAGGCGGAGCAAGATCTGCCTGTCCTCCGCCTTCGGTCGTTTCGTAGGTTTCATGGGGCGATAAAGGTTTTCGTCCAATCGGGTTGAGCGGGATTCGTACCGCCCTCGACCATCGCCTGCCAGGTTTCATCGGTCATGCGCTGGTCGGCCGGAACGGTGAACTCATAATACGAATAGACCGCGCCGACGGCCACGCGCCAAGGCGAATCGGGTAAAACCACGTAGATCAAGGTCGGCTGTCCCTCGCCCTCTTCGAGGGCGACCAGGCTGCCAGTGTCGGTGGGACCGGTGGCGACATCGGCCACCAGGGCTGCCTTCTGGTCGCTCAAGTCGCGGTCGGACGGATCGGCCTGGTCTGCCGCCGCTAGCGTGAACTGCTCCAGCGTTCCGCCCCAGTACATGATATGGGTGTAGTCATCGTCGGTCAGCGGCTGGCCTGCCAGTTCCTTTTCGGAAACACCCTCCAGAAAGGTCAGTTCCTCGGTTAAATTATCCAGGTTCGTCTTGGTCACACTGCTGAGCAGGCCCCTGTCCTGCAGGCCGCTTTCGGTCATCTGCGCCAGGGCCAGCAGGCGGGCATAAGCCTCCGGATCCGGTTCGACGTAGCCATGGGGGATGTTTTCCGGGGCACCGCCGCCCATCTCTGCCATCACCTGCTTGGCATACAGGATGGTGTCGTGCTTGAGCTCGGTCCAGGAGGCCAGGGCGGTTTGCAGGTCCTTACGGGCCCAGGCCTGGGTTTGCATGAAGGGCGGGTAGCGATTGTCCTTGGGTGTCAGGAGTGGCTGGAAGGAGTATAACCAGCTCCAGTACAGGTTCTGGGTCCATGAATCGGTCCCCAGCGCGGCGACCTCATTGCGGACCTTGGTCATCTGGGTGTCATAATTGGCAAATTGGGTTTCGCCGGAATCCTTCAGAATGGCATAGGCCTCCTGGGAACCCATGGCTGCAAAGAAATCCAGGCCTTTCGGTAAATTACGGGGGTCGGATTGTGTGCCAACCTTCCGCCAGATGACCTGGCCGAATACGTAGGCATCCAGGGTGAAGCGCTGCCCCATGAAACGGAAGCCTTTGGTGACCTGCGTCGGGTCCTGCCAGATCCAAACCCACATCGAATTGACCTGGGGTGGGGGCAGGGTCTGGGCGAGTTGCTTAAATTGGGCAAAGAGCGACGGGTCGGCGAATTGGCTGGGGTCGGGGTTCGAACCGAAAACCTGGTCTGAAAGTGCCCCATACTCGTGGTAGCCCAGGTCGTCTGCCTTACCGACGATGAAGACGGTCGGGTCGTAAATGTTTTCCCAAAGAGTGTAAGCATATTTCCCATCGGGGGTTTTGGCCGAACGCATGGTCTGAACCAGGAGCAGGGCGCGGCGGGTTTCGAAGTCATCGGTCATGCGAAAGGTCATCCGTCCGTACCACATCATGGCACGGAAATACATCTTCAGATCCTCACTGCGAGTATAGTGGCCGCGCGGGATGTACTGGCTGTAATCCTCAATCAGCTTCATGTCGTTGGGCAGATCGGGGCGATTCCAAATCGGCGAATACGCGGGACCGGCAGCGGCATTAATCAGGGCCAGCTCAGCGCTCACCAGGCTGGAAGCCTCCGCCGGGACGGCATCCGGCAGTCCGAGCAGCTGGGCTGCGACCGCAAAGTACGCGACGTTGCGCAGGGCTGGATCCTCCAGGGCCGTGCCCCGGACCTTTTGGTACTGCTGATAGGAGGCGCCCAGCATACTGCTGGTCAGGGTTTTCAGGGTCGCGATGAACGAACCGGTTTCCAGGTCGCGCAGCATCTTGTCGAAAATCAGGTGGTAGATATGGTATACGGAGTCCGTGGTCACGAAAACCGGCACCTGCTCGTAGCGGTTCGATTCATAGATCTGATAGAACTCACGGTATTGGTCCGCGACCGGCGTGGCGATTGCGAACCCATTCTTGGCGAGCAGGCTTCGCTGGGCTGCGGTCAGGGAGACCAGGTCAAACCCCTGTACCTGGTTCAGGTCAAGCGGCAGGCTGTAACCACCTCCGGCGAAACCGGCGGGCAGTTTAACCTTGATCTCCTGGTACGCGGAGAACGGTGCTGGGTAGATGCCCGCCGGCGGCGGCAGCACCGGACTCGGCGTGGTCTGAGAGGGTTGGGTCGGCTGGCTCGGCGTGCCCTGCGGCACTTGGGTCGGCTGCAGCGGCAGGTTGCACGCCGACAGGATGAGCGTTAGGCTAAGAAACGTCCAGACAATCTGACGGGGCATGGTTTTCATAAGCTCCTCCTTTACGGACCAAAGATCCAGATACGGCCATTTTCGTCCTTGGCAAGTGCCATCTTCGTGAAGCTTCGCTGGATGGAATCGACCACGCTGAATCCGAACCCATTCCACTCCCAGACTTTGAGGTCGTGCGCCGGAGCGTAGCGAGGGTCTGCATACGCCCCTTCGAGCGTGACCAGCTTTTCCTGGCCGGACCCATCCAAATCTGCCACTGCGAAGGAAAGGACCGGGTCTGCCAGGGCCGACCCCGCCCAGATTTCGGTGAATGCATCTCTCCGCCAGCCGATCAGGATCAACTGGCAGGATTGGCCGCGGCTGTTATGGAAGCTTTGGATACGACCGCCGTGGGGCAGCCATTTGTCTACCGGCCAGGGTCGCATCGGCCGCCAGACCAGCAGGGCTGCCTGGGGGAGGCCGCTGTGAATTACATCGGAGATCAGCGCCTGGGATACCTGCCAGTCCGGTGGACTTTGCCAGACGACCGCCAAGCCGATGAGCAGGCGAGCACGGCCGTTCGTCAGGTTTAATGTCTCCAGCTGGCCATCCCCCTTGAAGTCCGCCTGGTCAGGGTATGTTAAAGGGGAGGTCCGTGCCGGGACTGGGCCCGCACGAAGACCAGATGCATCCAAGTGCCAGGCTTGTTCCCGAGCAGGGGAGACCTGCAGGAGTGTTCCCAAAACGAGCAAGGCCAGAAGAGTGTACTTGCGCAGCATGGCATTTTCCTGTCATTGTACATCCCACAGGCATGAAACTCAAGCCATGGCGGAACGATGCCAGCTTTTGGATCGGGAGATGGGGACTCGAACCTCTCGATTTCCCAAGGGCTGTGCAAACCTTGTGAAGAGAGCAGCCGGGTGATGGAGGCGGGAGTCCCTCAAGGATATACGCATCAAACCGGTGTGAGGACCGACGGGGTGAGAGAACTGATTCGGGATAACCAATCTTATAGTACAATTGTACTAACTCAACCGATGTAACCCGGTGGAAATTGGAGCTTATTAAATGGGTCTGGTGAGAAAATATGGGTGTGTACCCTACTTTTCCCCATCTTGAAAATGCTATACCCAATTTCCACGATTTGCGCTATTATAGGACTAACATTTGTGATTATGGGAACTCTTTTTGCGATTCACTCGTCTATAGAGAAGTGCGCGGGGACCATCCTTGCGTATAGAAACGCGCTTGCCTGCCATTAAGGATAAGGAGGACGACATGACTTTTCGACGCTTTCTGACACCGGTCGCATTGATAATAGCCCTGCTGGTCCAGTTCGTACCAGGGACCGTCTTCACGATGGGGGCTTCGGCGACGAGTACTGCTCTCTGTGACGCAGCCCAATGGGTCGGGGATATTACCGTCCCGGATGGAACGAACATGGCTCCCGGTGCGGCATTTACTAAAACCTGGCGTCTGATAAATGTCGGCACCTGCACCTGGACCACCGGCTATACCGCGATCTTTATCACCGGTGACCAGATGGGTGCCCCCGCGGCCGTCAACCTGCCTACCACCGTGGTTCCCGGTGCGACCGTAGATATTACGATCAGCATGGTGGCCCCCAGCGCCGTCGGCAATTTTCGTGGTGACTGGAAACTTAAGGATCCATCGGGTACGATCTTCGGTGACGGCCCTGCCGGCTATCCCCAGTATAACTGGACCTTCTACGTCTCCATCGTGGTGGGCTCCACAGCTTCCACCTCCCTGGATTTGGCTGCCAATTACTGCACTGCCACCTGGACAAGCGGAGCCGGGACGCTACCCTGTCCTGGTACAAGCGGCAGCGCGAACGGCGCAGTCCAACAGGTAGCTGCACCCCAGCTGGAGAATGGTTCCTACGATACAAACGCCGGTTTGCTTGTTTCTCCGCAAACGGTGAGCGGGGGGTACATCGAAGGTACTTACCCGGCTTACACTGTACAATACGGCGATCGCTTCACGAGCATCGTCAACTGTGCATACGGCGCCAGCGCTTGCTATGTCAATTTTCGACTGATGTACCAGATCGACAGCGGGCCGGTGCAGACCTTCTGGACCTGGAAGGAGCGTTATGATGGCCTCTTCTACCGGGTGAACCTGAACCTGAGTTCATTAGCCGGCCAAAGCGTGAAATTTATTCTCTATGTCGCCGATATGCCCGGTTACGGCACCCCGACCGGCGATCAGGCCATGTGGAGCGGCCCGCGTATTCTGAGTGGTACCAGTACTGGCGTGACCGGTCCTGTGAGCACCCCACTGCCTTCCTCGGCCTGTAACCGGGGCTGGTTCATCGCGGATGTGACCATCCCCGATGGCACCGTGATGGCGGCCAATACCACCTTCACCAAGACCTGGCGCTTGCTGAATAACGGTACCTGCACCTGGACGACCAGCTACAGCCTGGTATATGTCAACGGGGATCAGATGGGCGCCACACCGGTCGTCAACCTGCCCAGCTCGGTCGCACCGGGTGCGACGATCGACCTGTCGGTCAATATGACCGCACCAGGGACAGCCGGGCATTACCGGGGCAATTGGGAACTGCGCGATGCCACCGGCGCTTTATTCGGCGTCGGCACCGGCGGTTCCTATCTCTTCTGGGTCGATATTAATGTGACGGGTAGTTACTCCAGTGTCTACGACTTCACAGCCAATGCATGCGCGGCCACGTGGTCGAGCGGTGCAGGCACCCTGCCGTGCTATGGGGTGACGGGTGACCCGCGCGGCTATGTGCAGAACCTCGGCAGCCCAGAAATGGAGGACGGCTCTACCGGATCTCCGGGCTTGCTCACGGTTCCTCAGAACGTTACAGACGGCTATATCACTGGGATTTACCCGGCCTTCAATGTGCAAAACGGCGACCATTTCCAGGCGTTGGTCAGTTGCGAGAACCAGGGAAGCGGCTGCCAGTTGAACTTCAACGTGAACTACAAGCTGGATTACCAGATCGGGGGCGGCTCGGTCCAGAACTTTGCCCTGGTCAATATGGGAAATACCGATACCCCCCATACGATGGATGTGGACCTGTCATTGCTGGCCGGGCAGAGCGTCAATTTCATCCTGACGATCGACTCGACCGGCTCCTCGACCGGAGGCCTCGCCATCTGGTCGGCGCCGCGCATCTCGCGGCTGGTCGCTCCTCCGCCGTCCGGCCCGACCCCCACGGTGGGTCCGGGTGCGGATCTGGCGGTAACCATTAAAGATGTGGATAGCTCCAACAACCCGATCACCACCTACACGCCTGGCACTGGCACCACCTACACTGTCGTGGTGACGAATAATGGGCCCTTGGCCGTGACCGGTGCGACCTTCACCGATGATCAGCCACCTCAATCCACCGGCTTGGCCGAAACCTGCGTACCGGATCCGGGGGCTCTCTGCACGGCTTCAGGTTCAGTGGGGCCGGGAATTAACCTCACCGATTCGGTGAATATTCCCTCTGGGAAGAAGGTCACGTACAGCATACTCTCATTTAGCTCCGGCTTGGCCACCGGGATCATATCGAACACGGTCAGCATCGCGCCGCCCGCGGGTGTGCCGGACCCGATCCCGACCAATAACTCGGCCACGTATAATCTGACGCCACCCGAAGCGGACCTGTCAGTGACTTTGTCGACCACCTCTACTGTATACACACTCCCACCATTGCCTTCAGGGACGGTCGTTTACACCGCCGTGGTCACCAATAATGGCCCGCAGAATGTCACGGATGCCTCCTTCGAGGATATACAACCTCCTGTTTCAGTATCGAACGGTATAACCGTGGCCTGCGCAACTTCTGACCCGGGCGCTACCTGCGCAGCATCTGGTGGTGCGGGAGCTGGGGCGAATTATACTGACGCTACTCTCACCCTCCCCGCTGGGGATCAGGTCACCTACACGATCGTGTTGACGGTGGCTTCTGGGGCTACGAGTGCGCTGACGAATGAGGTACAGGTTACGGATCCTGTAGGCCCACCGTCTATCACGGATCCGATTCCAGCCAACAACACCGCCTCGCTTACCTTGCTGCCTACCAGTGCGGACACGATGGTGTCGATCTCGGATAGCACGACCAAATATGTCCCGGGTGGGACAAACACCTACGTGGTTGTGGTGACGAATAATGGACCTTCCGATGTCGTCGGTGGCGTGTTTACCGATACGATTCCGACCCAGGTAAAAAACTGGAACATCTCCTGTGCGCCGGATCTGGGAGCGACCTGCCTTGCCGCACCTATCGTTGGCGGTACAGTCACCTTCAACGATAACGTCTCTATTCCGGCAGGGAAGAAGGTTACCTATACCATCGTGGCCACGATTAATAATCCCACCTCGGGTAACCTGGTTAACACGGTCCATATCGCCAACCCAGCCGGGTTGCCCGATCCGGTACCTGGCAACAATACCGCCGCCGATACCGATACCCAGTAAAACCGCTTCCCATCCAGAATCCATAACGGCAAATCGGGCTGCACATCTGGTGCAGCCCGATTTTTTATAAGAATAGTTTCAATTGAAATCGTTTAATAGAAATTACCTAGCTGCAAACGCCGCCTCAGCGGAACAAGGTGATTCGCTCAATCTTCTTCTTTGTGCCCTTTCGGGATGATCCTGAGCGGCGTGCCCACGAAGCCGTACGCGGCGCGGAATCGATTCTCCAGGAAGCGCATGTAGGAAAAATGGCAGAGTTTCGTATCATTGACATACAGGACGAAGGTCGGGGGATCGACTCGCACCTGAGCGCCGTAGTAGATCTTGAGCTGTCGCCCGGCGTGTGTCGGGGCGGGGTGCGCATCCTGCGCTTCCCGCAGGATCCGGTTTAATTTGGAGGTGGTCAACCGTGCCACCCGCTCTTCCTGGACGCGCAGGGCCATGGGCAGGACCTGATCGACGCGCTGGCCGGTCTTGGCAGAGATGAAGAGCAGGGGGACGTAATCCATGAAATTGAGCTCCTGGCGCACGCGCCGGGTGTAGGTCTCCATGGTCGAGTTGTCCTTGACGAGGGTATCCCACTTATTGACCAGGACGACCGTGCTCTTCCAGGCGTCGAGGATGAATCCGGCAATGTGCGTATCCTGGGCGGTAATGCCCTCGGCTGCGTCGACCAGCAGCAGGACCACATCCGCCCTCTCGATGGCCTTGAGAGAGCGCAACACGCTGAACTTTTCCACGCCTCGGTCGATCTTGCCGCGTCGCCGGATTCCGGCCGTGTCGATCAGGGTAATGCGGATGCCATCCGATTCGATCTGCGTATCGATCGCATCGCGGGTGGTCCCTGGAATCGGGCTCACGATGGCGCGTTCTGCCCCCACCAGTTTATTGAGCAGGCTGGATTTTCCGGCATTAGGCTTCCCGACAATGGCGATCTTGACGGATTCGTCCTCCGCAACTTCCACGGCAGGAGGGAGAGCTTTCACCAGGGCATCCAGCAGGTCCCCGGTTGAAGTCCCGTGGATAGCTGAGACCGGATAGGGTTCCCCCAGGCCCAGCTCGTAGAATTCCGCGGCTGCGTCCCGGCGTGCCCGGCTTTCGCATTTGTTCACGACGACGAGGATGGGCGGATGGGGTTTGCCGTCCACGATCTGCTGGTGGCGGCGCAGGATTTCGGCCACCTCCCGGTCAGGGGGGGTGATCCCGGCCTCCCCGTCGGTAAGGAGCAGAACCGCATCCGCTTCCCTGACCGCCATCAGGGCCTGGTCGCGGATTTCCTGGATGAAATCGGCGGAACCGACCGAGAGTGGGGTCTTCCCCCCGTGGGTGGGGTCGATCCCGCCGGTATCCACCACATCAAAGGCGACACCGTTCCATTCGGCTTCGGCCATGATCCGATCCCGCGTCGTGCCGGGAGTGTCGTCCACGATGGCCAGGCGCTCGCCAGCCAGGCGGTTGAATAAAGTACTTTTCCCCACGTTGGGGCGTCCGACCAGGGCGACGACAGGTTTCATGGGTGTCCAACTTCTCGAAGAAGGGGCTGTCTGGGAATTCCTTATGGGGTGGGGGTCACGGGCGGGGCGATGATGACTTCCACGGTGCCCGGCAGGATGGATTCCACGGCGACCTGCTGGTTGCTTATTTTCACCGTCGGCGTAAGCTGGTATATCCCTATAGGCAATCGACTCAGATCCACCTGGACATGCACATCCGAGGCGAGCAAGGCGTCCAGCACCGGCAGCGGCCCGGACAGGATCACATCCACAGTTTGAGGAGATAGATGCGCCTCCAGGCCGGGAACCAGGCCTATGATTTCGACCGGTCGGTACGACATGGTCAGGCTGCCTTCGATGGGAGCCACCCCCACCTGGACCTGGACCGTATCTTCCCCGACCAGGGCCACGCCTGCCGGAAGGTTGAGGCTCAAGTTCGTAATGATGTCCTGCTGGGCGCCAGAGAGGTCGAGAGGTGCGGTCTCCACATAACCGGGCATGGATTGGATCAGGGACGTATTGGACGAGAACACCGTCACGATCGGCGGGAAAGGGATCACATTGGTCAGGCGGTAACCGCTGGCGGGTGTTCCAGATGTGACCACCTTCACGGCCAGATCGCGATAGCCCCCCTGCTGGGTGAGCGGAAGTCTGATGGCGATCGAGCCGGGGTGGGTGGTGATGCTGTTGAGCACTGCCCCCTGCTGGTTCAGCACCGCCACCGGGAGAGTGGTCGCGATGCTCTGGCGGGCATTCGACACATCCAGGGTCAGGCGGATGTGGGCGACCTGTGCGACGAGCGATTCCGGGCCGGAGATGACCACCTGGGGAGGGTTCAGGACCGGTGCGCCGGTCTGGTAACCAATGGCGGTCTGGCCGGTCAGGACCAATTCAACCGGGAGCGTGCGGGTGATCAGTGGTTCGAGGGATAGCTCGAGGATATCGGGCGCGACGGAGATGATGCGGACCGGACGGGCCGTGACCTGGAGCTGAACACTCACCGAATGGGTTCCGGGTCCCAGACCGGTCAGATCCGCTACCGCCTGGACAGAAGTCGGATCAGAGGTCATTTTGTCCCATACCGAGCGCGGGGCCCGCAGGGTGACCTGGACTTTCTGCGGCACCTGCCCGGTCGTGATCAAGCCGGGATCCTGGTCGACGAATTGGATTGGCACCAGGTTCGGGAAAACGCGCGTTTCGTCCGGGTCGGCAGATGTTACGGCGGATACCCACACGGCCACCGCGAGGATGAAGGCGAGCAGTAAGGTGCGCAGGTTGGTGCCGACCGAGCGGAGCATGCTCACTCATCCTTTCGGGCGAAGAGATAGGGAAAATGGCGGGAAAAAAAGTTGTCCTGGTCCGATCTTTCGGGATTGTAGAAAGCCATCAGGATGCTTTCCAATCGATCGGCATCCAACCGGCGGATCATCCGACCGGAGTGGGCAATGGAGATGGCCCCGGTCTCTTCCGAGACGACCACCACGATTGCATCCGAGACCTCCGAAATACCCAGGGCGGCGCGGTGGCGCAAGCCCATTTGGCGTTCGGGGGAACTGGTCAGGATGCCGCTTGAGGAAAGCGGCATGACGCAGGCTGCTGCAACAACCTTGTCTCCGGTGAGGATTGCCGCCCCATCATGGAGAGGCGTATTGGGATAAAAGATCTGAATGAGCAGCTCCGGCGTGACGCTGGCCTGGATCAGGACACCGCTGCGCACATATTCATCCAGAGCGTCCATACGCTGAAGAACGATCAACGCCCCATGTTGACGGGCAGAGAGCCGGGCTGCTGCGCTGACCACAGCCTGAATGGTCTGGCGCATTTCCTGGCCGCTGGTCCGGCTGGATGCGCGCAGGAAGGTGCCGGCCCGGCCGATGCGTTCGAGGGCTCGTCGTATTTCAGGGGCAAAGATGACCGGGATGGCAAACACCAGGATCGGGAGGGCAGTCCGCACCAGCCAGGAGAACGCAGGCAGGTTGACCATGCTCGTCACCAGCACAACCAAGACAAGGATCAAGAGGATCCCGCGCAGCAGGATCATGGCCTGGGTGTCCCGGACGAGGTAGAGCACGCCAAAAAAGACCAATGTGACCAGCAGGATGTCAATGGCTGCAAGCCAGTCCAGGCGCTGAAAAATGAGCAGGAGGTCGCTTAACAAATCGGTCACAGGAGCAACCCGAGATGAATATTCCGGATAGACACCCCGCCAGGGTGTTTGTCTGGGAGGAAATATTCAACGTGTTCGCCGGATGATCAGATCGGGCGCAACACGCGGTCCTGGCGGAGTTGCTTGAAAAGCAGGATGGTATTCGAAGGCTGCGATTCAAGCGCAGCATCCTGCCAGGCTTGAACGCCGAGACTTTGCGGGGTCCGGCGGACGTACCCAAGTTCTTTCCAGATGGTTTCCTGAGTGGCCTGTTGGGGCAGCAGGAATAGCAAGGAAGCTTCACATTGCAGATCTTGGGAGGCGCGTTCGACCTCCAGAATCAAGGTCTTGAGAGCGTGCTCCAGGGTGACGTTGGGATCGACATACAGATCGGTTGTCCGGGCGACCAGGTTCTCCACCTGCCAGCCGGCCAGACCGACCAGTTGATCATCGGCAGTCAGCAGCAGGAAGGCTTTTTCCCCGAAGGCGGCCATGATATCATTCGCCGTCTGCGGGCGGGCCCCATTGCTGAGGCGGGTGATCAACCTGGCGATATGGGCTGAATCGCGCGGGCGTCCGCGCTGGACTGCCAGTTCACCCTTGCCGGCCGGATGCATGATGAGCGGAGTGGTATCGGTCTTCGGAGAGATGACCTTCCAGCCGGCGACGACCTGCTTCCAGGTGTCCTCGAACGAACCTATGTTTTGAATGACCAGGTTCGCCGCGGCGGTTTTTGAATCCTGGGATGGTTGGGCATGGATGCGCTGCAGGGCTTCCTGTTCGTTCATCGAGCGTTTTTGCATCAGTCGAGCCAGTTGGACCTTCTGCGGAGCCGTGGTGACCCAGATCGTATCACACGCCCGGACCAGTTTCCCTTCGAGCAGTTTGATGGCCTCGATCACGATCATGTTTTGATGGGCGCGCTGGATCATCAGATCAATGGCTTGTTCTACCAGGGGATGGACGACGCGCTCCAGCTGTTGGAGCGCCTCAGCGTCGTTAAAGACCAGACGCCCGAGTCTGGTACGGTTGATTTCTCCCTTGTCGTTCAGGATCCATTTGCCGAAGGAATCCAGTGTCGGCTGGTAGCCCGGGGCACCCCTGGCAATCGCCCGGTGCGCCAGCGCGTCTGCGTCGATGCCGTAAGCGCCCAAGTGCTCCAGCATCCTGCGCACCACGCTCTTGCCGGTGGCGATGTTACCGGTTAAACCGATGACGTATTTCCCGGGCCATTTGCTCACATGCGTGCCTCTGCTTTTTTCTGTTCCATTTCTGTTCTCATTTTAGCCGTAGGCGCACAGAATGTCAAAGGTGAGATCAGGCATCATAAAGCAACCCCGTTTTCCCAAGGAAAACGGGGTTGTTAACCTCTTCCTGAACTTTAAGGCGTGGCTGTCGCGCTGGAGCCGAGGGTTGCGGTGAAAGCGGGTGTGGCCGTTCCGGTTGGACGGAGGGTCGGTACCGGGGTGACCAGGTTGACCGGCACGATCAGCAGCCACCCGGGGGAGAGGACCGTGCTGAGGCCCTTGGGCAAAAGGGTCTTATTGGCGGCGATGATTGCGTCTGTGGTGCTGTTCAGTTTCGCGGCGATGCTATTCAGGCTGTCCCCCGGCATGACGAAATAGGTGATGTGGGTGCCTGGAGGGGCATTGGTCGCCCAGGCGGTCGCGGTCGGCAGGTGCATCCCAGGATTGGGCATGTTGATCTTCTGGCCGACCTGGATACTCCCTGTGATGGGGTCGATGCTGGGGTTCAGCATCAGAATCAGCACAATCCCGTAGTCGCCCAGGTTGTTATCCTGAGCGAGTTTGTAGAGGCTGTCCCCTTGTTTGACGGTGTAGACGTAAGGAGCCGAGGGGGTGCCAGTTGCCGTGAGGGTTGGAGTAAGGGTGATGGTCGCTGTATCCGTCGGCAAGGGGGTATTGGTGGGGGTGAAGCTGGCCGTGGGGGTCGGGGTTTTGCTGGCAAAGGGATTCCAGCCGCCTTTGGTCCCGCTTAAGGCCACCACGACAATGATGATGCCCACGATGACCAGCAGGAGGGCCGCGATTCCGATAATGACCGGTAAGAGCTGCTGACGTTTCCGATAAGAATTGATGGTGTTTTTTATAGTCATCTAGACATCCCATCCTTCTCCCTAACAGGCACATCGGCAGCCCAGGCTCCGATGCGTTTAGGTGATTCTACCTGAACTTCGGGGATTTAGCGAGAGAGGCGAAAAAGTGGCATTTCGGGCCTTAATGCCGGAGTTTGAGGTGGTTTTTCAGGAACTGCCCGGTGTAAGAGTGCTTTTTCCCGGCAATCTCCTCGGGCGTTCCCTCGGCGATGAGTTCTCCACCCCGGTCGCCTCCCTCCGGACCCAGGTCGATGATCCAGTCGGCAACCTTGACGATATCCAGATTGTGTTCGATGATGAGCACCGTGTTTCCAGCGTCCACCAGGCGCTGCAGGACTTCGATCAATTTGTGGACATCCGCGGCATGCAGCCCGACCGAGGGTTCATCCAGTACGTATAGGGTGCGACCGGTCGCCCGGCGGGACAGCTCCTTGGCAAGTTTGACGCGCTGCGCTTCTCCTCCGGAAAGGGTGTTGGCTGGTTGCCCGATCTTGACATATCCGAGGCCAACCTCTTGCAGCAGTTTGAGTTTGCCGACCATGGAGGGGAAGGCGGCAAACTCCGCCAGGGCGTGGTCGACGGTCATGTTCAGGACATCGGCGATGCTGTGGCCCTTGAAATGGACCTGCAGGGTTTCGCGGTTGAAGCGCGTCCCGTGACACACATCACAGGGCACGTAAATATCTGGGAGGAATTGCATCTCGATGCGCAGTTCGCCCTGCCCCTGACAGGCCTCGCAGCGTCCGCCGTGGACGTTGAATGAGAAACGTCCCGGTTTATAGCCGCGCACCTTGCTCTCCGGCAGCTCGGCAAACAGCTTCCGGATCTCATCGAACAGGCTGGTATAGGTGCCGGGGTTCGAGCGCGGCGTGCGGCCGATGGGGGACTGGTCGATGTCGATGATTTTGTCGAGATTCTCGACGCCCTCGATACGCTCGTGGGGCCCGGCCTGGGTGTGTGCACCGTGGAGTTTGGCGGCCAGAGCATTGTAAAGCACATCGGTCATCAGGGTCGATTTGCCCGATCCAGAGACCCCGGTGATGCAGACCAGTTTGCCGAGCGGGATGGTGACGGTCAGGTCTTTGAGATTATTAGCGCGCGCCCCCACAATGCTGAGTTGCTTCCCGTTGCCTTCCCGCCGTTTTTTGGGGATCGGGATGAATTTCCGCCCGGAAAGATAGGCTCCGGTGAGCGATTTCGGATGGGCAATGATCTGTTCGGGTGTGCCTTCTGCGACGATCTGGCCGCCGTGTTCCCCCGCACCGGGTCCCAGGTCCACGATCCAGTCCGCAGAGCGGATCGTGTCATCGTCGTGTTCGACCACCAGTACCGTGTTGCCCAGGTCACGCAGGCCTTTCAAGGTGTCCAGCAAGCGGTTGTTATCGCGCGGGTGCAGACCGATGGACGGTTCATCCAGCACATATAAGACCCCAACCAGGCGGGAGCCGACCTGCGTGGCTAGGCGGATGCGCTGGGCCTCGCCCCCCGACAGCGAACTGGCCGAACGGTGAAGGGTCAGGTAATCCAGGCCGACGTTGACCAGGAAGCCCAGGCGGGAGATGATTTCCTTCAACAATCTGTCGGAAATGGCCTTCTGACGATTGCTGAGCGGGGACTCTGAACCTGCCAGTCTCTTGGCCCATTCCAGGGATTGAAGAACCGGCCATTCCGTGACCTGTAAAATGTTATGGTTGTCCACTGTAACAGCCAGGGCTTCGGGACGCAGACGTTTGCCCTGGCAGGTGGGGCAGAGGCGATCCGACATATATTCTGAGATTTTCTCCCGAATATATTCCGAATTTGTCTCACGATAGCGCCGCTCGAGGTTGCCCACCACGCCTTCGAAGGCGGTATCAAAGGTCGCCTGCCGCCCGTCGCGGTTTTGGTAGTGGATGTGTATTTTTTCGCCCTGGGTACCGTAGAGAACGATGTTTTGCTTTTCGGTTGGCAGTTCCTTGAACGGTTTGTTCAGATCGATATGGAAATGTTGCGCGGTGGCTTCGAGTAGCTGCCAATAGTACCCGGAGTCCTCGCGCAGGTTGTTCCACTCCATGGCGACGAGTGCGCCCTCAGCTAGAGATTTCTCCGGATCGACAACTCGCTCCGGGTCGATCTCCAGTTTGTTCCCCAGTCCCTGGCAATCCGGGCAGGCCCCGTGCGGGGTGTTGAAGGAGAAAGTGCGCGGCTCGATCTCGGGTATGCTGATGCCGTGCTCCGGGCAAGCCAGGTGTTCGGAAAAATGCAAGTCCCGGCCCTCATTTCCGCTGCCCTTCTCGGCCAGGGTCTGGATGGTGACATAGCCATCCCCGAACTTGAGTGCCGTTTCAACCGACTCGGTCAACCGGGTACGGGCCGACTGCTGCTCCTCCTGCGAGCTCGAGGCAGTGACCACCAGTCGGTCGACCACCGCCTCGATTGTGTGGTTTTTATAGCGGTCAAGATTGATCTCTTCGTCCAGCGAATGAACGCTCCCATCCACGCGGGCCCGGACGAATCCGGCTTTCCGGATTTCCTCGAAAACAGCCTGGTAGGTCCCCTTGCGGCCGCGCACCATGGGAGACAGCACCAGAAAGCGCGTGCTTTCCGGCAGGTTTTCAATCGAATCCACGATTTCCTGGGCGGATTGTTTGACGACCTCCCGCCCGCAGATCGGGCAGTGAGGGATGCCGACGCGCGCGAAGAGCAGGCGCAGGTAATCATAGATTTCGGTCACTGTGCCTACCGTTGAGCGCGGATTGTGGGAAGTGCCCTTCTGGTCGATGGATACGGCCGGGGAGAGGCCCTCGATATGATCCACATCGGGTTTGTCCATCTGGCCGAGGAACTGGCGGGCGTAGGCTGAGAGCGATTCCACATAGCGGCGTTGGCCTTCGGCAAAGATGGTATCGAAGGCCAGGGATGATTTCCCTGAGCCGGAAAGACCGGTGATGACCACCAGTCGATCGCGCGGGATGTCGACGGTGATATTTTTTAGATTATGTTCCCGCGCTCCAACCACACGGATTGCATTGGCAGACATATGTCCCTCGAACTAGAACGCTTGTCCTACGAATAATTATAGCACATTTGTTTTGTGATTAACGACCATGACGGACGCAAAGGTGGATTATACCGCGCAGCCCGCGCATGCCGTCTGCTATAATGAGAAATTGGCACGTCGCTGGGATGCATTCTTTGGTAATCTGAGTCTCGCGATCGACTTGGGTCTTCGTCTGTTCTGAGGAGCCTGGGATTTGATGAAAAGAACCCTGAGCGGGTTGATGGGTCTCGTGGGTCTGGGATTGGCTGGATTGGCGGTCTTTGCCAATTATTTCGGGATCGGTCACAAAGGCGGCTGGGGGCCGGGTCGCAGCATCGTGGCCGGCAGCGGCGTTTTCCTGCTCGTGATCGCGTTCTTGATTGCCACCTGGCAATTCTGGGGGCGCGGGCTGACTCAGATCCAAGCTGCGTTGAGCCGTTCTGTTGCCGGACTGCTCGAGCGGCCTGCCATCCGGCGCAGCCTGCTGGCTATCCGCGCCCATCTCACCATTTGGAAGGCAGGCTGGGATCGTCAACCCTTTGTCCGCTGGATCGATGCCCACCTGAAGCCGCCCATCCTGCAGGGCCTGGAGAAGGTGCGCGCCTCCCGTCCGGTGAGGTATTTCAGCCGATCTCAGGGAAGGCAGGCTGGACTGGCGGCTGTGCTCCTGGGGGCCGGGATCCTGGTGGTCTACGTTTGGTATGTCAGCGTTGGTCATTGGACCGCTTGGCCAGGAACGACCGGGGATTATGATATGCTGGCCCAAGCATTTCAGCATGGACATCCATACCTCCTGGTAACCCCTCCTCCAGCCCTACTAAAATTGGCTGACCCCTACGTATTTACTAGCCGGAGGGGCATTTCGATTCCCTGGGATGTTTCTCTTTACGATGGTAAATACTATATTTATTGGGGACCGATGCCTGCAGTGGTCCTGATTTTTTTCCATCTTTTTCATCCGAAGGCGATCGGCGACGAAGTCCTGGTGTTCGTTTTTGTGAGCGGTGCATTTCTTTTTGAAGCTCTCCTGTTGTTGCGCATGCGAACGCGTTTCTTTCCAGACGTGGGGTGGGGGTATATCCTGCCTGGGATCGTGATGGCGGGTCTGGCCAACCCGCTCCCGTGGCTCTTGAACCGCCCAGCGGTTTATGAGGCCGCGATCGCCGGCGGACAGTTCTTCCTCCTGGCTGGCCTGTATTGGGGAATGTGCGCCGTGGAAGGGCCACGGTTCCATCTCTGGAATGGGGTCGTGGCCAGCGCGTTCTGGCTCTTTGCCGTAGCGAGCCGGCTGACTCTGGCCCCCGCTGCCATTTTCCTGCTCCTGGCCACTGCCTGGCGGGCGCTGCGGTTGGTAACGCACGTTAGAAATAAGCTCTCTGCCCTCGCGGCCGTATTCCTGCCCTTCTCCGCCGGTCTGGCCTGCCTGGGCTGGTACAACAAGATCCGCTTCGGTTCCTGGCTGGAGACCGGAAATCGCTACCAGCTGACCGGCAATACTGCCCAGGTGACCGGCAGTAATATTTTTTCCCTTTCGAATATCGCCTACAATTTGCAAAACTACCTCATCAATCCATACCGGACCATGACCATTTTTCCTTTCGTGAAGCCCGAATGGGGTGGAATTTCTATTTTTTTCCCCGTGCGTGGATCGATCTATTCCAATTCTGAGCAGGTCAGCGGTATGATCCCCACCATCCCTTATGTGCTTCTGGCGATAATACCGGTCCTCTACCTGCTGGGATGCAGCGCCCTGTTCCTGGCCCGGTCTTGTCATAAAACGCTCCCTGTTCGTATCCAGCTGCGCGATGGATTTTTCAATTGGACCACCTTCACCCTGACCGGAACGTTGTTATGTGCCTTCGGACCGGTATTGTTATATATGACCTCCTCCATGCGTTACCTGGCTGACGGGGTACCGCTCCTGGTCTTGCTTGCAACTCTTGGATTTTGGCAGGGGGCGCAGTATTTAATCAAAATGCCGGGTTTCCAACGCTTGTTTGTGCTACTGGTTGTTCTGCTCGTACTCATGTCCGCCGTGATCAGTCTGCTGTTGGCGGTGACCGGATACGAAGCTCGCTTTGAACACCTCAATCCGGTCCTGTTTGACCAGCTGACGCGCCTGTTCATGTGGTGAGAGGGGCATGTCTTGCTGGAAAGGTGGCTTTGTGCTAGACTTTGAACGAGGAATCCGCAATGGCAGAAAAAATACTGATCATTGATGACGACATTGATACCCTCAAGTTGGTCGGCCTGATGCTGCAGAAACAGGGGTACCAGATCGTGGCTGCTCCGAACGGTCTGCAGGGTCTGGCCCAGGCAGAGATGGAAAACCCCGACCTGATCCTGCTGGATGTGATGATGCCGGAAATGGACGGATATGAGGTCGCCCGCCGCCTGCGGGCCAATTCGTTCACGGCCAACATTCCAATTCTCATGTTCACCGCCAAGACCCAGCTGGATGACAAGGTCATCGGCTTCGAAGCCGGCGCGGACGACTACCTGACCAAACCCACCCATCCCACGGAGCTGCATGCCCACGTGAAAGCACTGCTGGCCCGTTCGGGCAAGGGAAAGGCCGCTGGCGGCCCCCTCCCTTCCGAGAAACGGGCGTTCACGATCGGAGTACTGGCGGCGCGCGGCGGTTTGGGGGTCACGACCGTGGCAGTGAATCTGGGAGCCTCCATCCGGGAAGCGAGCAAGGAAGAGGTCATCGTGGCCGAATTACGACCTGGTATGGGCACAATGGGCCCGGACCTGGGGGAATCCGATCCCCGGGTGCTGATCGAACTGCTGCAAGCTAATCTGGCGGATGTGAATCGCCAGAAAGTCAGTGAGGCGCTCTATACCCATGCCAGTGGGCTCAAGCTGCTCTTTGGTTCCATCCAGCCCAAGGACGGCATCCTGCTCAATTCGACGGCGGCATTCGAGGCGCTGGTCAACCGCCTGGGATTCCTGGCACGCTACCTTGTTCTTGATCTGGGCGCTGGTCTTCCGCCTTTAACCCAGAAACTGATCACGAACTGCAACCAGGTGCTGGTGGTGGTCGAACCGGTTGCCAATTCGGTCGCCCATTCCAGAGCCATGATCTCAAATCTGGCCGATCTCGGATTTAATAAACGCACGATCCAGGTGGTTGTCGTCAGCCGGATTCGTTCGGATACGCAGATGAATTGGTCCCAGATCGAGGAGAAGCTTGGCCAGCCTCCGATCGTCGCGATCACCCCGGCTCCCGAGCTGCTCTATATGGCGGAACGTTCGAAAACCACTGCCATCGCCTGCCGTCCGGACAGCTTAACCACTCAGCAATATGCAAAACTGGCCTCTGCCATTCTCGAGATCGAAAAGCTCAAACCCTGAACGCCTTCTCTCCCTAGCCAAGGGGGCGGTCCCGCGGGTGGTGGAGAGGGAATCGTCCCGAATCATACGAAGCGATTGGTTGATGGATCAAACTGAGACTCGTCTGGAAGGCTACCGCCGGCTGATCGAAATCACCCGTGATCTGGCCTCGACCCTTGACCTGGACATCCTGCTCGATCGCATTGTCCGGGCGGCCACCGCGATCACGGTGGCAGAAGTTGCCTCGATCCTCCTCTATGATGATGCGCCCCGGGAATTGCACTTTCAGGTGACGACCAACCCGGATCTGCCAGCCATGCGCGGCCTGGTCGTCCCCCTGGAGGGCAGCATCGCGGGCTGGGTCGTTACCCATCGGCAGTCGGTGCGGATTACCGATGCCCACAAGGATCCGCGCTTTTTTCAGACCGTGGAACAGGTTACCCGCGTCACCACCGAATCGATGCTGGCGGTGCCGCTCATTACGAAGGATAAAGTCGTCGGCGCCCTGGAGGTGATCAATAAGCAGGGCGGAGCCTTCACCGAGACGGATGAGGACCTGCTGTTGGTGCTGGGCGCGCAGGCAGCGGTTGCCATCGAGAATGCGCGTCTGTTCCAGCAATCCGATTTGATCGCTGAGTTTGTCCATGAGCTCCGCACTCCCCTGAGTTCCATCGGCACTTCCACGTACCTGCTCTTGCGGCCAGAAATGTCTCAGGAACAGCGCGATCAGACGATACGCAATATCCACAACGAGACCCTTCGTCTGAATGCCATGGTTTCTTCTTTCCTGGACCTGGCCCGCCTGGAATCCGGACGGGTGCGGTTCCATCTGGAAAGCTTCGAATTGAAGAGCCTGGTTGAGGAGTGCTGTCAGATCATGCAGAGCAAGGCGGACGAAGACCACATTCGTTTGGAGAATGCGGTCCCGATGAATTTCCCCAAGGTCGAAGCCGACCGGGACAAGATCAAGCAGGTCATCCTTAACCTGCTCAGCAATGCGATCAAATATAATTCCCCGCGCGGGACCGTGACGATCTCAGCCGGACTGGCCAGGGAGGAATGGACCCTGTCCGTCAAAGATACCGGTGTCGGGATCCCCGAATCAGCCCTTCCCCACCTCTTTGAGAAATTTTACCGGGTGGACGCCACAGAGGGGAAGGTGAGCGGGACAGGGCTGGGTCTCTCCATATGTAAACAGATCATCTCCGGCCACCGAGGCAGCATCGAAGTAAGGTCTAGGTCGGGCAAAGGGTCGACCTTTACCATCCATTTACCCCGCTAGAGCTGATGCAGAAGGCCGTCCACATTCGGACGGCCCTCTGCATATATTTCAGTTTTCGGTTGAGTTAGGATGGGTTTGCCTCATGCCCGCGCTCCCTTCCTGCCAAACTGCCGTTCGAGCAGATCCACCGAGAGGTGGATCATGGTCGGCCGACCATGCGGACAGGTGCGCGGCGAAGTGCAGGCTTCCAGGTCATTCAGCAGGGCGCGCTGTTCATCGGGGGAGAGAGCCTGCCCGGCTTTGACTGCCATGCGCTTGCACACGCGCGCAGCCAGGCGGGCTTCCAATTCCGTTTGAAGCGGTGTCTCATCCTCTTCGAAATCTTCAACCACAGCGTGCAGGGCTGCGGTAGGGTCACTGCCGCCGAACAGGATCGGGATGGCCCGAACCTGATAGCTATTCGGGCCGAACGGATCAACCTGGAATCCGAGGTCCTGCAGCAAGGGGAGTTGATCGTCGAGCAGCTTGGCGCTCTCGGGCGGGAGATGGACGACCGCGGGGGTCAGCAACGTTTGCGAGGCGACAGATTTCCGCTCGTGTTGAACCATCAATTTTTCAAAGAGGACCCGTTCGTGGGCAGCATGCTGGTCGATCAGGTACAGGCCATCCGGACCTTCGGCAACCAGGTAGGTAGCGCCGACCTGTCCGATGAGACGGAGTAGTGGGAGGTTTGGAATGGCGGCCTGTTGCAGCGGGCCGGTGGAGGTTTCAGACTCAGGGGCTGGGGCGACATCGAGCGCCTGGTCTTCGGAGACCCGGCTGTTGCCTACACTCGGTTGGTCGGGCGCGTGGCCGAGGCTCCATGCCGGATCTACTGTCTGGGAGGGAGCGGCCCACAGGGAGGGCGGAGTGACCTGCGGGACGGGCGTATAGGCCAGCAGGGTCTTGCGCACGGAGTGCTGGACGAAGCTGAAGACCTGGTCGGGGTGCCGGAATCGTACCTCCGCCTTAGCTGGATGGACGTTGACATCCACCTCTTCCGGCGGAACCCGGATGAACAGGACCGCCATGGGATACCGCCCGACCATGAGCAGGGTGCGATAGGCCTGCAATAGTGCGGTGGTCAGGGAGACATCCTGGACCCAGCGTCCGTTGATGAAGAAGGTGATGTCCTTCCGATTGGAGCGCGTCAAGGCCGTCGGGCTGATATAACCGCTCAGCTGGTAATCGGCCTCGTCCGATTGCACCTCCAGCATCTGGTGGGCTGTATCCACCCCGTAGAGCGCTGCCAGGATCGCCCGCCGGTCGCCGTCGCCGGAGGTCTGCAGGGAAGGCGTTTCCCCTTCGACCAGCTTGAAACGCACTGCCGGATAGGCGAGTGCGTAGCGGGTTAGAAACGCATCGATGGCGCGCCGTTCGGTCATATCCTGTTTCAGGAATTTGAGACGTGCCGGGACATTGTAAAACAGATCCTCCACCCGCACCTCGGTGCCGATGGGGGCGCCGACCTTTTTTGCCCTCCCCAGGTCTCCGCCTTCGACCACCAATCGCACTCCGGAGACGGAGTCAGCGGTGCGTGAGGTGATCATCATCCGGGAAACCGAGCCGATCGAGGCCAGTGCTTCTCCTCGGAAGCCCAAGGTGGTGATGTGGAAGAGATCGTCGGCCTTCGACAGCTTCGAGGTGGCATGGCGCTCCACTGCCAGGGGCAGCTCATCCGCCGGGATGCCGGCACCGTCGTCTGCGACCTGGATTAATACCCGTCCGGCAGCTTCGATATTGACGACGATCGAACCTGCCCCGGCGTCCAGGGCGTTTTCTACCAATTCCTTGACAACCGAGGCAGGACGTTCCACCACTTCCCCGGCTGCAATCTGGGAGGCGATCTCTGTAGGCAGGAGATGAATCGGCATGTTTTTATTATATCCGCTTATAATTCAAGAATGCGCTTTTCAACGCTATTCTTTGACTTGGATGAGACTCTTTACCCACCCGGCAACGGCCTGTGGGGGGAGATCCGGGCGCGCATCAATACCTACATGGCTGAACGCCTGGGATTGTCGATGGAGCAGATTGAGCTGCTGCGGGAACAATATTTCCGCGAATACGGGACGACGCTGCGGGGCCTGCAGGCCAATTACTCGGTGGATATGGCGGACTACCTGGCCTTCGTGCACGCGATACCGTTGGACCGCTACCTCCATCCCGATCCGGAACTGCGCGCCGTGATCGCAGGGATCCCAGGCCGCAAGTTCATCTTCACCAACGCGGATTCGAATCATGCCAACCGGGTGTTGGATGCGCTTCAGCTGCAGGGGTTGTTCGACGGCATCCTCGATGTCTATACCATGGCCCCCTATTGCAAGCCTATGCCGGAAGCGTTCGCGCTCGCCCTGGCAGCGGCTGGCAGCCCGGACCCAGCCACCTGCCTGCTTCTGGACGATCAAGCGCGCATCACCCGGGCCGCACACCAGCTGGGATTCTTTACGATATTGGTAGGGAAAGAGGGAGCCACTCCGGATGCAGACGCAACCCTGATGCGGCTTGTGGATCTGCCAGGGCTATTCGACGGCTGACCGGGAGGAGGATACCGTCGTGGGTACCCTCCGATACCCGGAAGCCCGGCGTGATGGGGGACAGGCCTGATTTATATTGGGTCATTTCTAACGTTTTTTATACACTTCGAGGTTAAAATCTAATTCTGCTTTAAGCCGGTTATGCTAAGATTGGTGCTTATCGGCGAGGAGGCTTATAAGTATGGAAAACAAGACCCTGCGTTCAGTTTTACTTGCACTGGTGGTCGTCGTCCTGGTCGTGTGCGCATTTGGCGGCGGCTTTGCTGCCGGACATTTCCTACCAATCGGCACCCTGCCCGTTTTAACCAATACCACTCCGACCACCACAGCCAACCAGGGGGGTACGCCGCAGGATTTGCAGCAACTCTTTGGTCCGTTCTGGCAGGCCTGGACTCTCGTCCATCAGCAATATGTGGACCAGCCGGTGGACGATACCAAGCTGATGCAAGGGGCGATCAGTGGAATGATGAGCTCGCTGGGCGATCCTTTTACTAATTACTTCGACCCACAGACTTATCAGGCAGTAAATGGGGAATTATCCGGGCAATATACAGGAATCGGCGCCTTCGTCGATGTCACGGGAGCATACCTGACCATCACTAAACCGATCGAAGGCTCTCCGGCACAAAAAGCCGGCCTTCAGGCCGGTGACGAGATCATCGCAGTGGATGGCCAGGACATGACCGGCGTCAACCCGGCCGCCGTCCGTGAAAAAGTGATTGGTCCAGCCGGGACGACTGTCACGCTGACCATCCAGCGCCAGGACGTAACCAGCCCGTTTGATGTGGTGATTACGCGGGCGAATATTGTCGTTCCGAGCGTCACCAGCAAAATGCTCGCTAACGGCATCGCCTATATCCAGCTCTCCGATTTCGGCCAGACCTCTGCCCAGGATTTCCACGCCCAGCTCCAGACCCTGATGGCCAACCACCCGAAGGGACTGATCCTGGACCTGCGCGACAACGGCGGGGGCCTTGTGACCACGGCGGTTGCGATCGGTTCCGAGTTTATCGATCACGGCGTGATCTTTTACGAAGTGACTGCAAATGGCACGAAACAACCCCATCCCGCCCAGCCCAACGGCCTGGCGACCCAGATCCCCCTGGTCGTGCTGGTGAACTCCCAGAGTGCCTCTGCCTCTGAGATCGTATCTGGGGCCATCCAGGATGATGGTCGCGGCAAGCTGGTCGGTGAGGTGACCTATGGAAAAGGTTCAGAACAGATCATGGTTCCGCTGATGAACAACCAGGGTGCGGCCCACATCACCGTTGCACGCTGGCTGACCCCCAACGGGCGCTCCACTAACAAGAAAGGTCTCACCCCGGATGTGATTGTTCCGCTGACCCCGGACGATGCCAAAGCCGGCCGCGACCCGCAGCTGGATGCGGCCGTCAAACTGCTTACCAGTCCGTAGAGGATTGACTTGTGAGGAGGTGACCTATGTTCTTCTTAGACCCGACCTATCTCCTGTTCATGGCTCCAGCCTTCCTGATGATGTTGATCACCAGCTGGTATGTCCAGTCGGCTTACAAGAAATGGAGCCAGGTGCCGGCCCACAGTGGCCTGACCGGCTACCAGGCGGCCCAGCGCTTGATCGCGGTCGGGGGGCTGTACGGCGTTCAAATCGAGGGGATACGCGGTAATTTGACCGACAATTACGACCCCCGTACGAAAGTTCTCCACCTTTCTCAGGGTGTGGCGCAGAACCCATCGGTAGCCTCCCTAGCGATTGCCGCCCACGAACTCGGCCACGCCCAGCAGGACTCCGAAGGCTATTTCCCCCTGCGCTTCCGGGCCGCCCTGGTGCCGATGGTCAGCATCGGCTCCTACTTGGGTTGGATCCTGATCATCATCGGCCTGCTGCTCGGCTTCACCAACCTCGCATGGCTCGGTGTGGCGGTCTTCGCCGGCGGCGCGGTATTCGCTTTAGCGACACTGCCCGTGGAGCTCAACGCCTCTGCCCGCGCCCGTCATCTCCTGGCGGACACCGGCATCATCTCCGGCTCGGACGAGCAACGCGGCGTCAGCAGGGTGCTCAACGCGGCCGCGTTGACCTACGTCGCTGCGCTCCTTAGTGCCATTATGCAATTGCTCTACTTTGTCAGCATGGTCGGGGGATTTGGGCGCCGGCGGACGTAAGGAAAAGATAATACGAGCGGCCCGATACATGGACCTCCCGCGCATGAATATTGCGCGGGAGGTCCGTTTTATCTAAGGGCCGGCCGGAGAGGAGTTTGATGAGTTCATTCCTTTTTTCGCATCAGAGCCTGCATTTCCCATCGGTGAGGGGCGGAAGTAGGTTTCCGCTAAATCCGGTATAATTTTGGCATGCGCAAGGTCATCGCCTCGCTGATTCTGCTGCTCGCCATTGCATTTGTCATTTTTCGATTCTCGGAACTTAAAAACATTGTTGATACGGTCAAACACAGCGACATGCGGTTCCTGGTGGCCGCTGTCATTATCGAGGTGATCTGGCTCTTCAATTCTGCGACCAATTACCGGGTTTTATACCGCCTGGTGAATATTAAAGACGAGAATTACCGCCTGCTACTGGTCGCGACTGCCGCCAACTTCGTGAATGTGATAGCGCCCAGTGTCGGAATTGGGGGAATGGCTGTTTTTGTGGATGATGCCCAGCAGCACAATTATTCGAGCGGACGGGTGACGGTCGTTGGGGTCTTGTACCTTTTTTTCGACTACCTGGCGTTCCTGTTTGTCCTAGCGCTTGGCTGGGTGGTCCTCATCCGCAGGAATAACCTGAACGCGGGGGAGATTACCGCTTCGGTGGTCCTGCTCGGTATGGCCATCATTTTTGCGACGATGCTCTATCTCGGTTACCGCTCGGCGGTCAGGCTTGGGAATGTCCTTGCGGCCGGGGCGCGCCTGATCAATCGCCTGCTCCATCCCTTCCTACACCGTAATTACTTGCAGGAAGAGCGGGCTCATTCCTTTGCCTTGGATGTCGGAGAAGCCCTCTCCACCCTGCGCGGCAAAGGAATGGAATTGCTCTGGCCTTTCCTGTATGCCTTGAACAACTTTGCCCTGCTGATTTGTGTGCTTGCCTTCACCTTCCTGGCGTTCGAAACGCC
>Ga0187877_1000850_pt1 | contig 35189 bp, 35 predicted proteins | sample June2016WEW_17_1_3_FD_132430 | JGI IMG/M metagenome (GOLD analysis project Ga0187877, IMG submission 132430) | Peatland microbial communities from SPRUCE experiment site at the Marcell Experimental Forest, Minnesota, USA - June2016WEW_17_100 | ecosystem: Environmental > Terrestrial > Soil >...
ACGACGGGCGATCTTCGAATTCGTCGAGGTGTTCTACAACCGACAGCGGCTGCACAGCTCGCTCAACTACCTCACGCCAGTCGAGTACGAGGAAAGGAGGGCGAAGGAGCAGACTGCGACTCAAGCGGCATAACCGACGTGTCCGTCAAAGCGGGGCAATCCCAGTGTGACGACGACGCGTCAAGGAGACTTCGCCCGACACACGGACGTTGCGCACCCAGTTCGAGATGCCGTAGGGAGCAACGAGCCATCGGTTGCCTGCGAGATCCATGACGTCAACCGGAGTGGAGCGAACCTCACCGGTCCTGCGACCTCGAACAGTGAGGATATGGCGGTAGTTAGCGCCAATTCCCAGCCGGGTCATCATCCGGAACACGGAGTTCGCAGCGCGCTGCGCCGGAGTCAGTCGATAAGTCTTGGCCATGCAATAACCCTACCGGCACTCTGTCCGTTGACGGACTCGGTTCTCGATCCCGACAGGACAGGTGAAGGTGATCGAGTCACGGTTGGCGTGACGCTGACCCCGGCGCCAGAGCTGTCTGAACTCGACCGCTGCCGACCTCAGCCGCCCATGGCGGAGACGAAAGCAATCGACGGTCTTGCACAAAGATGATCGGGTGAGGTGTCGCCACGCGGTAGGCGCAATCGTCGTTGGAGGGGCGGCGGTCGCGTTCGTCCTCCTGGCGAGGCCCCGGCAACTCCGCTGGGGCGCAGCCAAGTAGGAGTCTGACGAGTCGCTGCCCGGCGATGACCTCGTCGCGAACGCCAACCTCACCGCAACCCGCGCTATATCTATCGGCACTTCGGCCGACGCGGTGTGGCCGTGGATCGCCCAGCTGGGTGAGGGACGAGCCGGGTTCTGCAGCTACGACTTCCTCGAGAAACTTGTCGGCTGCGACATCCACAGTGCGGACCGGATCATGCCCGAGTGGCAGGAGATCGAGGTCGGCCACGAGGTCAGGCTCGCTCCAGAAGTCGGGCTCGCGGTGGCCAAAGTGGACAGGGGGCGATCACTCGTTCTTCGCGGCGGGGTTCCGATGGGAAGGGCTGCGCCCCCTACGACTTCACGTGGACCTTCGTCCTCCGCGATGCGCCGCACGAGACCACACGGCTGCTCGTGCGCGAACGATATGCGTACATTCGGCCTTGGGCCCGCTTCCTTGTCGAACCCGTCGAGGCGGTCAGCTTCGTGATGACCCAGCGGAAGCCACCTCCGACCTCCCCGCGAAGCCGCCGATTGGTCGGACCCTACGAGGTGACGGCCGTTCGGGCTCCTGTTCGGACCAAGGGGGAGTGACGACGTTGTGAGCATGTGGGTCTGGATACGCCGATCGACCAAGTTCGCCGCCTCGACGAGCCGTTAGAGGTTGATGCGAGTTGGAGCCGCGTACGACGGGCACGACAACTACCGTGAGATCCATGTCGAAGAGAGGCATTGTGCGTTGCGCCGCCCTGGGCCTCGCGGCCGTTCTCGCGCTCGGCGTGGCTTCGGGCGCCGCGAGCCGCCCTGCAAGCCGGACTGGCGCCCTGTCGATGCCGCGGCGGGCCCCCGAGCAGTTGAAGGTCACGTCGAGAATCGATCTCGGCGCGTACTCCCAGGCAGCACTCGATGGGACGGCTTTCGCCGAGGCCCCGAACGACACCGTCTATTTCGCTAGCGGTTCGGCGGTGCGAGCGGTCAGGGGTGACGCCAAACCTACGGTGCTGTTCCGCGCCGCCGGCCCGGTCCTCGCACTCGCGGCCACCAACGGAGATCTCTACGTGGAGGTCGGAACGAGGATCACCGAGTACAAGCTGCCGCGCCTGGCACGGCAGAGGTCCTGGGTGCTGCCACGCGCCGTCATGAGGCCGACGTCGGCGGGGCTGTTCCCGTCTTCCGCCGTGCTCTGGTCGTGGTCCGACTGGGCGACCGACGAGAGCGGTTTCGAGTACGCCACGGTCAGCGCAATCTCACCTAGCACCTCGTCCGTGCGGCTCGTTGACAGCAACGCCTACCCCGCCGACATTGCCGCCAGCTCGGCCGGGCTCTACTACGAGACGTTCGTCGGGACGAAGGACTACCTCGCTCGCGCGACGGCGTCGGGCGGGCGCGAGCTCTCGGCGCCAACCCCGGACGTTGACGCTCCGCTCGCGCTCGGTCCCGGGTACGTCGCCCTCTTCCCGACGAGAGAGACCGGCGCCTCCTACGTCGATGAGTTCAGCGCCGCAACGCTCGCCGAACTCCATACGAGCAGACTCGGCCTGGCCACGGCCGCCGTCGTCGGCACGGCGAGTGGCGTCCTCGCGGTCGAGTCGCCCTGTTCCTCGCCCGCCTGTCCGTCTGCCAAGGTGGTCTGGGTCGATGCGGCCGACGGCGCCGAGACAGGCGGCATCTCGGTTCCGGACGCGCAGCGTCTGCTCGACGGCACTCACCCGGCCGCCGTCGCTGAGGTGAACGGGAGCGCCTACCTCGTGCGCCTGAGTTGACGGGTCCAGCCGCTCCTCGCGGGATCGGCCCGCCACCCCCCCCGGTGAGTGAGTGCCCGCGACCGCTCGTCCCGGCGACCCGTCTGCGAGGCGACCGTCCCCTTGGTGTCTGCGCCCTAGAGCTGACCGGCCTCGGCGAGAGTGCCCTATCCGCGTCCGGGGACTGGGCGTGACGGAAGCTTCTCGCCGCGGGCTTGCCGCCGACTGGGTGAACGCAACCGGGCGATGCTCGTCACTCGCTCGCCAGCCGGCGGATCTCGTCGGCCGAGAGGTCCGCCGTGTACATCGGGTTCCCCGGCTGGTGCTTGCGCCCACCGACAGCAAGGGATCCGAGATCGACCGGGTCGAAGCCGATCTCCGTAATCAGGCCCGCGACCAGGAGCTTCGCCTTCTCGTCGTCGCCCGAGATCGGGATCGCGATCCTGTCGGGCGCACCCGCGGGGCGGGCGCCGTCGCGCAGGTGCTCCCAGTAGATGGCGTTGAAGGCCTTGACGACGCGAGCTGCCGAGAGGTGAGCGGCGAGCATCTCGGCGGACGTCGTCCGGTCCTCATCGAGGTCGGCGAACCGCCCGTCGCGGCCCGGGTAGTAGTTGTTCGTGTCGATGACGGCCTTGCCGCCGAATCCGTCGACCGGCACGCTCCGGTACTTACCGAAGGGCACCGAGACGACGGCGATCTCGCCGAAACGCGCCGCATCTACGGCCGTCATCGCCTGCGCGTGGTCTCCGAGCTCGCCTGCGAGCGCCTCGAGAGTCTCGGGCCCGCGGGAATTGCTGACCGCGACGTCGTGACCCACCCGCACGAAATGCCAAGCGAGCGTCGACCCGATGTGCCCCGCTCCGATCATCCCGATCCGCATCGTCAACCTCCCAGTCCCGGCGTTCGCTGCCTCACCCCAACCGCTGGTCGGGTTCGCCTGTTCCGCGATGCGGCTTAGCAGGTCGCCGTCGTTCGGTCACGGCGACGGCTGGCGAGACGACTCCGCCGCCGGACAAGCTGTCGCCGTGCAGGCAGGCGTGCTGACAATCGAGCTCGTCATCGATTCGAGCCGCTCGCTCAAGGACAAGCGGGCTGTCGTGCGCCACCTTCTCGACACGGCGCGCCGGCGCTTCGCCGTCTCGGCCGCCGAGGTGGGCCACCACGAGAAATGGCAGCGTAGCGAGCTCGGCTTCGCCGTCGTCGCCGTCGACGCCGCCCATGTCACCGACGTGCTCGACGCCGTGGAACGCTTCGTGTGGGCTCACCCCGAGGTCGCGGTGACCTCGAGCGAGCGCCGCTGGGTCGAGTCCGACCGCTGATCCAGGACGATGCGTTGTACCCGCGGTGTTGACGTGATTGTGAGTGATCACTAACATAACTTTCATGGACACCACCGCCGGGCTGGAGGGATTGCGCGCCCAGCGCGCGGCCGCGCCGGCCATCGCCGTCGCCGGGCTGAGAAAGTCCTACGGCGACGTGGCCGCGGTGGCAGGGCTCGACCTCGAGATCCAGGTCGGCGAGATCTTCGCGCTCCTCGGGCCGAACGGCGCGGGCAAGACGACAACCGTCGAGATCCTCGAGGGATACCGGCAGCGCGATGGCGGCGAGGTCGCGGTCTTGGGTCACGACCCGGGTCGCGGACGCAAGCAACTGAAGCCCCGGATTGGGATCGTGCTCCAGTCGACCGGCGTCGACCGCTACCTCACGGTCGCTGAGACGATCGCGATGTACGCCGGCTACTACCCGCATCCCCGACCGGTCGGCGAGATCATCGAGCTCGTCGGTCTGGCGGCCAAACGCGACAGCCGCGTCCTCAAGCTCTCCGGCGGCCAGCAACGCCGCCTCGACGTCGCCATCGCCTTGGCCGGAGACCCCGACCTGCTCTTCCTCGACGAGCCGACGACCGGTTTCGACCCGTCGGCCCGGCGGGAGGCGTGGGAGGTTGTGAAGAACCTCGCCGCCCTCGGCAAGACCGTCCTGCTGACGACGCACTACATGGACGAGGCGCAGTACCTCGCTGACCGCGTCGCCGTGATGGCCGCAGGCCGGATCGTGGCGACGGGAACCCCGGATCAGCTGGGCAACCGCCACACCGGGGGGGTCCGGATCCGTTTCCGCGTCCCCGAGGAAGCGGTCCTCCCGGCCGATCTTTCGAGCGAGAGGTCGGCCCAGGGTTTCGTCGAACTCGTGCCTCAGGACCTCATCTCGACGCTCCACAGCCTCACGGGCTGGTCGATCGAGAGCGGCATCGGGCTCGGCGAGCTCGAGATCATCCGCAAGTCGCTCGAGGACGTCTACCTCGAGCTCACCGGGGAACCCGCGGCGCTCGACGAAGGCGACCTCGACGGGCCGGCAGCGAGACCGCGATGAGGTCCCTCGCGCGCCTCGCGTCCCAGGTCCGCTACGTCAACAAGTCCTTCTGGCGCAACCCCGCGTCGGCCTTTTTCACCTTCGCCTTCCCGCTCATGTTCCTCGTGATCTTCACGTCGTTGCTCGGCCACCCGACGCTGCACATCGGCGGCCGCACGATCCACTACTCGACGTACTACGTCGCGGCGATGGCCGCCTACGCCGTCATCGGCGCCTGCTACAGCAACATCGCCATGGCCGTGACCGCGCAGCGGGACGCCGGAATCTTGAAACGGACGAACGGGACGCCGCTGCCGGCCGCCGTCTACCTCGGCGCCCGCGTCATCCACGCCATGTTCGTCTCGCTGCTCCTCGTCGTGATCACGGCGGCGTTCGGCCGGCTCGCCTATTCGGCGGACATTCCGACCGGAATGACCCTCGTCCGGTTCTTGATCGTGCTGGCCGTCGGCTCGGCTTGCTTCTGCGCCCTCGCCTTCGCGATCACCTCGGTCATCCCGAACGCCGACGCCGCGCCGGCAATCGTCAACGCCTCGATCATGCCGCTCCTGTTCCTTTCGGGGATCTTCATCCCGTTCGGCAGCGACGCCCCGAACTGGATCGTCTGGGTCGCCCGGATCTTCCCCGTCCGGCACTTCGCCGTCGGGGTGCAGGCCGCGTTCCTCGGCACGGCATTCAGCTGGAGCGACGTCCTGGTCGTCGCGGCGTGGGGCGTCGGCGGGCTGCTCGTCGCCAGCCGCTATTTCAGCTGGGAACCGCGCACCTGAGGCGCACCCTCGAAAGGCCCGTCCCACCGGCGGGGTTTCGCGCGTGATTGAGCTCTAGTCGGTCGAAGCTGCCATCTCTTCTCCCGGTCAGCGGCCGGCGGCCCCTGGTTCCGAGATGTCGACTACGCCGTCTAGACGATGTGGTAGAGCACGGTCGCCGCGGTGACGAGGCCGAAAGCGATGACCACCCCCGCGAGCGCGTAGGTGGCGATCCGGCGGGCGCCGCGCGACCGCAGTTCGCTGGGAAGCGCCCGGTGCTCGAGCGCGATCAAGAACCCGAGGATGATCGGCAACAGGCAGGCGTTCAGCACCTCGACGTGGATCGTCAGATTGACGAGGTTGGGGACGACGAGGACGAGCACGACACCGACGACGACGCCGACAACGGCGAGGCTGTAGAAGCCGACAGCGCGCCCCGGCGAGTCGTTCAAGCTGTGCCGCCAGCCGAGAACCTCGGCGATCCCCCAGGCCCCCGCCAGCATCACGACAAGCGCCGCCACCAGCGCCGCCCCGACCATGCCGAGACCGAAGAGCACAATCGCCCGTTCGTGCCCGAGGAACGGTGTCAGCGCTGAGGCGATCGCGCCGACGCTGTTGAGGGCGATGCCCCGGTTCGCCACCCCGAGGGTCGCGCCCGTGGCGACGATCACCGCGATCATCACGAGTTGTGTGATCACCGAGCCGGCGGCGGTGTCGAGCCGGGCGGAGCGCAACGCGGCGCGCAGATCGAGCCCGCGCCGGCCCTTGTCGACAACGGCCCCCTGTTGATAGAAGACCATCCACGGCATGATCACCGCGCCGAGGTTCGCGGCGAGCAGCGTCGCGTAGCCGCTCGTCGCATGGACCGGGTCGCCGAGGTCGTGGAGGAACGCGCCGAGATGCGGGTGGGCGAGCAGCGCCGCCGGCACGAACAGCAGCTCGAGGGCTCCAATGGCGATGCCGATGTGCTCGACCCGACGGTACCGGCCGAGGAGGACGAGCACGATCAGCGCCCCGGCCGCTGCGCCGGTGGAGGCCCAGCGCGGCATCCCGACGAGCGAGCCGACTCCGGCGACGCCAGCGAACTCCGTGACGAGCGCCCCGACGCAGGCGACGAACAGGGCCCCCGCGGAGAGAAGCGCCCACTGGGCCCCGAAGGTCCGACGGATGAGGGCGCCGAGCCCCTGCCCGGTCGCGAGGCCGAGTCGGACGGTCACCTCCTGCACGAGATAGAGGACCGGGACAAGGAGGAGATAAGGCAGGACGAAGGCGTAGCGGAACCTGGCGCCGGCCTGCGCGGCGGTGATCACGCTCCCGGCATCGCTGTCCGCCAGCATCACCATCAGGCCGGGACCGACCATCGCGAGGAGCGTCGCGACGGCGAGAGAGCGGGTCTTCGTGCCCGCCACGGTCAAGGGAGTCGGTGCGGTGCCTGGGGATGCTACGACCGTCACCCTTTCCAGTTCTCCTGAGCAAGATCCTCAGGACAGCCTGACTATAGCCCTCAGGAATCCCTGAGCTACAGGGACGAGTCACACCCGCGCGACGTGACCGGCCCGGCTCGGGTGCGGCAAGCCGCGGCAACAAAGGAGGCTCGGCGCGAGAGCCGGGGCGCGACCCGCCAGGGCGCGACGAGATCGGCGAGCGACCGGCCGCTGCGGCCGCCACTGTCACGCGAAGGACCGGCTCAGCGTTTACGAAGGTAGAGGCGCCACTGGTCGTGGAAGGCAGTCGTCTCGCAACCGACGGCATCGAGGATCACGAACCGCTCTTCGACGATCCTGCGGATATCAGCCTCAGAGAACACGGTCCGCACCGCGCTCGTCGTCGTCGCGTTCGGCGGGCTCTTGAAAAACGTCATGAACGCGCCGCCCGCGGTGCGCAGCACGCGGGCGGTCTCGGACACGTAGCGCTGCGCGACAAAAAGGTGCTCGAGGTGGGTGAACAGCGACAGGGCCACCGCGAAGTCGAAGCTTGCGTCGGGATACGGGAACGTGACTTCGTCGGGCGGTTGCGAGCCGTGCGGGTTATACATCGGGTTGCGGACGTCGAACCAGTCGAACCGGACGTTCCCGATTGAGGCGAAGACCGCGTTGGCGCGGTCGACGCTGCGCCTTATGACATCGAGTCCCGTGTACGAGCCGACTCCCAGCTCGACGAGGCCGATCGCCTGCCGGCCGTTACCGGCGCCGACGTCGAGTACGCGGTCCCCGCGCCGGACGAGTCCCCGCGCCGCGAAGTCGCCTGCCTCCCGACGGTTCGATTCGATGGCGACGGACGGGACAACGACATGACCAGCCCGCGCCTCGACGAGGACGGAGCGCCAGCGCTGCACCGATTCGTCCCGACGGTGCGACCAGAGGTCAAAGCGCACCTGCATCTGCTTGGCGAGCCAGCGTGCCTTCGGGAACAGACGCCTCCGTCGGACGGCTTCCCGCAGCGCCATCGAAAAAGGATAGGCACCAAAAAGAGCCGCTCTTCGGTCGAGTCCACGTCGCCCCGTCCGACGCTGGGACCGCGCCGCCTATCTCGGCGGCGCGGCCGGTACCCTAAAGCATCGTGCCGGACCCGCCGAACGAGAACGCTTTCGTGCCCGGGGAGAACGCCGCTCCCGCAACCCTCCCCGGGGGCGCCAGCGCGGTGTCGCCTTCGTGGCGCCAGCGCCGCCGGGCGAAGAAGGCACGGCGCAGCAAGTTCCGGCGCTGGACGACGCGCGGCGTCCTTGCGCTCATCCTGTGCCTCGTGATCTTCGTCGGAGCCGTCGTCGGGTTCACGATCTACCGCATCGACCAGATCGGACGCGTCAAGGTCATCGGCTTGAACAAGGTGCGAGGTGGGATCGAGAACATCCTCCTCGTCGGCTCGACCTCCCGCTGCGCCATAGAGCAGTCGTCGAAATTCGAGCGATTCCGCAAGGAGTGCCTGGAGGGAATCAACGGCGTGAACAGCGACGTCATCATGATCCTCCGCCTGAACCCCAACGACCACCGGGTGTCGCTGCTGTCCATCCCCCGTGACACCTTCGTGCCCGACGCCCGTGTCATCCCCCCCGGCACGCCGGCGCCGAAGATCGGTGCCGGGGGCTTTTATAACAAGGTCGACGCGGCGCTCGCCGACGGGCCGGACCAGCTCGTGCGCGCGATCGAAGAAGATCTCGGGATCCCGATCAACCACTACGTGGTGCTGAACTTCGGGAGCTTCACGAACATCGTCGACGCGCTCGGCGGCCTCGACATGTACTTCCCGACCCAGCTGAAGGACATGGACGGCCTGCTCCAGACGAAAACGGGGTGTCAGCACATCAACGGGACCGAAGCGCTGGAAATCGTGCGTGCCCGGCACCTCTACTACCAATACGACTACAAGACGAAGGCCTGGCGCGATTACGACGGTTCGGGGGACCTCGGCCGGATCGAACGCGTCCACATCTTTCTGCGGGTGCTCGCCGACTCCGTGAAGCGCCGCGGCCTCGGCGACCTCGCGACCGACGAGTCACTGCTCGCTGCCGTCGCGCCGCAGCTCACGGTCGACACCACCCTCGGCGACGAGGAGATGCTGGACCTCCTCCGCGATTTCCACTCGGTGAGCGTCGGAGCCGTACCCGAGTACACCGTGCCGATCGTCGTCGACACCCAGAGCTATATGTACAAGGGCTTCGGCTACGGCGACGTCGTCTTCCCGACCGAACCCCAGGACGAGCAGACGATCGACGCCTTCATGGGGACGAGCCCGCCGGGTCTGAAGCTCCATTCGAGCGGGATCACGGTCTCGGTCGTCGACGGCACGGGATCGGCCAGGGCGACCGCCGCCGTCGCCTCCGAGCTGCGCGCCCTCGGCTACCGCGTCATCGCCAGCGGCGCGCAGACCCCGGTCGGCCCGATTTCTGAGACGACGGTCGTCTACGGCACCGGGCACCTGCAGCAGGCGGAGAAGGTGCTCTCCGACGTGTCGGGGACCGTCTCGTTGGGACACGGCGCGACACTCGGCGGCGCCGACGTCACCGTCGTGACGGGCTCGGATCTTGCGGTCGCGAGCGCTCACCCGGTGCACGCCTCGAGTCCTGCCCACGGCTCACGTTCAGCACGAAAGTCCTCACCGGCGAAGACCACCTCGACAACCACGACCACGACGACACCGGGCACGGACGGCGGCGTGCTCGGCTCCCCGACCGCGGCGACGAGATCGATCCCCCCCTACGACCCAAGGGCCTGCCCGACGTCGAAGACCGGGTAGCCGGGGCCTCGGCCGCCGGCGGTGCGTGGCCTGCGGCCGCGGGGAGGCTTTGCCGTAGGCGACGACGACCGAGACGCGCCGGCGCTTTCGCACCGGCGGAGGACCGCCGTCTACTGTCGCCGAGGTGGACGCCGGGGAGTACGACGTCGTCGTCGTCGGGAGCGGCTTCGGCGGCAGCACGGCGGCGCTGCGCCTCACCGAGAAGGGCTACCGGGTCCTCGTTATCGAGGCGGGAAGACGATTCGACGAGACGACCCTGCCGAAGACCTCCTGGCGGCTGCGCTCGTTCTTCTGGGTGCCCAAGCTCGGATTGCTCGGTATTCAGCGCGTCACCCTGCTGAGGAACGTGATGATCCTCTCCGGTGCCGGAGTCGGCGGCGGTTCGCTCGTCTACGCCAACACCCTCTACGAACCGCTGGCGCCTTTTTTCCGCGACGCCCAGTGGGGCCGCATCACCGACTGGCGCGCCGAGCTCGCGCCCTACTACGACCAAGCCAAGCGGATGCTCGGCGTCGTCCCCAACCCGACGACGACACCGGCCGATGAGGTGATGCGGGCCGTCGCAAACGAGATGGGCGCCGGCGGGACGTTCATCACCGCCCCCGTCGGCGTCTACTTCGGCGAGCCCGGCGTCGAGGCAAGCGACCCGTACTTCGGCGGGGTCGGCCCGGACCGCACCGGCTGCACCGAGTGCGGTGAATGCATGACCGGCTGCCGTCACGGGGCGAAGAACACGCTCCTGAAGAACTACCTGCACCTCGCCGAGCGGGGCGGTGCTGAGGTCTTGGCCCGCACGACGGTGACCGCGATCAAGCCGCGGGCCGACGGCCGTTACGAGATCGCGACCGGACGCACCGGCGCCTGGGTGCGCAAGCACCACTCCACGCTCGTCGCCGCCGACGTCGTTCTCGCCGCGGGCGCGATCGGCACCCAAGAGCTGTTGCACCGGATGCGCGACGCCGGCATCCTCACGAACCTCTCGCCGCGGCTCGGCGAGCTCACCCGCACGAACTCCGAAGCGATCCTCGGGGCACGCACGTTCCGGCGCGACGTCGACTTCACCCGCGGCGTCGCCATCACGTCATCTTTCCACCCAGACGAGCGCACCCACATCGAGCCGGTGCGCTACGGCCGGGGCAGCAACGCCATGGGACTACTGACCACCGCCCTCGCCGACGGCGACAAGCGGTACCGCTTCTTCACCTGGGCACGCGAGGTTGCCCGCCATCCCGTGATGATGGCGCGCAACCTCAGCATGCACCGCTGGTCCGAGCAGACGATCATCGCCCTCGTCATGCAGACCCGTGACAGCTCCCTTGACTGCTACCTGAAAAAGGGCCTCTTCGGGACGCGGCTGACTTCGCGACCAGGGCACGGTGGACCCAACCCGACGTGGATTCCCGCCGGTCACGACGCGGTACGTCGCATCGCCAGACGCGTCGGCGGTTTCGCCGCCGGCGGCTGGAACGACGTCTTCAACGTTCCGATGACCGCGCACATCCTCGGAGGTGCCGTCATCGGCGACTCGCCGGAAGCCGGTGTGATCGACCCGTACCAGCGGGTCTACGGCCACCCGGGCCTGCACGTCGCCGACGGGGCCGCGATCTCCGCCAACCTCGGCGTCAACCCGGCGCTCACGATCACCGCCCAGGCCGAGCGGGCCCTTGCCCTGTGGCCGAACAAGGGCGAGCCCGAGCGACGGCCCCCGCTCGGCGCGCCCTACGAGCACGTCGACCCGATTCCGCCGCGCAGTCCCGTCGTGCCCGCCGAGGCCCCCGCGGCGCTGATTACACCGGGAACCCGCCGCCCACGCCCTAGTTCGTCGCGGTAACCGCTTGGAGGATGAGCTTATAGAGACGGTGCCACCGCAGGTCGTGCAGCCCAGCCGCGACGAGCATCCTGTTTGCTCGTGTCCTTGTTCGCGCCTTGCCACGGTGGCCGACGAGAAGCGTCGGCAACAGCAACCAGGAGAACAGGTCGGCGAGCACGAATCCACCGCCTGGCGCCAGCACCCGCGCGCACTCAGCAAGGCCGGCGCGCTGATTCGCCCAGTGATCGAACGACGTCGTGGTCACGACGAGATCGAAGCTGGCGTCAGAAAACGGCAGCTCTTCCGCGCGACCGACCGAGAATCGCAGGCGCTCGTCATTCGTCGTCACCTGTGCGACGCGGATCATTCTTGCGGCAGGATCGACGCCGACCAGCATCTTCGCCTCCGGCGCGCGGGCCGCACATTCGCAGCAGGTACCCGCTCCCGCAACCGACGTCTAGGACACGACTCGGTGTCGGACGCACGGCGAGGGCGAGGTCCGCCGTGCGGTCTGCGATATCCCGGTGCAACGCGCCGAGCCGGCCGACCTCGTAGCGCGGCGCACGCGCCTCGAACGCCGCGACGTCGCGGTCCGTCCTTCGTCTCATCCGGGTGCCTCCTGGGGGCACAGACGGTCACGCCCGGTCCGGGCGATCGACGGGGCCGGGCGCGAACCGATCCGGACCTCGTTCCCGTGGCCCTTGGCCCGGGCTACTGCGACACCCCGTCGATCTCGTCGGCGAGATCGGCGACGGAGTCGACGACACGGGACGGCCGGTAGGGGAATCGTTCGACCGCTTCGGGGCGGGTCACCCCGGTCAGGACGAGGATCGTCTCCAGGCCAGCCTCGATGCCGGCGACGACGTCGGTGTCCATGCGGTCGCCGACCATCGCGGTCGTCACGGCGTGGGCGTCGAGAACGTCGAGACCCTCGCGAATCATGAGTGGATTGGGCTTCCCGACGAAATACGCGGTCTGATCCGTGGCGTGCTGGATCATCGCTGCGACGGAACCGGTGGCGGGCAGGTTGCCCTCGGGAGACGGGCCGACCGGGTCGGGGTTGGTGGCGATGAACCGCGCCCCACGGTCGATCAGCCGGATCGCCTTGGTGATCACCTCGAAGCTGTAGGTGCGCGTCTCGCCCAGGACGACGTAATCGGGATCTCGGTCGGTGAGTACGTAGCCGATGTCGTGAAGCGCGCTGGTGAGCCCCGCCTCGCCGATGACGAACGCCCGGCCATTAGGCCGCTGGCTGGCGAGGAAGCGGGCCGTCGCCAACGCGGAAGTCCACAGCGCCTCGGGAGGAATCGAGAGCCCACTGTCAGCGAGGCGCGAGGCAAGGTCCTTTGGCGAGAAGCGGGAATTGTTCGTGAGGACAAGGAACCTGAATCCCGCTCTTTCGAGGGCGGCGATGAAGCGGTCGGCACCGGGCACCGCCGCTCCCCCGTTCACGAGCACGCCGTCCATGTCACACATCCAGCTCACCGCAGGTTGGCGGGTGGTCATGCGCCTAGTATGCCGGGTCCCTCTCTTCCGGTCCCGCCGCCAATACCCGCGTCGGGCTTCGTCCCGGTTTCCTCGACGAGGTGGTTTCGTCGCCTCGCTCGATCGGCTGGCCAGCCATGACGCGTAGTTCGCGCCCCGCGAGCGCCATGCCGACGAGCGTTGCGGCGAGCGCCATGCCGACGAGCAGGACGAGTAGCTTCGCCACGGGGGCGCTACCGAGAATGACGCGCTTGAGGCGCCCGTCCGCGCCGTCGATCCCTAGGAGCCGCCTGATCGCACTCACGGGACGCGGGCTCCCTCCCGGCCCTGGACTTTTCTTGCGGTAAAAGCTAAGGTGCGAGAGAAGGGCGACTTCTCCGTCGTCACGGCGTCGGTTCGGGACAAGACGGCTGAAATGGAGGTACTGCGACAAATGAAACTACACAGAAGAGGAAAATGGCTCGGGGCGATCCTCGCCGGCGCCGGGCTCTCGTTGACGCTGGTTTTCTTGCCTTCGATGGGAGCCAGCATGGGAGCGGCCACTACAAGGCCAGCAACAACGGTCACTCCAGGTGGGACGTTCTATTCCTCGCAAGCGTGGGGAACGCTTGCCGACAACTTCAACCCCTATGTGGCCTCGGCCTCGGCGGCGCCCGGGACACATAGTTGCCTCTACCAGTCGCTCTTTTATGTCAATGGGTATACCGGCAAGTATACCCCTATGCTCGGGACGAAGCTCACGTGGAAGAGCCCCTTGGAGTTGGACGTCACAACCCGCTCAGGGGTGGAGTGGAGTGACGGAACGCCGTTCACAGCCGCGGACGTGGCATTCACGTTCAACTACTTGAAGACTAACCCGACCCTCGACCTCAACGCGATCTGGAAGAGTAGCCTCAAGTCGGTAACGGCGACGTCGCCGAACACCGTGGCGTTCAAATTCTCCAAGCCGGACACGCCCGAAGCCGTCTTCATCTTGTACGGCACGGACGGGGCCCAGACGGATATCCTGCCACAGCACATCTGGGCGAGCATCACGAGCCCTGCGACTTACGCGAACGCCACCCCGGTCGTCACGGGCCCGTTCACGGTCACGTCCTTCTCGACGACCTCGGTCGTCTACACCAAGAATCCGCTTTCCTGGATGAAGCCGTACATCGACAAGGTGGTATTTAGCTCGGCCGATTCGAACACGACCGCTGAGCTCGGACTGGAAAATGGTACTGTCGACATGTCGTACGATGCCATCACCGACCCCAAGGCGACTTTCCTCGCCCAGAGCCCGGAAAACCACATCTTCTGGCCGATCGCCGACATGAACTACCTCTACATAAACACCATGGCGAAGGGGCCGTTTAGCGACGTGAACTTCCGCAAGGCGGTCGCCTACGACATGAACCCCACGTTCCTCGCTCAGCGTGCGTATTTCGGGGCGCTTCCGGGGGGGACTGGTGGAATGGAGGCGGCGCTCGTTCCGGGTCAGGTGAAGGCGTGGTTCCCAAGATCGCTTAAGAGCCTGGAATGGACCCACAGCGTAAAAACGGCGAGGGCAATTCTGAAGGCTGCAGGGTACAAGTGGTCGTCGAGCGGTGCGCTCGAATCGCCGAAAGGAAAGGTCTACCCGACCTACAAGGTCCTTATCGGAGGGCCGGGTTGGACGGACTACATCTCGCAGGCTGAGAACATCGCCAACGAGCTGAAGTACCTCGGCATCACCGCGACGGTGGAGCAGGAGGTATGGTCGACGTACTTCAACGACTTCAGCCTAGGCAAGTACACCTTCCTTCTTTGTTGGGGCAACGGGAACGGGCCGACGCCGTACGGCCAGTACTTCTACCTGTTTTCGCCGTCAGAGAATGCGCCGATTGGCAAGGTCGCCAACGGCGACTATGAGCGATTCACTTCTCCGACTATCACGAACGCTCTGGCGAGCTACGCCTCGTCCAGCAGCCACTCGGTGCAGCTGGCCGACATGCAGGCGATCGAGAAGGTAGTTCTGACCGAAGTTCCGGTGGTGGCGATCAGCGGCCGGGGGAACTGGCTCGTCTACCAGACCCGCACCTTCACCGGGTTCCCGAGCGCTTCTGACCCCTATAACGACGGGAGCGCGTCGGACGCGGAAGGTTCGATGCTGACGTACACCTACGTGCACCTGAATTCATAGGCTAAGAAGACCCGCTCCCGACGTGCGAGTCGGGACGCTGATAAGAAGGCTGCCAGGGAGCGGCTCGCCGTCACGGTGAGTCGCTCCCTGGCTGTCGGGGCGGCGATAGGAATAGGAGAGGCGCACCCGTGCGATACCTAGTCCGGCGCTCTTGCACCCTGGTGCTGACCTGCTGGGTGGCGCTGACGGTGAACTTCGCCCTGCCCCGGCTCATGCCTGGCAACCCGGCGGAAACGATGTTCTCCCGTTACCAAGGCACGGTGAGCCCAGCGGCGATCAGCATCATGGAGCTCAACTTCGGCATCAACACCAAGACTGGCGAGCTCGGCCAGTACTTCGACTATCTCGGGCACACCCTCAGCGGCAACCTCGGCGTCTCCTTCTCGTTCTTCCCGGCGCACGTGAGCACGCTGATTGGTGAAGCCCTCCCGTGGACTCTCGGGCTGGTCGGCTTCGCCACCATCGTCGCATTCCTCCTCGGGACGACACTCGGGATGGTGGCGGCTTGGCGGCGTGGGACGGCGGGGTGGCGCCGGGCATCGCTCGTCGACTCCGTCCTCGTCCCCTTCGGCCTGATGCTCGGCGCCTTGCCGGTTTTTTGGATCGCCCTCATGCTGCTCTACTTCATCGCCTTCAAATTCGGCTGGTTTCCTATCGGCTATGGCCTAAACCCCGGTGCGGGAATCGCCTCGTGGTCCGGGTTCGTCTCCCTGATCCACCACGCCGCCCTTCCCGCGATCACCTTGACGCTCGTATTGATGGGCGGGTGGATCCTCCTCATGCGCAACAACATGCTCACCGTGCTCGGCGACGACTACGTCAAGTTCGCGCGGGCCAAGGGCTTGCGCGATCGCACGGTCGCTTACCACTACGCAGCCCGCAACGCCATCCTGCCGGTCTTCAGCCAGCTCGCATTGGCCCTCGGCTTCGCCGTCGGCGGTCAAGTCTTCATTGAGATTGTCTTCTCCTACCCAGGGATCGGGTTCATGCTGCTCAATGCGGTGGAGAACGAGGACTACCCCCTGATGCAGGGAATCTTCCTCATCATCACGCTCGCCGTGCTGATAGCGAGCTTTCTCGCCGACGTCTTGTACATGTTCCTCGACCCCCGCATACGTATGGAATCGGCCAAGTGAACTGGCGAGCCCTCCGGCACAACCGCCGCGCCGTCGCTGGCGCGCTCATCTTCGCCTTGTTCTGCCTGGTTGCCCTGCTGGCGCCGGAGATCGTTCCCTATTCGCCGAGCGACATCAACTTCACCCCGTTGCTCCACCCGAGCGCGAGCCACCTTCTTGGAACCACAGAAAACGGCGAGGACATCCTCTCTCAGCTGATCTGGGGGGCACGGGCGAGCCTGTTCGTCGGGCTGGTTTCTGGTGTCCTGATCAGCTTGATACAGCTAGTGACGGGGGTTTTCGCCGGCTACGTCGGCGGCGTGCTCGACATGGCGGCGGTAGGGGTGACGAACGTCTTCCTCGTGCTGCCCCAGATCCCGCTGCTCATCATCTTGGCCGCGTACCTGCAAGGCGGGGGCCTCCTCATGCTCATCGGGGTGATCACGATCACCGGCTGGGCATGGGGGGCCAAAGTACTCCGGTCACAGGCGATTGCCCTGCGCGATCGGCCCTTCGTCCAGGCGGCCCGGGTCACCGGTGAGAGCCGCTCGCACATCGTCTCCGCCCACATAGTGCCGAACATGCTCGGCATCATGGTCTCGAACTTCTTCTCGGCATCCCTGTACGCCATTTTGGCAGAGGCCGGCCTCGAGTTCATCGGCCTCGGCAATATCAACGACATCACCTGGGGGACCATGCTCTATTGGGCCCAGCAGGGTGACGCCATCCTGCTTGGGGACTGGGTGTGGCTCCTTGTGCCGGGGTTGTGCCTTGCTCTATTGGGCACATCTTTGGGGCTGCTCAACTTCGCCGTGGACGAGATCGCCAACCCCCGCTTGAGGAGGGACTGACATGCCGCCCCTCCTCGAGATCTCCGACCTCACGATCGGCTACGGGTGGCAGCTACCACCCTCGGTCGTCGCAGTTCGAGGGGTGAGCCTGACCGTCGCCCGCGACGAGATCGTCGGGATCGCCGGAGAGTCGGGGTGTGGCAAGACCACTCTCGCCCTCGCCGCCAGCGGGCTCCTTGACCCACCTGGGCGGGTGCTCTCGGGTTCGGTGAGCTACCAGGGGACCGACCTCGCCTCCCTCTCCGCAGATGAGCTACGACATCTGCACCTGACGGAGATCTCGATGGTCTTCCAGGCCTCGATGAACGTCTTGAACCCGATCATGCGGATCCGGGACCAATTCCACGACGCCATGGCCGCCCACGGGGTCCACTCGTCGGAGGAGGCGCGCGAGCAGGCCGAGGAGACCTTCGACCTCGTCAAGATCCCCCGCCGGTTCTTCGACGCCTATCCCCACCAGTTGAGCGGCGGAATGCGTCAACGCGCCGTGATCGCTCTCGCGATCGTGCTGCGGCCGAAGCTGCTCTTTCTCGACGAGCCCACGACGGCCTTGGACGTCGTGGTGCAGCGCTCGATCCTGCAGTCCCTCGACGAGCTGCGCCACGAGCTCGGCTTTGGGATCGTGTTCATCACCCACGACCTCTCGCTCCTCATCGAGATCGCCGACCGCATCGCGATCATGTACGCCGGCGCGGTGGTGGAAGAAGCATCCGCCCGAGAGCTGTACGACAGGCCGTGCCATCCTTACACGACAGCTCTGATGAGCTGTTTCCCCCCGCTTGGCGGTCCACACCAGCGGCTCGAGGGCATACCAGGCCAGCCACCCGACCTGCGAAACCCGTCCACAGGGTGCTCCTTCGCGCCTCGTTGTCCAAAGATGATCGCCGGGACCTGCGAGACGGTCGATCCGCCAACCGTGCGGCGGGGTGCCGACCACAGGGTGGTCTGTCACCTCTACGGCGAGAAGGCAGCCGACCATGGTTAGCACCCTCGGCCTGCCAGTGGAGACGAACGAAGGCTCCAGCCCCGCACTCGAGGTGCGCGGACTCACCAAGAACTACTCCGTCGGCCGGATCGGACGCAAGAAGGTTGTGCGTGCGCTTAGCGAGGTGAGCCTTTCCGTTGCGAAGGGCGAGGTTCTCTCGTTGGTCGGTGAGTCCGGCTCGGGCAAGACCACATTCGCGCGAGCAATCGCTTTCCTCGAGCGGCCCACAGAGGGGGAGATCTTCGTTGGCGGGCGGGCACTGCCGCGGAGGCCTAGCAGGCACCGGCTGCGCGATCACCGCCGACAGGTGCAGATGATCTTCCAGGACCCCTACTCGTCCCTCGACCCGCTCCACTCGGTCCGTTACAGCGTCGCGCGCCCCCTGCGCTCGTTCGGTCTCGTTCCGCGCCACGCAGAGCGCGAGGCGGTGGTAGAGCTGCTCGACCAGGTTGGCCTCGTGCCGGCCGAGGATTTCCTGTTCCGGTACCCCTATGAGCTCTCCGGCGGCCAGCGCCAGCGGGTCGGCATCGCCAGGGCGCTGGCGGCACAACCCAGCCTCATCCTCGCCGACGAGCCGACATCCATGCTCGACGTTTCGATCCGGCTCTCGATGATGAACCTGCTCTTGGACCTGCAGCGCAGCCGGTCGCTCTCCCTCGTGTTCATCACCCACGACCTCGGCGCGGCCTACTACCTGAGCGACCGCATCGCCATCATGTACGCAGGCCGCATCCAAGAGATCGGTCCCGCCTCGGAGGTCATGGGTGAGCCCAAGCATCCCTACACCCAGCTCCTGCGCCGAGCCGCGCCGAGCCCCGAGAACGAGCGCCAACAGGGAGCGCAATTCGAAGCTGCAGGTGACCCCCCGGACCTGACCTCGCTCCCACCGGGTTGTCCCTTCGCCCCGCGCTGTCCTTTTGTCAATAGTCGGTGCCGAGAAACGCTTCCCGAACTCAACGAGGTGGGAGCCGCCCACCGTGTCCGATGCGTCTTGTACGACTGAGGCCGCGATGGACTTCAGCCCTGTTCGTCTCCACGGATATACGGCGGTGGCCCGGGAAGGCAAGACAATGACGAGGTCCACATGACAATTCCCGATTCAGAACCCAGCAGTCGCTTCTACTGGGGTGCCGCTACCGCCGCCTACCAGATCGAAGGCTCACCAATGGCCGAGGGAGCCGGACGGTGCATCTGGCACGAGTTCTCGCATACTCCGGGTACCACGTACGAGGGCCAGACCGGCGACCTTGCCTGCGACCACTACCGCCGCTTCGCGGAAGACATCGAGCTCATGCGGAACCTCGGTCTTGGTGCATACCGCTTCTCCATCAGATGGCCTCGGGTCCTGCCCGCCGGGGTTGGCAAGGCGAACCCGGCCGGGCTTGCCTTCTACGATCGCCTCCTCGACGCGGTGTTGGCCGCCGGCCTCGAGCCCTTCCCGACGCTTTTCCATTGGGACTTCCCGTCCACCCTGCAGCAACGTGGCGGATGGTCCAACCGCGACGTGGCGGACTGGTTCGGCGAGTACGCATCGGTAGTCGCGGCCGCCCTCGGCGACAGGGTCAGATGGTGGACCACCTTGAACGAGCCGTTCGTGGTCGCGGATCAAGGGCACTTGGTCGGAGCGCACGCCCCTGGTCTCCGCAACATCTACGCCGCTGGCCATGCGATCCACAATCAGTTGCGGGCCCATGTGGCTGGCTGGACCGCGCTCAAGGCCGCTAACCCAAGATCGTCGGTTGGGATCGCGCTGCACAACGCTGCGGTCTGGCCGGCAAGCGAATCAGAAGCAGACATAGACGCCACCGAGCTGGCACACGCTTGGCACAACTTCCCACTCTTTTTGGAGCCCCTCGTGTACGGGAGGTACCCCCCTGAGCTCGAGCAGCGTCTGCGCCTCTACCTGCCGAGCGGATACGAGGACGACATGGCGGCATTGCTCGTGCCTCCTGACTTTGCCGGGATCAACTACTACGCCGGATACCGGGTCCGCCACGACGCCACCAAGTGGACGGGGTTCGCCGAGTTCAAGGAGCCCGGGGCACCACGGACGACGATGGATTGGATCATCCGTCCCGAGGGGCTCGGCTTCATCCTCGGGCAGGTGCACGAGCGTTACAAGCTGCCCAGCCTCTTTGTCACCGAGAACGGGGCCTCCTTCGACGACCGCCGCGACGGTCAGGTAGTACACGATCCGGAGCGGATCGCCTACCTCGAGGCCCATGTCGGCGAGGTACTCCAGGCGAGAAAGAAGGGTGTGCCCGTACAGGGCTACTTCGTGTGGTCGCTGCTTGACAACTTCGAGTGGGCTCTCGGGTACTCCAAGCGCTTCGGCATCATCTATGTCGACTTCGACACACAAGAGCGCGTCGTCAAAGACAGCGGGTACTGGTATGGCGAGCTCGCCCGAAGCGGACAATTACCCGTCGGTTAGAGCAGCTGCGCTCTTTGCAACCTGCCTTTTCCCGCCAACAGCGGGACGCCACCGTTGGAAAGTAGCTCGTCGACGACCAGGGCAGATGCCCCGAGGGCAACTGCATCCTCGCCGAGCCGTCCGAGCTCGATGCTGACGCAGTTGGCTGTGTAGTCGAGGGCTTGTTCTCGCATCACTTCCCGAATGCGGGCGAGCAGGGTGGGACCGAGCTTCAGTCCGAGCCAGCCACCGATCACAATGAGCTCAGGATTGAACAGGTTGGCCAGGTTGGCGGCGGCTACTCCGAAATAGTTCGCCGCCTCCTCGAGGATCCGAGCGGCCGCTCCTCTCGACTCCGCCGACTGGAGGAGCCGGTCCGCCCAGCCCTCCTCGTCGGGGTCGCTGGAGGGGACTGCTTGTGGGTCCGCCTCCCGCCAGGCAGAGAGCAGTGGCTCTGCCCCTATGTAGGCCTCGAGACACCCGGTGGCTCCGCAACGGCAGCGCCTTCCCCCCGCGACGATGCAGGTGTGGCCCCACTCCCCCGCGCTCGAGGCAGCGCCCCGGTAAAGAGTTCCGTTGGTGAAAATGGCAGCACCGACCCCTGTGCCCCAAAGGGTGATCACAGTGTGATTTGTGCCGCGGCCGGCACCAAACCACATCTCCACTTGTCCTAGCGCTTTGGCCCCGTTTTCAGCGAAGACCGGCGCTCCGATGCGCTCTCGCACCAGGCGTTCGAGGGGCACGTCATACCAACCGATGCTCGGAGCGTGGACCCGTGCGTCGTCGACCCGATGCTCGACGATCCCCGGGATCGCGATGCCCACTCCGAGCAAGCGACGGCCTTCGGCGATGAGCTGAGCTTGCAGCTTCCCGATGGCCTTCACTGTCTCTTCGATCGTCACATCAGCGTCGTGATGCTGTGGGTGCAGTCCTACTTCGGCGACGCCGGCGACCCTCAGCCTCAAGTCGAAGCCTTCCACCCGGACTCCGGTCTCGCCGATCTCCACGCCGATGACGGCGCCGAACTCCGGGTTCACCTGGAGCATGACCCGGGGCCTGCCCCCGTCAGACTGCTCTAGGCCGACCTCAACGATGAGGCCCTCCTCCAACAGGGCCGCCGTGAGGTTAGTGATGCTGGCGCTGCTCAGACCCGTGCGCTGACCAAGGTCAACTCGGTTGAGGGGCCCTTCGAGGAACAAGGGCCGCAACACGACGCTACGGTTCACACGCCGCAAGTCACCAACTATGGCCTTTCCTCTTAAGGTCAACGGACCGCTTCCTCGAGACTTTTCTTATATCTTAACTTAAGATTGCACGAGCAGGAGAGCACCTCGTATTGGCGCCCACAAACTCCGGATGCCTGCGACTCTCGATTGCGTCCGGGCTGAAGTGACGGCGCTCACTGGGATTCCCCAGAATCGCGCTTGTTGCAATCTGAAGTGCCGGACGTAGAGTACCCAAGGAAGGTTGACCATGAACTATCGAGGACTTGGCAAGACCGGTCTGCAGGTATCCGAACTCGGTTACGGAGCCTGGGGGATCGGAAAGACCATGTGGCTCGGCGCCGACGATGACGAGTCGTTGCGGTCGCTGCACAGAGCCTTCGACCAAGGGGTGAACTTCGTCGACACCGCCCTCGGCTATGGGGACGGTCACAGCGAGCAGCTAGTCGGCCGGGCAGTGCGAGAGGCAACGGGGATTGTTTATGTTTCCTCGAAGGTGCCTCCAAAGAACCTGAAGTGGCCCGCCCCCCGAGGAGTATCCGCGGGTGAGGCCTTCCCTGCGGAGTGGGTCGTGGAGTGCACCGAACAAAGCCTGGTGAACCTCGGGCTCGAAACGATCGACGTGCAGCAGTTCCACGTTTGGTCCGACGAATGGGTCAGCCAAGGCGACTGGATGGACGCGATCGAGCACCTCCGTTCGCAGGGCAAGATCCGCTATTTCGGCGTCTCCGTGAACGACCACGAGCCAGCCAACGGGCTGGCACTCGTGAACTCGGGGATCGCCGAGACTGTGCAAGTCATTTACAACCTCTTCGACCAGAGCCCCGAGGACGAGTTGTTCCCGGCAGTACTTGCCAGGAATGTCGGTGTCATCGTACGGGTGCCCTTTGACGAAGGGGCTCTGACCGGCAAGATCAACCCTAGAACGAGGTTCCCCGAAGGTGACTGGCGCAACAACTATTTCGGTGGCAATCGCAAGGAGCGGGTCTGGGAACACGTCCAGGCCATTACGCGAGACCTCGGCGTCACAGTCGACCGCCTCCCAGAAATAGCGCTGCGCTTCTGCCTTTCGCAGTCTGCGACCTCGACGGTCATTGCTGGCATGCGTTCGCTGCGCAACGTCGACGCCAACGTCCGTGCGGCCGAGCTTGGTCCCTTGTCGGCCGAGGAGCTCGAAGTCCTTCGCCACCACCGCTGGGTGAGGAACTTCTACCGGGCCTGATAGCTCTTCTCTCGGTGCCAGGAGAACGCGCACTGAGAGGTCGGTGACAGGCATTTCGAACGCGCCGTTGAGTCACCCCGGGATTGGTGACTGCTCCATCGTCTCATGGGTGGAGCAGTCACCAATCCCGGGGCAGTTCAGATAGCGGCGCGGCGGTGAGGCGGGGGTCAGGCCGGAACGTAGCCACAGCCCGGGTCTTCGGCGAGTGGGTCACCTGAGGTCGCCCAGGCTCGGGCCCTCGAGCCACCGCAGGCATCACGGAACTCGCAGCGCCCGCACCGGCCCGTGAAATCCGCGCGCCGAATGGCCTGCAACAGCGGGTGCTGGCGGTAAATGACGACGGGATTCTCGTCCTTCACGTTTCCCAGTCTCACGGGCAGGAACCCGGCCGGGAAAGCGGAGCCGTCGTGGGCGATGAAAAAGATGCCCTTCCCATCCCTTGTCCCCGCAGTGCCTGACTGTGACGCACCCTCCGCTGGCCCCAGCAGTTCGATGAGCCGGCGTGACTGCTCCCGGTAGAGGGACCCGAGACCGAACACCTCGGCAGGGTCGACGTCGGCGGCGAGCTCGCTGCGCCAGGCCGCCACCCGGCGGCACCAGGGCCCCTCCACCGCCCGCACCGCAAAGCCATAGCACGACGCCTCGTAGAGGAAATGGGCTACGTCCTCGTTCTCGTCCGGTGACAGCTCGCCCTGGTCCCTGCCGCGGCCGACCTTGACTAGGAAGAACACCTCCCAGGAAGCCGCTCCTACGTCCTTCACGATGGCAGCGATCCCAGCGAGCTCGTCGACGTTGGCCCTCATGACGGCGGTGTTCACCTGGACCGTAAAGCCGAACACGCGCAACTGGCGGAGCGCCGCAACAGTCTGCGAGAAGTGCCCGTGGGCACCTCGGATGCCTTCGTGCGTGCTGGCCGTGGCGCCGTCCAAGCTGATGGAGATGCTGACGACGCCCAAGTTCCGCAGCTGCACGAGCATTTCAGTCGAGAGGTCCGCGGTGACGCTCGGGGCCAGGGCCACCGGGAGCCCCGCCTGGCGGGCCGCCGCGACCAGCTTGAGGAGGTCTGACCGTCTCATTGCGTCCCCGCCGGTCAGTACCAGCACAGGGGGCCTTGGGCCGAAGTGGCCGAGGGCGTTGACAAGCTGGGTGCCTTCTTGCGTCGTCAGCTCGCCGGGGCCGGCCTCTGGCATCGCCTCGGCTCGGCAGTGACGGCAGGCCAGAGCGCACGCCTGGGTTGTCTCCCAGAAGACAAGCATCGGGGCCTCGTCGAAGCTCACCCCACAAGCATGGCCCGCAGGGCGCCTCAGGCCAACAGTTTGCTCGTAGGTGGCCCCTCTAGCTGGTGGACCCGTAAGTAGAGGCGAACCGCGCGTGTCAGGTTCCCCTGGGCACTGGGCGTCTTCCGGCTGGCGCTCTGGTCGGCCGCGGTCTGAGCCGACCAGCTCTACGGGCTGGCGGCGGGCGGAGGGGCCAGAGGTGGGCCGGCATGGAAGAATCGTCCTGTGATCCTGGAGATGGGAAAAGACGAGATCGACGCGTTCCTGCGCGAACAGGTGGTCGGCCGGGTGGGCTGCCATGTCGGCGACTCCATCTATGTTGTGCCCGTCATCTACGCCTGGGACAACGATTGCGCCTACGTCTATTCCATCGACGGGCAGAAGATCACAATGATGCGAGAGAACCCCGCTGTCTGTTTCGAAGTGGACGAGTACCTGGCAGGCGGTGGCTGGAGAAGCGTCATCATCCAGGGGACTTACGAGGAGCTGGAGGGCAGCGACGCTGCGCTCACGCTGCATCTTCTGGTCGACCGCTTCGCTAGGCATCCCACCAGCGAGGGTGCACTGCGGCCTCGCGGCGAGGGTCGCGTACCCGTCGCCTTTCGGATCCGCGCCTTGGAGATCACCGGTCGCAAGGTCAACCGCTCGCTGCAGGCGACCGGCAAGCGCCGTGCTGGCAAGTTCTTTGCTCGGCACCTGGCTCGCCAAGGAGTACGTGCGCGACGTCCCTCTCACCGATGATCCGAGAAAGGTGGGCGCTGAGGGACTCGAACCCCCGGCCTGCTCGTTGTAAGCGAGATCGGCCGGAGCGCAGTGCCGCTCAGGGTAAACCCTGATTGTCGGCGTGCGAAAGTCGCACAATCATCTGCTCTGCAATCACCTGTGCTGACGCCCGCGCCGCCAAGGCGGGCCTTCCGGTCGTGCGCTTCTACACGCTGCGCCATGGCCACGCCATTATCGGGTACGCGGAGGGCGTACTGCTGGAGGTCATGAGCGAGAGGCTTGGGTGCTCGTCGATCCGGATCACGGCGGATACCTGCTCGCACGTGACCGCGGCAACCGACCGCGCCGCGGTGAGGATGTGATTGACAACCAACTGGTCGAGGACCTGGCGCTGGCGCTGCTTGGCGAGTGCGAGATGTTGGACCGGGTCGTAGGCGGAGGGTGCCTGTGGAAGTCCCGCAAGCATGGCCGCCTGCGACCGGGTGAGTTCGCTGAGACTTACCCCGAAGTACCCGCGCGCGGCAGTCACATAGCCCCAGAAATATGCCCGTAGTAGATGGCGTTGAGTTACATCTCGAGGATCTGCGGTTTTGAGTAGCTCAGCGACAGCTTGAGCCCGAGTCCCACTTGCTCCAAGGTGCCGCCGAGGTCGCTCCCGGCGCGGTACAGCTGCTTTGCCAGCTGCTGGGCGATCGTGCTCCCTCCTGCGTCGCCGCTTGTGTGCAGCGCCACCAAACCGGCACGAGCTGCACCGTCGAAGACGTTCACGCGGTGTTCGAGTAGAAGTGCTCATCCTCGACGGCGACAACTGCCTCGGCCGACTTGTCCGGCAGGGGCAGCTTGCCGACCTTACCCTCGTGGGTGCGCACGATTACCGCGACGCGCACGGGAGTGTCGGCAACACTCGGGAGGCTGAGCTCGTATCCCAGTCCCGCGAGGAAAACAGCTACCAAGAAACCGAGCACGAGAGGACGGACCTGACGAGCCTCGACCACCAGCGTCGGCGCCGTCGTCTCGGGGCTGTGTCCTCAACTGTCATAGGCCTCGAGCCGTACGACGGCATCTATCCCGCCGGTCGGGGACGCGTCGAGCCAAGCGGACCCACCCGACATCCTGGCGAGCTGAGCGACGATGGCGAGGCCTAGGCCGGAGCCCCCGTGCGGCGCTCCTTCCCGCCTCCAGAATCGATCGAAGGCCCTGGTGCGGTCTGCGGGGCTCATACCGGGCCCGTCATCAATCACATGAATTTCGATGGCGTCTCCTGTCGGAACAGCGCGGAGAACGACGTGTCCGGCCGCGGGCGTCACTTCGAGGGCATTTGCCAGGAAGTTGTCGAGAATCTGTTCGAGGTGTCCGGGACAGCCAAGGGCCATGAGAGTTGGTCCGGGCTGGCCAACGGCAGCCGGCAGTTCGCAGGTGAGAGCCACGTGGCGTTCTTCGGCAAGGGCAATCCAGGCATCGGCGCGGTCGAGTAACGCGTCTTTGAGGTCGACCGGCTCTCTCGCCGGCCGGACACCCCCCTCGGTACGCGCCAGGGTGAGCAGTCCGTCGACGACCCTGGAGAGCCGGTCGGCTTCCGCGAGGGCAGCGGTGAGATCGGCCTGTTGCTCACCCTCGAGCGTGTCCTCGAGGTTCTCGAGACGGAGATGAAGCGCAGTAAGCGGAGTGCGGAGTTGATGGGAGGCGTCGGCGAGGAACGCCCGCTGGGTGTGGACGAGTTCTTCCAAGCGCTCCGCCATCTCGTTGACGGTTTCGCCGAGCGCGTCGAGCTCGGCCGGACCGCGCCCGACCGGGGCCCGCTCGGACAGACGGCCGGCACCGACGGCGGCGACGGCCGCCTCGATGCCTTCGAGCGGGCGGGTGAGAGATCGTGCGAGCACAGTCCCGAGAGCGGTGGCCAGGGCAACCATGCCTATCCCGAAAAGGGCCAGTGTGATCCACTGGCTCTTCATGCGCGCGTGAAGAGGCGCCGCCGGCTCTGCGACGAGTAGGACCACGTCCGGGCCGTGTGTCGTGGACGACAAGCCGCCGGCGCCGGGCGCGGCGGCGGCGACCGGCAGTGCGACGTACAAGAAGTCGTCGTCAGGATCGTCCGACCCCTCCTCGCCGGAGGTCTGGCCGGAAGCAGCCACCTTGATGATGGCCTCGGTGCTGGCGTCGTGCAGCTCCTCCAGCGCGCCACGTCCAGCCGCGGCCAGGGCGTGTCCGTTCGAGACGACAGCGACGACGGCCCCGTCAGAGCGCGCGAACTGGCTGACGACGGGTTGGAGTCCGTGACCGCCTCCACGGTTAAGACCCGCAGACACGAGCACGGCGAGCGACGAGGCGTCGCCCTGCAGCTCCGACATCGACGTGGTGCGGTCGCTCCGGGCCAGGCTCAACCCGAGCGGGACTTCGAGAGCGACGACAAGAACGAACGCAAAAAGGAAGAAGCCCGCGAGGAGCCGCCGCCTCATTTCGGAACGGCGAGCCGGAATCCGACACCCCTGCTCGTCTCGATCCACGTCGGGTCGCCGAGCTTCTTGCGGAGAGAGGCGATATGGACGTCAACCGTCTTGGAGGTGCCATACCAATGCGGATCCCAGACCTCGGCAAGGATCTCCCGTCGAGTGACCATCGCCCCCGGGTCGAGAGCCAACAAAGCAAGCAGGTCGAACTCCTTCGGAGTTAGTGGCAGTTCCTCGCCTCCCAGCAGGACACGGTGTGAACGGCGGTCGATCTCGAGATCACCGATCACCTGGGGGCCGAGCACGGGCGGAGGCGTCGTGCTGCGGCGACTGACGGCACGTATCCGGGCCACAAGCTCGCGGAAGCCGAACGGCTTGACGACGTAATCGTCGGCACCGAGCTCCAGACCCACGACACGGTCAGTCTCGTCGTCGCGCGCGGTGACGATGATGATCGGGACCGACGAGCGTGTGCGTAGCTGGCGGCAAACTTCGAAACCATGGGCGTCAGGCAGCCCCAGGTCCAACAGCACGAGATCTGGCGGAGGGGCTGACAAGGCGGCCGCGGCCGTCTGCACGAGGGTCACGTCGAAGCCCTCACGGCGGAGCTTGGTGACCAATGGCTCGCCGATGGCATCGTCATCTTCGACCACGAGAACTTGCACGGCTGGGGTAGCTTTCCACAAGCGGTCGGGCTCGGGTGGTCGGCTCCTGACAGCAGCCCCGCCACGAGGAACCCGCCCCTCCTAGCACTCGTCCGCGCAGCCGTTCTCCTTTCCAAGTCTTTACCTGCTGCTGGGTCCATCTTGGACGGCCGGTTTCGTAGGGTCACAGCGACATGTCATCGCTCACCTTTGACCCGACCTACGCCCCGCACAGCGGCAGACACCGCCGGCCGTCGGTCATCTCCCGGCCGGGACCTCCGCCACGGCCCGTGATCGCCGAGGTTGCAACGGTCATCGCAGGCCTTGGCTTCGGGGCCTGCATCGGCCTCGCCTTCACCGCGGAGAGCTGGAAGCAGTTTTCGGCGCCGGGCGGCGTCGCCATGTTCCTCGGCAATCTGACGGGCTTGGCCGGCACCTACTTGGCGCTCGTGATGGTGCTCCTCGTCAGCCGGATCCCGGTCGTCGAACGAGTGCTCGGTCAGGACAAACTGCTCGCTTCGCACCGACGCCTCGCGCCCTGGCCGATATCGCTCATCGTCGCCCACGCGGTGCTGCTCACCTTCGCTTACGCCGAGGCCGCCCGGATCGGTGTCTTCGGCCAGATCGGCGCCTTCATCAGGTCTTACCCCGACATGTTGACGGCAACGATTGCACTGGTGGTGATGGTCGCGGTGGCGATCACTTCGGTCTACTCGATCCGCCGCCGGCTCCGCAGGGAGATGTGGTGGGCCGTTCACCTCTTCATGTACCTCGCGCTCGCTCTCGCGTTCGCGCACGAGATCGCGCTCGGACCGTCGTTCGTGGGGCACCCTCTCACGAGGTTCGTCTGGTCCGCGCTCTGGGCCTCGAGCGCCGGCCTCGTGCTGGTCTACCGATTCGGGCTGCCGCTGTTCAGGACTTTCCGGCACCGTCTCGAGGTTGTGGAGGTCCACCCGGAAGGGCCGGACACGGTCTCGGTCATCTGCCGGGGCAGGAACCTCGACCGCCTAGCGGTGGCGGGTGGTCAGTTCTTCGAGTGGCGCTTCCTCACCAGGGGGATGTGGTGGCAGGCTCACCCGTTCTCGCTGTCGGCGCGACCCCGGCCGCCATTCCTGCGCATCACGGTGAAGGGCATAGGCGACTACTCGTCGGCCGTGGCCCGGCTGCAGCCTGGCACCCGTGTCGCCATCGAGGGGCCCTACGGAGCCTTCACGACTCATGCCCGTCGCCGCGCGAAGGTTGCGCTCATCGCCGGGGGCATAGGTGTCACGGCCATCCGTTCCCTACTCGAGGACCTGCCACGGGACTGCGACCCGGTCGTGATCCTCCGCGCTTCCAGCACCGAGGAGCTGGCCCTGGCATCGGAAGTGGCCGAGCTGGTCCGGCACCGCAAGGGCCGGGTTCACGAGCTCGTCGGCCCTCGCTCGGAGGTGCGGGTCGACCGCCTTTCCGAGCTCGTGCCGGACCTGGCGAACCGGGACGTCTATGTGTCAGGACCCGAGGGGTTCGTCGACTGGGTGGTCTCAACCGCCTTGCGGCTCGGGGTCCCCAGGGACTCCCTCCACTTCGAGTTCTACTCCCTGTGAACACACACGACCGACGCTCCCGAGGCCGCGCTACCCCGACCAAGAAGCCGCGCAAGATGAGGCGCGCCCCGGCCGTCGTCATCGCCAGCGCCGCCGGATTCGCCGGCATCGTCGCCATGCACAGCGCCGGCCCGTCGTCGCTGCTAAGCGGAAGCGGCCCTTCGGCAACCCCGACTGTTGTACCAACGGGATCGCCCAGGACTGCCATCGGAACCAGCGAGAACTACGGCTACGGGGTGCTTGGCGTGAAGGTCACTGTCCGGGGGAGCCGGATCACCGACGTCTCGGTGGCGACGATCCAGACCGCCGAGCAGTACTCCAAGCAACTCGCCCAACAGGTCATCCCGATGCTGCGCAATGAGGTCCTTTCTGCGCAGAGCGCGCGCATCAACGGGATCTCCGGCGCGACCTACACGAGCGAGGCTTACGCCTACTCGGTCCAGGCGGCACTTGACACCCTTGGCGTGAAGTGAGTGTCACCGGCGTGATCTCCCATACCGAGGAAGCGATGGGGACGGTGGTGTCGTTCCATGTCGAACCGGGCGAATGTCCTGTCGGAGACGCCAATGCAGCCGTCGCCGCGGCCTGTGCGCGGCTTCACGAGCTGGACGAGATCTTCAGCACCTGGAAGCCGACCAGCCCGATGAGCCGTTTCCGGGCTGGGCGCGTCCGTCTCGAGGATGCTCCAGCCGAGATGGCTCTCGTCCTGCAACTGTGCGAGGAGGCGAAGGCGCTCTCACAGGGTTGGTTCGATCCTTGGGCGATGCCCGGCGGTTTCGATCCGACGGGTTTGGTCAAGGGTTGGGCCACCGAGCAGGCACTCGCGATCCTGCGACTTGCGGGTGTAGAGGCCGCAATCGTCAACGGCGGGGGTGACATCGCTGTCTTCGGACTGCCCAAGGATGCGCACGGGTGGCGGATAGGGATCCGTCACCCGTGGAGGCCGGAGGCGCTCGCCTGCGTGCTGGAGACCGACCGCGCAGTTGCCACGTCAGGTTGTTACGAGCGCGGTCCTCACCTCATCGACCCGAGGAACGGGAGGATGCTGTTCCGTACGGCCTCCGCGACCGTCATCGGCTCGAACCTCCCCTTGTGCGACGCCCTGGCTACCGCTCTCGTGGTCGCGGATGGTGATGGGCCCGAGCTCGCTCGTTCCCTACCGGGTTACGATGCCTACATCATCAGGGACGACGGCACCGAGAGTGCCACAGAAGGCATCGTGTTCGCGACCGAAGCGATGTCGTGAGCTCGCGTCGGGTGTCCGTGGCGGGTCCTTTGTCCGGCTTCCCGGCGGCGCCTCGCCCGGACGTGTGCATCTGCGCCGGTCGAGACGAAGTCGTGGCCCCTCAAGACGAATCCTTACCGTCCTCTCGCGGTCGAGGAGCTGCTTCGGCTCCAGTCGATGTCCGCGGATTGGATCGTTGACGGGACATATCGCGACCAAGTACGACAGGTGGGGAATGCGACCCCTGCACTGCTTGCCGAGGTGCTGGGGTCCGGTCAGGGAGAGCGGTTACGTGGCCTCGGTGATCGCGCCTACCCCGGCCAGTCCGCACAATTGAAAGGTCCGATGGGACACGATGCTTCCGCCGCGGGAGGGCAGAGCGATTCGGAGCTCATGAGAGATGGGACAAGGCGCCCCGCCGCCCTTGTTCGCAGTCGGGTTGTAGTCGCTCGCTGAGAATTCGAACTTGGCCGCGATGCCCGGTTCCAGTGTGACGGGTCTTGGCCGGGCCGGGTCGAACAGCGTGTAGGTCGCGGTGCCCGGTCCGAATCTCACAAGCGTCCGACCGGCAGCATCAAGGAGCGACAGGCTCGGGTATCCCTGGAGCGTGCACTCCACCGTGGACTTGTTTGTGAGGAAACCCGATTCGATCGCGGAACCTGAGGCGGCTCCTTCGGGGCCGAGTGACAGGCGAAGCTGCAGCGAGAGGCAACGAGGGTATACAGGCGCATATCCATCGACCGCGCCGACTCTGGCGATCGAAGAGATGTTGACGGGGTCGCCTGAGTCGCAGAGGCGGTAGTGGGTGAGGTTCTGGAGCGCCGGTCCATAGAAGGAGCCGGAGACCTCGGGAAGGATTACGCGGATTGAGGAGACGTTTTGGCACGATTCGTTCGCGGCGGGGAAATCCGCAGAGGTGACGACGAAACCAACGGTCGGGTCGACGCGAGGACGCAGAACAACCGTTCCCGCGAACCCGAAGAAGCTGCCCGGTCCGTTGTGGGTAACGGTCACTGCGAGCGCCTGGTGGGAGCGACTGAGAAAGATGAGCATAGGCCATCCATCAAGAGCACACGAGGTCGCCGAGACGTCCGTGATTCGGATCGTGACAATGCCCGTTCCGGCCGCAGCGCTTGAACCGACGCCACCCACGTCGAGCTGAGCCGCCTTGCACGTCGGAACTGAATGCGCCGAGCTTTGCGAGCTTCGCGACAGTGCCACCTGATAGGGAACGCCGTAAGACGTCGCGTCGATGGCCGCTACCAAGCACAGAGCGACAATTGGGCCGGCTACGACCAGTCGCATCGGCTTCACAGGTTCAGTATCGCTCGCGGGGCGGCGGGATGAAGTGCCCCTGACCGCCGGCTGTGCCGTCGAGCGGCCCTGAGGCGACACCTCGCTCTTCAGAGGCCAGAGATCGTTGACGAGCGTTGTAAAGCCGTCAAGCAATAGGGCGGCGAAATGTAGCCCGGAGCCCGATGAGGGACGAAACACCGGGTATTGCATGGATCATCGCGGGCTTTAGCGCGGATCTACTGTTTGGCTTCGAAGCTCGAAGCTGACCGAACGCACAACGAGACGCACATGACCGCGCTCCTTGCACTCATCACGGTGGCGGCGTGGGGCACCTGGATACCGATGGCTCAGGCCGCACGCGGTGTACCCCAACGCTTGCGGACTTTCTACGTGACGGTTGGCAACTTCGTTTTCGCAACGATTGCGCTCGTCTCCAGCGGTGGTCATCTCTCTTCCGGCTGGCGCGAGTTCTGGCTGCCTTTGGCCGGGGGCCTGGTGTGGACGGCTGGAAACTATTCCGCCTTTCGCGCCACCGAAGCAATCGGACTGGCCCGTGCGGCTGGGTCCTGGACGCCACTGAACATCATCATCGCGTTCGTGTGGGGCGCCCTTCTTTTTGGCGAATTAAAGAGCTTCAGCTCCACCCGCTTCACCGTGGTAGCGCTGGCGCTCGTGTTCATCCTTGTCGGGGTGCTGCTCATCGTGCGTTCGCAAGATGTTGTTGGCGCCTCGCCATCTGTCGTCACGTTGGTAGGACCGCCGGCGTCGACTTCAAAGGCCAGCAACACGTATCGACGCGGCCTGCTCTGGGCCGTTGCGGCAGGATTGCTGTGGGGTAGCTATTTCGTGCCAGCTCAGTGGGCAAAGGTAGCGACGCAGGTCGCTAACTTTCCCCTCTCGCTGGGTATCCTCGCTGGCGGGTTCGTTTTCGCGCTGCCGGCCGGCGGATCATTCAGATTGAGTCTCAGGGTGACAACCTTGGAGTTGGCGGCTGGGCTTCTATTCGGCGTCGGCAATCTCGCGCTGCTTGGCTTGGTCTCCCGAGTGGGCACTGGAGTGGGCTTCACCATTGCCCAGCTAAGCCTCCTCGTCAATGCCAGCATTGGGATCTGGGTTCTCAAAATGCCTGAACCAGGCTCCCGAGCAGCGCGGATTGCCCTAACCGGAATCCTGATTGCCGCCATCGGCGGAGGTGTGATCGGCGCCGTGAAGTAGTTCGCTGTGTCCAGTGGGCGCCTCGTCTAATGGAGCCAAGCGCTCCGAGGAACCTCGGCCAGGGCGTCTCCGGGTATCACCGATCGACGGATCGGAGCGGCACTGGCCGCGCCGTCCTTCGGCCGTCATTACAGGGCTACCCGCTTGCGCTTGACCACTCAGCCGACCCCCAGCAGGGCCCGCTAGATTTCGGGTGATGGCTCGCGTGTGCCGACGGAGGGTTCTCTTCGTCTCACTCGGCGCGACCGCACTCGTGATGTCAACCGCCCTCGGCATGGCAGCGTCTGCGGCCGCGACGACGAGCTCCGTACTGAAGGCCACGAGCTGATGCCCAGGGCGTTCAAATGCCCGTGTGCTCGACGCGGATCGGGTCGGGATCGGGTGCAAAGGGCATCAGGGCGTTGGGGGGGACAGTGCCGAGGCGACCTGCTTTGAAGTCCTCAAGCGCTTGCATGATCTCGTCTCGGGTATTCATCACGAATGGTCCGTAGTGCTCCACGGGCTCTCCGATGGGTTGGCCTCCCAGCACGAGAATCTCGAGGTGGACGGTGTTCGAGTCCTGACGATCATCCGCCCGTACGGACATCCAGTCCCCGGGGCCGAACACCACCAGTTGACCGGTACGAACGGGGCGTCTGTCTTGGCCCACCCGACCCGATCCGGCCAGGACGTAGATGAGAGCGTTGAAGCTCGGGCCCCACGGGAGCTCGAGGAGCGCCCCGGCAGACACGCTGGCGTGCATGAGGGCCATCGGGGTGTGGGTCGATCCAGGGCCACGGTAGCCACCGACGCCGCCGGCGATCACCCGCACCAGGGCTCCTCCGTCGGTGGACGACAACAGAGCCACCTGGTCGGCTTCGAGGCCCTGGTAAGCGGGTGGGATCATCTTCTTCCTCGCCGGGAGGTTCACCCACAGCTGAATTCCGTGGAACAGGCCACCCGAGATCACGAGGTCCTCGGGGGGTGTCTCGATATGCAAAATGCCCCCACCGGCAGTCATCCACTGCGTTGCCCCGTCGGTGATGAGACCACCACCGCCCTGGGAGTCCTGGTGGGCGAAGGTGCCATCGATCATGTAGGTCACCGTTTCGAACCCTCGGTGCGGATGCCAGGGTGTTCCCTTGGGCTCACCTGGCGCGTAGTCGACCTCTCCCATCTGGTCCATGTGCACGAAGGGGTCCAGTTCCTGCAGGGATACCCCGGCGAACGCCCGGCGTACCGGGAATCCCTCACCCTCGAATCCACTGGGAGCCGTGGTCAGCGACATCACCGGACGCTCGATCGACACCGTCGGATCGGGAACGGGGATGTGGGGCAGGATCGACAAATCATCAAGTGTCACAGCAGGCATGACGGCCCCCTATCTGTAGCTACGACACAATATGCAGGAGCAGCGAGCGACCTTGACAGCACGGACGTAGTTTCGCGCCCTCTCAAGACCGGTATCGGACGCCTAACGGACCCACGGTTCAAACCGCCAGTCGGAGATTGTGGACGTCGGCCCGGCAATACGACCCCCCAATGCGACAACGTTCTCGTCAACTGCCCCATAATGCGCGCCGACGAACTACGACGAGGGTGTCACTGAACGCCGGGCAGGTGCGGCAGTACGGCATGTCTGAAGGAGCGGGGTCGTGTCAATCGCGCGGCGGGGTTCTTCTTGGCTTCGGAAGTCAGAGTTCGCTGACGACAACCTGACAGCGGACGCGCGCCACTAGGA
>Ga0187877_1000880_pt1 | contig 34455 bp, 26 predicted proteins | sample June2016WEW_17_1_3_FD_132430 | JGI IMG/M metagenome (GOLD analysis project Ga0187877, IMG submission 132430) | Peatland microbial communities from SPRUCE experiment site at the Marcell Experimental Forest, Minnesota, USA - June2016WEW_17_100 | ecosystem: Environmental > Terrestrial > Soil >...
CCCTGCCCCTCTGAGTGCGCTGCACGCACGCCCCCCGCGAGCCCGTTCGGCCATACTCGTGTTACCCTTTGCCCCTTTCGCGCTGGTCAGTATCAACGGGCTTTCTCCGACAACCTCCTAGGCAGTCTGATCAGCTCTCGAGCTTCTCCTCCTTTCGGCGTGAGGGCTGTCGTTCGCAAAACTCCGTCCAGGCCCGTATACTCTCCTGCAAAGGGTTTGATTCTAGGATCTCAGGGGTGTTTTCCCGCCTGAGATAGGTCCGGCCGATCAGCCATGCAGGCAGACTCCCTTCAGGTCCGCTTGACAGGCCAAGGCGGTCAGGAGTACCTTCCACTCCGTTCCCCTCCTCGTGACGCCTGACGGAGGAGGCTCGATGGGATTGGCCAGGGACAGCTCTCCGGAGGCGAGTCAAGCCAGCGGCCCGGCCCGCCTGCCGCGGCCAGCCCGGGTGTGGCTCCGTCCCCTCTCCACCAGCGAGCCCCGCGTCTCCTCCGGGTCCCGGGGTGACTCGCCAAGGTCCCGCGATACACTCCCGGCCTCGATGTCTCCCTCCATGGCGTCGCCGCCGTCCGGCCGGCATCCCGAAGCCTGCCACGTGCCACACGGTCCGGCATTGCGTCGCCACCCCTCTCCTGGAATCGGGCTCCGACATCCGTGCTGTGCGGGACCTCTCGGCCACAAGGCCATCACAACGACGAGGATCTCCATGCACGTGCTCACCCGAGGCGGGGTGGGGGCCCGCAGTCCAGTGGATGTCTTGTAGGTATTGCCCGGCGGTAGAGGCCGAAACCATCTATAATCCCACCCACTGTCGTGGTGTATGGTCACTGCCGGACCCGGCAGGCGTCGCGCCAACGGGCCGTGGGGGTGCTGGGCTGATAGGCGGTCACATTTGGGGCGCTAGGCTGAAATAGTCTGCTCATTGTTTCACATTGACGTCGAACCCGCGCATGGCATGAATTCACTTGGCCGGCGATGCCACCCTGCCTTGTGATAGCATTGTTTCGCATGCCCTCAGAGGGTACTATGCGTACCCTCTGAGGGGATAAGTCCCAAATGTTTTGCACAATTATGGGTCCGCTCCCCCGGCACCATATTGTGCAAAACAGCGCCGCCAGACCGTGCGGCGCAAAACCGCCCTTCGAACTCTGTCCCCAGCGAAGCCTCTCTCACGACCTGCCTGCAGCCTTTGAGATCCTGGATTCAAATCCTTTGCAGGAGAGTGTACCAGCCTGGGCGGAGTCTGAGTGGACTACCGGAGCCCACGGGGAACCGCGTCAGTCCTGGATCCTACCAGGTTTAGGGTCGATCGGCTCATGTCCATCACCAACCGGCCTGGGTGCCGGGTGGAAGGGAAGGTCAAGATCCGGCGTGCGGCACCAGTTGAGGACGGGGTGCCGGCATAGACGACGGGCCGTCCCTCGGGCAGTGTGCATCTCCGGCGAGGATTACGGTCGACTCGTTCCCCTGATTGAATCGTCAAGGGTCGGCACTCGGGCAAGGATGTGTGGCAGGCTGCCGGGGCCCTCCGTTTCGAGAGACGCCGCCTCGCGTTCGAGGGCCCTCTTGCGACTCCTGTGACCGGATTATCCCAACACGAGACACATCTCGGCAGGCTTCCATTCCATCGACAATGGATCGCCGATCCTCCTGAATGCATCCTTCCCGGACACGGATTGCATTCGTACGGATCGCTGGACAACCGCTCGAGCGCCCCTTGCCATCTTTCAGCCGCGGATGTAAAGATGCTCACGACTTGGAAGCAAGATCGTGAGGCGTATCGCATCGGTTTCGAATAGGGAGAGGAGGATGGGACAATTCGGGAGGACCCGGATACTCTGCGGTCGTACGTCGTGAGTAGGAGCCTGCTGCGTTCGGATACTGGTGTTTCCAATGGATGAGCATCTGTCAATGGGCATCTCGCCGAATCTCACGGAGGATAACTAATGCGGCTCACAAGGACTCTTCTTATTCTGACAGTGGCTACAGTGGCGCTCTCGGGGATGGCTTGGGCGGCGGACAGCGAGATCCGTATCGGGATAGGCATCTCGACCACGGGAACGTTCTCCGCCGAGGCTCCATATTACCAGAACGAGGCCCGGCTGTTCGAGAAGCAGATCAACCAAGCCGGGGGGATCAACGGGAAGCAGGTCAGAGTGATTATCACTGACAATCAGTCGACCAATCCCGGCGCCCTCAACGCCTTGAACAGGAGCGTGGAGTACGAGAAGGTCCTTGCCTTCATCGGGCCGGTGAAGAGCACGCAGATCCTCGCCATGTCCGACGCGGTCAAGAATTTTGGGATCCCCATGATGGTGGGCGGCACCAATGTCACCATTACCAAGCATGGGAACCCTTGGCTCTTCCGCTGCCGGGTCAACGACGGCATCGTGGCGGCTATTCTCGTCAGGTATATCAAGGACGAACTCAAGGTCAGCAAGATCGGCGTCATCTATTCGAACGAAGCGTTCGGGGCCGGCGCAGCCGACGCCGTCGACCAGTATGCGAAGCAGTTCGGGCTCACCCTGGTCGCGCGCGAGCGCTTCAATCTTGGGGACCGGGACTTCACCGCCCAGCTGCTCGCGCTGAAGAAGGCAGGCGCGGAAGTGATCATCCCCTACAGCGCCGGAACCGATGAGTTCGCCCGCATCATCGTACAGTACCGGCAACTGGGTTCTCCGTACAAGTATGTCGCCCCACCCGCCATCGCCCAGAAGCCGGTCCTGGATCTGGCCCGGGAGGCCGCGGAAGGCCTCGTGGGGTTTGTCGACTCGGTGCCGGGGATGAACGAGACGAACCGAAAGTTCGTCGAGGCCTACCAGAAGGAGTTCAACGCCGAGCCTGACACGCAGGCGCCCTGGACCGTTGATGCCCTGAATCTCCTCGCCAATGCCATCCGGAAAGGTGGGGAGGACCGCGCCAAGATCCGGGAAGCCCTGCTGGCGACCAAGGGCTACGAGGGTGTCCTGGGGGTGTACAACTTCACGCCGGACGGCGAAGGGCTGTACGGGGGCCCCATCGCCGTCATCAAGGGCGGCAAACCGCAACTCGTGAAGATGGTCAGTGTGAAGGATTAGGCGGCCGCCGATCCCAGCCGGCCGCGACGAGTCTCCAGAGGCACCGACCAGAGAGCTGGGGGATGACCGATCCCCCAGCTCTTTTTTGCTCACCACGTGATGGGGATCGATCTCCATGCATCCATCTTCGAGCGGATGGGGCAGGAGGCTAACGAGCAGGTCTTCGTTCCCGGCATCCGGCAGCCCTACGATGCGAGACAGAGCAACCGCGACATCCGGGGCACGATTCGGCAGGAGTGGAAGCCGTCGGGACCAAAACAGGTGTGGTCCGCAAAAACTCCATCCGTCGTTCCCTGGTCCGCCTAACTTCCCCTGTTAGAGTTGCGATCCAGAGTCCCGCGGTGACATGCGGCTTGCCCCAGCGGAGTTCTGTCCCCTATGGGACAATCTGCGCCTTTGGTATATTTGGTTTGGACCAGTGGAACGCTCAGGGTCGGCATCCAGAGCGTGCGGGATGCAAGAACTCATTTCTGGCTTGTAAATGAAGTCATTCAGGGAAGTTTCACACGGGATGGAGGTGGCGGACGGAGTTTTTGCGGACAACGCCCAGAAACAGGGCGGGAAGCTGAGATGCCGGCTGCCACGCGAGCCTTGGCGCAGGCGGCTCCCCGATCCCTGACTGGAAGGGCCTGACGGGTCCACACCAGCGATAGCTAGCTGGCAGCGAGCGGAGCGATATTCAGGAAGGATCCCGCACGGACCACGCCCACCGCGACGAGCCGCTGATCGGCCTTCCGAGTTCGCCCGTCCACGTCGGTCACGGTGAAATCACCCTGCTCGATCTTCAGCAGCGTCGCGTCGCCGACGCCGCCCACCTCCAGCCTCCCGAGCTCGGGGTGCCCCAGATTCTTCGCAGGATTTACGGTCATCCGCGGTAAACACTCCTCGAAAGGCACGCCGAAGGCCATGAACTGAGTGGCAATCGTCATCAGACTGAAGTCCGGGTCGACGGCGTTGACCCTGGTCAGATCGGTGCTGAAGCTATCCGGCAGCAGGCCCTGCTCCACCGCGGCCTGCATCTGAGGGAAGGCCATGTGGTTGCGGCCCCGTGCCGTATCGAGCATGACGCCCCGCTTCCGTGCCGCGAAGACCTCGGGAATGATCGGGGCGCCAGGGAAGGCCTGCACGCCCAGGATATTGGACTTGCGACTGGTCAGGTAGTGCGAGACGATGTCGCCGGGACGGAGCAGGTCCAGGATCTTGCCCAGCGGCTCGGGCGTATCGCCCACGTGGATCATGACGGGAAGCTGGGCCGCGTTCCCCGCCTCCAAGAGGAGCTTCAGGGCCGGCATGCAGGAGCCGCCACCGGTCACGTAAGTGCTGAGCCGGGCCTTGAAGCCCACGATGACGTCAGGGTGCTGCTGCGCAAGCGCCACGGCCTCCTCGATGTCCAGTAAGGGCAGGAACGTCAGCTCGCCGATCCGGGTATCGGTCTGGCCAATGCTGGAGATGTTCAGCCACGCGAAGAGGCGGGTCTTGCTCGCGGCGATCACCGGCCGGAATGCTCCGAAGTTGGCCGTGCCGCAAGTGCCGCCGTCGGCCACCGTGGTCGCGCCGCGGCGGATGCCGATCGCATCCGGATTGGCGGCCTCCCCCAAGCCCTCCGCGGCGTGCACGTGATCGTCGATCAGGCCGGGCACGACCATAGTGCCGGCAGCCAATTCCACCTGGGTCGCCAAGCCCGGGTCGATGTTGCGCTCGATCGCGGCCACCCGACCGCCCGCGAAGGCCATGTCGAACAGGCCGCGCCGGCCCGAGGCTGGATCGATGAACTCCCCGCCCGTCACCAACAGATCGTAGCGGGCCCCCCCGCTTCCTGAGGCACCGGCGCCCCCCGTCTGCACTCCCGTCGTGGGCGAGGGAAGGCGATGTGCGCGTGCGCTCTCTGTCCGGTCCGCGGCAGGGCTCTTCACTCCCTTTCGATTGGGCCGATCCATAGGCGTCTCTCCTCTGTGGGGGTCGGGCCAGGGGACATCGGTTCCGGCGTCGCGGACCGCCCCTCGGCGGTGACGCGCGGAATCCCGGGATTCCAATCGGAGCATCCAACAGAGTGCGTTCAGGTGTCAAGTCGCACCTCGCCGGACGTCCGGTGAGTCGAACAGCGCCCCACCCCACTTGAATTGCTCGTCGCCACGGGCCTAACCGTGGAGGCCCAAGGTCTCTCATGGCGCCGGGAGCGGCCAGCCAGGACGATCCCTCCTGTCTCGCTCGCGTACCCACAGACTCGAAAGGCCAGGTATTCCGGGAGCACCTCGGCAAGCGACGGGGTGCAAAGTCCAAAGAACGAAACACGGAGAACTTTCACATTGACACCCCGGTATCGTTCTAATTAGGATACCGCCGATAATAAATGACCTTTCATAATCTGGGCTACTGGTTCTCCCTTGGACTATGGCCCGAATCGCCCCGCGGGGGCAAAAGGGGGCAACCAGATTGCGCCTCGGCGGGAGCCTCCACCATGGGGCTTGACCCGCAGCCGATTCGCGGCGTGCAAATCGTCCGGAAGGTGAATCGGGGCGCGGTCCTGGGATTACTCCGGCGCGAGGGTCCCCTCTCCCGCACTGCGGTCGCCCGAGCGACTCGCCTGACCTTGCCCACCTGTTTCGCGATCATCGATGAACTCGTCGCGGCTGGCCTGGCGCGTTGCCGGGAAACGGCACGATCCGGTCCCGGCCGGCCGCGCGCGATCTTTGAGTTTAACCCATCAGCGGCCTTCAGCCTGGGTGTCGATCTGAGTTCCGATACCTTTCTCGGCGTCCTGATCAACCTCTCGGGTGAGATCCGCGAGGCGCGACGGGACCCGCGCCCCGAACCTCCGGATGTGGACCGCGTCATCGCGTGGATTACCGCCTTCGTCCGGGAGGTCCTTCATTCGCCGAAGCTCGACCCACCAAAGCTCCTCGGCATTGGCGTCTCGACCCCCGCGCTCCTGGATGCCGGCCTCGACTGCCTCCTGCGGTCCACAAACCTGGACTGGCACGATGTGCCGCTCGCCCGGCGGCTCAGGGAGGCCCTCGGCATCGAGGTCTTCCTGGAAAACAACGCCCGCGCCATCGCCCTCGGGGAACGCTGGTTCGGGGCTGGACGGGACGTGCAGCACCTGGCCTGCGTCAATGTCGGGATGGGCATTTCGCTGGCGGTCGTCATCGACGGCATCCTCCACCGCGGGGCCAGCGTCTATGCAGGCGAGCTGGGGCACACTGTCGTCGACGCGAACGGGCTCCCGTGCGGCTGCGGGCGCCGAGGATGCCCCGAGACCGTGGCCAGCGGCCGCGCCATCCTCCGCGATGTGGCAGGGGCGATCCGCCAGGGCCGGCCTTCGACCGTGCTAGCTGCCGCGGGCGGGGATTACAGTCGGATCACCATCGACCTGGTCGCCCGCGAAGCCGATAGGGGGGACCCGCTGGCCCGCGAGGTGGTCCTCGCCGCGGCAGAGAAGATCGGGAACGCGGTGAGTAATGCGGTAGTGCTGCTCGACCCCGGCACGGTTGTCCTTTCCGGATCGCTGATCCATTCCAGCCGATTGTGCTTCGAGACGGTGGCCGCCATCGTCCACCGGCTGGCCCTCGCGTCGCCGAGCCATCGCCGAGAGATCGCGGTCCTCCGGGCGCAGATCGGACCCCTGGCCGGGGCGGTCGGCGCGGCCGGCATTGTCCACCAGCGCCGTCTGGGGCTGCACGAAGCCGTCCGACTCGTCCCCTGACGGATCAGAACGGACGTTGGGATGCATATACGGTCGCCACCAGCGGGGAAGATGGTTAAACGTGGCCCCATCATCGGGAGAGGAACCGGGCGGGCCCCACCGGTCGCGGGTCACGGTGAACTCTCCAACTGTCACATGGCCCGGCCATCCGGGCTCCCGGATCTCTCGCGGGGGCGCGGGGCGTCGGGCAGGGAGGCAGGAGCATGAGTATCCTCTTGGGTCTTGTCATTCTGGGGCTTTGGCTTGTCGCCTGCATCTTGCTGATGCGCGGCTACCCCATGGTCCCGGTGCTGATCGGGCTGGCGGTCGTGTGGGGCCTGCTGGCGGGCGCTGGCAGCAAGGTTCTCACCGACGTGGTCGAGGGCGGGATCCTGAGCTTCGCCAACACCACCATGGTGATCATCATGGGGGCGTGGATGGCGGAGAGCCTCATGCAGACCGGCATCGCCGAGACCCTGATCCGGAACGCGGCCGAGCTGGCCGGGGACCGCCCGCTAGCCGTGGCCATCGCCATGGTGTGCGTGATCACTTTCCTGTTCACCTCGATGTACGGCGTGGGTGCGGCGGTCATGGTCGGCGTGATCGCTCTGCCTATCATGCTCAACCTGGGGATCCCGTCGGAGGTCGCGGCCCCGCTCTTCACCTTCTCGATCATCGCCGGCATCCAGCTCAGCCTCGTGGAGTGGGGCATCTGGAAAACGCTGTTCAAGATCCCGCAGGAGTTCAGCGTCTTCTTTTCCCTGTCCGTGGTGCAACTCTTCATCTGGGCGGCCCTGGCCATCGTCCTGGCCGTCGTGAAGATCCGCGCCACGGGCCCGGTGCGCGCCCACGCGGTGAACACCTCCAGCGGGTACGGCCATGGGAGTGTCGGCGATGCGAAAGGCGGCGGGGCGCGCAAGGCTCCCTGGTTCTCCCTGCTGACCCCCATCGTGCCGGTGGCCGCGGTTATGATCTTCAAGTGGCCGCTGGTGCCTTCCTTCCTCTTGGGGGTCGTCATCGCCCTCCTGACCACCATCCATCATCGCCCCTTCCGTGAGAGCGTGGACCTGCTCCAGCGGGGCCTCTATGACGGCTTCCGCAGCATGGCACCGGTGTGCGCGGTCTGGATGATCATCGGCGCCATCATCAAGGCGTCGTCGCTCCCCGAGGTGCAAGCCCCCTTGAAGAGCCTGCTGGGCGGGCTGCTCCCGAGCACCCCCTGGACCATCGTGGCGTTCCTGGGGATCCTGGCCCCGCTGGCCATCTACCGGGGCCCGGTGTGCCTGGCCGGCGTGGGCTCGGCCCTCGTGCCCCTGTTCCTGGGCATGAAGACGGTCAGCCCCGGGTTCCTGTTCGGGGCGTGGAAGGGCACCAACTACGTGCATGGGTCGACGGACCCGATCAACTCCTGGGTCCTCTGGACCCTCGGCTACCTCAAGATCCCGGGTGTCGTCCACATCAAGAAGACCCTCCCCTTCTCCTGGGCGGCGGCGATCCTCTCGGCGATCGCGGCCGCGCTGATCCTCGGCTCCTGAGGGGAGCGAGTCGCCGGAGACCGGGGGCTACTCTCTGATCCCGCGGGAGTAACTCCCGGGAGCCGATGGGAACCAGACAGAGCACCCCTCGAGCGCGGGATGCCCCGAAAGGAAATCGCATGGAAGTCCGGATCGGGATCGATGTGGGCGGCACCTTCACCAAGGCGGTCGCGATCGACAACACCAGCCTCGCGATCGTGGGCAAGGCGAGCACCATGACCACCCACCGCGCGGCAGAGGGCGTCGCCGCGGGGGTGATCCAGGTGTTCCACGATGTCTTGGCCCAGACGCACATCGAGCCCCGCGAGGTGCGCTTCGTGGCCCACAGCACGACCCAGGCCACCAACGCCCTGCTGGAGGGGGATGTGGCCCCGGTGGGCATCCTGGGAATGGGCGGCTCCTGGCTGCAGAGCTGGCTGGCGCGCCGCCAGACCCGGATCGGGGACATCCAGCTGGCGCCGGGGAAGGTGCTGCCCACCTTCCACGCTTACCTGCGGGCGGCCGACCTCACGCCCGACGCCGTGCGCCAGACGCTCGAGGGGCTGACCCGCCAGGGGGCCCGTGTCATCGTGGCGAGCGAGGCGTTCGGCGTGGACAGCAGCGCCAACGAGCGCCTGGTCACCGGGGTCGCCGAGACGCTCGGTTTGCCCGCCTGCGGCGGCAGCGCGATCACCAAGCTCTACGGCCTCACCGTCCGGACCCGCACCGCCGTGGTGAACGCCTCCATCCTCCCGAAGATGATGGAGACCGCCGACATGACCGAGCGGAGCGTGCGCAGCGCCCACATCGAGGCGCCCCTCATGATCATGCGCGGGGATGGCGGTCTCATGGACGTGGCCGAGATGCGCAAGCGGCCCATCGTGACCATGCTCTCCGGGCCGGCGGCCAGCGTGGCCGGCGCCCTCATGTACCTGCGCGTCTCCGACGGGATTTTCTTCGAGGTGGGCGGCACCAGCACCAACATCGGCGTCATCAAGAATGGCCGTCCCATGGTGAAGTACGTGGATCTGGGGGGCCATCGCACCTTCCTGAACTCCCTGGATGTGCGCGTCCTGGGCGTGGCCGGCGGGAGCATGCCCCGGCTGGCCGACGGCCGACTGGTGGACGTGGGGCCGCGGAGCGCGCACATCGCCGGCCTTCCCTACGCGGCCTTTGCCGATCCCGAGGAACTGCGCGGGTGCGAACTGATCCTGGTGCGTCCGCGGCCGGCGGATCCGGAGGACTACGTGGCGGTCCGGACGCGGGCAGGAAAGGCCTACGCCATCACCAACACCTGCGCCGCCAACGTCCTCGGGCTGGCGCAGCCCGGGCACTACGCCTACGGGAACCCGGCGGCCGCCCGGGAGGCAGTCGGGGCCTTGGCAAACCGTCTCGGGCAGCCCGTCGAGGCGGTGGCGCGACACATCCTGGAAATTCCCTCGGCCAAGATCGTCACCGTTCTCGAGACGCTCATCGCGGAGTACCAGCTGGAGCGTCAGGGGGTGGTCCTGGTGGGCGGCGGGGGCGGCGCCGCGGCCCTCATCCCCTTCACCGCGCAGGTGCTGGGCCTAGAGTACCAGATCGCCAAGAACGCGGAGGTCATCTCCTCCATCGGGGTCGCGCTGTCCATGATCCGGGACATCGTGGAACGGACGATTCCCAACCCCCGCCCCGAGGACATCGCCGCCATTAAGCAAGAGGCTGTGGAGGCCGCCGTGCGGGTGGGTGCGGCGCCGGAATCGGTTCAGGTGTACATCGAGGTGGACACCCAGAAGAGTCGGGTGCGCGCGACGGCGCTCGGGACCACCGAGCTGAAGGCCCGCGACCTGCTCAAGACGGTGGGCGAGGCGGAGGCGGCTGCCATCGCCACCCAATCGATGCGTGCCGACCCCGCCACCGTCCGCCTGCTGGGACAGACCGAGACCCTGCGCGTGTATGAGGGACAGCTCCAACGGCGGGAATGGGGGGTGTTCCGCCGGACCCGCCGGCCGATCCGGGTGGTGGACCACCAGGGGTTTGTCAAGCTGCAGCGCGAGGTCGCGCTCGTGGAGCAGACCACTGTGGCAGCATGGGCGGAAGCCTTCCGCGCCCTGTGGCAGAAGGGCACCGTGTACGTGGGCGACGCCACCGTGTACCCCGACATGTTCCTGCTGGTGGGCAGCCGTCTGGTCGATCTCTCGGGAATGCAGAAGCTGGAGCAGGCCCAAGAGGTCGCCCGGACCGAGACCGTGGGACACCCCGAGACGGAGACAGTCGTCCTCATCGCCGGGATGCGGGACGGGATGTAACGGGGGCGCCGGAATGGAGCGGAATCCTGAAGTCGCGCGCCTGGTGGTGGCGGCCCTGGCCCGCCCGGTAGACGCGGCCCTCTGGGCGGCCATGCTGCGTGAGGATCTCGTCTATGCGAAGATCCCCGCGGACCTCCGCCAGCCGGCCATGGAGCGCGCCGTGGCCACTGGCCGTCAAGCCGCGCTAGAGTGCGGGACTCGTCACGGCACTACCGACCCCATCGCCCTCGTGGAAAAGCTTGGTATTCGGCTGGTCGAGAGCGACGCGCCGTACGTGTACGGCAAGCTCGTGCAGACATCCACCTACGTGCACCGGACTCCGACGATCACCCTCTACACGGGGGCCATCGAGGAGATGAATCGCTTCCTGGCCGATCAGGATCTGGCGGGGCTTCTGGGTATCGGCGACGTGCGTCCGGTCTACCTGGCCCATGAACTATTCCACCACTTGGAGGAGGCCTCCCTAGGCCGGGCTGCCACTCTGGTGCAGGTCGTCACCTTCCGGTTCGGCCCGCTCACCTTGCGATCCGGGATCGCACAGCTAAGCGAAATCGCCGCCGACGCCTTCGCCCAGCGACTGCTCGACCTGCCCGTAGCCCCGCGGCTGCTCGATTACCTGACTGTCTGGATTCACAATGAGGCGGCGGGCCTCCGAGGTTTGACAGCCCTGGCCGCGGAGGCCCTGGGATAGGTCCCGAGACCATTTCAAATCGGAGGGAGGCTTCTGTAACCCCGCCGTGGTTCGCCAAAACTCTGTCTGCCTGTTGTGGTCCGCAAAAACTCTGTCTGCCCGTCCAATCGAGCATAGAATGTGGACGTAACTCCTCATAAACACAGCGAATCGTTTTCCCGCCATCGGAGCAAGTCTTCCCAGCCAGAACCATGCGCACAACGTGGGTGCCGGTCCTCCGGTACGAACCCTCATAATGGAGCATGTTGTCGTTGTGAAAAAGGTACCGGACACCATTTAGGCCCTAACCTCCTGATTCTGCGAGGGCATAATTGCAATCCCTCGCCGTCCTCGGCGCCACCAAGCGCAGGGCGCGCGGCGTCCCGACTCGCAAGACCGGGCGGATGATCTCATCGACCAAGGGATACGGCTTCACGGCATCTCCACCTGGCGCACCGATCGCCAACAATTTGAATCGCGCACCAAGCAAATCAAGGCGTTGGCCTTCAAAAGGTGTCCGGTGCCTTTTTTGCGAAAGCGAGGGGAAGGCTACCTGGGACGCCCTCGCGGGCAAAGACTATTCGCGTGAGCTGCTGGAGAAGGTGAAAGGGCTCATCGCCGCGGCGCGCTAGTGATTGAAACCACGGTAATGGTTGTTGACGCAGTGGAATTATTTTAGCTCTGCCTCGGCGACCGGTGCAGCCCGTGTGGTGCACCCGGAAGGAGCAGGTCAGCGTGATTCGGAAGGAAGGCCCAGGTGTGGACCGTGACGGCCCCGTCCGCCGCCAGCGCCACGAGGCGTGGTGGCGCGTTAGCGCAAGGCGACGAAAGTGGCCGGGTCCCTCTTTACAGGGGTGGAGTGTCTTGGGGAACTCTCCGGCGTCGCGTCAACTCTACGGCTCGTACCACTGCCCTTCCACGGCCATCTCCAGGGGGGCAGTGTTGCCGACGCTGTGGTAGACAACGAGCCTGCCGGGAAGTTGCTCGGCGAGTTTTAGCACCTCTAGGTAGTGACTGTGAACAGAGTCCGGCTGGACGGGATCGACCTCGTGGAAGACTAGCTGGCAATCGGCGAACCACTCCGCTGTCAATTCTGGGCGGCTCAATCGGCGAAGGATCGCCTCGTCGTATTTTGTGTCGCCCGAAATCCCGACCCGGCGGCCGTTCCAGGCGAACTTCAGCCCGAGCGTCCCGTAGGGGAGCACGTGATGATTCAGCCGTGAAACGAGGGTGGCATCGCCGAGGCAGATCGGCGTTCCCGGTTGGATCTCCCGAACGTCGATCAGCCGGGCGAAATCTGGAACAATGTCCGCGAGGCGCTGCTCGAGAACCACCAGGGATGGCCGAGTGATCCACAGACTCAGCCGTTGGTTTTTCGCTCGCGCGCGGGCCAGGCAAGCTGTCAGCCCGCCGAGGTGGTCCTCATGAATATGCGTCACCAGGACACCGGTAATGTCCCCCCAGTGAATCCCATGCCGCGCGAGGGTCTCGTGCGGGCGCGGCGCTGGATCCACCCAGACGCGGTGCCCCGGGACTTCCACTAAGAAACTGCTCGTGTTCCCGCCGAGTCCATTGCCTGTGCCGACCGCCAGGACCCGAAGAGCGTCCACGGATCCGCGACGCGGCACTGCGTCGAGAAAGCGATCAATCCGGTCGTCGAGGTCCGGGGAGCTCACGGGGCAGCCGTCATATAGGAGCTGGCGCCCATCCCGGATCACTACACGAGCTGGCTCCACACGGATCTCCACCCCCCCGATCCGCACCACCCCACCCGCAGGCGTGGGTTCCGGACAATACAGGGTGTCCAGCCAATCGCGCCGCTCGATAGCTGTTTGATCGGCATTCAGGGTGTACGGCACAGCTGGCTCAAGGTACCGGCGTAAGATATCCAAAGCCTCCGGAGTGCCGACGTACGTACCGGCGAACTTTCCCGAGTCCAGCGAGGACCAGCAAATGAACTCCTCGCCGGTTATCGAGTCCCCCACCTGCGTTGCGACTGACGGGAGCACGATCACGTAGTGCGGCGGGGTCTTGGCTTGCCGCAAGAACTTGGCGATCTCCGGCATCGCGCCGACCCGAACCCAGCCCCGGCTGGTCCGCACCAGATCCACAGAGGCCAGCTGGTCCCCAAAGCGGATGACATTGTCACTGATCCGGTGCGTCTTTCCCTCGAAGAGCATCACCGCCTCCCGCTGTATTGACCCCTCATTCCTGTGATGACGAACGAATTGATACTGTGCTTCTTGAAGAATGCACGGGCGAGTTCTGGGATCGATGATGCCACAAAGGGTGCCGGGCTCTTGCTTGGCGGAGAAAGGGGGGTCTCCCACGCCCCCACGCTCCGCGTCCGAGTCCCACTGCGAACAACTCACCCAGCATTGGCTTGGTGACGACCCCTGCTTGCGTCATGCTCCAGTGTTCGAGGGTGATGGCGACTCCGAACTGGGAAACGCTGTGTGTAATTGATCGTGTCGTCTACGGGGCCTATCAATTCTCGATCGGCCGAGGATCCGAACCCCCCGCCTTCTCACCGGGGATGGCGTGTCCCGGGAAGCTCCTGAAGAGGATCGCCCGCACGTCACGCTTGTCTCGCTGGTGGGAGAGAGTGACAGGGATTCCAGGCCGCTTCCAAGAGGTTCGGGCACGACCATCCGGATCCATCTGAATATACCCTGCCTCCCTGGAGGTACCTTTGGCCACTCGGGCCGCGGATGAGAGGTTCGGGGGTCTAGGAATCGCTTTACCCATTCGATTCCGGGTCACTTGATCCCCGTGTGTACAAACGATTGGATAAACTGCCGTTGAAAGATGAGAAATCCGACCAGGAGGGGAGCGACAATGATGAGAGTAGCCGCCGAGACAACGCCCCACTGCGCCCCATTCTCATTGCTTAGCGCAAAGATGGCTAAACCAACGGTAAGAGGGCGTGACTCAATAGAGCTCGTGACGATGAGTGGCCAGAGGAAGTTGTTCCAGTGGTGGGAAACAGAGACCAGGCCGAAAGCCACATAGATCGGACGGACGAGCGGCACGTAGATTCGCCAGAGTGTTCCGAAGAAGCTACACCCCTCGACGGCCGCAGCTTCCTCGAACTCCTTCGGGATGCTGCGGAAGGCCTGGCGGAGCAGGAATATTGCAAAGGCACTGCCGATGTAGGGCAGCCCGATGCCGATGACTGTGTCAACGAGATGGAGACGGTTGAGGGTGCGATAGTTCTCGACCAGCAGGACTTCCGGCGTGATCGTGAGCTGTGCCAGGACAAGATAAAAGAGAACCTGGCTTCCGCGGAAGGTGCAACGGGCAAAGACGTAGGCCGCCAGGGTCGCCACGATGAGTTGAAAGACGAGTGTAAACGTGACGAGGAAAATAGTGTTCACATAGTAGCGCCCGAACGGAGCGGCAGATAGAGCCGAGATGAAGTTCTGGATCATCCAGGGAGCGCTGAGCTCCCCCCGGAAGGTCGCCAGCCCTTCATGGAATGCCGCCCAGACTGTCCAGAGAAGTGGCGTGGACCATACCAAAGCAAATATCCACGTGCCGAGAGCTTCCAGGCGCCTCATCGATAATGAATCCTCGGGTCAAGGGTGCGAATCTGGAACACCGCAACGGAGAGCAAGAGGATTAAGAGAATCACAGTGATGGCAGCCGCCAAGCCGGTATCCCAAAATATAAATCCAGTCTCGTACAGATAATAGAGAAGCAGGGAAGTTGCATTGTCCGGCCCGCCGTGCGTCAGGATGACAATGTGGTCCACGATTCGGAATGCGTTGATGACCGCAATGACAAACACAAAAAGGGAGGTTGGGCCTACGAGGGGTAATGTAACCCGCACGAACGTCATCCACCGGCCGGCCCCGTCAATCTTGGCGGCTTCATGGAGCTCCGGTGGCACGCTCTGAAAAGCGGCCAGGTAAAAGATCATGAAGAAGCCCGCCTCCTTCCAGATCGTCACAGCCATCACGGCCCCCAAGGCGGTCCTGGGCTCTCCAAGCCAATTCGTCGCGCCGACCCCGAGGATGGACAGCGCCCGGTCGAACAACCCGACCTCCGGCGTGTAGAAAAAGAGCCAGATGTTGGCGACGGCGATCATTGGTAGGATCGTGGGACAGAAGAACGCTGCCCGCACCCACATGCGGCCAGGAAGCTGCGCATCTACGAGAGCAGCCATCAGGAGCGCGAGGGCCATGCTCACAGGAACTGTGATCGCCACGTACCAGAGGTTATTCAGGAGGACCAGGAGGAATTGGGGAGAGTGAATGAGCGTCTCATAATTGATTGGGCCTGCCCCGAGCTTCGCCGGATTCCGGGTGGGATAGAGGCTCCAATAGAATGTCAGGATCATCGGGGCATAGCAGAAGATGAAGATCAGGGATAACGCGGGGAGCAGGTACAGAAAAGTCGCCCGCCGGGACGGTCTCATCATGGCAGTCTCGAAAGCAGCAGGGGGTCAGTCCGTTCAGTACGACGGGCGCGGCGCAACTGGGAGCCGGGGGCCCTGCCCGAGGGCCCCCGGCTTGACAACAGAGTCACTTGCGGAAAGGCCGGAGGATCCGCTCCGCCTCCTCTTGCGCTGCCTTGAGCGCCGCTGGCGTCGTAGCCTTCCCAGTGAGCGCTGCCTGGATGCCATCCATGATGGCTTTGTGCACGCGCGGGTTCTCGTGAGTCGCAAAGATCGGGGCAGCGTATGCCAGTTGATCGCGAGCGACGGCAGCCGATGGATAGTCTTTGAGATACTGCGTCATCTCTGGGGTGTTGTAGGCCGCTTTACGAACCGCAATATAACCCGTCTTCTGCGAGAACTCGGCCGTCCGCTCCGGACTCAACATCCATTTGACAAAGGTCCATGCGGCCTGCTTCTGCTCTGCCGGCGCTGCCTTGAAGATGTGGAAATCATCGCCACCGATAGGCGCCCCGCGCCGTACATCCGCAGGCAGCATGGCCACGCCAACGTCGAACTTCGCCTCGTTCTTGACTCGAACGAGATTGCCTGTGGTGTGCCACATGATCGCCGTCTTCTCGGCCAGGAAGTTCGAGGGCGTCGTGGCCCACTGGAGGATGCCTTTCGCCATAGCACCCGTGTCAGTCAATTTCACCCAAAATTCAAGAGCCTTCTGGTGCTCCGGCGAATCAAAGAAGGTCTTGGTGCCATCATCACTATTCATTGTGCCGCCCGCTTCCGTGACCAGGGCTTGCAACGGCCAGTACGCATCTGGTTGCGTGGACGGAATCTCGATTCCATAGCGCACAACTGCTCCTGCTGCGTCCTTCTTCGTGAGCTTCAGGGCCGCTTCATGGAGTTCTGTCCACGTCGCGGGGCCTTTTTCCGGATTCAAGCCCACCTCGCGAAACGCATTCTTGTTGTAGTACATGATCATCATCGACCGTTTAAAGGCAAGGGTCCAGATCTTCCCGCCGACCTTCGAGCGTGCCAGGAAAGCTGGAAACAAGTCCTCCAGCATGTTTCGGTCCTCATCCTTCAGGAAATCGCTGATGGGCACCAGCATATCGTCGTCAATGAGTGTGTACACGTTCACCGAATCGAGGAGGGCTATCGCAGGCGGCGTGCCACCGCGGATAGCTGTTTGGACCTTGATCAGCGTATCCACCTGATTGCCCGAGTACACGGTTTTCACGCGAATATCGGGATGGCTCTTGTTGAAGTCTGCTACCAGCTTTTCGTAGGTCTGGGCGATCGGTCCCCCTACCGACACGGAGTAGTAAAAGCTGATCTCCACCGCCGCAAGCGCAGGCCAAGCGAAAATCATCCCAAGCACCACACCGAGCAATAGAGCGCTGATTCTGGATCGTGTAATCATCTGCCTTTCCCTCCATTCCCGCCGTTGAATCGTTTGGCACCGGGGCATGCAGAAGCAACGCCTCTTTCCCAGAGAACGAAAGGAGATGTGCTAACCCTCTAAAGTAAAAAATTATACTTTTTCCCATTATTTGGTGTCAAGCCAAAATGGTCGATATAAACTTAATTTCCAAAGAACGAACATTATATATAGTAAGTCCTTATCAATTGGGCTATAATTTATTTGGACATGATACAACTATCCGAACACAGACACGCCAGAATCCTCCACCTCGTAAACTCCAGAGGCGTCCTCACGGTTGCTGAACTTGCCCGTCTCGTCCAGACATCGTTGATGACCATCCGTCGAGACCTGAGTCTCCTGGATGCCAAGGGTCTTCTCCGTCGGTTTCGAGGCGGAGCCACGGCTCTCTCAGTTTCAAGAGACTTGCCCCTCCAGCGGCGTGAACGACTGGAGCTACAGGCAAAGACCGCTATCGGTCGCCTCGCAGCAACGCTGGTTCAGCCAGGGGAGACTATCTTCCTGGATGCGGGTACCACGGTGTTTGCCATGGCCAAGGCAGTCAGGTCGGTTCCCAATTTGACCGTGGTCACAAACTCGATCCAGGTCCTTTCTGAGTTATGGAATCGGCCCGGGCTTCGCATGGTGGCACTGGGCGGCGTCGTTCAACGGACAAGCAGTTCTCTCACAGGTGCCCTGGCAATAAAGTCCCTGCAGGAGATCCGGGTGGACAGAGCTTTCCTCGGCACGATTGGCGTGACGACGCACTGGGAGGCCTCCAACAGCGACCTGGACCGCGCTGCGCTCCAGCGGCATATCCTTTCTGTGGCCCGAGACAGCTACCTCCTTGCCGACCATACCAAGTTTGGGCGAGCGGGGGTGGCAATCGTTGCGCCGCTCAGAGCATTCACCGCAGTTATCACCGACGGAAAAATGCCTTCAAGCCTTCGCGCCCAGCTCGAAAAGCATGCCCGGAGAGCGGCTATTGCCAATTGATGACAAAGCGATGAAACCCTGGACCAGGCTACAGACGATCCGTTCTTCGCTAAAAAGGTACCGGACACCATTTACGGCCTAACCCTGCGATTCTGCGAAGGCATGATTCCAATTCTTCGCCGTCCTCGGCGCCACCAAGCGCGGGGCGCGCGGCATCCCGACCCGCAGCACAGGGCCCGCGAGATCATCGACCAAGGGATACGGCTTCACGGCCTCTCGACCTGGCGCACCGATCGCCAACAATTGGAATCGCGCACCAAGCAAATCAAGGCGTTGGCCTTCAAAAGGTGTCCGGTACCTTTCTTTCCCGTCGAGGGAGGGATGGGCTCCTGAGCCGGGCGATCGTGGCCTTTCGGGGCCGGGCAGCCGGCCTGGACTGGTTCGTCACGGGTGGGCAACTCTAGGGGCAGCAGTACGGGGGAGAACTGCTATGGACTTAGCCGCAAACACGGTCCTGATCACCGGCGGCGCGTCGGGCATCGGGCTTGCGCTTGCCGAGCGGTTCCTGGAGGCGGGCAGTCAGGTCATCGTATGCGGCCGCCGGGAGGACAAGTTGCGAGAAGCGCAGGCCCGCCATCCGGGGCTCGCCGTCCGCGTCTGCGACGTCGCCCGGGACAGCGAGCGGGTGGCGCTGTTCCGCTGGGCCGTTGCCGAATTCCCCCGCCTCAACGTGCTCGTCAACAATGCCGGCATCCAATGTCGGCTGCAGCTCGCCGCACCCGAGGCGTGGGATCAGGCGCGACAGGAGATCGCCATCAACTTTGAGGCGCCGATCCACCTCTCCACGCTTTTCATTCCGCACCTGCTGGCGCAGCGGAGCCCAGCCATCGTGAATGTCACCTCGGGGTTGGCCTTCGCCCCGCTGGCGGGTGTGCCGATCTACAGCGCGACGAAAGCGGGGCTGCACTCATTCACGCTGTCGCTCCGGCACCAACTCGCCCACACGCCGATTCAAGTCGTGGAGATCGTGCCCCCCGCCGTGAACACGGATTTGGGAGGATCCGGCCTGCACACCTTCGGCGTGCCGGTCGGGGAATTCGCCGATGCGGTGATGACCCGCATGCGCGAGGGGGATACGGAGATTCCCTATGGCTTTTCCGCCCAGGCCAGCCGCGCATCCCGTACAGAGTTCGATGAGCTCTTTCGACGAATGAATCCGCCCATCGCCCGGCCGGGATCGAATCCCGGTTGACCGGACTGGAGCGCGCCAAGATCGGCTTTTCTCCAACAGAAAACCCCCCGAGACGTTCAAGAGGTTAGAGATCCTCCTCCCCCACCCCGGGAGGTGGTAGGGTCGGGACTGGCGCGATGCGCCATGCGGGCAGACTGGCAGACTGTCTGTATGTAGATCCTCTTGACAGGCCAAGGCGGTCAGGAGTAGCCTTCGATCCGTTGCCCCTCCCGGTGACGACGGACGGAGGTGGCTCCATGGGATCGGCCAGGGCCAGCTCCCCGGACGAGAGTCAAGCCAGCGGCGCGGCCCGCCAGCCGCTGCGGCGTCGTCCCGGCGCGCGCCAGGGCCGCCTGCTGCTGCTTCTGGGCAGCGCTGATGACCAACGGGGCCGTTTTGCGCCCGCTCCTTGACAATCTGCCAGGTGGTTCTCGATGACACTGGGGTAAGTGGGGAAACCTGACCCGTGGCGCTGTCCGGCAGTTGCACCGGGTCACTGCGCAAGGAGACCTCGAATGCGATACCCATCCGTAAGGGCGATGCTGCTAGCGTTGCTCCCCTTCATCGCGATGTGCTTCTCCGTGCCGCTCTGGGACACCGTGTATCCCCTGGTGCTGGGCCTCCCGTTCAGCCTGTTCTGGCTCACGGCCTGGATCTTGCTCACGCCGCTCTGCATGTGGGGCGCGTACTACCTGGAGCGGGCGGCTGCGGAAAAGGAGGGGAGGAGGCCATGAGCGACAGCACGATTGCACTGTCCGTGATCTTCGGCATCGTGGCGGTGAGCTCGGCCGTCGCTTTCTACGCGGGAGCCCGCTACAAGATGGATCTCGAGCAGTGGTCGGTGGCGGGCCGCGGGTTCGGCGTGCTGCTGGTGTGGCTGCTGATGGCCGGCGAGATCTACACCACCTTCGCCTTTCTCGGGGCCAGCGGCTGGGCGTACTCCCGCGGCGCACCCGCCCTGTACATCCTGGCCTATCTGGCCCTGGCGTACGTGGTTTCCTTCTTCATCTTGCCCTACATTTGGGAGGTCGGCCGCCGGTTCGGCATGCAGACCCAGTCGGACTTCTTCGAGAAGCGCTACGGCAGCAAGTACCTGGCCGCGTTCGTGTCGCTGGTCGGGGTGGCCTTCATCGTCCCCTACCTGCAGCTCCAGTTGACCGGCCTAGGGATCATCATGGAGGTGGCGAGTTACGGCGGCATCAAGCGCGCCGTGGCGATGCTGATCGCCTTCGCGCTGGTGGCAGCCTTCGTCTTCGCCAGCGGCCTCCGCGCGGCGGCGTGGATCAGCGTCATCAAGGACCTCCTGATGCTCTTCGCCGTCGTCTTCGTGGGCATCGCCCTGCCGTACCACTACTTTGGGGGCATCGGCAAGATGTTCGCGGCCCTGGTCGCCGCCAAACCCACCCACCTGGTGCTGCCCGGCTCCACCAAGGTGATGGGCGAGTCCTGGTACATCTCCACCGTGCTGCTGACCTCCTTCGGTTTCTACATGTGGCCGCACCTATTCGCCGCCAGCTTCAGTGCCAAGAGCAGCGACACCTTGCGCCGCAACGCGGTGTTCATGCCCCTGTACACCATCACCCTCCCCTTCATCCTCTTCGTGGGCTTCACGGCGATCCTCGTCCTGCCCAACCTCACCAACGGCGACCTCTCCCTGCTGGCCATGGTGCAGAAGACCTTCCCCGCCTGGTTCCTGGGCATCATCGGCGCGGCGGGCGCGTTGACGGCGATGGTCCCCGCGGCGGTCCTCATGCTCGCGGCGGCGACCCTGTTTGCCAAGAATGTCTGGCGGCTGATTTTCGCCCCGACCATGACGGACGACCAGGTGGCGCGGCTGGCCAAGAGCCTGGTGGTGGTGATCACCGCCCTCGCCCTCTACTTCGCCATCTACAGCTCCACGACCCTGGTGGCCCTGCTCCTGACCGGGTATGCCGGCGTGACCCAGTTCTTCCCCGGGGTCGTCTTCGGCCTCTTTTGGAAGCGGGTCACGATGCCCGGCGTCTTCGCCGGGCTGGTCGTCGGCATCGCCACGGTGGCGTTCTTGATGCTGGGGGGGAGGGATCCCTTCCTGGGGCTGAATGCCGGCTTCGTGAGCCTGTGTCTCAACTTCGTGGTGACCGTGGCGGTGAGCCTGCTGACCCCCGCCCAGGCCAGTGCCTTTGACGAACCTGTGAGAGTAGCGCCATGAAACCGTGCCCAAGCCATTCACCCGACCAGACCATCGCGGCCCACTATGAGGACGCCGTGGGGTGGCGGCGCGCCCTGCACCGCCACCCGCAGCCCTCCTGGCTGGAGTTCTATGCGACCGCCCTGGTGGCCGAGAAGTTGTCGGGGTTAGGCTACCGGGTGCTCCTGGGCCGGGAGGTCATCGCCCCCGAGCGGCAACTGCTGCTGCCGGGCCCCGAGACGCTGCAGGCCGAGGTCGATCGGGTGCTCCAAGACGGGGCGAAGGAGGCGTTCGTCGCGCCGGCCCGGGGCGGGTTCACCGGCGTCGTCGGCCTGCTCGAGGGGCCGTCCCCCGGTCCGACGGTCGCGTTCCGCTTCGACATCGACTCCAACGAGGTGGTGGAGTCGGGCGAGCCATCCCACCGGCCGGCCCGGGAGGGGTTTGGGTCGCAGTACCCCGGCTACGGCCACATGTGCGGGCACGACGCCCACACGGCCACCGGGCTGTTGCTGGCCCAGTACTTCGCGGAGAACAGGGACAGGCTCCGGGGCAAGGTCAAGTTCCTCTTCCAGCCCAACGAGGAGAACCTCTGCGGCGCGCAGGCGATGGCCGACCGGGGCCACCTGGAGGACGTCGACTACCTGTTCGGCGGGCACGTCGGCCTCAACCTGCGGGAGACGGGGCAGATCGCCCTGAACGTCCACAGCTTCTTGGCCATGTCCCGCTTCGAGGTCACCTACCGCGGGCGCGCATCCCACGCGGGCCTGCGCCCGGACGAGGGCAAGAACGCCCTGCTCGGCGCCTGCGCGGCGGTCAGCAACCTCTACGCCATCGCGAGGCACGGGCTGGGGGCCTCTCGCGTCAACGTGGGCGTCTTCGAGGCCGGCACGACCTGGAACGTCATCCCCGACCGGGCCTACTTCAGGATGGAGACCCGGGGCGTGACGAACGAGATCAACGCCTACATGATGCAACGGGCGCGGGAGGTGCTGGAGGGGGCCGCGCGGATGTACGATCTGGGTCTGGAGATCAAGCCGGCGGCCACCGGGCTGAGCGCCACCAACTCGCCCGAACTGGTGGCGCTGGGGACCAAGGTCGCCGGGGCCCTGCCGTCGGTCAAGGAGATAGTACCGGAGAGCGCCTTCAACGCCTCCGAGGACGTGACGCTGATGATGGAGCGGGTGCAGAAACGGGGCGGAAAAGCGCTGTTTGTGATGCTTGGTACGCCGGTGTACGGCGGCCACCACAGCTCGACCTTCGACCTGGACGAGAGGGTCATACAGAACGGCGCGGAGTTCTTCGCCGCCATGTATGACGCGGTGCTGGCAGAGAGATAGGCGAACGGCGGTGCACGACCGAAAAATGATGCGCGCTTCTGTCGGGATGCCTGCTGCGCGTCGGGCCACGCAACGCAATGATCTCGCATTCGCGTCGGTGAGAGGTGGTAGGGTCGAGGGCTGGCGCGGTACCCCGTAGGCTCCCCTTGGCTGTGTCCGCCGTTTCCAGCTGCGTGCCCGGTTAGGTTCGCCGTAGGCCCGTCTTCAGTCCCCGCCCGGTCAAACGGAGCGTGCGGATTTCCCGCACTCCGCTTTCCCGCCAGCTTCGCACCCCGGGTTATGGGACCTATCGACTGGGAGCGCTTTCAGCCGAGACTCACGGAGTCCCCGCCTACTCCACCTCATCCAGCCGACTCGGCCTTCCCCGGGGCGTAAATCCTCCCGCGCGCGGTCCTGCAACCTGATGGGCGCTTTTATCAGGGCGCCCCTGCCTCCCTTCGGGCCGGAGGAATACGAGCAGTAGCGAAGAAGGTACCGGACACCATTTAGGCCCTAACCTCGTGATTCTGCGAGGGCATGGTTCCAATTCTTCGGCGTCCCCGCCAGGGGACGTAGGGCGCTACGAAGGCCGGGCCGCCGACGGCGCGCTGGGTCCCCCGGCGGGCGACGAGGTGCATGGTGCCCCCAGGTGCATTCAGCCTCGGCGCGCGCGGCATCCCGACCCACAACACCGGGCGGATGATCTCATCGACCAAGGGATACAGCTTCACGGCATCTCGACCTGGCGCACCGATCGCCAAGACTTGGAATCGCGCACGAACCAAATCAAGGCGTTGGCCTTCAAAAGGTGTCCGGTACCTTTTTCCGGCTTGACCCGCCCCTCCGCTGGTGGTAGCGTCCCTGTCACCGTCGGGTCCCCCCTGGGTTGTTGTGCCCGGTTCCGGTTTTTTGGGGTCCCGCGCCCCGCCGGCTTGGCCGGTCCCGGCCGCGCCCGTTTCCAACTTCCTATCGGGTTCGACGCGGACCTCCTCATTGTCGAGCGGCCCGACGAGAACGGGGAGCAGGGTCTCATGCCCGCGGAGGCAGCCCTCGACATCCCCCAGGTGCGTGCCGTCCGTGTGCTCAAGGCCGGGGTGACGATCATCGAGGAGCCCCGGCGGGTCCAAGTCGTGGCCCCCTCAGCCGAAGCGCTCCGCGAGGCGGCCCGCCTCGGCGCGAGCCTCCAAGTGCTTTCCCTGGACCGGGACCGGGACGGCAAGGTCGTCATCAGCCGATCTAGATGGAATCTGATACGTACGGGCATCAGTGCTACGAGGAACAGGTGGGCTTTTCTCCTTGACACATTTCAGCCCTCAGGAATACAAGGTGCGCAGGAGCTCAAAAGGGAATTCCCGAACCACCTCGAGTCCGTCAAGATTCCTCGCAGGGTATCCCTCTGGTACCTCATCGGGGCCGGATCCCGAATCGCCACAGCAGTGTGAACGGTCGAGACCTTGCCTGAGGTCAGTTCGGTTGGATTTTCGTTCCCCTGGGCGAAATCAGTTTGTAGAGCGGGGGTCTACGTTCAACCTTCGCGGCACTGATGAGGAGGAAAGGATGAAGAGATTACCTCAATTGCTAGCCTATCTCGCATTGTTCTTTGCCGCTTGCTTGCTCGTATCGCAGGCCGAAGCCAAGACGTTGACGTGGGCGGCCGATGCGGACATCAACTCGCTGGATCCCCACGCGCGGGATGAGACTTTCACGTTGGGTTTCCTGAACAACGTGTACGAGGGTCTTGTCGCGCGCGGCCCCAAGATGGAGATCCTCCCGGCCTTGGCGGTCAAATGGGAAATTGCCGAGCCCAAGCGCTGGCGGGTATACCTCCGCAAAGGCGTGAAGTTCGCGGAAGGGGAGCCATTCACCGCGGATGACGTGATCTTTTCGGTAAAACGGAGCCTGAGCCCAGGGTCGGGAATGAAGAGCTCGAAATTGCCGTACGTGATCGGCGCGCAAAAGGTGGACGACTATACGGTCGATTTCCTGCTCTCGGCCCCGAATCCCATTCTCACCTCGTCTTGGGGCAACTGGTTCATCATGTCGAAGAGCTGGGCGGAAAAGCACGGCATCACGGAGAATCCGACGGTCGAAGAGATCGCGAAGAGCGCCGCGGCCACCATCGCTAATGGCACGGGGCCCTTCAAGATCACGAAACGGCAAACGGACTCTGTCACCGAAGCCGTTCCCAATCCCAACTGGTGGGGAGTCGCAAAGCACAATATAACGGAGGTCGTGTTCCACCCCATCGGTTCCGCGGCGACGCGGACGGCGGCCTTGCTCTCCGGGGACATTGACGTGGCGATTCCGATCGCGCCGCAGGATCAATCCCGGGTCCAGAAGACTCCGCGGACGAAGCTCTTGACCGGACCGGAGCTGCGGACCTGCTTCATCGGCTTCGACCTCGGGAGCAATGAGCTGGCCGATTCGGACGTGAAGGGCAAGAACCCGTTCAAGGACCGGCGGGTGCGCTTGGCCGTCTACCAGGCGATCGACGTGGAGGCCATCCACACCAAGGTCATGCTCGGCCAGTCCACCCCGTCGGCCGCCCTCATCTCCCCCAGTTTCAACGCCTTCCCGAAGCACCTGAAGCGCTACCCGTATGATCCGGCCGCCGCGAAGAAGCTGCTCACCGAAGCCGGCTATCCGAACGGGTTCACGCTGACCATGGAATGCCCGAACGACCGGTACGTGAACGATGAGCGGATCTGTACGACGGTGGCAGGCATGCTCGGAAAGATCGGGATCAAGGTCCGGGTCTTCGCGATGCCGAAGAGCCAGTTCTTCCCCCGGATACAGTCTCCGGAAAAGTCGGTGAGCTTCTGGTACATGGGGCTCTCCTCCGCGAACATGGATGCGGCGGGGACGCTGGAAGAGCTGGCGCATACCCGGGTCGGCAACTGGGGCAACTGGAACGGGGGCAAGCTCTCGGATGAGATCGTGGATAAAGCGACCGAAGAGGCGATGACGGAGAGCGACAAGGCCAAGCGGGACGCGCTGTTGATGAAAGCGCAGGATCGGATCCACGAACAGGTGTACTTCGTCCCGATTCACCAGCAGGCCCTGTCGTGGGGGATCCGCGACAATATCACGGTGATTCAGCGCGCCGACAACGTGTTCGAATGGAAGTACGTCACGATCAAGTAGGGCGGGTCCCGTCGCTAGAGGACCTGGCGACAGGGCACCATTAATCGAGACACCCCGGTGGGCAGAGGCGGCCCCTGTCGCGTCTGGCCACCGGGGTGTTCGCTGAGGGCAGGTAGGCAGCCTCCTGCCGCCGCCCCGTGGACTGCGACCCAGCACAATTTCCTTTCGGGCTACTGGGGGCCTCCGCCTTTCGCGGCCATCGGATCCGCCGCATCTGGCATTGCCCGCCCCGTCGAGCGTCCTCATCGAGAGGTTCGAGGAGATCCGCATGCTGGCGTTCGTCACTCGACGATTGGCGCAATCGCTGCTCGTGATGCTCCTGGTGGCCTTCATCGCGTTCGTCCTCTTCAACTTCATCGGCGACCCCATCAGCAACATGCTTAGCTCCGACGCCAGCCCGGCGGAACGCGAGCAGATCCGCCAGGCCCTTGGCCTGAACGATGCCTTCTACGTCCAGTTCTACCGGTTCGTCGGGAATGTCCTGCGGGGCGATCTCGGGATCTCGTACCGCTTGGGGCACCCGGTGTCGCAGTTGCTGGTGGAGCGCCTGCCGGCCACGCTTGAGCTGGTCTTCTGCGCGGGGGTGCTTGCCCTCGCCGTGGGGCTGCCCCTGGGCGTCTACACCGGGCTCCACCGGACCTCGTGGGTGAGCCAGCTCTTCCTGACCGGCTCACTGGTCGGGGTGTCGCTGCCCACCTTTTTGATCGGCATCATCCTGATCTTGATCTTCTCGGTGACCCTGGGATGGCTGCCCGCGTTCGGGCGGGGGGACACCGTGTCGTACGCCTGGTGGTCCTCCGGGTTCGTCACGGCCTCGGGCTTGAAGGCGTTGATCCTGCCGTCCATCACGCTGACCTTCTGGCAACTGGCGGTCATCCTCCGTCTGGTCCGCGCTGAAATGCTCGAGGTGCTGCGAACCGACTACATCAAGTTCGCGCGCGCCCGGGGGCTCAGCAGGCGGGCGATCAACTTCGGGCACGCGCTGAAAAACACGCTGGTGCCGGTCATCACCATCACCGGGGTCCAGCTCGGATCCCTGATCGCCTTCGCCATCATCACCGAGACGGTGTTTCAGTGGCCGGGGATGGGGCTGCTATTCATCGAGGCGGTCCGGTTCGCGGATGTACCCGTGCTGGCCGCCTACCTGGTGCTGATCTCGCTCTTCTTCGTCGTCATCAATCTCATCGTGGACCTCTTGTATTTCGTGGTGGATCCGCGCTTGCGCGCGAATCGCGGGGCTGTGGCGTGACTGGGGCGGGGGGAGTGTCCGCCCGGCGCCGCACCCTGCGGAATATGGGTCGCCGCCTCTTCGACAGCGATCTTTGGTACAGCTTTCGCGCGTCCCCGGTCGCAGTGAGCGCGGCGATCGTGGCGGTCCTGATCCTGGCCGCGGTGGCCTGCGCCCCCTGGCTCACGCAAGATCCGTTCGACCTGACGACGGTGGACATCATGGATGCCTCCAAGCCTCCGGCCTGGGCAGAAGGGGGCAGCTGGCAGTACCCGTTGGGAAGCGATGACCAGGGGCGGAGCGTGCTGTCGACCATCCTGTACGGCACGCGCATTTCCATGATGGTTGGGGTGCTCTCCGTGCTCTTCGCGATGGTGCTGGGGGTGACTCTCGGCTTAATCGCCGGGTTTGCCGGGGGCGGGCTGGAAATCCTCATCATGCGGCTGGCCGACATCCAGCTCAGCTTTCCCGCCATTCTCGTGGCCCTCCTGATCGACGGGATCGCCCGCATCGTGTTGCCCCACGACCTGCATGAGGCCCTCACACTGTACGTGCTGATCTTTGCCATCGGGATCTCCAGTTGGGTGCACTACGCGCGGACCGTGCGGGCCTTGACCCTGGTGGAGCGGAACAAGGAGTACGTCCAGGCCGCCTGGCTGGTCGGCACCCCCCCGACGAGCATCCTCGTCCGGCACATCCTGCCCAACGTCCTGGGGCCGGTCCTGGTCCTGGCCACGCTCGGCCTGGCCACCGCCATCATCAGCGAGGCGACCCTGTCGTTCCTCGGCGTCGGCTTGCCGCCGACCCAGCCCTCGCTTGGCACGCTGATTCGCATCGGCAACGAGTTCCTATTCTCCGGGCAATGGTGGATGACCATCTTCCCGGGAGCCGCGTTGATCCTGGTCGCCCTGAGCGTGAACCTGCTGGGGGACTGGCTCCGGGACGCGCTCAACCCCAAGCTGCGGTAGAGCCAATGACCGAGCCCCGCGAGGCGCTGCTGGACATCCGGAATCTCCGGGTCGAATTTCCGACCCGGCGCGGAACACTGTGCGCGATCGACGACGTGTCCTTGACCATCGGGGAAGGGGAGATTCTCGGAGTCGTGGGCGAATCCGGTGCGGGAAAATCCCTGACCGGCTCGGCGGTGATCGGGCTCCTGCCCGAGCCCGGCCGGATCGTCCAGGGAGAGATTCATCTGAGCGGCCGGCGGATCGACGGCCTGTCCGACGAGGAGATGCGTCGGATCCGGGGCAAGGAGATCGGTGCCATCTTCCAGGACCCGCTCACCAGCCTGAACCCGCTGTACTCCATCGCGTACCAGCTCGTGGAGACGATCCGCACGCATCTCGACCTGACCGCCAAGCAGGCCCGGAAGCGGGCGCTGGATCTCTTGCAGGAGGTGGGGATTCCGGCGGCCGAAGAGCGGATGGACGGGTATCCGCACGAATTCTCCGGCGGCATGCGGCAGCGGGTTGTCATCGCGCTGGCGCTGGCGGCCCACCCCCGACTCATCATCGCCGACGAGCCGACCACGGCCTTGGATGTCTCCATCCAGGCCCAGATCATCGCTGTGCTCAAGCGGTTGTGCCGGGAGCATCATGCGTCGGTCATGCTTATCACGCACGACATGGGCGTCATCGCCGAAGCGGCGGATCGGGTGGCGGTGATGTACGCTGGACGGATTGCCGAGACCGGACCGGTCGAGGAGGTGATCCGCCGGGCCCGCCATCCCTACACCTACGGTTTGATGGGTTCCATCCCCCAGCTGAAGACGCCCGCCGAGCGGCTGAGCCAGATTGACGGCGCGATGCCCCGCCTGACGGAGATGCCGGACGGCTGCGCGTTTCATCCGCGATGCCCGCGTGCGGTTGACCGATGTCGGGCGCAGCGGCCTCCCATCGAGGTGGTCGCCGCGGGCCACGACGTCGCCTGCTGGCTATTCGAAAGCGCACCGAAGCCCGGAGCAAGGATCTGATCGTGATGGATGCCCCCCTCTTGAAAGTGACCGGGCTCAAGCGATATTTCGACGTCTCCCCGCCGTGGCTGAACCGAGTGATCGAGCGGAAGCCGCGCCGGCTGCTCAAGGCCGTCGATGGGGTCAGCTTCGCGGTCGCCCGCGGCAAGACGTTCAGCTTGGTCGGGGAGTCCGGGTGTGGGAAATCCACCGTCGCCAAATGCATCCTGGGTCTCCACGGCATGACGGAGGGGGTGATCACCTTCGATGGGGTTGAGGTGGAGGACACCGCCTCGCGAATAGCCATGTTGCCGATTCGGCGCCGGCTCCAGATGATCTTCCAGGATCCCTACGCCAGCCTGAATCCGCGCTGGAAGGTGAGGAGCATCGTCGCCGAGCCCATCCGCGCGTTCGGGCAAGTCCAGGAGCGGGAGGCGGTGCTGCACCAAGTCGGAGAATTGCTCCGCTCGGTCGGCCTGACCCCGGCCGACGCCGAGAAGTATCCCCATGAATTCTCGGGCGGGCAGCGGCAGCGAATCTCGATCGCCCGTGCCCTGGCTTCCCGCGCGGATTTCATCGCTTGCGACGAGCCGACGTCGGCCCTGGACGTCTCGGTCCAGGCCCAGATCCTGAACTTGATGAAGGACCTCCAGGAGGAGTTCGGGCTGACCTACCTGCTCATTTCTCACAACCTGGCCGTCGTGCGCCACATGTCCGACAGCATCGGGGTGATGTACCTGGGCCGGCTGGTCGAGGTGCGCCATGGTGAGGCGCTCTTCGAGGATCCGCGGCATCCCTATACCCGGTTGCTGTTGAATACGATCCCGAGCCTAGAGATCATCGGCCAGGACCGCACGCCGCTGGCCGGCGAGGTCCCGAGCCCGATCGATCCCCCAGCCGGGTGCCACTTCCACCCCCGGTGCCCCCACGCGAATCAGCGCTGTCGCGAAGAGACGCCGGAGCTCTTGCGCGTGCCCGCCGGCGCGGTCGCGTGCCATGCGGCGCAGGAGGCGCGGATCTGAGATCGCAAGGGTCGCGCGTTGTGTCTGTCGTGAACCGGCTCCCGTGATGAAAGGGGAGAGGAGAGTCCCATGAAGATTCTCGATGGCGTGGCGAAAATCACCGACGAAGTGGTTGCGTGGCGGCGGCATCTGCACACCATCCCCGAAACGTCCTTCGAGGAGGTCAAGACGTCGGAGTTCGCCGCCAGGAAGCTCGCGGACTTCGGGTTGGAGGTACAACGGGGCATCGGCAAGACAGGGGTGGTCGCCACCCTAAAGAATGGCGAGGGGCGGACCATCGGGCTGCGCGCCGACATGGACGCCTTGGACGTCCAGGAGGCAGAGGATGCGCCCTATCGGTCCACCCACCCCGGCAAGATGCACGCCTGCGGGCACGACGGACACGTGGCCATGCTCCTGGGCGCCGCCAAGTACCTGGCCAGCACACGGAGTTTCAAGGGCACGGTGCGTTTCATCGTGCAGCCGGCCGAAGAAACCGGCGGCGGCGCCAAGGCCATGCTGGAAGACGGGCTGCTCACGCGGTTTCCGATGGATTCCGTGTTCGCCATCCACAACTGGCCGGAATGTCCCTACGGGACCTTCGGTATCCGGCCGGATCACGTCCAGGCCAGCTACGACCGGTTCGACATCACGCTGACGGGCCGGGGCGGGCACGCCGCCTCGCCGTACTTGGGTGTGGATCCGATCGTGATGGCCGCCGAGGTCACCCTGGCGCTCCAGACCATCATCAGCCGAAATATTCATCCACTGCATTCCGGGATCGTCACCGTCACCCAGATGCATGCCGGGACCACGTACAACGTAATCCCGGACGAGGTGGTCTTGCGCGGGACGACACGGGCGTTCCTCCCGGAGGTGCGCGACACGCTGGAACGGTCCATGCGCCGTATCGTCGGAGGGGTGGCCGCCACCCACGGCGGAGCGGGACAGGTCAACTACATACGCGGGAACCCGCCGACCATCAACCATGCGGCCCAGGCGGAGATCGCCGCCCGGGTGGCGGCGGAGATCGTCGGGGCGGACAACGTTGATCGGACTATCTTGCCGACCATGGGCTCCGAGGACTTCGCATATCTGTTGTTGGAACGGCCGGGCTGCTACGTCTGGGTCGGCAATGGCGGGGCCGAAAAGGAGCGGGGCCTCCACAAGCCGGTCTACCTGTTCAACGAGGAGATCATTCCCATAGGCGTAACGTTCTGGGCTCGTTTGGTGGAAGAGGTGCTCGGCTGAGGCCGCAAGATTCCGTGCCAGTCAGAGACCAAGAGAATCCGGTCCTCGATCAGCGGCTGAAAAGGGGGACCCGGCCGTTTTTTCGGTGTCAAGGGAAAGCCCTCCTGGGTAGTGTCCTAATTTGAAATAGGTGGTTTTCCGTCGTGTCTTTTAGCGGCTGAAAGGTACGTCGGGTGTCCAGGTAGTTATAGTCCGGCAATGAATTCGTCCCGCATCTTGTTAGCCAATTCAGACATTGCCTTGGCTAGTGGATTATTTTCCAGGTGCGCTGGAGGGGGAGGGAATACGGGCGGTCGTGCGGCCTCCGATACCTTGATCTTGCCGTTTTCGAGTTCGTAGAGGGCGAGGTAGACCTCAAGAAAATAGTTCAGTAGTTTCGCCTGAAGCCAAGATATGGTAACAGAGGTATGCTGCTCAACGGCTACCTTACCTCCACGCTGATCGAGCTCTCCGAAGATCACCTTGAAGTCCCATGCGTTTAGTTCAAACTGAAAATTGTTAGCGTACACAGAAGCAAAATCCTCCGCACGTCTAAATTCCTGTACCGGAACTGCTCCTGTCTCTTCAGCCATGATGGTACTCCTTTAGGCGGCAGCCGGAGAAAATACTGAGGACAGTGAACCGATAGCTGGCTGGTTCGAGGCGTCAAAAACAGGTGTCTGCGCCTCAGAAGGGGCTGGATTCACGGGAACAACTAAAACCCCAGAGGCAGTCCCAGGGGTGTACGCCCTCGCGGAAGCCATTGAGAGCGGTGTCTGTTCGATCCATTCCCACCACTGAATTTCTGAATTACTAGCTACATATGCTGAGGCCATACGCAGGTACTGATCACTAAGGAGGTAGTGTGCCCCCAGTGACTTAATCTCTGCCTTGGGATTCGGCGCTTGATATGGAGGGCCAATGGTCGATGATAACTCGGACCCGCTGGGAGTAACTGCGGGTGCTGTCTTTGAGAATGCCTCTAGCTTCAATTGAAGCCCCAATACCGACAGCACAGACGTAAGCGTATCAAAACGCGGATTGCCCTTCCCTGATAGTGTTCTGTAAAGACTTTCTCTGCTGACTCCTGCCTTCTTTGCGACATTGGACATGCGCTTGGCTTCTGCCACATTTCGTAACGCTTCCAGAAACATCTCAGGGGAGTCCTTAATCGCCGCGTTGAGATAGCCTTCTGCTATCTCGGGTTTCCTTAGCCTCTTAATCAGAAAGGAATGGTAGTCGCTGGTTCGCTTAGGCATTGTAGTCTCTCCAATACTCTTTTGCTATTGCGATGTCCTGCGACTGAGTTTTCTTTCTGCCGCCTAAGAGAAGCACAATAATGTTTCGATCTTCTCCGTAATAAACACGATATCCAGGACCAAAACCAAACCTCAATTCCCAGACACCATCTCCAACCGGACCATTGTCTCCTAGGTTTCCACTTTTTACCCTGTCGAGTCTGTTGAAAATGATACCGACCGCCTGCATGTCATTCAATTCGTCTATCCAATCGTCGAAAGGTCTCCTCGGTTCCGGACCAATAGTTTCGTAACTTTTGATGGTCCTACGACGGACTTTCATTCATCTTATCGGTGCCCCGTCGTGTGATCTGTAGGCTACACAGATCTAGAACTTAGCACCGTCTCCACAATTTTTCAACCCTGTGATTTATATTTCACATTATTTCTGTTGACAAATGTGTGATGTATAAGCTACAGTAAAGTATAAACTGTTAAAAACATAGGGCAAAGCAGATCGAGCTGTCCGGCCCATGAAAGCTACTCGCGGAGATGCACGATGATAACCTTTCGGCTGCGTGGCTTCATTCGTCTCCTAGCCCGTCCGCCACCAAAGTCAAGAGGGATGGGGCAAAAGGAAGGGAGAACTATCCAGGCGACCCCTTCCTTTGCCCCGCCTTCGCCCATCGGGTCAGGATTGCCTTCCGGGCGATTTCCTTCCGTCGTTCCGGCGAGAGATTCTTGGCTCTCGCTTTGCCGCCCCGAGATCCAAGAAGACGGGCGATCTTGGACGCCTCACCTGACTTCATACCGCTAAGTATAGTACAGAAAAGAAAAGTGCGCAAGGGCGAAAATAACCCTTGACAGCATACTTAGCGGTAAGTATATTGTATGTAGAAAATGAAACCCCTGAACCGGGCCAACGGCTCAGGGGTGGCTGACACCCCAACAACCCGCGAAGGCCATTGAGATGCTTGACCAGCCATTCTCAATATACGGCCTTCGCCAGCGAAAGGCAAGGCCGATGAACACATTGAAGCCGGAAAAGAAGCTGGCGGTTCTCTCTGCCCTCGTGGAAGGGAACAGCATCCGCAGTACCGAACGCATGACGGGCGTTCACCGGGATACGATCCTGCGCCTCTTGGTCGAAGTGGGCGAACGGTGCCAGGCGATCCTGGAGGATCGGATGCGGGGCTTTCATTGCCGCCTGATCCAGGCAGACGAAATCTGGACCTTCTGCCGGAAGAAGGAGCAACGGCTTGACGATCAGGAGCGGTACAACCCCGAGGTTGGCGATCAATACGTGTTCGTGGCTCTCGATCCCGAGAGCAAGCTGATCCCGACCTTCTTGGTGGGCAAGCGCGACACGGCGACGGCCAATCGGTTCACCCATGCCCTTCGGGCCTGCCTCAACGGGAACGGGAGAATCCAGTTGACCACGGATGGCCTTCGGGCCTATCTTAGCGCCGTGGAGGAAGCGTTCGGGAACGACGTAGACTACGCCCAGCTTGTGAAGATGTACGGCACTGAGCCTGCCGGCGACGGGAGGTATGCCCCACCCCACGTCACGGAGGTGGTATCCACAGTGATTAACGGAATCCCGATCCGGCCCGGATCTGCACGAGCCACGTCGAGCGGCAGAACTTGACCATCCGGATGATGTGCCGACGGTTCACCCGGCTGACGAATGCGTTCTCCAAGAAGCTGGCGAACCTCAAGGCGGCCTTGGCGCTGCACTTCGCCTACTACAACTTCTGCCGGATTCACCAAACCCTGCGGGTGACGCCTGCGATGGCGGCGAGAGTGACGGATCGGGTGTGGGAGCTACAAGAACTTCTCACCTAGTGTAGTGTTACATAAATACCTTTACATCCTGATCCCGCCATGGTATCTTGCCTCTGGACAGGAGGGAGGAGGCCATGGCGAAGCGAGCGGCGGCATTGGCGATCAGCGACGCCGACCG
>Ga0187877_1000884_pt1 | contig 34381 bp, 31 predicted proteins | sample June2016WEW_17_1_3_FD_132430 | JGI IMG/M metagenome (GOLD analysis project Ga0187877, IMG submission 132430) | Peatland microbial communities from SPRUCE experiment site at the Marcell Experimental Forest, Minnesota, USA - June2016WEW_17_100 | ecosystem: Environmental > Terrestrial > Soil >...
CCAGCCCTGGCAACGGAACATCAATCCTATTCACATTGGTCTTGCCCATCTCTCATTTCCTTCCCCGCCCTCGACAGTAATTACGAGTAGGGTAGGTGTCTCACGATTGTAGGCACGGAGGGCAGTGCCGTTGCCACCCGGACTGACCATCGCGCACATAAGCGCCGCGATTGAGTTCGTAGAAGAGAAGGCCGAAGAACTCATCGAACTGTACTTCGAGCAAGCCAACATCTTCAGCGGTGTGGTCGGAATCTTGGGTGTTCGCGCCCTCGATTCACTCAGCCCCTACAAGCGCCACAAGCATCCGGATATCGCTCAGCAGAGATTCCCAGACTTGTCGCTCCGCGGCCGTTTGGCTCCTTCACCCATCGAATCTCTGGAATCCAAGGGCAGTACCAGGCCCTGGGCCATCCAGTCGCACTACAACCACGCGGGGTGGTACATCGTCTGGCGCTATGCGATTGACCCGACCAAACGTATGAAGCGGGGCCGGCCCGCGCTCGTCTGGCGTGTGGACATACCGTTTCTCAAGGAAGAACACTGGAAGTACGAAGGCAGCAAAGCTGCCGAAGGGCATGGCGGCAGGACTCACACATTTGGAGTCAAGAATCCAGCCAGCGTGATTTCTCGTGCGATCGTTTACCAGACCCCAGGGATCGTCCTCTCCAGGGGAGGCCCCACACTTGTGAACGGCACCGCTTCGTCAACCCAGGTCTAGCGCGCCACTCGCGGTTGCGGCGCCCGCCGCCGCACTGCTATAATCGTTCTTTCGAGATCAGCAGGAGATTCCCGTCTTTATGGCACGAGTTTGCGAAGTGTGCGGCCGCGGACCTCAATTCGGCAACCGGATCAGTCATGCCCATAACGTCACCAAGCGGCGCTGGAACCTGAACTTGCAGACGGTCCACGCAATGGTGAACGGCGCCAGCCGCCGCATCCGCGCCTGCACGTCGTGCATCCGCTCCGGCAAGGTTCAGAAAGCCGCGTAAGGATTGGCCGAGTGCAACTCGGCCGCAGGTTGCCTTACGGCAAACCTGCCCCACAAAGAATCTGGTCCAGGTGGTGCTCGAGGTGTGCCACGTAGTCCTCGATCAGGGCGGACAGCGCGACGGGCGCCTTGCCGCCGATCGCGCACTCGTGTGCGAAACTGGCTTCCGGCATCGCCTCGATGATGTGCACCAGGTGGCGGTTCAACAGGAGCCAGAGATTCACCAGGTCCGGCCAGGGTTCGGTGGCGTAAGCCTGAGCGGCCACCCAGGCTTCCTGCTCATAGTTGGGGAACTCGAGACTCGGCACAAACTGCGCGCGCACGAATCGCTGGTGATTGTTGCCGGCGGAATCGATCAGGTGGCCGAGGATTTCCTTCTTCGACCAGCGGCCGGGCGCTGAACGGAGCGCGGCATCGCTTTCGGAAATGTTGCATAGCCGGGGCGGAACCGATCCCAGTATCCGCGCCAGCCGGTTGGCGGCTTCCATCATTTGAGAATCACCTTGGTCACTCCGGTGTTGTTGGCGCTGTCGGCGGCGCGGATGGTGAGCAGGTGCTCGCCGGGCGCCAGGCCGGTGAGGTCGAGCACGAATTTCTCGCGCAGCGAATCGATCACGCCGTCGGCGGCCGCCACGGGCACCCAGCTTGCGGCGTCCAGGGAGTATTCGCAGCGCCGCAAGGGAGAGGCGGCGTCGGCGGCTTCGAACTCAATGTGCGCGGCGCCGCCGGATTGGCGCACCACGCCGATGGTCACCACCGGCGGCGTGTTGTCGATCATCACCGGGGCGCTCACCAGTTGCCCTTCGCGCGCGGTGGCCGGCGGGTTGGCTTCACGATCGGAGGCCACTACGCGGAAAAAGTACTTGCCGTCGGCCAGCACGTCGGCGTCGAAAGTGACCGAATTGTCGTGCGTGTCGCCGCGCAGCAGCTTCCACTGGGTCTCGTCTTCGCCGCGGAAGTAAACGTTATAGACCAGCCGGTCGCCATCGGGATCTTCCCCCTGCCAGGCGACCGTGATCTGCTGCGAGGCGGCGCGCGGCAGCGTCTGCGTGGGGGCGCCGGCGGGGGCCGAACCGGTGACGTCCCCGGTGTCGCTCACCGTGACGCTGTACGGTGCCGAAGGCGCGCTGGCTGCCGGCCTGGCGGTCTGCGAGGCCGCCACCGACTGCATGATGACGTTGATGCTCTTCACCACCGGCGGCGAGTTCTGCGGCAGGTAGGCCAGGGTGACGCTGTCCAGCACCGGCGTGCCCCCACCCCCCGCTCCGCCCGCCAGTTCCGCCTTCCATTGGATGTAGCGCGCGTTGGGGCTGGTGATACGGGAGCCGGATGCGTCGGCCAGCGGCTCGGACCAATCGCTCCACGTGCGGTCGGGCTTGGCCGAGTTGCCGGAGCGCGTGCGGAAGCGCACCGAGCAGCCGGCGGGCGCGTCCGCCCGCCAATTCAGACTGCCCCAGCGTGACGCCGTGCCGGAATCGTGCACGGGGGCTTCGTAAGAGCCGCTCGCGCCCGGCGTTTCCCCTAGCCGGAAGATGCGGCCCATGTCGCTGGTGGCGGCCAGCACCGAATGGTCCGACGGCAGCAGGCGCGTGGTCTCGCCCTCGTTGGTCTGCGCCACCAGCGTGACGCGGCGGTCTGGCGCCAGGCCGTAGATGCGGCCGTTGTTGTCGGTGGAGAAAAGAATCTGCTTTTCGAGCGCCAGCAGATCGTAGACGTTCTCCTCTTTGGAACTCCACAGCGTCTCGACCGTGTTGTCCGGGTTGATGCGATAGACGGCGGATTTTTCGACGCCGCTCACCTCCGCCACCGGCGTGAACTGAGTGCTCACCTGGGGAGTGGAAACCGGGGCGGCTGATTGCGGCTGCGGCTTGGCGGGCTCGGGCGGCTTGATTTCACCGGGGCCGGTGTTCTGGGCTTCCACCGTGATGGTAGTGGTGGCCGCGGCCGCGCCCGAGCCGCCGGCCGTGCCCTGCGCGGCCTGCGCGGCGCTTTGCGCCCGTTTGGCCACCGAGCCGCCCAGCGCGGCCGCGTACACCGTGCCATCCGGCATGGGAACGATGGCGCGGATTTCCGGCAGACTCGCATCGTACAGCACGAAGGCCTTGTCCTTGGCGGAAATGCGGTAGAGAATGCCGTTGGGCTCGGTGCCCGCCAGCACCCGGCCTTGCGAATCCACGGCCAGGCCGGTGATGTGCGACTGGCCGGTATCGTAATACAGTTCGCCGCGGCCCGCGCCGGTTACGCGGAAGACCTTGCCCTGGTCGCCCGTGCCCACGTAAAGCGCGCCGTCGGGCCCCGCCGCCAGCGACCAGATGTAGCGGGTCCTGGGCGCGAAGTATTCCGTGGCCTTGCCGTCTTCGATCCGGTAAACCTTGCCATCCGGCGAGGTGCCGGCGTAAACCGCGCCGCTCGGGTCCACCGCGACGGCAAAGACTTCGGGTTGCTCGGCGGTCCACAGCAGCGAGCCTTTGCCCGCGCGGTCGATGCGATAAACCCGGCCGCGGTGGCCCGTGCCGGCGTAGAGCGTTCCATCGGGGGCTTCCGCCACGCTCCAGATCACCGGCTGGTCCGACGTGAAGACAGTCTCCATTTTCGGCGCGAGCGAAAGGCGGCCCTCGCGGCTGAGCGAGATGCCATCGAAGCGGCCACGGACGAAATCGCTGTACGAGCTCATCTCCCAGGTCTGGGTGCCGCTGGCGAGCGCGTAGGCGGCGAGCGCGGCGGCGAGCGCGGCGGTGCGGGCGGAATAGCGCATGGCAACCATCATTCCTTGATTTCCACCTGGATGGTCTTGGAGCCGGAGACCACCATATCGCCGGCGTCCACCTCCATCCCCACGACTTTTGAGTTGCGGGTCTGGGTGATCCCGGCCAGGCTCGATTGCGAGCCCGCCAAAATAAGAGCCACCGAGGCCGGCGGATCCGGCAGGTCCGCGCCTTCCAGTTGAAACGCGGGGTCGGCGCGCCACACGCGGATGTAAGCCTTGGTGTTGGGGTGCAGATTGTTCACCGTGGCGATCAACTGGCCGGCGCTCCGGGGGCTGGTGGTGAGAATCTGCCTGAAATCCGCCAGGTTGGCGGTGTTGGCGTCGGCCACCGTGAAGTACAGCGGTCCAGGTTCGGCGCCGATGGGCACCTGGTATTCCACCTGGCGCGCGGTCTCGGCCCCGTTCTCGCCCGCCAGCACGACGTTCAGCAACACCTTTTCGCCGGGCCGCACTTCGCGCCGCGAAACCGAGATGCCATCGATGGTCAGTTGCTTTTTCTGGGCGAAAGCTTCGATATGGATCGCCACCTTCTTCAGTTCGAGCGAGCTGAAGCTGCTTTGCATCACGTAGGCCACCGGGACGGCGACGGAAAGCGAAACCAGCATGGCGGAGCCGTTGTCCGCGGCGTACATGTTCTCCAGCCGCACCGGCGCGGGGGCATTCTGGAATTCCACTTCTCCGGTGACGCGGACGCTGGAGGCGCCCACGGTGCGCTCGGTGGCGTCGATGGCGGAGTAGACGGCCATCTGCAGCAGCAGCGGCGAAAGCAGCGGGTCGTTGACCATCTCGACCTGGTAAGACTCGACGGCGCGGCCGGCTCGCGATACGCCGATCGAGACCGGCACCAGGGCCGCGCGCTTCCCCAGCTCGCCGGCGATGGCTGTGTCGTGATCCTGCGAGATGGTGCCCATCCATTCCCTGGGTGAGGCCAGTTTGAAGGACGTGTTGAGGCTGGGCAGCAGCGCGATGACATCGGCGCGGGCAAAGGGCAGCGCGGTCGCGCCGACGGCCAGGAACCGGTGCCCGAAGGCCCACACGCGATTGCCGTCGATGTAGGTGACGGCGCCATCCGCGCCCACGCTGAGGTCTCCGGCCATCAGCTCGACGCTGATCATGGAGCCGGGCTTGAGATCGGCGGGGTTGCCCATGCCGGGATCGATTTTTCCGCCCGCGGTGATGCCCTGGCGCGGCTCCAGGCCCAGCGCGCGCAGTTGCGGCGCGAACGCCTCGAGCGTGGCGCGGCTGAACCCGCCGAAGGAGATGGGGGTGGCGATATCCACCATGCGCGCCTCGCCGGCGGGCCCAGAGGGCACTCCGCGCTCGGGCCTCGGCAGGACGTGCGTGAGATCCCGATCGGCCAGCGCGATGGCGGCGCGCTGGACCGGCCCAGAGGCGGATGGTAACGCCGTGGCGGGCCGCATCATGTCCTGGATGGGCCGAATGCCGGCGATGGGGTCCTTGGCGAACGGAAACGCCATGGCCACCGCGCCCACCAGCTTGCCGTCGATATAGACCGGGCTGCCGCTCATGCCCGCCATGACCCCGGTATGTTCCAGCGGCCCGCCCGAAAGCCGCGCCAGAATCAGCGATTCCTTGGGGCCGACGTTATCCAGCACGCCCAGGATCTCGACCTGGAATTCGTCCACCTGGCTGCCCGAAAAGACGGTCCTGCCCGTGCCGCGCATGCCGGGCTTGACGTCCTGCAACGGAAAGAAGCCGGTTTGCGCGGCGAGAGCCGCGGCTAGCGCGAAGACAGCCGGAACCACGAAGCGGGGCACACAACCATTGTAGTCTTGCGCCGGTGGGGCACGCTTTAGCCTGCCCAGACCACCAGGAGGCGTGTGCCTTCCACTTTTGCGTCGCGCGCCGGAAATTCGCAGCGGCATTGACCCGGGGTGATCCGTGGAGTAGTATGGAATTGCGGGGTGGAGCAGCCTGGTAGCTCGTTGGGCTCATAACCCAAAGGTCGGTGGTTCAAATCCACCCCCCGCAACCAAACCAATCCCCTGTTAATTCAGATGTTTAGGGCCGTTTTCCGTCGGCACCGGTGACGGTGCGCTGTGGGGAGCTGTGCCCAGGATTGTGCCCAGACCGGCGTTCAAACGCTTCTCCATCCTCTCTGCTGCATCTTTCAGATCCCTCGGGCTGATGATGTTGTAGCGATCAAACACGGAGCGTGTCTTGTGGCCCGAAATCTCCATCGCCACGTTCTCAGGAACTCCGGCGAGACGCATATTCCGCACGGCTGAACGCCGGAGGTCATGGAACAGGAGGCCCGACACCTTCGCTCGATCGCATGCTGACGCCCATGCCTTGCGGAAGTCCGCGATGGGTTGGCCATCATGGTTAAACACTTGCGGGCAAGTGGGAAAACGTGCTTCCCCCATTTCCTTTGCCATCGATAACCAATGCGGCATCTCACCGTAGATTGGAAGTTTCCTGCCCTTCTTGTTTTTTGTCGTGCCCGGCATCAGTGTAATTACACGCAGGTTGAAATCGACTTGGGGCCACTGCATACTGAGCAGTTCGCCGAGGCGGCACCCAACGTGATATGCAACCACGAACAATGGCCGCAAATACTCGGGCAGTTCCTGGCGCAAACGGACGTAGCCCGAATCGTCGAGGAAGCCTGTTCGAACGTTGTCCTCTTTGAGCATTGGAGTATGCACTACGCGCGCAACCTTGGGCGGGTCACACTGGGCAGCCAACCGGAAGCTGCGCTCAACGATCTCCAGTTCCCGGTTTATTGTTGCTGGCGCTGCGCCGGCCTCAAGCCTTTTTGCCCGGTAGCGCTTGACAAGGTGCGTTGTGAAGTCGGCAACTCTTACTGTTTCGAGGGCCGGGCGGAGATGGTTCTTGAGGCGCGACTCCATATGTGGGAGGCTGGCCCGCCGGTTGATCCGATAGTCCTCGACCAGATCGTCGAACAAATCGGAGAGCCGGATTCGCTCTGGCGTTAGGCCCGCGAACCTCCCCGTCACGATTTCGCCGTTCCTGAGTTTCAGCAGGCGCTCTGCTTGCTCGTAGCTGTCGCTGCGGCTGGATTCTCGGAAAGGCTGGCCGCTCCGATAGTACTTTATCCAGTAGATTGCGCCTCTCTGGTAGATGCTGCCGAGTTTGGGTTTTCGTTTTCGCATGGCAAACCAGGTATACGCACCGACCGCAAGCGAAATCAAGTCGCGGTGCGCTTGTTCTCGTCAATCCAAGCATCGAGGTCCCGCCTGTCGATAAAGACCCGCCGATCGGACCGAACGGTTGGAATTCGTCGCTCGCTCACCATGTGGGTAAGGGCTTCCGGTGTTCGGCCGATGTACTTTGCCGCTTGCTGGACCGTGAGGAGTCTGGGCTGCGCCGAGGCCGTCGAGCAGTTCCCAAGACGTTCCAAGACTCTTATGGCGACGCGGTCTGCAAGTGCATGTACGAGAGCTTCCAAGCCGAGTGCAAGCGAGCCGTCGGGCATGGCCGTATTTCCCAGAATGTTTGCCTGTTCTTGATTCCCGCTGCCGCGCACCGTGCTTCTCCCGCTATTGCACCGAATTACCTAACCGCGTTGCCATCGACCCTTCCTAAGCCGCTTCCACGCCGGGTTGTCGGCCCTGGGCACGCACAACACCGTCACATCCAGCCTTCGCCTGCGAATTACCCACAAGGTCCGTACGGAGAGCGCCAGAACCCGGCTGGGGACCGGCGAGACCTCGTAGAACTGGCCGCACAGGAGCGGCGAGTCCGAAATGATTTGCGCTTGCGCTCCCTCCGGCAGCCCTTTCAGAGCCGAGAGCAGCCCATGGTATTCGACCTCGATTTTGGTGACGCTGGGGACATCCTCCGACCGCCTCTTGCCGGTGGTTTCGTTGACCCAGGCGAAGGCGGCCCCCCTTCCATCCCGGTAGATGTCGGCGCTGAGAAACACGCGTACCGGCCGTTCGGGATTGTCCGGTCTTTCCGCAGTCATTTTGCGCGCCTCCGAAGCAGCCTGTCAGCCAGGTTCTGTTCCCGCGGAATCCACTTCAGCGTCACCCGCAGCCGGTGCATCTCAACGACCTCAAGGCACCGGTTCAGCAACCTCTGGAGTTTTGGATCGTTGATCGCCCACTTGCCGTTAAACTGGTTCACCACCAGTTCGGAATCCGAAAGAATCTCCGCGCGCTCTCGGCGGGGAATGTTACACAGCGCGTAGATTATCGCCCGGTATTCGGCCTCGTTGTTGGTCAGGCCGTCTACCCACCTGACACGCTTCTCGCCGGTGGTCTGGTTAAAGAACGCGTAACCGGAACCGGTGCCGTCTGGCCGCTTCCCGCCACCGTCAACAAAGATGCGGAACGGGCCGTGTGCCGTGACCGGTGGTGGGTAGCAGGGCCAACTCAGTCCTTTCTCCTCGTCTGCACCACGCCCCGCGCGTTTCCGGGCTTGGTGCGGACGGCGAAATCGTGCTTTAGCCGGGTCCCAGAGCCTGCCACCGAAATGAAGATCGCCGCCTTCTGCAAGGCCGTTCTCACCAGCGTAACCGAGCCCATCCAACCAATCATCGTAGGGCTGGATCTGGCTGCGACCGAAGCGCCCGGCCAATATTCGCCACCACTTCTTGCGACTCACGTGGCTGACGCCCTGGATAAGCAGATGGAAGTGAAGTCCACGAGGGTAATGTCGATAAGCTTCAGCCATGATCCAGCCGATGTCATTGCCGGCGTCGTGTTCGAGTTCGAGCAAGAACTTCCTTGCCTTTGCTATGGTCACCTTCCTGCCGTCAATAAGCTCTGGCGCTAATGTGATCGTCGCGAACCAGTCCGGTCTGAACCCCATAGATGCGAACCATTCGCCAGCTTCGTGCGCAATGCGCTTTTGGCGGCGCGCGCTTTCTGCGCGCCGCTCTAGCGCATTGCGATGATCCGTCAACATTTTCGTTCTGCTCCTCTACGTACGCCTTAACTCCCTATACACACTTAACTTTTGAAGATGGTGTGTGTTCTATTGGCCGCTGCGGGATGGGGTCTGATGCCCGAACGCCTGATTAAAGGCTACGCCCGGAAAGACTGGATGAAACTGGAAAATTTCTGGATTTTTGACAAGACTAAGGAAACACGCGTTTCTCAGATGCCATCAGCAAGACTGGCACATTTGACACCGTGGACTGGAACTGCGCTGGCATCCGAAAATCTCGCCGAGCAGATCACAAAGCGGCTCCAGATCCTTTCCTTTTTGAGGCGTATTCCTTGCGCCACAAGTCGTCTGGCTTGCAGCCAACTGCCTCAGCCACTTTGGCCAGTCTTTGGGTATTCCCCCGTAGTTCACCGCGCTGGAGGGCATAGATGAACGTGACAGAGACTCCGATCTTGCTGGCAAAGTTCTTGACGGTTAATTGCCCCTGCGCTTTTTTGAGCCGCTCCTTGGCGGCCTGAACGAACGTTCTTGCTGGTCGTTCGGCCGCCAGGCGATGGAGCCTGCTTTCCCAGTGTTTACGCCGGACGCGAAGAGCCGAACGAAGTCGGATTGGCTGCGACCGCATTAAGCCCCCGACGGTGAAAGTGCCGTGGCTACACCACCACATGCCCAGTTCTGCAGTGCCCATTCCGACGTATTTGCAGGCCTCTTCGACAGTGCGCTGCCACACGCCATTCCTTTTTGATGCAATCCGCTTGACCAGATTTCTAGAAATGGCGTCAAGGCGCGAAGTCTCAGCGGCAATATCCAAGACTTCCGATTTCTTGGCCTCTTCGATGTATTCGTGGGCTTCTGCGTTGAATACGGCAATCGCGTACTCCACGAAAAAAGGCAGGAGGTCTGAACGGCTTAGAATGTGCTTGTGCTCTTTCCCTGAGGCACGATCTGACATCCACGACGAGAGAAATCGACGAAGTGAGTTGTCCAGCCTTCCTTCAGCGGCTGCCTCGGCGCTTCTGATTCTGGATACGGCATCAGGCCGCAATTGCACATCGCGGTCGCCGGTTTGAGAATCAGGGTGGGCTCCTTTCAGCCCGGCTCCACGTTTTGAATTCCGCATACGCTGGCAGGCTGCCAGTTTCAGTTTAGCAGCGCGCGATTTGGGCGGTGCAGAGCGGCCGCATAGCCCGATCACTTCCCCTCGCCGGCGTAGCTCATCTCGATCACAAGGTTGGAACCGTCCGGCACATCCGGGTGCGTGTAACACTGCTGCTCGCGTCTATCTCCATTAATCTCTGGCACGCCATCAACAACCCGGAGTCCATGGTAGTAGTGGACGCCGCCCCATTTCTTGCGCCATGCCTTGCTGTCTTTCTTACGCTTGCCCGCCGCGTTGCCGCGTATCTGTCTAGGCTTCGACATCTGCTTTCTTGCGCTTCGCCTTGAGGACCGCCGCGCTGCTTTCGCCGGCAAGTCTCCGCTGGATCGTCATTGGGCTGACGCCGGTTCCCTTGGCGATCTGCCGGATACTCAAGCCCCGCTGGCGCATCTCCCGGACCCGCTCCGACCGCAACGCCGCCGGGCGACGCCCCAAACGGATTCCCTTCGCTCGGGCGCGATTGAGGCCCGCCAGAACCCGTTCCGATAAGCGGATACGCTCCTGCTTGGCGACGCAAGCCAGAATGGCCAGCACCGCCTCGGCGAACGGGCCAATGCTCCGCAAGTACTCCTCCTTGAAGCTCCACCACTGGATTCCGTTCGACTTCAGCCGCTCCAGATGCTGCAACGTCTCGACGACTCCTTCACGAGAGAATCTGTCGAGACTCCAGAACAACACCAAATCGAACTTCTTGCGGGAGGCGTCCTCGAACATCTGCCGGAATGCCGGTCGGTCGGCCGTCTTGCCGGATGCCTTGTCCACGTACTCGTGCACGACCGTCCAACCTTCGCCGGCCTTGTGAGCGACGAACTGGCGCAGTTCCAGGAGTTGGTTCTCGTAGTCTTGGCCTTTATCCTTGGTGGACACGCGCGCATACAACGCAATTCGGATCTTCATATCCTAATTGTACCATAAACAACCCTTTGTTAGTACACCGGAATGCCGCCAATTACCGCCTTGTTTGCAACGCCCGGCTGGGCGAAAAACTAGGGGGATTCTGGTACACGGCGAAATTGTCCCGGTAGGTCTCGTTCTTCCCGCTCGCGCCGCCCCCGTCGCCCCAACGAAGCCTGTGCCCCTGACCGCCGTTTTGAACCCGCGCCAAAAGTGCCCAGCGTGGCCCTAGCGTGCCCGCCAGCCGGCCTCTGGCGCTTCCCCTGGTGGTTTGCTGCCCTGGGATTGCCCGGACGAACCTGGCTCCGGCCATGTGGAGGGGCTATTTTGTGTAGCTGGCCGCAAAAAGGCCCCGAGCGTAAGCCCTGGTGATCCCGTAGGTTCGAAGAGAGAATCCAACTCGCAAGAATCCAACTCACAGAATCCAACTCGCAAGAATCCAACTCACAGAATCCAACTCGCAGGATCAAAGAATGGGGGCTAGGTGTATACTGAAGCAGCCGCGAGGTCAAAATGGAAACTCCTGCTCGACCGCGTCTACTGCCTGCTGTTCTTCTCAGTTTGGTCATGTCCTGGTCCACATTTGGCCAGACCTACACGATCAACACGTTCGCTGGCGGCGGGCTGCCGGTGAACATCCCAGGAACATCCGCCGGCCTGGGCTCGCCAAATTCTGTTGCGGTGGACGGGGCAGGCAATCTCTTTTTCCCGGCGCAAGAGAATGTTGTCCTGCGATTGGACGCCACAACGGGTATCTTGACCCTGGTGGCGGGGAACGGGACGCCAGGCTTCAGCGGCGACAACGGCCCGGCCACCAGCGCCCAGTTGTACGGCCCCCAAGGCGTCGCCGTGGACAGTGCTGGCAACCTGTACATTGCCGATACTGGTAACAACCGCATCCGCAAGGTCACGAACGGGGTGATCACCACCGTGGCGGGAAATGGGCAGCCAGGCTTCAGCGGCGACAACGGTCCGGCCACCAGCGCCCAGTTGAGCGGCCCCACCGGCCTCGCCGTGGACTCTGCCGGCAACCTCTACATCGGGGACACTGGTAACAGCCGCATCCGCGAGGTCTCCAACGGGGTGATCACCACCGTCGCGGGAAGCGGGCCGTGTTCTCGCATTTTTCCGCCCGTGTCGTGCAACAGCGGCCAGTTGCTCGCGCCCATGGGGGTCGCCGTGGACTCTGCTGGCAACCTCTACATCGCGGAGAGTGGTGAGAGCGCGGACACTGGTAACAGCCGCATCCTCCAGGTCTCCAACGGGGTGATCACCACCGTGGCGGGCGGCGGCTTCTCTGGTTTGGGCGACAACGGCCCGGCCACCAGCGCCACGTTGTACCTTCCTTATGGGGTCGCCGTGGACCCTGCTGGCAACCTCTACATTGCCGAATACTATAGGTGCCTCATCCGCAAGGTCTCGAATGGAGTGATCACCACTGTGGCAGGGGGCGGCCCGTCGCTCGGCGACAACGGCCCGGCCACCAGCGCCCAGTTGAACTTTCCCGAAGGCGTCGCCGTGGATTCCGCCGGCAACCTCTACATCGCGGACAGTAATAACAACCGCATCCGCAAGGTCTCGATCTCCAACGGGGTGATCACCACCTTGGCAGGAAACGGGACGCAAAGCTTCAGCGGCGACAACGGCCCGGCCACCGGCGCCCAGTTGGCCGGTCCCATGGCGGTCGCCGCGGACCCTGCTGGCAACCTCTACATCGCCGACTATGGCAACGGCCGCATCCGCAAGGTCTCGAATGGAGTGATCACCACCGTGGCGGGAAACGGGCCGTGTTCTCGCACGATCTCGCCCACGTCGTGCTACGGGGGCGACAACGGCCTGGCCACCAGCGCCCAGTTGTACGATCCCATGGGGGTCGCCGTCGATTCGGCCGGCAACCTCTACATCGCAGACTCCGGTAACCACCGCATCCGCGAGGTCTCGAACGGGGTGATCACCACCGTGGCGGGCGGCGGCTTCTCTGGTTTGGGCGACAACGGCCCGGCCACCAGCGCCGCCCTGAGTGCTCCCATGGCGGTCGCTGTGGACTCCGCCGGCAACCTCTACATCGCCGACTCTGGTAACGTCCGCATCCGCAAGGTCTCGAACGGGGTCATCACCACCGTCGCGGGAAACGGGACGGAAGGCTCTAGCGGCGACAACGGCCCGGCCACTAGCGCCCAGTTGGCCTATCCCTGGGGCGTCGCCGTGGATTCCGCCGGCAACCTCTACATCGCAGACTCCGGTAACTACCGCATCCGCACGGTCTCGAACGGGGTGATCACCACCGTGGCGGGAAATGGGACCCAGGGTTTCAGCGGCGACAACGGCCCGGCCACCAGCGCCGCCCTGAGTGGTCCCAACGGCGTCGCTGTGGACTCGGCTGGCAACCTTTACATCGCCGACTACTATAACAACCGTATCCGCAAGGTCTCGAATGGAGTGATCACCACGGTGGCAGGGGGCGGCGCGTCCTTCGGCGACAACGGCCCGGCCACCAGCGCCCAGTTGTACGAGCCGTGGGGAGTCGCCGTGGACTCCGCTGGCAACCTCTACATCGCCGACTCTGGTAACGACCGCATCCGTGTTTTAACTCCCTCCGGCTCCTCCTGCTCGGCTTCCGTTACTCCGCTCTCTTTGTTCGCCGCTGCTGCGGGCGGGAACCTCACCGTCACCATTCAGACCAGCCCGTCCTGCGCCTGGGCAATTCAGAGCCTGCCGGCCTGGATCACGTTCTCCGGAAGCGTTGTTGGGACCGGTTCCGGCAGCGTCACGCTCAGTGTGGCCGCGAATCCGAGCAGGCCGCGCACGGCCACGGTTTCGATTGCAGGAGTCGCGGTTACAGTCAACGAGGCGGGGGTGGTGGGCTCACTGAGCATCACCAAAATGCACACTGGAAACTTGGCGCAGGGACAGACCGGGGCAACGTACACGGTTACGGTGTGGAACTGGGTTGGAGCCGCCGCGACCAGCGGGACGGTGACGGTGACGGAGACGGTCCCCGCGGGGCTGACGCTGGTCTCGATGGCGGGGACGGGGTGGACGTGCCCGGCGGGCGGTAGCAGTTGCACGCGCAGTGATGGCCTGGCGGCTGGCGCGAGTTATCCGGCAATCACCGTCACTGTGAACGTGGCTGCCAACGCGCAATCGCAGGTGACCAACCAAGTGAGTGTATCGGGGGGTGGCTCCGCCGCTGCTTCTGCAAGTGACCCGACTACCATCATCGCGAACGTTACGGCGCCGCTACCCACCATCAAGGGCGTGACGAACGCGGCGAGCTATGCCACCGGGGCGGTTTCCCCAGGCGAGTTGGTCACGATCTTTGGCACGAACATCGGACCGGCCACCGCGGCATACGCGACCACGGACCCGTCCATTGGGAAGCTGGCGACCACCATTGGCGGCGTGCAGGTGCTGTTCAATGGCATCGCCGCTCCCATGATTTACGCCAGCAGCACACAGGTGTCGGCGGTGGTGCCGTATGAGATGGCCTCCGTTGCCAGCCCGTCGGTGTGGATCAAGTACCTGGGACAGACTTCCAACGGGTACCCGTTGACCTCGGCGACCACCGCCCCAGGGCTGTTCACGCAGAACGCCTCGGGGAGCGGGCCGGGGGCCATCCTGAACCAGGACAACAGCGTGAACGGGCCGGGGAATCCGGCGGCCAAGGGCAGCATCGTGCAGGTGTATCTGACAGGCGAGGGCCAGACCAGCCCGCCGAGCGTCACGGGCGCGATTACGACCGCGAACTTGCCGCCTCCGCAGGTGACGCCGGCGCCGCTGCTGGCGGTCGGGGTGACTATCAACGGCCAGCCGGCGCTCTATGTGTACGCCGGGGAGGCTCCGGGCCTGGTGGCCGGGATGATGCAGCTCAACGTCCAGATCCCCTCAAACGCGCAGTCGGGGAACCTGCCAATCCTAGTGTCGATCGGCCGGAACACGAGCCAGAACAACGTGACCGTCTCGGTGCAGTAAGAGCCTGTCAGGAAATTAGTAAAACAAGTTGACCTGGTTTTGTTTTATACTTGTGGAGTGGTGAACCACAAGGACATCCGGCGGCGGTTTCGTTCTTTGGCGGCCTTCCTGGACGAGCGGATGCGGCGCCTGGTCGCCGCCGCCGAGAGCGAGGCTGTCGGGTATGGAGGGATCTCGGCGGTGGCGCGGGCGACGGGGGTATCCCGCCGAGCGATCACCGAAGGGATGAAGGAACTGAACCGGCAGACGGCGGCGCGCGGGACGCGATCGGCGTCATCCCGAATCCGGCGGAAGGGTGCCGGTCGAAAGAGGACCATCGATAGGGACCCGACCCTGCTGGCGGATCTGGATCGACTGGTGGATCCGACGACTCGCGGAGATCCCGAATCCCCCCTGAGGTGGACCTGCAAGAGCGTGCGCACGTTGGCGGAGGAACTCCAGCGGGAAGGTCACGCCGTCAGTTATCAAACAGTGGCCGAAGTGCTTCACGCCATGGACTACAGCTTGCAAGCAAACCAGAAGACGCTGGAGGGAAGCCAGCATGCGGATCGGGATCAACAGTTTGAATACATCAACCGGAAGGCGCAGCGATACCTGAAGCAAGGCGAACCTGTGATTTCGGTGGACACCAAGAAGAAGGAACTGGTGGGGGATCTCAAGAACGCGGGGCGCGAGTGGCAGCCGAAAGGCGAACCCGAACCCGTGCGGGTTCACGACTTCGAAATCCGGGAGCCGGGGAAGGGCAAGGTGGCACCCTACGGCGTCTACGACTTGGGGCGCAACGTAGGGTGGGTCAGCGTGGGAGTCGATCACGACACGGCGGCCTTTGCAGTAGAGAGCATTCGCCGGTGGTGGCGCTGGATGGGGCGCCCCAGCTATCCGCAAGCGCGCCGTCTATTGATTACCGCAGACTCCGGGGGGAGCAATGGCGCACGCGTGCGGTTGTGGAAGTGGGAGTTGCAACAGTTGGCCGACGAAACCGGGCTGGAGGTCTCGGTCTGTCACTTCCCGCCGGGCACCAGCAAGTGGAACAAAATCGAACACCGCCTGTTCTCATTCATCAGCCAGAACTGGCGCGGTAGACCGCTGATCAGCCACGAGGTCATCATCAATCTCATCGCCGCCACCACGACAACGACCGGCCTAGCCGTGAAAAGCAAACTCGACACCAATGTCTATCCCGCCGGAGTCAAGGTTTCCGATCAGCAAATGGCTGAACTCCAACTCCGGAGAGACCGGTTTCATGGCGATTGGAACTACAGCCTACTACCTCGAAGTTGACACACTTATTTGCTGACGCACCCTAAGCAACGACGGGGGACTGGAGCAAAACCCGGTGCGTGACGATTCTGTCCACACCCTTTCGCCTCCCAAAGCAACTGAAAAATACGAGCAAGGGCTTGCCGGGGCTGCGTACGGGCCACCTATAGAATGGCCCAGCCTGGCCCTAGCGACCCGCCAGCCGGCCTCCGGGCGGTCTGCCGGTGGTTTGCCCTTTGGAATTGACCGGATCACCCCTGCTCCAACCATGTGGAGGGCTATTTTGTGGGGCTGGCCCTAAGAAGGCCCCGAGCGTAAGCCCTAGGGTCCCTGCTCGAAGAGATCGCGAATCCGGACGCCAAGCGCGTTCGCGAGCTTCAGGAGCGTCCGAACCGACGGGTTTCTGTAGCCACGCTCCAGATCGGCCAGATAGCTGCGCTGCATGGAGGCCCGTTCGGCAAGTTTCTCCTGCGTCCACCGGCGCGACCGCCGCAGGAGCTTGACTCTGTTCGCCAAGAACCGCAGGATTTGGGTCTCAGAAGCGGGCAACTCCTCATCTTTCCGGAATTCAGAGCATCGTTTTGTACGATTTAAGTTACAATTGCTACAGCAAGACCAAAGCCAAAACGTTCTATGATTATGGTTGGAGGTTTTTGGACCCGGAATTCTGGTGCAATATTATCAGGAGCCGCAAAGGCGCAACACAGTGCCTGTCCGACAACGAATTCAAGTTTCGACGCCCCGTCCGAAAACGCACGGTTCATGCGCGCCAGCCCAAAGGGGAGATCAGGCCCATGTTCAACTCCTATGCGTACCGTTTCGGTGCGCTGTTGCTGCTTATGGCCCCGCTCGCGATTGCCGAGAGCGTAACTGTTCGGAGCGGCAACGGCAGCGTTGGGGCCAGGGATAGCGCCGTCACTTTCCTGCTCGGACCTGCCGATACCGACTTCAGCCATCCCTTTACCTCGACCGATTTTTCCAGTGCCCAAAACGGTCCCGCGGCATTCATCGTGAGCCGGAACGCCTCTTGGATATCTGGGCTAAGCGTGGATAGTGCGGCGAGCTGGATTGGCACGAACGCTAATGCGGCCTCATCTCAGGGAAACACGGCGTTGTACGCAATCCGCTTCACGATAGCGAACACTTTTTCCACTTCCTCACTGACCATGCATTACGCCGTAGATGACTCTTTGGGCGGTACGAACCCAGGTGTCTATCTGAACGGAACGGCCATCTGCAATAGCTTGATCGAAAACAGCGTTACAAATTTTACTCAGGAACACATACTGACCTGCGATGGTATCGCTCCCCTCCTGCATGTCGGCACAAACTGGTTTTACATAGATGCACCGAATTGGGAAGGTGCGGCTGGATTGCTGTTCTCAGCGACAATCACGACCTCAGGCTCAGGAGTCCCTTCGATCAGTCCCGGAGGTGTGGTGAATGCGGCGAGTTCAGTGTCCGGTGCAATCGCACCCGGAAGCATCGCCTCAGCTTACGGCAGCTTTCCATTGAGCGCGCCCTCGCAGGCTAGCGGAGCGCCTTTGCCAATCAGCCTTTCCGGGCTTTCGATGCAGTTCGGGGGGAAGCAAACGCCTCTCTACTATGCATCTGCCGGGCAGGTGAATCTCCAGGTGCCATGGGAAGTAACTGGACAGACACAAGCTACCCTGACTGCCACACTGGGCGGTCAAACGAGCGTCGCACAGACGGTCAATCTCGCCCCCTTCGCGCCGGGCATCTTCAGCATGAATGGGCAAGGTACGGGGCAGGGCGCGATACTCGACTCGCAATACGGGCTAGTGGGTTCCTCGAACCCCGCATCTGTGGGTGATGTGATTCAGATCTACTGTACTGGCCTCGGGGCGGTGACCAACCAACCGCCAACGGGTTTTCCTGATTCAGGCAGCCCGCTTTCCGAAACGACCACAACCTCAACAGTCACTATCGGGGGCGCAAGTGCGCAAGTGCTCTTCTCTGGTCTCGCACCAGCTTTAGTAGGCCTATATCAGGTGAATGCCCAGGTACCCGCCGGAATAACGACCGGCCCTGCCGTGCCAGTCGTGGTCTCCATTGGTGGGGTGGCATCGAACACCGTGACAGTGGCGATTCAGCCGTTCCCGCCCTCGCCCAACCCGCAACCCTCTATCACGAGTCTATCGCCGTCATCTGCCGGGGCTGGAACCGGTTCGTTGACGCTGACGATCAGTGGAAGCGGCTTTATGGCTTCCTCATCTGTCACCTTCAACGGCGTCTTGCATGGCGCCTCGTTGGTCAACAGCGGTCAACTGACGATCACGCTTGCGGCGTCGGATCTTGCCACCGCTGGCAGTTCCGCGGTAGTTGTGAGCAACCCGCCCCCTGGTGGAGGGAGTTCGAACACCGCTCTTTTCACCATAACTCCGGCCCCTTCGGGCAATCCAAAACCCTCCATCACGAGTCTCGCACCAGCCTCCGCCGTGGCCGGATCGGGTGCGCTGACGCTCACGATTAATGGGAGCGGCTTCATCGCTTCCTCTTCGGTGACGTTCAAGGGAGTTTCGCACACGGCTTCGTTGGTCAACAGCGGTCAACTAAACATCACCCTCACTGCATCGGACCTCGCTGTAGCGGGGAGTTCCCCGGTGATCGTGAGCAACCCATCGCCCGGCGGAGGTCTGTCGAACACCGCCTACTTCAGCATCACAACGCCGCCGTCTCCTGGGATCAACGTGACCGGAGTCTGGCAGGGCACATGGGATTCAACAACGGGAGGAGGACAAGGATCTGTCGCAGCGAATCTGACCCAGACTGGTAACGCGCTGAGCGGTACGATTTCTTTCACGAACTGGTGTTTTGCAAATGGGACTGTTGCGGGCACGCTCAGCGCCGAATACTCGATCGCTTTGACGCTGACCTTTGTTGATTCTCGCGGCGTGCAGAGGCAATCGTCTTTTAGTGGCAACGTGGCTGATGTTCCCGTTTCAGCTACCACTAGACAGCTCCGCATGATCGGGGATTATACTGGCGTCATGAACGGTTCCTGCGTCGCTTATCCCGGCGGAATCACTATGGACAAGATGTAGACGAGATCGAGAGGCTGTTTTCACAATGAGAAGCGCACCTCTAAACCGAAAATCTACATTTACCTTTAAGAGAAAGCCGCGCGGCTTTGGTCAGCGACGTTGGCAATTGAAGTCGATCAGTGTGAATCACACTCCGCGGGACACATTGGCGATGGAGTTCTGGGGCCAGTCTTACACCGGCGTCATCCGGGTGACCAAGGGCGGCATGACACTCGTGCGAGGTCGGAAGAAGCACTATCTGGACTGGGATAAAGTCGCCGAGGCACTCCAGAACTTCATCGCCCGGACATGATCAATATCAGTTTTTAGTAGTTGGGTCTTTTGAGTCGGCGCGGCCAACCGCGCTGGCTCGGCGGGAAAGGCAAACACCCTGAAAACGACAAAGGAGTTCCACATGGCTAAACGGAAGTGTCTGATAGACATCGAGCTGGCCAACGCAGTGAACCATTTTCTTTACGGGGTCCGTGCGCACGGAAAAAGCCTGCACGCAAGCCTTCACGGAAGCCTCTTCTTCTGCCCCTATTGCCGCAAGCCCGTAAGCCCGGTCAAATCCCAGCAGCCCCATTTCAGACACAGGAAGGGCGAGATCTGCGCTGGGCCACCGTCTTCGCTAAGCCCAGAGAAAACCGCCAAACGGGCAACTCAACCCAAGGGCGCGGTCGGGGAAAAGTGATGAGGTGAACTTGAAACTGGCGAATCCTTTAGAACGTGATATGCCTGCCAGAATGCGACCTTAGCCGCAGGGGAACGACCCGCGCCCGTTTTGGGGCGTGGGGGCGGCCAGTAGAATGCCCGTAGCCGCGCTTAGCGCGCCCGTAGCCGCATTTTTGGGTGGGTTGGGGACGCCTATAGGCGCGGGCGCCGAATTTTACGCCGCGCGCCCTGTTTGGACCGGCCCGGCAAAAGCTGTGCCCAGGATTGTGCCCGGCGAGAGGCGGAACCACGCGATTCCGAGCCGTGCAAGTCATTGGTTTCTCTATTCCGTGCAACACCAGGCGGGACGGCGCTGCCGTTTCATTTGGGCTCATAACCCAAAGGTCGGTGGTTCAAATCCACCCCCCGCAACCAATTCCATCAATCATTTGCATCTGGCTTCGGCTTTCCCTTCCACCTCGATTGCTAACGTTTTGCTAACATCCACTTCGGATTTACCGCGCGCCTTCTGCATCGCAGGTGACTTTGATGCTCGAATGCCCATCCGATCGCGCACGTAGGCCGCAGTTTCGCCGTTCGCCATGAGTGAGAAGCCCAGAAGTGCCGAACGTCATGAAACCTCGTGCCGGGCATGCGAGCCGCTTGGGTAATCGCCTTTTCGTGCTTGTCATATCCCACTTGCCGGCTTGGGTGGCCGAGCAACTTTTCCGGAGGTTTGTGTGGGCTGTGCTGAACCTCGGGTGGTCGGCCGCGCGCGGTGGAGATTGCGGCGACGGGAACATGAAAGGCCATCACGCCAAGATCGGGGTTTCGACAGGCTGGCGCTCTTACGTCCAGGTTTCCCGTTGTTCAACCGCGTGCGCGACCGGCTTCAAGGCCAGACAGTGCCGCAATGGAGATAGAAAGAAATCAGAGAGGAAATCCAGCGTCCGGCACTACTACAACATGGAAATCCATTCGTTCAGGATCGCCGCTTTGGCTCTCTCCTGCGCTTCGCTTCTTGCTGCGCAGCCCGTCGATGATACGAAAGTCAAGCAGGTCATCATTCTCGGCCGTCACGGCGTTCGATCTCCTGTTGTGGACAACAGCACTCTCAACAATTTCTCCACCCAACCATTCCCGGTGTTCAGCGTTCCGGGTGTTTCCAACCTGACCGTCAACGGCGCTACGAATGAGACGATCCTCGGCGGCTATTTCCGTCTCTGGCTCACGCAGGAGGGAATGCTGACCGGCAAAGATTCGGCCGACGCTTCCTCCGTATACTTCCGGGCCAATAACGGTCAACTGATCATTGACACGGCCAAAGCCTTCTGGGCCGGCCTTCTCCCGGGGGCCAGTATGAACATCAATTTCTATCCTCAACAGGACAGCGACCCGCTGTTCTCTCCGGTGGCCGCGGGCGTCGCGCAGATCGATGAGCAGATGGCGGTCGCCGCCGTACGGGGACGTCTCGGCGATAGTGAACAGTCTTTAGCCACCGCGTACGGCCCCGAGCTCGCCCTCACGCGTTCGATTTTATTTAACTATCCGGCCAGCCAGACTCCGGCGCCCGCTGCTCCGGCAGGTAAGCTCGACGTCACGACCCTTCCGATCGCCATCACGGGTTCCGCTTCGCCGGTAAGCATCGGAGGCCTGGGAACTGTCGTTATTGCCATCGATCCATTCGTCATGGAGTACGCGGATGGAATGCCGGCTGCAGACGTCGGTTGGGGCCAATTGACGGCAGGCGGCATCAGCCAGATCACGCGCTTGTACAACCTTGCTCTCGATCTGGAGTACCGCACGCCCTATCTGGCCGCCGTGCAAAGTTCCAATCTGGCCTCCCATATCGTGCGCTCTCTGGTCCAGGCAGCCACCGGGAATGTGATGACCGGCGCACTGGCAAACCCGTCGACCAAGGTGATCATGTTGATGGCTGCGAACACGAATATCACCGGACTCGCCGGCCTGTTCCGTCTCGACTGGATTCTGCCGGGTTACCTGGCGGACACCGCTGCTCCGGGCGGCGCCCTCGTTTTCGAGCTCCGCCAGTCGCAGAGCACTGGGGAGTACCTCGTCCGGACCTCGTACGTCACTCAGACTATGGACCAACTGCGCAATCGAACCGGCCTGACGCTCACTGCGCCACCTGCGATCGGCCCAGTGTTCATCCCCGGCTGCAGTGTTCGCAATGCCACGTTCGACTGCTCTCTCGCGAGTTTCGTGAGGGTCGCCAGGCGCGCCATCGATTCCGGGTCTGTCGACCTGATGAACTAATTGTGGGAGCAAACCGGGCGCGTGTGCAGGGCCAAGTCCTCCCGGACCTTGGGAACGCCATCCAACTGGCCTATGCGCTGTCTATGCGGCCTCTGCCCTGTTTTTGCGCGTTCACACAGTTACACATATACTGTGGTCATGAAGAATATCACTCTCAGCGTAGACGAGAATGTCCTGGCTGCTGTGCGCCGCCATGCCGCCGAATGCAACTCCACCGTTAACGCTCTGGTCCGCGACTACTTGACCAGTCTCGCCGCGCACCAGGACCGGGCAAAGCGCGCCCGGGCGCGATTGCGGCAGTTGAGCGCGCAATCTCAGGGGCGACTTGGCAAGAAAACGTGGACCCGGGAGGACTTGCATGACCGTTAGGGCGTTCTTCGACACCAACGTCCTTGTCTACGCGGCGGTAGGAACGGGCAAAGACGAACCCAAGAGAAAGCGCGCTGTTGAGCTCATTGAATCGACGGACTTCGGTACTTCGGCGCAGGTCTTGCAGGAATTCTTTGTGACCGTGGTAAGGAAGGCGTCTCGCCCGCTTTCCGCCGCGCAGGCCCTAGAGTGGATTGAGCAGTGGGCGGCCTTTCCCTGTCAGACTATCGACCACCGGTTAGTGCGAATCGCGATCGAGCAGTCCGAGCGATTCGCGATTTCCTATTGGGACGCGGCCATCCTCGCGGCCGCCGAGGCACTTGGAACTGACACCGTCTACTCCGAAGACTTCCGTCACGGGCAGCGATATGGACACGTGCGAGTCCTAAACCCCTTCGCTTGATGGGTCCCCGCCTCTCCGGCGGCCCGGATGATGTTGTACTTCGGGCCGGTCTCCTGCCGCTCCTGGGCAGCGCCCAACGGCGCATGAGCCAAGCTGCGAGGGCGTTATGAACGGCTTCAATATACGCCGCCGCAACCATCTTCACCGTATCCACCCGGCTCTACGCCAAAACGGGGGCGGCCACCCCGAACCCCAAAAAACAAATCCGTAAAGCCTTGTTTCGGCACACGAAAGGTTGTACACTCGATGCTTCCTGGGCGTGCTCCGGGAAGGAGTGGGGGAATCGCGCAACGTTTTCGTAATATTTCCGTACTGGCTGGTGTTTTGCTCTGCCTGTCCGTGGCAGTCTGCCCGGTGTGGGGCATCATCGGCGTCAACACCAGTCAGGACACCTTCATCCTCAGCAACGAGGGGAGCGGCCTCATCACCCAACTGGTCAACGGGGGGTACGGGAATTACGACCTCTACGATGCTCTACTCGCAATTAGGAATAACGCCAACCCAAGCACTGCCGGCATTCTCACTCCGGCCTTCCTGAATGCACTGGCGGCCTGTCCTCCGTCGAGCCAGATCTTCACAATTCTACTGAAGAACTTGAATTCGCCGGGGGTTTCGCTTGCCATCAGCACGGACGGCACGGTTCAGACGACCAGTGTCCTCGGTGCTACCTACCTTGGGCAAGCGGGAACCGCCACTCAAGTCTCGACCATTTCGGGTGTCGGGCCCGGCAGTTTCACATACTCCACTACCTCGTCGCCTCTCACGTCTTGGACCAATACCGTGAGCGGGGTATCCACCACTTACAACGTATTCGGCATCGCTTGGGCGCCAAGCCAGGCGCCAGCGATGGTTCCCGCCCTCTCGCCGTTTGCAGTAATCCTCCTGGCCGCTGGTCTGTGCGCCGCCGCCATGTACCTGATGCGTAAGCGGATGGCGGGGTTCGACGTGAAGCCTTGATGCTCGTCAGACAATTCAAATTCAAACGCAACAACGACAAGGGCGGCTTCCAATGGACGGCAGAATCGGAAATCGAGGCCCCCGGTTTCTACCGTGGGTTCACCGCCGTCGGTAAGACCCTTGCCGGCGTGAAGGAGTTCGCCGCTCTCGTGCGCTGGTGTGAACGGACGGGCTCGCTGGAACGCTTATCGGAGATGCACCCATCCGGCTTCGAGAGCCGGATGCAGACTACGTGGGGCGGCATCGGGTACGGTCCTCAATGGAGACAAAGATGAACGCGTTCTGCATGATGTGTGGCAAGCCGTTGGTTCCCGGCACACGATTCTGCGCCGAGTGTGGATCGCCCACCTCCCCGGAAACCCCCTCGGCTTCGGCGCCGGTTTCCAATCGTGCTTCCGTGTTCGAGAAGAGGACTTCCACTCAGAGTAGCTTCCTTGAGAGAGCCATTCAGGAGTGCAAACACATCGGCTTTGCCAATCTTGTTCCTTACAAGGAGTGGATGGCGGATAAGCCGTGGAATCTCCTGTGGGTCAGGTGGTTCGTGGCGATGGCGTTGTTTCCGCTCCTTCTGGTGTTCTGGGTTTCCAGTACTCAGGTGGCGTTTGACGCAATCGCATTTGTCTTCGGTGTCTACTTCGCTTTGATGTGGGCGGTGGTGTTGTACTTTATGCTCATGCCAAAGCTGGCTGTCGTGCCAATCGCCAAAGTATCGCTGTTTACTATGGTGGTTGGCATATCCCTCGTGCTGGCGCTGCAACAGCTTCCTTTCGTCAGTTCGCTCTATTCGGCTGCTGCAAGCGCCTCGATTGCAGGCAGACTGTTCGGTTTCGTGCTTGGGGTGGGGATCGTCGAGGAAGCTACCAAAGCGTTGCCAATTTGGTGGCTCTATCTTCATAAGCGAAATCTGGACAGCCTAAACACGATTGTGTTCCTGGGTTGTGTTTCGGGTTTCGCTTTCGGAATCGCCGAAGCGACTAAGTACTCGATTTCGTATGCTCTTGGGCTTTCCTACGGACGCCTTGGGTTCGGCGATTACCTGATCCTCCAGTTGGCTCGACTCATAACGTTGCCGTTGCTGCATGCGGTGTGGGCTGGTATCTTTGCTTACTTCATTGCATTGGGGTCGGTCAACCGTCACGTACAGAAAGGCTTGCTGTTGGCGGGATTGGCAACCACGGCGCTCCTGCATGGGCTTCACGACGCCTTCAGCGATTCACTGATTGGAGTCGCCATTGCGGTGCTTTCGATAGTTATCTTTGTTGCGTACTACCGTTCTGGTGAGGTGCTGCAAGGCAAGCTTACGGCGCTTCTTCAGGGGACACCAGTCAACCCTTCGGCAGGTGCCGGCAGCGATGCATGAAGGGCTTTTGTCCCAAGAGTGTAATTAGCGTTCGACGGCCCGCGACAGAATCTCCTTGGCCGCTTCGAAGGTGCCGTTGTGGTACGGAAACCGCTGGGAAAGGTCCGCTAGCTAGCTTTCCTGGGATCACTGCTCTTTGGCGTACGCGCGCACGTAGTCCACGTCAAAAGAGGCCGGCCACACCGTAGTCTCGTCCGGCGGCGCGGGCCAGGAGCCTCCGATCGCCAGGTTCACCAGGAGGTACATGGGCTGTTGGGGCACTCCCTGGTCGGAACGAAATTTCTCGACGCCATCGAAATACCAGACGATCGTTTCCGGGGTCCACTCGGCGGCGTAGGTATGAAAATCGGCGGAGAGGCCGGGCGTGGCTACTTTGCCCGACCCTTTGGAAGCGTGTCTGCCGTCCGGTCCGGTGAAATGATTGGTAAAGTACGCCACCCCGGTGTCCTGACCGAGGTTTTCGAGCACATCGATCTCCGGCGGCCAGCCCAACGGCTCGGGCAACATCCAGAACGCAGGCCACAGGCCATTGCCTTTGGGCACGCGGCAGCGGATTTCAAACCAACCGTACTTCTGAGCGAATTTCCGGTATGTGGTCATCATCCCGGAAGTGTACTGGCGCGTAGCGCCATCGTAGTCGGCGGCACGTTTTTCGGCCTTGATGTGCAGAATCCCGTCGTACACTGCGAAGGCGTCCTGCACGTAAGCCTGCAATTCGCGATTGCGCACCCTACCCCACGGGTCCTGGGGATTCCACTTGGAGAGGTCCAGTCTGGCGCCGTTAAACTCGTCTTGAAACGTGAGTTTCCATCCGGCTTTTTGCTGGGCCAGGCAAGACACAGCGGATATCAGCCCGGCCAGCGTCACGAGCAGTCTCATGGTTTTCCTGGAAACGGCTCCATTCTAGCAGCATTCGGAGAAACGTCTCGGTCCTTCGTGTCATTCGGGCTCGCCCACACTCAAAATCCACTACGCCTCCCTAAAGTTCAAAAGGGCCTGCGTGCCACCGGATGGATCCTGCGCTCACTTGGCCAAGAAGCCGTTTCGGAGATGTGATTCCCTCCGGCCGTTGATTCGCTGTACATGGTTGACGGCCCACTCGGAAACTAGTGCCACTGGGCAGATAAACGCCGGTCACGGCAGTCGCGGAACCGGCGCGGCGCCTCGGAACTTCGGGAAAAACATGGCTGTCAACGCTCCCAAGGATGGGGCGCGACAGGGCGGAGCTTTTCTTCTGGCTCCTTGCGCGTGCTGCCCCGTGCTGCCCAGCCGCCCGTAACTCTATGAAACCTTGGCGGCGCTAACGGGAATCGAACCCGTATTTAAGCCTTGAGAGGGCTCCGTCCTAACCGTTAGACGATAGCGCCACGGCGTGAGCTTTCATTCTAGCAAAAAGGCGCTCGGCCACGCCCGCCTGGCCCCGGCGTGATAATAGAAATGCATGCGGCGGCTCTTCATCCTTTGTCTCTTCCCTTGCCTGCTGGCGGCCGAAGACCATTGGGTGAAGTTCGCCTCGGGGCCGTTCGAAGTGCTCACCGACGCGGGTGCGCGCGCCGGACGCGAGACCATGGTGCGGTTCCAAGAGTTCCGCCACGCGCTGGGCGAGATCGTCGGCGAGCCGGACCTCCGGACACCGGTGCCGGTGCGCATCCTGGTTTTCCGCAGTGCCCAAGGCTGGGCCTCGCCCGCGCCCCTGGCCGAAGGCCGCGACTGCTACGCCATCGTGCTGGCGGAAAAGAGCGCGGTCCCGCCGGCGGTCTATAGCCAGCTGACGCGGCTGTTTCTGAAATTCAACACCGCCCGGATGCCGCCGGCCTTCGAGCACGGGCTGGCCGAGTTCTTCACCACTTTCGAGGTGAGCGGCATTCACATCACCGTCGGCGCGTCCCCGCCGCAACCCGACCTCGATTGGGCGCGCGTCGATCTGCTGGTGGTGGACCCGGAATACTCCGGCAAGCTGCGCGTGCTGCTCTACAACCTGCGCAAGGGCGTCGACCAGGACCCCGCCTACCGCAATGCGTTCGGCAAATCTGCGGCCGAGGTCGAAGCGCAGGCCAAGCGCCATTTCGCCGAAGGGCACTTTCAGACCACCTCGCTTTCCAGCCGGCCCATGACGGAGCGCGATTTCCCGGAAAAGCCCATCTCCGGCGCGGATGCGCGCCTGGCGCGCGCGGACCTGCTGGCGGGGAGCCAATCGGCGGCCGAGTACCAGAGCCTGCTCCGCGATGGCGTCAAGGTAGCGGAAGCCGAGGAAGGGCTCGGCCTGCTGGCGCTCGCCGGCCATCGCCACGACGAGGCACGCCGCCATTTCGCGGCTTGCGTGGAAGCGGGCAGCGCCAGCGCGCGCTGCTACATCGAATACGCCAAACTCGAGCCGGACGACGCCAAGGCCATCGAGGCGCTGCTGCGCGCCGCTGGCATCAATCCCAAGCTGGATGAGCCGTTCGCCCTGATGGCCCGGCGCGATACCGACCCGCAACAACGCCTGGCGCACTGGAAAGCGGCGGCCGAGCGCAACCCGCGCGACCCATCCTACTGGCAGGCCCTGGCGGAGTGCTACCTCGCCGAGCACAACTTCGCGGAAGCCGCCAAGGCGTGGAAAGAAGGGGAGCAGGCCGCCACCGACCCGGCCCAACGCGAGCACATGCATCAGGCCCGCATGGCCATCGAGCAGCAGCGCCTGGATTACGAAGAGGCCGAAAGGAAGAGGCGCGCCGAGGAGGAAGCGCGCGCTATCGACAAGCTGAAAACCCAGGCGCGCGCCGAATTGCACGCCATCGAAAACAAGTACAACGACGGCGCCCCCAAGCCCAGCGATAAGGCCGTGCCCTGGTGGGACGGCCCCAACCCCGCAGGCAGGCTGACCGGCACTCTCAAGCAGGTGGATTGCCTCGGCTCGCAGGCGCGGCTGGTCGTCGAGGGCGATGGCCACCAGACCGTCAAGCTCCTGGTCACCGACCCGCGCAAGGTCGCGATCATGGGCCGCGGCGAGCTGACGCTGGGCTGCGGAGCGCAGAAGCCGCGGCGCGTGGCCATTGAATATTTCCCCAAGCCCAACGCCCAGTTCGGTACCGCGGGCGAGGTGGCCACCATCGAGTTTCAGTGACACCGACCCCCGACGCCGCGCGCTTCCGCTGGCTGGTGCTGGCGGTATTCGTGCTCTCCTCCGCCATCAACTACCTGGACCGGCAGTCGCTCGCCACGCTGGCGCCGCTGGTCCGCGCCGAATTTCATCTTTCCAATGCGCAATACGGCCTGATTCTCACGGCCTTCTCCGTCGCCTACATGGCCAGCGCGCCTTTCGCCGGCATGTTGATCGATGGCATCGGCCTCAACTGCGCCATCAGTTTGGCGGTGGGGCTATGGTCGTGCGCCGGCATTGCGACCGGCTTCACGCGCGGCCTGGGTGGATTGGTGGGCTGCCGCGCGGTCCTGGGCGTGGCGGAGGCGGCCGGCATTCCAGCGGCGGGCAAGGCGATCCATCAATACTTGCGGCCCGCCGAGCGCGCCCTGGGCAACGCTGTGAACCAGGCGGGCGTGAGCCTCGGGCTGATCCTGGCGCCGCCCATCGCCACCTGGCTGGCGGTGCGCGGCGGCTGGCGCCAGGCGTTCGTGGTCACCGGAGCGCTCGGCTTGGCGTGGATTCCGCTATGGAATTGGGCCGCGCGCCGCGCAACGCCTCCCGCCCCGGCTGAGACCGCTCGGAAAACCTGTCCCACCCTGCTGCGCGATCGCCGCTTGTGGGCCTTCGTGGCGGCCAACGCGCTGAGCATGATTGGCTACTCTCTGTGGACCAACTGGACCACCCTGTACCTGGTGGAGGTGCATGGCCTGACGCTGGTCCAAGCCGCGTGGTACGCGTGGATTCCGCCGTTATTCGCCATGCTCGGCGGCTTCGCCGGCGGATGGCTGTCGCTGCGCCTCATCGAGCGCGGCGCCGCGCCCGCCGCGGCGCGCTTCCGTGTGTGCCTGGTGGCGTCGGTCGTGGCGCTGGCGACCGCCGCCATTCCGGCCGCGCCCACACCAGCCTGGGCCTCCGCCGGGATTTCTCTGAGCATCTTCGCGGTGGCGGCCTTCAGCGTGAACATGTACACTCTTCCTCTGGATGCCTTCGGCGGCGCGCGCGCGGCCTTCGCTGTATCGATTCTGGTGGCGTCTTACGGCGGTGTGCAGGCTCTGATTTCGCCGGCGTTCGGAAAGGTGATCGATCTATACGGTTACGCGCCGCTCGCCATCGTGGCCGCACTGGCGCCGCTGGCCGCCTGCGCGGTCTTATGGGGCACGAGGTCCGTGGAATGAAGCACTGGCCCGGCCTTGGTTCTTGGACTCCACGCGGACTCCGCTTCCTGGTTGACGTATGCACATAACGTGCGTACACTAAAGTCGTGGGTTTCGAGTGGGACGAAGAGAGCAAAGCTGGAATCAACTTCCGCAAGCACGGTGTCCGGATGCCCGAGGCGATTCCGGTTTTTGATGATCCTCACGCGATCACGATCGCGGATGATGAATCCGATCCGGGGGAGCGGCGATTCGTCACGCTGGGTATAGGTGCGACGGGCCGTTTGCTCGCGGTTGTCTACACATGGCGTGGGGAGAGCGTTCGGATTATTTCCGTTCGTCCTGCCGAAGCCCACGAGCGCGAGGAGTACGAGGCAGAACGATGAAAGATCGATACGATTTCAGCAAGGGCAAGCGGGGCAAAGTTCTTCCACCGGAGCCGGAGCCCGAGGGTAAGACCCGGATCACGATCCGGCTCGACCAGGATATTGTGGATCGCTTCTTTCGAATGGCTGAAGAATCCGGTGGCGAGTCCGGCTATCAGACCCTGATCAACGCAGCGCTTCGGGAATACCTCGACGGGAAGGCGCCAAGGTTCGAAGATGCGCTGCGCCGCATCATCCGTGAGGAACTGAGCTCGAGCGCAGCTTGAATTGAAGATTCCTCTGGGTGGCGGCCAGGGACGGAATCGAACCGCCCCCGGTCTTTTCTGCGCTGCCCTCCACTTCCGCCGCCGTGTTAGCCTCCAATATTGGGCATTTTCCAGACAAGCCGTTTCCGGGTAGAGCTCAAGTGTCCCTGTTACGTCAACATCTGAAGCAGTGGATCTTCCGCTTGCTGGGCAAGGACCCGGAAGCGGTCATCGTCACCTTCTCGACCGGCGATCCCGACCTGTGCCGGCGCATGGCCGCAGAAATCCGCGAGCTGGTTCCCGACCGGCGCCACTTCCTCGCAACGGAAGAGAATTGGCCGGAGATGCGCCTCGAGCTCAAGCGCTACCGAATCGGCCTCGCCCCGGTGATGCTGACGCGCCAGCCCAACGCCTTACGCCGCGCGGCGTATAAGCTGGCGCCGCGCAAGATCCTGGCTTACAACTCGCGGCTCGAACGTCATCACCTGCGGTTCAACCTGGTCTCGTTCCTGTTCTGGCGCGGCGTGCCGCTCGACCGCATTTATCTGCGCCCCTGGTGGTGGCCGTGGTCCAAGCGCGAGCGCACCCAGGTCACTAAGGGTTATCGCGCCATGGAAGGCCGCGCCACCTCGCCCGAGCGCCGCCGCGTGGCCGTGCTCTCTCCCTATTTTCCCTACCCGCTCGCGCACGGCGGCGCGGTGCGCATCTACAACCTGCTGCGCGAGATGGCGCGCGAGTTCGACGTCGAGCTGCTGTCGTTCTTCGACACCGAAGACGAGCCCGACACCGCGCCGCTGCTGGAATTCTGCGCGCGCCTGGCGCTGGTGAGAAAGCCGCGCTACCGCGAGCCGCGCTGGTCCACGCTGCTGCCGCCCGAGGTGCACGAGTTCCACTCGCCGGGCATGCGGTGGGCTCTGGCGGAAGAGCGCCGCGCATTCGGTTTCGAGCTGGTGCAGGTGGAGTACACGCAACTGGCGCGGTATGGCGGCGACATTCTGGTGGAGCACGACGTCACCTTCGACCTGTTCCGCCAGGTGGCGCGGCGCGAGCATACACTGGCGGCCTGGTGGGATTGGTTCCGCTGGCGCCGTTTCGAAACCCGCCAGGCCCGCCGCTACCGCCGCGTGGTGGTGATGTCGCCGAAAGACGCGGAGCTGCTCGGGCCGGCCGCGCCCACCGCGGTGGTCCCCAACGGCGTGGACCTCGAGCGCTTCCGCCCCCAGCCCGAACAGCCCGGCGAGCGCCTTCTCTTCATCGGATCGTTCCGCCATTCTCCCAACGTGGAAGCCTACCGCTTCTTCACCGTCGAGGTCTGGCCGCTGCTGCGCGAAAAATTTCCGCGCATGACCCTGACGGTGGTGTGCGGCCCCGATCATCTGACTTACTGGCGCGCGTTCGCCGATTCTCCCGAGCCGCGCCCGGAAGAGCGCATTCGCATGTTGGGTTTCATCGAGGACGTGCGCCCGCTCTACGTGGAAGCCAACCTCGTCATTGTGCCCACCACAGTCTCGGCCGGCACCAACGTGAAGGTCCTGGAAGCCATGGCCATCGGGCGCGCGGTGGTTTCCACCACCTCGGGATGCGCCGGCCTGGGCTTGCTCCACGGCCATAGCGTATGGGTGGCCGATACGCCCGAGGCCTTCGCGGCCGGCGTGGCCACGTTGATTGCCGACCCCGAGCGCAGGCAGCAACTGGCGCTCGCAGCCTATGGCCACGCTGTCCGCAATTTCGACTGGGCGGCCGTCGGCGAAAAGCAGCGGGAGTTGGTTCGGGAGATGCTTTCCGCCACTCACCGGTGACCAGCCGCTGTTCGCCGAAAAACTGAGGCGTCTTTCCATCTCGCGCCGTACTCTGAGGTCATGCAACCAACTAACAATCAATCGAACAGCGGCTGGGAGAACGGTCACCGCCTGATACCCGCGGTCATCTTGATCGGCATCGGCGTGCTGTTCCTGCTCAACAACCTGAACGTCTTCTATTTTGTGGAATGGGCCCGCTACTGGCCCGTGATTCTGATCGCCATCGGGCTGGTCAAGCTGGTGGATGCCAACACGCCCGCCGGCCACGTCGCGGGGGCGATATTCGTAGGCCTGGGCGCCATCCTTCTCGGCCAGACCCTGGGGTACCTGAGCGTGCGCATGCACGATCTATGGCCGCTCTTCCTGATCGGCGCCGGCCTCCTGATGCTGTTCCAACGCAACTCGTGGCACCGCGTCCGTCCGGGCCTGTACGTCCATGGGAGGATGCGGGAAGCGTCCGTGTTCGGCGGAGGCAAGCGCCAGATCAACACGCAGGATTTCACCGGCGGCCATATCGATGCCGTATTCAGCGGCTACCAGATCGATCTCCGCGGGGCTATTATGACGGGTGATTCCGCCACCCTCAAGATCTCCGCCGTGTTTAGCGGCGTCGAAATCCGCGTTCCGGAGACCTGGAGCGTCGTCATCGATGGCCACGGTGCCTTCGGCGCCTTTGTCGATAACACCACCCAGCCGAATCCGCAGACCCCCGGCCTGAAGCGGCTGTTCGTGAAAGGCGGGGCGGTCTTTGGCGGCGTCGAAGTGAGGAACTGATCCGCCATGCACCCGATTCTGGCATCGCGCCGGCGGCTGCTGACGTACCTGTTGGCGTGGATTCCCATCCTGGCGCTGCTGGTCTACGTCGCCTGGGCCTCCGGCGGGGTGTCCTGGCAGGACGCGGCGGCGGTGCTGGCGCCCGCCTGCCTGGTCTACGCATTTGCCTGCCTGTCGCCCTGGTATATCTGCCAGACCCAGCCGTTGCGCCTCTCCGGCTTGTCCTATCTTCTGGCGACCTGGGGCGCCGCCGCTCTGGCGGTTAGTTTGTTGTTGCTGGGGAGCGCCTGGCTGGCGGCCTACTTGCTCGAGCGGCCCGCGCCGCAGCCGGCCCCCCTATTCGGCATGGGCGTGCTGCTCTACCTGCTCTCCGCCGGACTGCATTACGCCGCGCTGGCGGCTGAGGCGTCCCGCGCCGCCGAGCGCCACGCCGCCGAAGCCCGCACGCTGGCCCGCGAAGCCGAGCTGCAAGCTCTCCGCGCGCAGATCAACCCGCACTTTCTGTTCAACAGCCTGCACTCCATCGCCGCTTTGAGCACCATCGACGGCGCGCGCGCCCGGGAAATGTGCGTGCGCCTCTCCGGCTTCCTTCGCGGCAGCCTGGGGCTGGCCGGCCGCGAAAGTATTCCGCTTCGCGAGGAGCTGGCGCTGGCCCGCGGCTACCTCGAAGTCGAGCACGTGCGCTTCGGCCAGCGTCTCCGCGTCGAGGAGGAAATCGAGCCGGCCTGTGAAGACTGCGCGGTTCCCGCCCTGCTGCTGCAGCCGCTGGTCGAGAATGCCGTCAAGCATGGCATCGCCGGCCTGGTGGAGGGCGGTTCCATACGGCTCGCCGCGCGCCGCTCCGGCGCATCGGTTTCCATCACCGTGGAAAACGCCTTCGACCCCGAAACGCCCGCCCCGCACAAGATGGGAATGGGTCTCGCCCACGTCCGCCGCCGGCTCCAGGTGCGCTACGGAGAGGACGCGACCTTCCAGGCCGGCCCTTCGGACGGCGTCTACCGCGTGGTGTTGCGGCTGCCTTGCGAATCTCCCATGGCTTCCAGCAGCCGCGCGTAGCCCGAGCGGCTCACCGGCAGTCGCGTGCCGTCGGTGAGAATCGCCACGCGGCTCTCCTTCGCGTACGGCTCAATGCGCGCCACGCGCTCCAGGTTGACAATCGCGGAGCGGTGTATGCGCACGAACCGCGCCGGGTCGAGCAGGGCCTCGAGGCTGCCGATGGTCTGCTGCTTCAGGTAGCTCTTGCCGCCGCTGTGGAGCGCCACGTAGTCGTCCTGCGCCTCCGCGTAATCCAGTTTTTCCAGGGGGATCACGTGGACCCGTGTGCCGTCCCGCACCGCCAGGCGTTGGGGCCGCTCGTCGGGCGCGCGCGCTTCCCGCGCCAGCTCCGGCGTGGGATGCCGCTCTCCCAACCGCGCCTTGGCGCGCTCCAGCGCCCGCTCGAAGCGCTCGGCGCTGAAAGGTTTCAGAAGGTAATCCACCGCGTGGGCGTCGAACGCGCGCATGGCGTACTGGTCGTAGGCCGTCACAAAAATCACTGCCGGGGTGCCCTCTGGGCCCCGCGGCTCGATCAGCTCCAACACCTCGAAACCGTCCAGTTTGGGCATCTGGACGTCGAGAAACACCAGGTCCGGCGTGGCCTCGGTAATGGCCTTCACCGCCTCGAACCCGTTGGCGCACTCGGCCACGATCTCGATTTCCGGGTGCGCCGCCAGCATTTCCCGCAGAAACCCGCGCGCCAGTTCTTCATCGTCGACAATTACCGCCCGCAATGTCACCTCAATCACCAAGCGCCCTGTGGCGCAGGCACTCGTGCCCAATGCCGAAACTTGTGGGGCAGGCTTTTCAGCCTGCGGACCCGCTTTCCAGCGGGTCCAGCCGGCCGGAAGGCCGGCTTGCGGGCAGGATTGCCCGCCCCAC
>Ga0187877_1000903_pt1 | contig 34048 bp, 24 predicted proteins | sample June2016WEW_17_1_3_FD_132430 | JGI IMG/M metagenome (GOLD analysis project Ga0187877, IMG submission 132430) | Peatland microbial communities from SPRUCE experiment site at the Marcell Experimental Forest, Minnesota, USA - June2016WEW_17_100 | ecosystem: Environmental > Terrestrial > Soil >...
CCTTTCTGCAGGTCGAAAGCCTGAGGCTGTGGGTGACCGGCGCCGTCGGTGCGCTGGTGATCTTTGTGGCCATTTTTCTGGTCGCCTTCCGCAAATCGGCCTACGTACAGCCTTACCGCGACCACCTTCGACTGGTGACGCCATTCCTGCGCCTGAACATCTCTTACCGCCGCATCCGTCAGGCATCCTGCACCGAGATGGCGCGCCTTTTCCCGAACGTCAAAGGCTGGCAGCGCACGTTCCTGCGCCCCCTGGCCGGGAAGATGGCAATCGTCCTGGATCTCGACGGTTATCCCATTTCACGAGGCGCTCTACGCTTGTTCCTTTCACCATTCTTCTTCCCGGACCGGACTACCCGACTGGCACTGCTCGTCCCGGACTGGATGGAGTTCAGCACCGAGCTGGAAAGTATGCGCGGCAGCTGGAGAGAGGCCTTGCGCCGGTCGGCGGCTGCCCCCCGGTAAGGCTATAGACAAACCCGAACCATCTTTAGATGAACATTTACTTTGCCTGTTCGATCACCGGTGGGCGGGAATTCGAACCTGTTTATCAAGCCATTACGCGCGCCTTGCTGGCGGACGGACATCTGGTGCCGACCGCTTATCTGGCCGATCCAGAGGTGAAAGCCCTGGAAGCGGTGGTCAGCCCGCGCCAGGTCTATGAGCGGGATGTGGCCTGGATCGAAGCCTGCGATGCGCTGGTCGCCGAAGTCAGCACCCCCTCGCATGGGGTCGGGTACGAAGTCGCCTTTGCACTCAGCCTCGGGAAACCGGTGTTATGCGTTCACCGGGAAGGGCAGCCGGTCTCCAAGATGCTCACCGGAAATACCCATGCCCAGCTTCAGGTGAAAACGTACCACCAGGCAGGGGAAGCCGTGGAAACCGTACGGGTTTTCCTTGCCCAGCGCCTGCCTAATCTGTGAAATTAGTCACGGATAATCCGTGACTTTTCTCGCTATCCCTTGTCAGACAAGTAAGCTATCATAACTGCGGAGACGGGAATCGGACACCTCCATCATGCACATCACTGTCTCCTCCTTTGGCGAACGCCTCCGCAAGGTAGCTCCACCTTGCGGAGGCCGCTTTTAATCCCCGCGTGGGTCCTTCAGGATCAGCCACTCAAGGGAGTGCCTCTCGAGGCGCGCCAAGCCTCACCCCCGAACCATTGAACGGTCCGGAGATGATCGCGGAGGTCTTCGATATGCCTTATGCGGGAGAAACGGCTTTCGGCTGAAAGAGCGGCAGGACGACGGTAAAAGTGGATCCCTTCCCGATCACCGAATCGACCCAGATGCGGCCCTGATGGCTATCGACAATGGACTTGACGATCGCCAGACCGAGGCCGGAACCGCCTACCCCCTTGGGTACGTTGCTCGCCCGATAAAACTTCTCAAAGATATGGGGTTGGTCCGCGGGCGGGATGCCCGGACCGGTGTCCGAAACCCTTAAAATGATCTGATCGGCCTGCTGCTCTGCCTGGATCTGAATATGGCCGCCCTCCGGCGTATATTTGACCGCGTTGCCGAGCAGGTTGTCCAGCATCTGGCGCAGGCGGATCGGATTGCCGTGCAGGGAGGGAAGGTCAACGCTGGGCAGATCCAGGCGGAATTCTTGTTTTTTGTCCTTCATTTGGGGCTCCCAGGTATCCATGGTGTCGCGGATCATCGCTTCCACGGGGACCACCTGTTTCTGAAGGTCCAACCCTGCTTCAATCCGGCCCAAGTCGAGCAGGTCATTGACCAGGTTGGTGATGCTCTGGACGCTGTGCTGCATGCGGCTGACAAATTCGCGCTGCTGGCTGTTGAGCGGACCGACGCGCTCGAGCAGATCGACATAGCCGAGGATGGCCGTCAGGGGCGAGCGCAGGTCATGGGATACGGAGTAGACAAACTCACTCTTCAGGCGGTCAAGCTGTTTCAGATAGGAGATGTCCTGCATGGTGATCGCAAAGCCCACCCCGGGGAGACGTGCGTACTGCGCCGAAAGCACCCGCCCGTCATCAAAAGTGATCTCATTGTGAGGGACCGAGTGTTCCGATTCGGAGTTCAGCAGGTTGCGTAAATCCTGGTTCGGGATCACCTCCAGGACCGGCCGGCCCAAAATGTCATCATCTTTCCAAAAGCCAAAAGTCCTGCGCATCGGAGGATTGACCATCAGGAGATGGTGGTTTTCATCCAGGATCATGACACCGTCTTCGATGGTATCAAGGATCTTTTCCAGTTTCTTTAATTCGTCCAGACGATGTTGCAGCGTAGCCGTCGTGAGCCTGACCTGGCGCCGGGTCCAATCCCCCAAATGCTGGGCGCGCTTGAGGCAGTTTTCGACCGTACGGATGACATCCTCGACGCGCAGGGCCGGGTAAAGACAGTCGCTGATCCCCAGGTGCAGGGCCTCTTTCACCACCAGGGGGGAATCCTGGGACAGGTACAGGAGGACCGGCAGGGTTGGAAAACGGTCCAGCAGGCTGGAGGCGACCTTCAACCCATCCTCGCCGTAGAAATTCTGGCTGACGATGATCAGGGCCGGCGAGGATTCCTGTAAGGCTTTGTCGAGCGCGGCGTGGTCGCCGGCGACCGCAATCTGGTAGCCGGCCGCCATCAGGGCCCGATCGAATAACAGCTGGGTCTGGCCCTCCTCAAGCGCGAGTAGGATCAATATCGATTTTGTTGGCATGCCTCACCCGTTCGCCCGGCCGGCCGTCGAGCCGGTCTGAGCAGCCTGCCGCTGGCTGACCAGCTTCAGGACGTCTTCCAAGGCTGCCTGGGTTCGTTTAAGGGTCTGCACCTGATCCTCGGTTAACGTGCCCATTTTACCAGCCAGGAGCCGTTCGATGGGATCCATGACCGGCTGCAGCCGCCCCAGGATCACCCGGGCCAGGGCTTGCACAGGCTCCATCCGCCCCTTCTCCCCATCCTGGGCTGACCGCGCCGCCTCCTGCAGGGCCCGGAAGAGGTGGGCATTGACCAGGGCAATCGAGGCGTAATCCGCCACGGCTTCCAGAAGGGTCAGCATGCTGCGGTCGAAAGGCAGATCACGTTTACGGACGACGGCCAGCAGTCCGATGACTTCCTTGCGGATCTTGACCGGCACAACCACCGCCGATCTACCCAGGCTGGCAACCTTGAACCTCTGGAGCACTTCACCGTTCATGGCCAGGGTCTCACCGGAGAGAGCGACCAGCGGGTTGATACCATCGTCCAGAGTCTGGCCCATGCGCTCCGACCATGCCTTGGGCAAATTGCGGTGGGCCGCCAGCGTGAAGGTCTTGGTGGTCTCGTCCCTCAGCAACAGCCAGCCGAAATCCGCCTCGGCCACGAAGACCAACCCTTCAACGATCTTATCGAACAGGAGGTGCTGGTCGGTGATCGAAAGGACCGCCCTGCCCACCCCGAATATAGTGGTGAGCTCGCGCACGCGCTCCTGGAGTTCCTGATTGGTCTCTTTCAGCTGCAGGTCCACATGCTGGCGGGAACGCCGTTCACGGACCTGTTTCAAGGCGCGCTCCACCGCCGAAACCACCTCTGCCTCCCGCATGGGCCAAAGTAGATAGTCCGTCCCCCCCAGCCGGAAGGCCTGGATCACTTTTTGTTCCTGGCCCTTTTTGGCAATGACGATGACCGGGACCTGGAGGCCCTGGGAGCCCATCGCCACGAGCAAATCCTTCCCGTTCAGACCCGGCAGGGTGAGGTCAGCCATGACAAGATCCGGCGCCCCCCGGTCTATCTGCTGGAGGGCGGTGCTTACATCCTCAACCAGCTGGATCTGGTATCCCAGCGGCCGCAGTGCCTGAAGCACGATCAGGTCACTGATCGCGGGGTCGTTCTCAACCAGCAGGATCCGTTCCGTCGGTGTGTCCATAGGTCCCCAAGGTCCGCCAACAGGGAAAATACTGCTTTAGATTGTAACACTTTTATCCTGATGCCCAAACTAAAGTAAAATAGGTCCATTCCCTCCCTGAAAAGGATGTCATGGAAAAATACCTCTGGTGGCGGGACGGGGTCATTTATCAGATCTACCCGCGCTCCTTCATGGACAGCAACGGCGATGGGCTGGGCGACCTGCAGGGCATCCTCTCCCGGCTGGATTATCTGGTCGAACTCGGAATCGACGCCATCTGGCTGTCCCCGATCTACCCTTCCCCTGACGCCGACTTCGGTTACGATGTGACCGATCATACGGCCATCGACCCGCGCTTCGGAACCCTGGCAGACTTCGACCAGCTGGTGGCCGAAACGCACAGGCACGGCATGCACATCATCCTGGATATGGTGATGAACCATACCTCCGACCAGCACGCCTGGTTTCGAGAATCCCGGTCCAGCCGCGACAACCCCAAACGCGACTGGTACCTCTGGCGCGACCGGCCGAACAACTGGGAAGCCTCCTTCGGCGGGCGGGCCTGGGAATATGATCGCACCAGCGCTCAATACTACTACCATATGTTCCTTAAGGAACAACCCGACCTCAACTGGCGCAATCCCCAGGTTCGTAAAGCGCAGCTGGAGGTCTTCCGCTTCTGGCTGGAACGCGGCGTGGACGGTTTTCGTCTGGATGTGTTCAACATGTACTTCAAAGATGCAGCCTTCCGCGACAATCCCCGCCAGTTTGGCCTGCGCGGCTTCGACCGGCAGAAGCATGTCTACGACTGCGATCAGCCCGAGATGCTCCCGCTGACCCAAGAGCTGCGCGCCATGCTGGACTCCTACCCCGAACGCTATGCCGTCGGGGAGATATTCCTCAGCCCAACCGGGCGCGCCGCCGAGTATATCGGCGACCAAAAGCTGCACGCCGCTTTCAGCTTTGACTTCACCGCCTCAGAGCTTTTCTTCCCCTGGAGCCCGGCCTGGGTGCGTAAACAGATCGAACGCCGCGAAGCGCTCTTCGCCGGGGAGCGCTGGCCGACCACCGTGTTCGCCAACCACGATCTCCCCCGCACCGCCAGCCGCTACTGCCGCGGTGAAGATGATGCCCAGGCCAAACTGGCCATGACGCTGCTCCTGACCCTGCGGGGCACACCTTTCCTTTACTATGGAGAAGAGATCGGCATGCGTGATGTCCCGCTACGCCGGGAGGAGATCCAGGATCCGCCCGGAAAGCGCTACTGGCCTTTCTACAAAGGCCGGGATGGCTGTCGCGCCCCCATGCAATGGGACGGCTCTGAATACGCCGGCTTTTCAACCGTCAAACCGTGGTTGCGGGTTCATCCCGACCACTTCCAGCGCAACCTCGCCGCCCAGCGCTCCAACCCGGATTCGCTTTTTAACTGGACCCGAAAATTGATCGCACTTCGGAAGGAGATCCCTGCCCTGCGGAAGGGAGAATTCGTATCACTGGCCTCTCCGTCTGGTACCCTGGTCTACCAGAGGCGATCCGCCGGTCAAACCGTCCAGGTGATGTTGAACTTCACCCGGAAGCCCATCCAACTGCAGATCGAAGCTGGAGCTGAACCGGAAAAATGGACCCCGCTCCTTTCGACCGGGTTCCACGAAAACTCTCGGTCCTGGATCTTAAAACCCAATGAAATTGTGGTCCTGCTCTCGACCCAACCCGCCCCACCGGTTAAAGCAAGCCCCCAGGAAAAAAGATGAATAGCAAGGCCGATCGAGCTGTCGAAGCCCTGATGCGGTTTTTTGGGAAAACATCAGCGGATGATTGAAGCGGTCCGATTTAATCCTACATTTACACCGCAGGTATCCGTGCTCATGCCGGTGTACAATGCCGCCCCTTTTCTGGGAGAGGCCATTGAGAGCATCCTGATGCAAACCTTCGATGATTTTGAATTCATTCTCGTCGACGACGGTTCCACGGATGGATCGTCCGACCTGGTCCATTCATACGCCGGGCAGGATGCGCGCATCCACCCTGTTTACCAGGAATATAACCAGGGGATCGTAAAGGTCTTGAACATCGGCCTGGATGCCTGCACCGGGGATTTCGTGGCGCGCATGGATGCAGACGATGTGGCCTTGCCCAATCGGCTGGCCCTTCAACTGCAAGCACTTGCAAACAACCCAAAGGTGGGAGCTATGGGAGGAGCACTCACCTATATCGACGAATCCGGCAAGGAACTGGGGGTGATCCGCCACTGCGCTCTGCAGGCCTCGCGCCTGGCGGGCAACCCTTTGCTGCATCCGACGGTCATGATGCGGCGCAGCGTCCTGACCCACCATCAGTTACATTACCGGGAAAGGTATCGCTACGCCGAAGACTATTTCTTGTGGCTGGAAATGCAGCAGTATGCCGTAATCGACGCGCTGGACGATGTGGTGCTACAATACAGGGTATCTGGTGCCTCCAGCCGCCACCAGCATTTGAAGGACATGGTCCGGGCAACTTTGAGGGTCAAACGCGATGCCATGGTGAAGCTCGGGATCAAGCCAGCCCCCGCGGACCTGCTGCGCATGGCGTCTGAGTCCCTTTTGCTTTTACTCCCCACCCGGCTGGTCTGGTGGCTGTATCGTCGGGTTGCACAACTATCGGATTAGGTCCAGCACGGCAGGAAGCGAAATTTGTTTTTGCCTGGGAACGGTCCAAAGATGATTGATCAAACCAATCTTACGATCGTTGTACCGGTATACAACGAGGCCGGCACCCTGCCTCTTTTTTTGCCCGAATTGATCGCGGTCTGCGAAGCCAAAGGCTGGAAGGCGGTACTGGTAAACGACGGGTCCACGGATGGCTCTGCGGAATGCCTGTCCGCTTACCAGGGGGTTCCCTTCATAAAGGTCGTCAACCATAAAGTGAATCGCGGATATGGAGGGGCGTTAAAATCAGGGATCTTGAATTCCGAAACCTCCCACGTGGTCACGATCGATGGGGATGGCCAGCACAGCCTGGCGGACATCGAGACCGTATTCCACTTTTCCCTGGAAAAGGACGCTGACCTAGTCGTCGGTTCCCGAGGGACCGGGAAGAACACGAACCTCTTTCGTGAATTCGGAAAATGGTTGATCCGCACCTTTACCCGGCTGCTCATGCCTCTGCCGGTTCACGACCTCAATTCGGGCTTTAAACTCTACCGGACGGAACTGGCAAAAAAATATCTCCCGCTCTGCCCGAACTCCATGGCCTTCAGCGACGTCATTACCCTGGCCTTCATCAGCCAGCGCGATCTTGTGCTCGAACACTCGATCACGATTCGTGAGCGGCAGACCGGAAAAAGCAAGATCGGCCTCCAAACCGCATTCGAAACGGTCATCGAAATCATCAACATCGCCCTGCTCTTCAACCCCCTGCGGGTCTTCCTGCCGATCTCGATCCTGTGCATGCTGGTCGGATTCGGGTGGGGAATTCCCTTTATCCTGTTAGGGAGAGGGGTCAGCGTCGGCGCCATGCTGGCGATCGTCGTGGGAGCGTTATTTTTTGCGATCGGCCTCATCGCCAGCCAGCTCTCGGCGATGCGGATTGAAGCGATTGACAAAAACAGCATTGTAACCGGGCACAAGCACTAAAAGCCGAACCGACCCCAGAGGCCGGTTCCCCTCCCGGTCTTTTGAAGCCCGGCGGACCCATTCCGGTCGACCCCAATCCTTTTCGATTTTCCAATTCAAGGTTGCTTTTTCGTCCCAGACCAGTATACTAACAGGTATGGAAGGATTCGTGTATCTTCCCGGAGATGAACCGGCCAATCCTGGTCCTCTGGCGCGCTATCTCCCCCCGATCCCGGGCGGCGTGCCGGCCGCCTTCGTGAAGCAGCACGTTGCCGGCGGTGCATGGGTGCTGGACCCATTCGGTGCCGCGCCGCAGCTAGGGGTCGAGATGGCCCGCCTGGGCTACCGCGTCCTCGTGGCCGTCAATAACCCGGTGATGCGCTTCCTGACCGAGGCAGCTGCCAACCCTCCCGCCAAAGCCGACCTGCAGGCGGCATTGGCCGAACTGGCTGCGGCCCGCAAAGGCGAGGAGCGGCTTGAGACCCACCTTCAGTCGCTCTATCTGACCGACTGCCAGAAATGTCAGCAGGCCGTCCAGGCCGAGGCCTTCATCTGGGAGCGCGGGGGCAAGGAGCCCATCGGACGCATCTATCACTGCGCCTGCGGGGACAGCGGCGAATATCCGGCCAGCGATGCGGACCGCGCCCGCGCCGCCCAGCTGGCTGCCACCGTGGGATTGCATCGCTCGCGCGCTCTGGAACGTGTCACCGCCCCCCACGACCCCGACCGGCATCACGCCGAGGAAGCCCTGGACTGCTACCTGCCCCGCGCGGTTTACGTCCTGAGCACTATCGTCAACAAATTGGAAAGCCTGAGCCTGACCCCCGAACGCCGGCGCAGCCTGGTGGCGCTCATCCTGAGTGCCTGTGATGAAGCCAACACGCTCTGGCCGCATCCCACCGAGCGCCCGCGTCCCAAGCAGTTGACCGTCCCGCCCCGTTACCTGGAGAAAAACATCTGGCGCTCGCTGGAACAGGCGGTGGAGGTCTGGAAGGCGGAGAGCGACCCGGTCCCGCTTTCAATCTGGCCGGCCCTCCCACCGGAAAGCGGCGGCATTTGCCTCTTCGAAGGGCCGCTGCGTGACCTTGCCCCCCACCTGCAGGAGGTCACCCCCCAAGCGGTGGTCACGGCCCTGCCGCGGCCAAACCAGGCCTTCTGGACGCTCTCCGCCCTGTGGGCCGGCTGGCTGTGGGGGCGTGAGGCGGTCGGACCGTTCAAGTCGGTCCTGCGCCGTCAGCGCTATGACTGGAACTGGCACGCCGCGGCGCTGGATGCGGCCCTGAAAAACCTTTCGGGCCACCTACCTCTCAACGCGCCCCTGTTTGCGCTCCTGGCCGAAGCGGAACCATCCTTCCTCTCCGCGGCCTTGCTGGCCGCCTCCGGTGCTGGCTTCGATCTGCACGGCCTGGCCATGCGCACGCGTCATGACCCGCTGCAAATCCTCTGGTATCGGCACGCCTTTACCCTGGAGGCCAAAGAGGGCGAAGCCGGCGTCGAGGCAGTTGTCATCCAGAAGGCCATCTCCGCTTACCTTCAAGAACGCAGCGAGCCGGTTCCTTATCTCGTGCTGCACGCCGCCAGCCTGATTGCCATGGCTGAGAACCATACCCTGGGCTGGCGGGAGGAAGCCCTGACGCGAGTGCATGCACCGATTCAGGCCGCCCTGGGAGCGGGAGAGTTCGTTCACCTGGCAGGCAGTGAAAACCCAGAGACCGGACTGTGGGCGGAGAAGAACTGGAATCGCGACTCCGACCCTCTGCCTGACCGCGTCGAGGTGGCGGTGGTCCGCCTCCTGCAGAAGAATCCCGGCTGTACCTTGCGCGACCTGGAAAAGGGCCTGAATGTCGAGTTCCCCGGTCTGGACACTCCCTCCATCGGCACCCTGCGTGCTATCCTGGCCTCCTATGCCGTGGAAAGCGGCGGCAGCTGGAGCCTGCGCCCGGAGGAGACCCCCTCCTTGCGCCGTGCTGACCTCGAGTCGGCCGCCCAAGTCCTGGTAAAGCTTGCCTCCCAGATGGGTTATGGTGTGGTACGGCGCGACGAGCCGCTGCGCTTGATCCTCTGGCAGGAAACCTCCCATACCACCTATGCCTTTTACCTCCTGGCTTCGGCGGTGGTCGGGCGCATCCTGCGCCAAGATCCGTATCCATCCGCTCACCCCGTGCTGGTCCTGCCGGGAGGGCGGGCCGGCCTGCTGGCCTACAAGCTGCAGCGTGATCCCACCCTGAAAAAGGTCGCCGAGCCCTGGCGCACTCTCAAATTCCGGACCCTGAGACGCCTGGCGGAAGGGGCGCCGCTCACCCGCGACAGATGGGAAAAAGAACTTGCCGGCGACCCCATCGAGCCTCCCGAACAAATGAAGCTGCTTTAAACCCGCCGCCCTCCTCCGGTGCAGGAGGGTGTGCGTCATTTTTTCGCGAGCCATGATTGCGCTGCCGAATCATCCTCAATTCCTGATGTTTCTAGGCTAAAAATGCCTTTTGTGTGCAGGGTATATGTCAAACTACTTACCTTCGCGGAATTTTGACGCACACCCTGGTACCAAAGTACCAGTGCCGTTGTTCCACTTATTATCCGCTCAATGCTTAGGGCGTATTTTTAGGCAGACCCACCCAGGTAAAGTCGGCCGGCCCAAGGGCAAGGGTATCGGCATTATCAACCAGCCTGGGGCTGCCCGCCGATAGGTCCAGGGCATACAACTGTTGAAGAGGAGCCAGGTAGGTAAAGAACAGGCCGGAGGAGTCAGGCCGCCAAAGGATGGCGACGATATTGCGGCTCACCAGGCCGGCCGGCAGATCTACATCCCGGAGGGGTGTACCGTCCGCCTTGAGGAAATGGATCTTTTGCCCGAAGGCGACCAGGGTTTGCCTGTCAGGGGAAAGCGAGATGGAGTATGCATTGATGCCGGTGGAGGAAAGTTCCCCGTCCGGTGAAAGAAAATCCAGGGTCTGCCATTTTGTGTCCAGGAGCATGAAGGTTCGATCCCCGCTGCCGAGGGCCTGCAAAGTTTGGGAATCGTCGAATACTGGCAACACAACCCGGCTGGACTTTAATGTACCCAGGTTGACCAGATAGAGACCGGGTACGAAATTGGGATCGCTGCCTTTAAACAAAGACCGGTATGAATAATGGGAAAAATACGCCAGCCACTGGTGGTCTGCGCTGACCGCCTGGGAGCTGAACTCCCCGCTCCAGACGGGGATCACGGCGCCGGTTTCAATGTTGAGCAGGGACAGGTTGAAGGTTCCAACCCCGTTTTCATCTTCAAATGAAAAACAGGTCTGGTCATCCAGCCACATGGAAGTATCGCACCTGCTCAGCGGGAGCTTATGGATGATGGACCCGTCCAGGGAAGTGGCATACAGATCATATACCGTCCCCTCACCGGAGGAGTAGCTAATCCAACTCAAAATCCACCGGCCATCCGGCGACCAGGCGAGCCCCTGCAATTCCTGCGGTCCGCTGCTCAAGCGTTTTATGGCCTGGCTGGCCATGTTGTATAGATAAAGATCCGAGGACACCCCGTCCATCTGGCCGGCAAAAGCCAGGGTCCGCCCGTCCGGCGACCAGGAGATGGACTGTGTGATCCCGCAGACGAAAGCATTCTGCAATAGGTCTGCCGTTATACCGGAGTTCAACTGCCCGGCGGCCCGGGCGAAGTTAGCCGGATAATCGTGCGACAACAGATTTGTGACGAGCCGGCTTTTCCCATCCGTCAAATCCAGCAGGTTGAGGGCCAGATCGGCGGTATCTGCTCTGCCGTTCCCGAAGCATTGCCCCGCCGAACCTGTGTAATAGGCCAGCCACTTGCCATCGGGTGAGAGCGTGTCGGACAGGGACGGCAGGCCAGTCTGCACGTTTGCATCCGCCGGAAAAGGAATAAGCTCCTGCCCTTTCCCATCCGCATCCAGGAGGGCGATCTCGTACTGGTTCCCCTGGCTGTGCAGATAGGCCAGGTAAGGCCCGCTCGTTGCGAGGGCGGAATGCGGTATGGCGGTGATAGTGGGAGCGCTTTCCGACGGGATGGATGGGCTGCCGGGTGTGTCCGTGGCCGCGCTAAGAGGGGTGGGCGTATCGGAAAGCGTATCCGTCGGAGGCGGGAGCGGGGCGGCAGCCGAACAGGCGGATAGCAGAAACACCAACATCAGCAATGCGAAACATTTGTTCATCTTTTCCTCGCTGGGCAGACCGGGTGGCTGAAACTCTGGTGTTTCCGTTTCAAGCGTTCCGGTGCCATGATAATAGCGGACCAGCGAAAGGATAATACACTATTTGTGAAGGCAGGGCAAGCTCTCCCCTCATCCTGTCCAACCCAGAGATGGGTGTGCGTCTAAATTTGTTAGCATTCAACACCCCTTGCAGAAGGGGTGGCCAGGTGCGTTTGGGAGTAGACTTCCCGATGGTTAGGAACGGGAACGTCCTGCTCCGGGTATGTGACGTTTGGGCCAGCCGGTCCTCCCTATGAGAAGCCTTTGGCAAGCTCGCAAATTTGTTTGGCTGCCCGTTCGGATCCGCTAGCCTGGGAGGCTCAAGAGAGCCAGCCCGTGTCCGTGTGTGATGTCCTTGCCCATAAATCAACGTACCTGGCCAAAATCCATTCTCACGGAGGTGTTGATATGGCAGAAGGTCCCACACGCTTTTTTGGATTGGATATTCACAAACAGTATTTTGTGGTGGTGGGGGTCGACGCACAGCGCGAAGTTGTCTTCGGTCCGCAAAGAGTCTCGAACTATCAGCTAGACGAGTGGGTCTCTCGGGTCCTCACGCCCCAGGATGCGGTGGCCCTGGAGATGACCACGAATACCTACCTGTTCTATGATACTTTGCTGCCACATGTCCACTCGGTCATTGCCGTCCACCCACCGAACGTGACGCTGATAACAGGTGCTCAGGTGAAAACCGACAAGAAGGCAGCCCTGGCACTGGCCCAGCTGCATGCGGCCGGGATGCTCGAAGGAGTGTGGATTCCGCCGCATCCAGTGCGTGACTTGCGTGCCCTGATCGCCCGGCGGGAGAAGATGGTCCGCCTCTCGACCATGGCTAAGAACTGGCTGCATTCGCTGCTGCACCGCAACCACCTGGCCCTGCCGGAGAAGCCTTTTTCGCCTGAGCAGCGCAGCTGGTGGGAAAACCTGCCGCTCTCTGCAACTGAGCAATTCCTGGTGCGCACCGACCTGGACACGCTCAAGTTTGCTCAGGAACAGGTTGAGCAAGCCGAAGAATGCCTGAAGAAGGCGAGCGCCGAGGATGAGCGCATCCCCTTGCTGGTCCAACTTCCCGGAGTGGCCATGCTCACGGCCATCACCATCCTGGCAGCCATCGGTGACATCACCCGTTTCCCGGATGCCAAAAAGCTGGTGGGGTATGCCGGGCTGGGCACCCGTGTCCACGACAGCGGCATGACCCATAATTCCGGCCGGATTACCAAAGCAGGCAGGCGAGACTTATGCCGCGCCATGGTGAATGCTGCCAACCATGCGATCGAGCATCATCTCCACTGGAAGAAAGAGTTTGAGCGCTTAGAACCTCACCTGGGGCGTTCCAAAGCCGTTGTGGCCATCGCCCGCAAGCTCCTGGTGGCCGTCTGGCATGTGCTCAGTGAGAACGTCGTGGACCGCTTTGCAGACCCGGCAAATGTGGCCCGTTCATTCTTCGCCCATGCCTATCAGGTCGGTGTGAGAAATCTGCCAGAAAGGCAGTCTGCGAAAGCCTTCACTCGGGAACAACTTGACCGGCTGGGTATCGGCCAGGATTTGCAGGAGATCTCCTGGGGCGCGAAACGCCACAAGCTTCCAGCCTCAAAACTGCTACCCCCAAAAAAGTGAGCGGTGTCCCAAGTAGGTCGGCGCTCCTGAAAACAGGATACATTCCTGACGCCCCGGGATAAAGACCTGACCCGGTATTTGGAAACGGGCTCACCACTCGAATCCATTATACAACTGCGGTCAAGCGAACGTTTCGTCGAGTGGCGAAGCGGTATGGATGTGTTTGTCCTTTTAAAAGTTCAGTGGCGTTTTTCCAAGAGCCGGGAGGTCTTATAATTACCCTACCCCCACAAAAGGCGAGCAAGCCGGTCTTTTACCAGCTGACTCGTCTTTTCATTAGCGATTAGCTCGCCACCCTTGACAAGATTGTTGTGTCCGTAGGGGGAAGGGGTAAGATGGGGGAGTCAAAGAAGGAGGTGCCCGGATGGATAAGAAAAAGGTGAGCCAGGAATGGCAGAAGATGAGCGAGGAGATGAACGCGGGGATTGCGGCGTGGCGGGAGCAGCACCCGCGGGCGACGTTTCGAGAGATCGAAGCGGAGATCGATCGGCGGATGGATGAATATCGGGCAAAGGTGCTGTCCGACACGGCCAACCTGGGAGCGAGTGCGGAATGGATCGAGGGGGAGGCGCCGGTGTGTCCGGCATGTGGAGCCAAATTGGAGGGGAGAGGGAAGAAAAAGCGCAAGCTGCAAACGCGGGGAGGCAACGAGGTGGAGATCGAGCGGGAACAAGGAGTCTGTCCGGTGTGTGGGCAGGGGATTTTTCCCCCTCGATGAGGAACTGGAATTATTGCCGGGCAGGCTGACGCCGCGCGGGTATGAGGAACTGGTGCGGTTATCGAGTTGGATGCCTTTTGAGCCAGCCGTGGAGCTGCTGGCAGACATGCAGGGGATCGGGGTCAGTCCCGCGACGGGCAGGCGCAGCAGTGAGGCTGCAGGGGCGGCGTATGTAGAGATGCAATCGGAGGAAGTGGAACGATTAGAAAAGAAACAGCCCCCAGCACCAGCAGGTGCGGAGAAGATGCAGATGAGTGCGGATGGGGCGATGGTACCGCTGCTGCATGGGCAATGGGCAGAAGTGCGGACCGTGGTGATCGGGGAAGTGCAGCCAGCCGTGCTCGAAAGGGGCGAATGGGTGGTCCATACCCGCAATTTATCCTATTTCTCTCGCAAAATCAGTGCCGAAGAGTTTGCCCGGCAGGCTTTGGTGGAGATCCAGCGGCGGGGAGTGGAGAATGCCCGGCAGGTGGCCGCCATTATGGATGGGTCGGATTGGCTGCAGGGCTTCACGGATTATCACCGGCCGGATGCCGTGCGGATCCTGGACTTTCCGCATGCCGGGGAGCACCTCAGCCAGGTGGGGGAATTCCTGTACGGAGAAGCTACGCCCCAGGCCCAGGAATGGCTCCAGAAACGACTCCACCGCCTCAAGCATGAAGGGCCCAAACGGTTATTCACGGAACTGCGGCGGTTGCAGACCCGACATCCGCAAGCCGCAGAAATATCCTCCAATCTGACCTATCTCCGAAAACGCGAACCCCAACTCCAATATCCCCGCTTTCAGGCAGAGGGCTGGCCGATCGGCAACGGCAGCGTGGAAAGCGGCAACAAGCTGGTCGTGGAAGTTCGCCTGAAGGGCTCCGGTATGCACTGGGCGGACCAGCATGTCAATGCGATGCTCGCCCTCCGCAATATCGTGTGCAGCGGACGCTGGAAGGAAGATTGGCCCAGGATTGAAGAGCGTTTACGCCAACGCACCTCCCGACGAAGACAGCTCTTGCATCAGTCCCGAAGACAGCCAGTTCCAGTCCGCACTCCAGCCGCTCTCCAAGCAGCTTTATCGTCCATTCCACTCATCTCCATTCCGAAGCCCCACCAGCCGAAAGATCCCAAGGACAATCCCTGGCGACAGTTCAAACTCCGACGCGCTCTCTATCGCCTTGACGCTCCCCCGAAAAAATGACGCACATCCGGTGCAGGACGGCAGCTTGCATTCCGATACCAAAAATCCTATAATGGTCACATCATGCCTCCTGTGACTCTCCAACGCATCCGGGCCGCCTCCAAATACTTAGTGGTTCTGGCGGCCGGGCTTGTCTTGATCGGTTGGTGGGTGGGTACCCCGCCGGGGTTGCCCGCCAAAGCGGATGCCATCGGGTACGCGGTTTGCCACCAGATCAGCACGCGTTCGTTCCATATCGGGAACATCCAGCTACCCTTGTGTGCGCGCTGCACCGGCATGTACCTGGGGGCGATGACCGGATTGGTCTTCCAAACCATCGTCGGAGCCAGACGCAGGAAGATCCCCCCCTGGAGCGTGCTCGTCCCGCTGATCATTTTCGTCGTCGGATTTGGCATCGACGGCGCCAATTCGTACCTCTACCTGGTCAAGGAGATCAACCCGGGCGTGCTGGCGAAGGTCCCCAACCTGTACATCCCCAATAACACCCTGCGCCTGCTGACCGGCAGCGGGATGGGGCTGGGCATCGCCGCAGTTCTCCTGCCAGCCTTCAACCAGACCATCTGGTCGACCGAAGACGAACGGGCTGCTTTGCCGGACCTGAAGTCCTTCGGCCTGCTGGTCGGCATCCAGCTCATCCTTGACCTGCTGGTATTGACCCAGAGCCCGATCGTGCTTTATCCCGTGGCGGTCATCAGCGTGGTGGGTGTCCTGGTCCTGCTGAGCATGGTCTACTGCATGGTCTGGGTGATGATCATGGCCGAGGAGAACAAGTTCGCCCGGCTGTCCCAGCTCTGGCTGCCGCTCCTGGCCGGCTTTACGATTGCAATGATCCAGACCGCCGGCGTGGACGCCGTGCGCTTCTGGCTCACCGGGACCTGGAGTGGATTCCCCATCTCGGGTTAGAGAAGGGACATCAGCGTATGGAAACCAATGCGCTCTTCGGGATATTTTCGGCCTTCGGATTATCGGCCAGTGCCGGACTGAATGCATACATCCCCCTGTTGGTGATCGGCGTCATTGCCCACTACACCGACTGGATCAAATTGAGCTCACCCTACGACCTGCTTGCCAATCCGTGGATCCTGATCCTGATCGGCATCCTGCTGATCATCGAAATGCTGGTTGACAAGATCCCGGCCGTTAACCACATCAACGACATCCTGCAGACCGTCGTCCGGCCGGCGGCGGGGGCGATTGTCTTTGCAGCCAGCGCCCTTGTTGTCACCCATGTCCACCCATTACTGGCCCTGGCCTGCGGGCTGCTGGTCGCCGGCAGCATCCACGTGGCCAAGGCGGCGGTCGTGCGGCCGGCGGTCACCGTGACGACCGCGGCAGCCGGCAACGTGCCGGTCAGCATCGGCGAAGACCTGGTCGCCACCGTGCTTTCCATCCTATCCGTGGTCGTCCCGGTCCTGGTGGCCGTGATCCTGATCGTGCTGGTGTCATTTTTCATCTGGTGGTTGTGGCGGCGCGCCAACCGTCCGCCCGTCCCGTCTGGTCCCAAAGAGTCCCAATGACCTCCTCCGGCCGTCCACCCCTGCCCATCTCGCCGACCCCGCCCACCAGCACCCTGGCGGTGGTCAGCTTGGTAACGGGGATCCTCGCCTGGATCCTCCTGCCCTTCATCGCGGCCATCGTCGCCATCATTACCGGCCATATGGCCAAGAACGAGATCAAGAAAAGCGCCGGTGGCTTCACCGGCGACGGCCTGGCAACCGCGGGCCTGGCCCTGGGGTATGTCCAGTTGGGTCTGAGCCTTTGCATCTGCTTGCCGGTTATCGTCCTGACGGCTGTAGGTCTGCTGACCATCCCCTTCAGCTTCCACCGCTTGGGGTGATGGCCACCCTCGGGGTCCTGCCTCGGCGCATCGGACAGCTGGACGCTTTCAGGCCGGTCTCATCAGGAGGCCGGCCTGTTCATTTCCGGGTGAAGCGCAGCTGCAGTTCTTCCAAAGCCCGACGAGCCTGGGCGCGGCCCGCCGCATCCAGGTCCAGGGCGGCATACTCGCCCTCGTCCAGCACGGTCTGTGTCCCGTCAGAGGCAACCCACAGGTCCAGCGCCAGATCCACATAGGAGAGGCGGTTATCCGCCTCCAGGACCGCCGGGCGGCTGATATTACAGTACCAGCCCTTGAGATGGTCGTCGTCGCGGTCATGGATCTCGAAAATGTTGTACCAGCGGTCGGTATAGTAGGTTTCTATGAACCGATCGCCGGTTTTCAGGACGACACCCATGAACGGCAGATCCGGGCGGTTAAAACGCGCCTCCAGGACCAGCCGGGTTCCCTCCCGGGTCAACAACCGGCCTGGATAGCGCCACGTCTCCTCCCCGGCCAGGTTGCGTTTAATGACGGTGATTGACTCGTTCATGGCAGGCATGCGATCGCGGAGGGAGGCAGCTCCAGTCGGATTTCCTCCCCCACCCTCGGCGGATCGGCCAGGTAGAAGAACAGGCCGTTGGACAGGCTGACCTTGAATCGTTCCAGGTGGAAGACGACATCCGTCACCGTACCGGATACACAGCCCTCCGGCGCGGCGCCTCCTTTGAGGGGCAGTGGCCAGGCCCCCGCCGGGCGGAGCAGCAAGGTGACCGGTTCCCCGACCCGGTGAGGAGAGGAACACTTCACCGCAAAGACGCCGATGGAGGTCGCCACGCGACCATCCCCGCGCATCACGCCCTCCACCACGTTCCCGACCCCCAGGAAGCGAGCCGCCCAGGCCGATCCGGGGTCCCCCCAGACCTCCGGCGGCGCCCCGCTACGTATGATCTGCCCTTCGTGGAGGAGGAGCACCCGATCAGCCAGGGTGAAAGCTTCTTCCTGGTCATGCGTGACATAGACAGCCGGGACCCGGCTGGCACGCAGGATGCTGCGCAGCTCGACCATCAGGTGCTCGCGCAGGTTGCGGTCCAGCGCACCCAAAGGTTCATCGAACATCAGCAGGCGCGGCTCCGGTGCCAGGGCGCGCGCCAGCGCCACGCGCTGCTGCTCCCCGCCGGAGAGGTCGGTGACGGTGCGCCCGCCCATATCGGAAAGGTTGACTTGCGCCAGGACTTTGGACACCCGGTCGGCGACCTCCGAGGCTGGGCGGGATTGCATCTTCAATCCGAAAGCGACATTCTGCTCCACCGTCAGGTGCGGGAAGAGGGCATAATCCTGAAAGACCAGACCGAAGCCGCGCTGGTGAGCCGGGACCCCGGCCAGGTCCCTCCCTTCCCAGCAGACCTGACCTCGCTCAGGGGTTTCCAGGCCGGCGATGATGCGCAGCAGGGTGGACTTACCGCTGCCTGATGGCCCCAGCAAGCAGACCGTCTCCCCTTGCGCCACGTGAAAGGAGAGGCCGCACAGGAGCGGCGAGCCCTCATAGAATTTCCAGAGATCTATGACTTCCAGCATTAAAACTCTCCGGCACCGGGCAAACGCAGACGCTCGATCAGGACAATCCCCGCAGCGCACACCGCCATCAAGATCGTCGCCATGGCCATGGCCTGGCCGTAATTCGACGCCCCGGGCTGGGAGAGGAACCGGGCGATCGCGATCGGCAGGGTGGGATACTCCGGGCGGACGACCAGCGAGCTGGCCCCGAACTCGCCGAGCGAAATGGTGAAGGCAAAGACTGCCGCAGACAGCGTGGCGCGCCGGACGATCGGCCAATCCACGGTCAGCCAGACCCTGAATGCAGGCGCCCCGAGCGAGGCCGCGGCCTGACGCAGCCGGTCAGGGATGGAGGCCAGGGCAGGCTGCAGGATGCGAATCACGAACGGCAGCGCCACCAGGGTATGCGCCAGCGGTACCAGCACCGGGCTCGTGACCAGGAGCAGCGGCGGCCGGTTGAAGGTGATGATGAACCCCAGCCCCAGGGTTACGGCAGATGCCCCCAGGGGCAGCAGGAAGAAGGGGTCAAGCACCCGCTCCAGCCGCGTCGGACGCGCCAGGGCCGAGGCGGCGGGAAAACCGAGCAGCAGGGAGAGGACGACCGTCACGGTCGCATAGAGCAGCGAATTCCCGATCGCCGCAAAGGGCGGCACATAAAAAATCGTTTCGCTGGGGTTCTGGAAGAGATCAAGATAGTAAGCCCCCGTCAGCCCGTATTGCACCGCAGTGTGCTGGCCGCGGTCGGCTTCCAGGCGGGTGACGGAGCGCAGTGGCAGGGAGACCAGCGGGAGCACAAACATCAGGAAGAGGAGAACCACGATCCCGCCCACGAAGAACCTCTCCCGCCAGGTCCGCGCCGGCCGCCCTTTGGTATCGGCCGGGCGCGGGGTGCTGCTCACCCCCCTGCGGGTGACGAGGCGGCTGTAGAGGATCGAGAAGACCAGCGTGCAGCACAGCTGAACAAACGAGAGCAGCGCGGCAAGCGGCAGGTTAAGGAGCTGGGTGGCCTGCTCGTAGATCGCGACCTCCAGCGTGGAGAAGTGCGGTCCGCCCAGCAACAGGATGACGCCGAAGCTGGTGAAATCAAAGAGGAAGACCAGCAGCGAAGCGGCCAGGATGGGCACCCGCAGCAGCGGCAGGGTCACGTTCCAGAAGACCCGCCGGGAGTCGGCCCCCAGGGTGCGCGCCGCCTGCTCCAGGCGCGGATCCAGGTGGGACAGGGCATTCCCGACGAGACGGATGACAATGGTCGTGTTGTAGAAGACGTGCGCCAGCAGGATCGCTCCGAGCGTGCCCACGAAGGTGATCGGCGGAGTGGTGAGGTGAAAGAGATTCATCGCCCCCAGGTTAATCCAGCCGCGGCCGCCCAGCAGGGCGTTAAACCCGGCCGCGACCACCACCGTCGGCAGCATGAAAGGGATCGCTGTAAGCAGGCGCAGGAAGGACTTGCCGCGGAACGCGTAGCGTGCGAAGAGGAAGGCTGAGGGCAGCCCGAGGGCCAGGGTGAGCAGCGTGGAGAGCAAGGCCTGATAGACCGTGAAAAGAAAGACCTGGACCGTCGGCAAAAATACGGAAGCGACGATCCCGCCCAGGAGCGCGGAATGCAGCCCAAGCCACAGGATGCTCCCCAGGGGGTAGAAAAAGAAGAGTCCCAGGAAGAGCCCCGGAGCCAGCCAGGGCAGCACCCGCCGCCATGCACCCGCCCGTTGGCGCCGGACCAATGCCGGATTGATTAATGAAGGACTGTCTGAGTCCATTCAGCGATCCACTGGTCGCGGTTCACGGCGATCTCAGCCGGGCTCATCCGGGCCGGCTGCGTAGGGATCTGGGCGAACATGACAAACGCCTCCGGCAACTTGGCCTGGGGATTGACAGGATAGACGTACATCTGCAGGGGCATATCCTCCTGAAACTGCTGGGAGAGCATGAAGTCCACGAACTTTCGGGCCAGGGCGAGATGGGTGGTTCCCTTCAGGACCCCGACGAATTCGATCTGGCGGAAGCAGGTATCCGGGCCGAGGACCGAGCCAATCGGCGATTCGCTCGAGGCTTGAATTGGGCCGACCACCTCCGCCGCCGGGCTGGAAGCGTACGAAACGACCAGCGGTTGTGGCCCGTGTCCGGATGAACCGCTGAAGTTGGTGTAGTAGGCCGTCTCCCAGCCGTCCACGACGACCAGCCCATTGGCGGCGAGCGACTTCCAATAGGCGAGGAAGCCGTTCGGACCGAAATGGACGATCGTCGCCAGGAGGAAGGTCAGGCCGGTCGAAGAGCTGGCCGGATTCTCGTCCACGAGCATCCCCTTGTATTCGGGTTTGGCAAGATCTTCGAGCGTGGCGGGAACCGGCAGGTCATTCGTCGAGAAATAGGCCTTGTCGTAATTGATGCAGACATCTCCGTAGTCGACCGGCAGCTCGCGATTCTCGGGATCCAGTTTAAATTCTGCAGGGATCTGAGCCAGGAGGGGCGAGTCGTACGACTCGAAGATGCCCGCATCGAGAGCCCGGGAGAGGAAGGTATTGTCGACCCCATAGAACACATCTGCCAGGGGGGCGTTCTTGGTCAGGATGGCCTTATTGAGCGCTGCACCCGCATCCCCGCTTTTCAGGAACACCAGCTTGACATGGTTGGCATTCTCGAACGCGGAGATGACGGGCTGGCTGGCCGCAAAGGAGTCATGGGTCATCACGGTCAGGGTCGTCGGCCCCTGCCCCGCACAAGAGGCAAGGAACAAGGCGGCCAGCAGGACCGGAAAAAAGATTCGTTTCATTTTTACCTTCCATCACCCATTCAAAGGATCACCGGGTCAGGCGGCGGTGGATGACCAGCAGGAGCCCGGACTGCAGGGCAACCGTTGCCTGGCCACCGACCAGCTCATTGCTGATGCCGCGCGTGCGGTGAGGCGACAGCCGCTCACCCTTCAAGGGCCAGCGCAGGCCGGTAGTGGATACCTGGATGGCTCCCCGCACCCATGGAATCAACGAAACCAGGTCGCCGGGATTCCCCAGGATCCGGCAGCTCCGGCGTACAAAAAATGCCTCTTCAAGCCCATCATCCAGGCGCACGTCCAGGTCCGCCAGGTCGGGCCTGGAAAGCAGGGCCAGATTGCCAATCGTCTGGTCGAGTCGGCCACCCAAAGCACCTGCGATCAGGATCACCCCGTACCCCTGAGCGACTGCATAGCCGAGGGCCAGCTCCAGGTCGGTTTCATCCTTGTCACGCGGATGCTGCATGATCCGGGCCCCGGCCGACTCCAGCAGGCGTCTCTCCTCCGCGCTGATCGAATCCAGGTCACCGATCACGACCGAGGGCGTCAGACCCAGCGCCAGGAGGTGACGCGATCCGCCATCTGCCGCCACCAGAAGATCCTCCGGGCGGAGCAGGGCGCGCACGGCCTCCCGATCGGGAAGGGATCCGTTAGCGAAGATCACAGCACGTCTCATCAAAACAAGACCATCCTCGCCGGGGAGGATGGTCTGAATACAGCTGGGTGTGTCCCTCCGCCGGCATTATCCGGATCAGGTTCTGCGGGTCGAGGCCGAACGCCTCCTCTCAGCCCTCAAAGGGGCTCCCCGTTGGATTGTTGAAAAGAGTATACGGCGGTGCTAACCGCCTGTCAAGATAAATATTCTCGATAAATATTCTCGCACGCCTAGCGCACCCGGCGTTTCCACTCCTCTTTCAACTGCAACTGGCGCGGACTATCGCCGGATTCCAATGCCAGGAAATCGGCCATCAGGCGGTTGAAGCGGGCGCTCTGGTCCAGCATCGGAAAATGGCCGGACCCTTCGAGCACGACCTGGTGGACACGTTCGGGCATGGCCATGACGCGCTCATAGTCCGGTGTCTGGATGGCCGGGTCATCCTCCCCGTGTACGATCAGACAGGGGGTGAGCATCACATCCATGGCGGACAGGAAACTTGCCTCAGCCAGGCCGTTGAGGGACATCGGGATCGCCTGTGGATCGGTCTTGATCGCATCCACCCGCGCGCTCTCGCCGAACTCATTCCTGCCGAGCAGCCAGTCTGCCAGATCGGCAGGGGTGGTTGCGCTGCGCAAGCGGCTGTGGACGGCCCGAATGTCGAACGGAACGTTCACGGTCATCACGCGGTCGACGAGGGCCGGGAAGCGCTGGAGAAACTGAAGGGCGATCAGCCCGCCCAGACCATGACCGATCAGGGCAACCTTCGCAATACCCATCTCCTGCATGAAGTGTTCGAGCAGGACGGTTTGCTGATCCAATGTATAGCGTGCGGGCTCGTGAGCCGTATCCCCAAATCCCCACTGATCAAGGGCGTAGGCCCGAAAGGACATGGCAGCTGTCTGCATGGCCGGTATCCAGTACCGCCACGAACCGACCCAGCCGTGCAGGAAGATGACCGGGCGCCCGCGTCCCAGCACCTCGTAATGCACAATCCGATCGTCAAGGAGAACAGCGCTCATGCCGCTTGACTCTGGCCTTCCTGACCGGTCACTTCCCTGCTTTCGCTAGAACCGCCTTGATGCGCGTCGTCAACTGGTCAGGTGCGAACGGCTTCAGGAGGTACTCCATTGCACCTGCCTGCAGCCCAGCCTGGATCTCAGCTTCCTGTCCTTTGGCTGACAGGAAGATCACAGGGATGTCCTTCAAGCGGGCATCCGCCTTGATCACCGCACAGGCCTCATAACCGGTCATGCGCGGCATCCGGACGTCCAGCAGGATCAGATCGGGGACCTCCTGCTTCGCCAGGACGGTCGCCTCTTCGCCGTTGGAAGCTGCGACCACCTCATAACCGGCGAAGCGCAAGGTGAATGTGATCAAGTCGCGGATGTCACGTTCGTCTTCTGCAATCAGTATTTTGGCCATAACAGTCACTCCTCAGCGCGGTACACGGGCAGGGTGAAGGAGAACGTGCTGCCGTCACCCGGTACCCCGGTACTCTTCATCCAAATTCGACCTTTATGCATGTTCACCAATTGCTTGACAATCGCCAGACCGAGGCCTGTCCCCGGCGTGGCGAGCACCAACGGATCCTCGCCCCGGTAAAAGCGCTCAAAAATGCGCTCCTGCTCTCCAACCTGGATCCCGATGCCATTATCCTGCACGTCCACCTGGACCTCGCTGTCCACCTGCTGGATGCGGATATCGATCTTCCCGTTCCCGGGGGTGTAATGAAAGGCATTATCTGCCAGGTTCGCCAGGATCTGGCGGACCCGTTCCAGGTCGCCGTTGACCCGCGGCAGGTCGGCGGGCGCCTCCAGCTTCAGCTCCATGGGCTTTTTCTCTTCCTGAGAACGGCGCTGGATATCGGCGATCACGTCGTCGGCGACCTCGCGCAGGTCAATCGCCTGCAGGGAGAGCGAGACGCGCCCGGCCTCGATGCGCGAGATATCCAGCAGGTCATTGACCAGCACGCTCAGGCGGTCCGTGTTGTTGCGGACGATGTCCAGGAAATGGATCTGGTTCTCGGACAGGGCTCCGGCCGCCCCCATGAGCAGGATGTCCACATACCCCTTGATGGAGGTCATCGGAGTCCGCAGCTCATGGCTGACCGTTGCCACAAACTCCGACTTGAGCCGGTCCACCTCGACCTCATGGGTGATATCGCGGAAGATCGAGACCGTGCCCAGGAACTCGTTCCGCCAGATCACCGGTGCCAGGTGCACCAGCACGACCTGGCCGGTCTCCAGGGTCAGCTGCTCGGCGTAGGTGTCACCCGGCTGGTGGCTGGAGGGGTCCTCCGACCAGAAACGAATGGTCTGCATCCAGGTCTGGGCGGCCTTTCCGAACAGGCCGACAAAACTCTCCAGGGATTGGCCGAGCACCTGGTCGCTCTTGAGCTCCAGGATGGTCTCCGCGGACGAGTTCAAGAAGGTGATGATATTGGCAGGGTCGGTCACCAGGACACCGTCCGCCACAGCCTCCAGGATGGCTTTCTGGCGGCTGGCCTCGACCTGCTGATTGCGCAGCATCGATCCAAGGCGTTCGGCCTGGTCGCGAATCAGCTCGTACAGCTGGGCATTATTGATCGCCACCGCCACCTGGCTGCCGATCGCCTGCACCAGGTTCATATGCTCGGCGGTGAAGAAGCCGACCTGGCGGTGGAAGACCATGAGCGCGCCGATGATCTCCTCCCCGACGATCAGCGGGGCGGCGATGACGCTCCGGTGGCTGGAGGTCGAGAGCGGGAACTTGACCCAGCGCTTGTCCTTGCGCACGTCATTGATGCGCACCGCCTCGCGATGCTTGATGACCCAGCCCGCCAGGCCTTCGCCGATCTTGAGAGGCGTCGGGCGGCTGCCCTGGGTCATCTCCGGGGTCAGGTAACCGTAACCGGACCTGTAATGGATGGTGTTATCTTCCGGATTGACCATCAGGATGCTGCCTTGCTCAGCTCCGATGGCGTTGTTCAACAGGGCCAGCGTCCGGTTAAGCGCCCGATCCAGGTCGAGGGTGGAGGAAGCCTCGGTCAGGATGCGGAGCAGGGTTTCCGTGTTGCGCTGCTCGCGCTCCAGCTCGGCGGTCCGCTCGATGACACGCTGCTCGAGTTCGTCCGCCAGGCGGCGCGTCTCAGCGTACAACCGGCCGTTCTGGATGGCAACCGCCGCCTGGTTCGCCAGGGTGCTGAGGATCTGCTCCTCGTCCTCCGTGTATACGTTCGGTTGATAACTCTGCGCCGAAAGCATGCCGATGACCTTGCCGCCCATATTGACCGGCACGGCCACGATGGAACGCGGCTGGCTCTCTCCGAAGATCCGCCCGCCGTAGTTCTCGACCAGCTCCACGTCCGGGATGAGCAGGGGCTCCCCGGTCGAGATGACACGCCCGCTGATCCCTTCCCCCAGGGGCAGGTGGAGACTCGGAGACCGGCCGGTCGGGTCCATCAGGTAAACCCCTTCGATGTCGTTGTGTTCCTCATCCAGGAGCGCGATCACAAAGGACTCGGCCGACATCATTTGCGAAACCGCACGGTGAATCGAAGTATAGATTTCCTCCGGATTGAGGCTGCGGCCGATCTCGAAGGAAGCCCGGTTGATCGTGGTGAGCTGTTCGGCTCGGGAGACCGTGGCCTGATACAAACGGGCGCTCTCCAGGGCGATCGCAGCCTGGTTGCTGATCGTCCGGGCCAGGTCGATATCCGTCGGTGAATAGCGGTAGGGGGTCTTGGTCTGGACGAACAACAGGGCACGCAGATCGGATCCGGCGGCGAGTGGCAGGATCAACAGGGATTCGGCCCCTGCCAGCAGATCCGTGAGCGGCGCCAGGTCCGCCTCGCGCCCGGCTGCGTCCGTGCTGAAAACGCCGAGCGACTCGCGCAAGCGGTCGAAGATCGGCGCCTGGGGCAGGAGCCTCGGCCCGATCTCATCCCCGGCGGGGACGCTCAACCGCAACACGGGCATTCCATAGCGGTCGAAGGTGATCGCCGAGATCCGGTCGGCGGAGATCGCCCGCTGCAACTCCTCCGCGGTGAGGCGCAGCACCTGTTCCTCATTCAAGGAACTGCTGAGTTCTGCCGACAGGCGGTTGAGCAAGGACAGGCGCTGCGACCGCTCGTCCAGCTCGCTCGCCCGGCGGAGGCTGTCCTCATACAGGCGGGCGTTTTCCAGTGCCACGGCCGCCTGGCTGGCGAAGGTGGTCACCAGCTGGGAGAGCTCCGTGGTGAAGAAGTGGGCTTCGGCCTTTTCAAGGGCAATGACCCCGGTGACCTCGCCTTTCGAGACCAGAGGGATGCCCATCCAGGAAAGCCGCTCCGCTTCGACCAGCGCCGGAAAGCGGGGATCCCCGCGCACATCCCCGACCACGATCCCCTGCGAGGTGCGGCTCATCTCCGCCAGGAGCAGGGAATCTTCGATCGCAGCCGTCAGCCCGATGCGCTCTTCAGCATCCGGGAAGCCGTACGCGGCCGCCACGGACATGATCTCGCCCTGGCGCAGCCAGAGGATGGCTGTATCGAAGGGGATGACCGCCTTCAGCCGGTCGAGCAGACCGGCGACCAGATCGGTCGATTTCAAGCTGGAGGTCATGGTCGCCGAAACATTGGTGAGCGCCTGGAGCTGGTTAGCCCGTTCCTGAGAGGCCTGGACCAGCCGGACGTTCTCCAGCGAGAGGGCCACTTGCTGGGTCAGCGAGAGCAGCAGGGCTTCATCGTCGGCGGAAAAGGCCCCGGTCGTATTGAAATTGTCCAGCACCATCAGCCCCAGGGCGCGCTCGCCGGTCTGGATGGGCACGAGCAGGCTGGACACCGGCAGGCGGCCGCCGGTCGCTTCCCGGTAGCGCAGGAGATGCTCGGCCGGCAGATTGTAATCGCGGGCGAAGTTGACCTCGTCGACCCGGCGCGGCTTCTTCTCCGCGAAGACCTGGCCAGGAAGGGCCTCGCCCGGGTGATAGGTGATCTGCATCAGGCTGTCGTTATCCGCGTAGTTGGCAGCGGTCACGGGGATCAAGGAGTCGGCCAGAGGGTTGTAAAGGAGCACCACCCCTGCATGCGCCGCAGTGACCACCCGCAGCGAGCTTTCGAGAATGGCCTTGACGATGCTGTCAGGATCCAGGCCAGAGAGCTGGCGGCTGAAGTCCAGGAGCAGGTTGACCTCGCGCAAGCGGCGACGGGTCTCGGTCAGGAGGCTGATGTTCTGCATGATGATCGAAACCTGCCGGGCGATCTGGTAATAAACCTGCTGATCCTCTTCGGTCAGGGGCGGCATGGGCTCCGGGCTGATCGCCAGGATGCCCGCCACCGGCTTGCCGTCGATCAGGATTGGCAGGCAGATGAAACCTTTGGCGTGCAAGCTGGTCAGCAGGGGGGCATCCCGCCAGGTCTCGTTCTCGTCCAGATTCATGACCAGCAAGGTTTCACCGGACTGCAGGCTTTGCCGTAGTGGGTTGCGCTGGCCAAAGAGCGCCTCCGGGCTGGTCGAACGGGGGATGTTCCCGAGCACATGCAGGAGGCGCGGGCCATCGGGTGTGTCTTCGGCCACGATCGAGACGCTCATCTCCAGGCGGGTCAGCATCTCGCGGCCCAGGGCCAGGAGCGCAGACGGGCCATCCACCTGGCGGTTGACCGTTTCGGTAATCTCAAGCCCCGCCCGGATCCGCCGGGCACGCCTCTCCAGATTGCGGATGGCGATCATCTGCTCCAGGTCCTTGTGCAGGAGGGTGGGCAGATGGGTCTGGCTGATGGAAAGCAGCTGCTGCTGGCGGTCCACGCTGGTGGAGAGGGCGGCAACCTGGGCCTGGTAGGTCGTCAAACGGCGGGCGGTCTCGATAATCAGGGCAGCCTGCGCGGCAAATATCTCGAGGGTTTCCAGGCTGTCGCGCTCCGGCCGAAGCCCATCGCGCGGCGCATCCAGGCTGATCAGGCCGATGGGACGACTCTCTCCGTCGTACAGCGGATAGAGCAGCGTGTCGTCCGGATTCCAGGCATTCGGGGACCGTACGGTTTCTGCGGTCATGATGGTCAGCATTTGCAGGTCCGACGAGACGACCGGCGTCTTGTCATACGGGATGAAGTATCCCCGGCCAATTTTAAACTCCGGGCGCAGCAGCTGCTGCAGGCTGGACCACGGCTGTTGGTGGGCCTTGAGCACGTTCAGTGTCTCGAGCGGCATCCCCACCCCGGCAATCCGGCGCTGCATCAAGGTCTCGGGGTCGACGGTACTCATCAGAACGATCTGGAAGGGGGTGGCCTCCTGGATGCCGTAAGCCAGCGCTTCCAGGGACTGCTCCATCGGCTGGTCGGCGGACAGGGCAGATGTCGTTTTGAACAACTTCGAGAGCGTCTCGGCCCGGCGGGTGAGCAACTCGTTCTGGTGGAGCTGATCCTGATAGCGCTGTGAATTTCCCAGAGCGATCGCCGCCTGAATCGCCAGAGTCTGGATGATCTCCAGCGCGCTCTGGTCAAAGCCGCCGGGGTTCAAGGAGTGCAAATGGATCAGGCCCGAGGTCTGCTTCTGATAGGTGATCGGGACCACCAGGGCCGACTGCACGCCTGGGTGGGGCCGCTCGTACTCGCTCTGATTGAAATCCGCTACCAGGACCGGGTTGCCGCCCTCCAGCACCGCGCGCTCGATCGACAGCAACTCATCGCTCCCCTCCTCGCCCAAGTGAAAGCTGATCCTGGGTTCAGAGGTGCCTTCCGCACCCGAATCAAGCAGCAGGATCGTCCCACACGGAGCCTGCGTGACGCGCAGGCTCTCATCGTGCACGACCTGCAGGAGATACTTCCACTCCTGGGTGGTGTTCAGCTCACGGCTCACGCGCGCCACGGTGGTGAGCTGCTCTACGCGTCGGCGCAGGTCTTCGTCCGTCTGGGTGCTCAGCGAGACATCCTCGATCGCCGTCGCCAATTGCCCTGCCACCGTCGAGACCGTCTGCAGGTCGTACTCGTTGAAAAAGTCCCTCTTCTGGCTGGTGAGCATCAATTCCCCCAGCCCGCGTTCATGCACCACGAGCGGTACCACCACAGCCGATTCCACGTTGATTTTTTCAGCAAGTGAACGGTAAACGGAGAGCAGGCGCTGGTCCTCGGCGAGATGGCCGGTGAGGAACGGCTTCCGGCTGCCGGTGACGGTGAAGTTGAACTGGGAGTCGTCGACGAAGAGGCTGCTCAAGCTCTGGATAGCCTGCGGCGTGGAACCGAACAGGGAGGGGTTGTGCAATTTCAGCACACCGCGCAGCTCATCGAACAGGAAGATCACCGCCAGATCCGCCTGCAGCAGGTGTCCAAGTTCCTGTAGGGTGTATTGAAGGATTTCATCCGTCGTCGCCGAGGAGGAGGCCAGGCTGGCGATGCGCCGGAGGGCTTCCGCCCGCTGGGTGCGCAGTCTGGCTTGCTGCATCAGGGTGACATTATCGATGATCGGCGCAACCTGATTGGAGATGATGTTAAGCAGCCTCATCTCGTCCTTGGAGAAAGCCTCCTCCGGACGGCGGTGATTGGAGATCTGCAGATAGCCAAGGGGGCGTCCGGCTGAGATGAGCGGAATCAGCGCTGTATCGCGCCAGGAGGCGGCCCGGGCATAATCCTGAAAGCCCATCTTCTTCCAGAGCTCATCCTCCATGGCGTCCTGGGTCATCAGGACGGTCTGGCTTTGGAACCGTTCCTCGGCCGGGCTGCCCGCTTGGAGGGGGACGTGGTAAAGCTCAACAACCTGGGGCGGCATGCCGATGAACGGGACCTCAGCCTCCAGGGTCTGACGATTCTCATTGAATATCAGAAAACCGAGGATTTCGACATCAAACAGGGGCGCGATGCTCTGGATCAGGCGGGCAAACAGGTCGCGTAGTTCCCGGGCGGAACCCAGCGCTTGGGACAGGTCGGCCAGGCCGCTCAACTCCGCCGCCCGGCGCTGCTCTTCCTCCAGCATGGAGGCGTTGCGAATGGCGATGGCAGCCTGCCCGGCGATCAACTGCATGACCTCCAGGTCCTGCTGGGTATAGGTTTCGGCGGAGGTCAGGCCGGCTTCCAGCGTGCCAACCAGCTGTTCACCACCGGCCACGAGCGGCAAGCCTATATACGAGCGGACTGAGCCTGCTTCAGGGTTTACCGGCGGGGCGGCCGCAGGATCGTCCTGCGTGTCGGCCAGGAAGAGGGGTTGGCGTTTCGAGACCAGAAAAGCGCTGTGGCCTTGCGCAGGCGCAGGCGGCTCTTTCTCAAGATTCCGCTCCAGGCCGGGTTTGACCCCGAGACGGTACAGGGTAAGAAGCTGCCCTTCCGGATCGCAGAGCTTGACCTCCAGCCGGTCGGCGGGGATCAGCCGCTCGACCTGGTCAAGGATGGCAATGACGGTTGTGGACAACCCCCGAGCGCGGGAGGTGGCCTCGCTGAAATCGGTCAGGATCTTGAGCGCTGAACGCGAGGCCTGCCCGGGTTCAGAGACACCGGAGGCAAGCAGCTCCGGACGAGAAAAAGAGATCAGGGTGGCAGGCTCCGGGCCAGGGACCTGATATGAAAAGCCCTCGACCGGGCGCCCGTTTACGGAGAATCGTGCCCGTCCCTCCGCTGCGCACAATTTCAAGAATTCTTCACCGGGGCGGATGCGCCGGACCAGCGTCTCCAGATTGGGCTGCTCCCCCTCCCGCAGGTTGAACCATTCCCGTCCAGCCAGGTTGATGTACTCCACCCTTCCGCCGCTGCGGACGACCAGGGCCGCATGATCATGAGCCGGCAGCGCCAGAGCGGCCTGCGGGCGCACTTCTGCAGCCTGGCGTGGGCGCCACCGAGGAATCAAACGCAAGAACCCCCAGACCAGGAGGAAAAAGACCAGCCCGGTCAGGAAGAGAATGATCCCCACGGACGCCGGAGTAAAGGCCATAGGCAGGCTGGTCTATCCCTTGGAGTCTGCGCCCGGCATATCCTGCCGGCGCGCTTCGGCGGCCATCTCGGTGATCTCGCGAATATCGGCAAAGTTCTGTTGCTTGGGGGTCACGATCCCAACCGCCAAGGTCATGAGGGGCGTCTTTTCCATCCGGCCATCGGCGCCCGCGGCCATAATATAGCCCTGCTGGCGATCCATGAAATTATAGTGACTCTGAACTTCTTCCGCGAAGCGCCCTTTCAACCGATCACGGATGGCCGTAGAGTTTTCCTCCTGAGTGATGATAATGAAATTATCACCGCCGGCGTGGCCGAGGAAATCGTTCGGGGTCCCGACCTCGTCCACCACTTCGTTGATCAGCATGGCCGTGAAACGCAGAGCATCGTCTCCCGCGACGAAGCCGTAAACCTCCTTGAACTGGTCGAAATAGTTCAGGCGAATATCCATGTACGCCCATCCACTTTGCCGAATGGCGATGCGCAACTGCTCCTCGATCAGCCGGCCGGCGGGCAAACCGGAACGCGGGTCGGTCAGGGCCTCTCGCTCAGAGCGGCGGATGGCGCCCTGGACGCGCAGCTTCAACTCCTCGATGTCAAAGGGCTTGGTAATGTAGTCGTCGGCACCCAGCTCCAGGCCCTGCAGCCGGTCACTGCGTTCGTCCTTCTGGGTCAGGAAAATGACCGGGATGTGGCTGGTGCGCGTACTGGTGCGCAGATTCCGGCAGACCTCATACCCGTCAATGTCGGGCAGCATGATATCCAGCACGATCAGATGCGGGAGCACCTGGCGCGTCTTCTCCAGCGCCTCCGAGCCGCGCTGCGCCACGTCCACGTCGTAGCCCAGCCCGGAGAAATAGATCTTGAGCATGTTGGAGATGTCGTTGTCATCCTCAACGATCAAAAGGCGTGATTTTCCCATAGAGCCTCCCGTTCAACTACGCCCCCGCACCCCACCGAGGGACGCTGGCGTATGGCTACGATCTGCCCCGCTCTTTTCTCGCAATCCAACGAGCCGGGGAGCCCCTGCACCCACGTCTAGGTGCTCCTAGCGAGGGGGTTCCTTGCCTCCACACTCTGTTGCGAGGTGACCATTCCCAAGGTTGCTTCCTCAGAATTGGCCCGGCTGGCGCTGTTCAGGTCGAAGAGGGTCAAAGTTAAATCGGAACTTGACGGCTCCCGGCTTGTGAATCACGCCGCCGTCAATCTTAATATATCATCTCTTCCTGCTGCCACCATTACAAAAACATCACGGGCCTAGCGCAGGCTACCATGAAGTTTGGTCTACCTCGCCGCGGCGAGGGTACAGCCGGGGGTGCTTGCTCCCATCTTTCAAGGTGTGATGGTCGCTTTCTTCATATGTAATATCGTGATCGATGATGCGCTTGGACCGGGAACCGGCAAGCACCACATCGGATTCTATGGTCCGGGCCGGAAAGATCACCATCCCGGATCCGATGCGGCAGTTGTGACCCACGCAGCCGCCCAGCACCGGGCGATTGGCACCGGCCAGCTGATCCTTGCCGTCACGCGCTTTGATCGGGGAGGGGATCAAATTATAATCCGTGAAGGTGTTGCCTGCCCCGATGAAGGTGCTCCGACCGACGACACACATCTGCAGGCAGGTGTTCTGGGCGACCATGCCGTTCTCCATCAAGGTGGTCATGAACAAGGAGGCGCGGAACGGCAGGAAGGTCCCATCTCCGACGACCGAAAGCATCAGCTGGCACCCCTGCGAGACATTGACATTGCTGCCGATGATGCAGTTCTCGATGACCGCGCCGGCGTTGATCGTGACGTTATCCCCGATGGTCGTCGGGCCGTGGATGACCGCCGTCGGGTCAATCACACAGTTGCGCCCCACCTGGACCAGCTTCGAACACTCCAACAGCTGTCGGCCTTCATAGATCGCCGTTGCCAGGACCGTCAATTTGAACCACAGATCCTTCTTCAGGCGGTCCTCGAAGCGCGCCCCCCGGGCAAAAAGGCCGAAGACGCTGTCTGCGATGAAGATGTGCGTCCAACAGTCAATGGCGATCATGGCTCGCAAAGGCACCTGATACACCAGATCGCCACTCTCGGATGCCATATAGGTCGGGACATGATAATAACCGATCTCGCGCGCCTGCTGATCGATCACCAGGGGTTTCACGTCCGCCTCCGGGCCGCGCGGGTAGTACCACAGGTCCGCATAAAAGAGATTCCCGGCCGGGGTATAGGAGACGGACAGCGGCAGGGCATGCTCACGAAAGGCAGGGTCATCGATCGAAAACGCAGCCCGCAGGGCACAGTTGCGCTTTTGCGCCTGGCGCATGAACTCGGTGATGTAGCCCTCGTCGAAGAACAGGTTGTCACGGTAAACGATCATCGGCTCGCGGGTCAGAGGCAGGCGGGCCCCAGGGGCGAGCTCCACCGAACGGGTCGCATACGGACTGAGCAGATCGCGCTGATTCAGCCAGAGCGGCTTGTTCTGGATGCGCAGATCGCGTGCGGGTTCGTTGAAGGGCAGAATGTGACGCGGGGCCTGGAGGATGACTTTCAACATGGTTTCACTCGATCGGATGTGGATCCAATACTATTGTACACGCACTATCCCCATGTGCAATACACCTCGTCTCCTCCACCAGAAAGGTCTTGCCCCCGCTCACCCAATAGCCGGCGTCCTGCAGCAAGCCCACTGCCAGGTGACAACAGGGGCTGTCCGTTGTCCGACCCCAGCAGAGCGGACAACTCTCAATTTTCCAGGAAAAGTGTCCCCGATCCAGGTCCAGAGTGACCTGCGCCTCCAGGTTTTTGTTTAAGAGTGCTGCGAGGGCCCGGCCGCCGGTTTCCAGCTTGGCCGGGAGGGGCAGGAGGCGGAAAGCCAGGCTGGTGACGCCGAGCTCCGGACCGAACTCACGCAATCCATATTTAAAACAGGCCCGGCCGGCGCGCAGGGCCAGCCCGCGGCCGGCCCGCGTCCCGTAAGTGGTCTCCAGGGCAGCCTGCAATGCGGCGATGTGTTCAAAGGGAATGGCGAGATCCTGTTCGGAAGGGGGATCGATGTATTCTGCCAGGGAGACGGAACGCAGAAGAGCATTCAACCCGCTTCGACCGAGGATCTCTTCCATCGCCAACAAGACGATGCGCCCCATGCGATCCGGGCAGAGATGAGTCGGTCGCAGGCCTTTCATGAGGTCGGGGGTTCGAGGTCGAGGAATTCCTTGAGGGTCTGCATGAACGCCTC
>Ga0187877_1000910_pt1 | contig 33958 bp, 36 predicted proteins | sample June2016WEW_17_1_3_FD_132430 | JGI IMG/M metagenome (GOLD analysis project Ga0187877, IMG submission 132430) | Peatland microbial communities from SPRUCE experiment site at the Marcell Experimental Forest, Minnesota, USA - June2016WEW_17_100 | ecosystem: Environmental > Terrestrial > Soil >...
AGATCCTTCGTCCCGAAAGAACCGGGACTCAGGATGACAGTGTCAGCGATGGTGAATCGAATTGACTTACGCGCCGAGTTTCTGCAGAGTCCGTTCGCTACGCTCAGGATAAACTGCGCGAAGAATCTCGCTCTGCCGGCACGCTGTCTCTCGAAGTCCTCAGCCCTCTCCGACGTGTGGCAGTTTCTCGAATCCCCTAGCCCTCTCCCCTCGCGGGAGAGGGTGCCCGACGTAGGAGGGCGAGTGAGGGGGGCCTGGGCCGCATACATCCCGACAAAAACCGTCGAGATGTATGCGCCACCCGTGGGAATGACCATTTTTTCGAAAGAAATCCCATTCCAAATGACACCAGCACTCGACCTCGCGACTATCTCCTTTACTTTCATCAACATTCTGGCTTCGTCCCGATTATCGATTAACCTGTGTGTTTTCATCAACATCGTCGGATCGATCCTTTTCCATTTTCTCTGTCCCTTTGTTTTCATACACATAGTCGGATCGACCTTCATTTTTAACATCTTTTTGTTGGGACAGCTCCCCCTTGGTCTTGAACGGCACATAGGTGAGCCGCCACAATTGGCGTAGGCGGGAATCTTCCATTATTTGCATGAACATCGCGTTTTCGTCGGTCAAAGCCATCAGGATGGAGTGATTCTCGGGTGATCAACTGATCGGGACGCACCTCAGGCCGAGCCCTGATAGCGCTTTCTTTCCAAATTGACCCTCGGCGCCGAGCCCTGTTCGGCGCAGAACTTACCCCAGCAGGCTAGCACTGTACCCAATGCTTGTCAATAGAGTTATTACCTGTATTGCCTACGGGCAGGCATTATTTTCTGGGAAAGTGCCTAATTGTCCGAAATCCAGCCTGCGTGAGAATCACCGAAGGAGCACGGCGGCTGAAGTAAGGGTTCCAGCCCGCGCCCCTCGCGGGAGAGGGTGCTCGACGTAGGAGGGAGGGAGCCCCGAGCGCCGGGGGTGAGAGGGTCTGGGTCGCATACATCCCGACAAAAACCGTCAGGACGTATGCGCCACCCGCGAAGCCGAAGAATGGCTAAACCAAATCCGCTTCCTGCCCCTCTAACCTCCCCCCCCCCCGCGCAGGGCGCAGGCGTCCACAAAGCGCGGTGCGCGCCTGCTTGACGGTGATTGATAGAAACCCGGAAGCGGTAGAAAAAGCGCTCATGAATAAGTCGTGAGATGCCAAGGGTACCAGGCATGACAAAAGCCCGCGGTCAGGACTGCAATGGCCATGGTTACCGGATATTAGAGGAGCTGCAAGACATCAAGGATGTAATGTTGTAATATTGGAATTGACCGGAAAAAGGGGAGCGGAATGGGTGGAAGGCGGCGGCACAGCCCACGGAGGTCCAGCCATGACCATCGAACTGAAACCGGAACATCAGCAAACGATCGACCTGGCGATCCGGTCCGGAGTTTATCATGACTCCGGCGAGGTGCTGGATCAAGCGTTCGAGATCATCCGCGCACAACTTCACAGCGAGGATTGGCTGGCGGAGCAACGCGCCGCGGTGGCGGCCCATATTGCCACCGGTTTTGCGCAAGCGGAGCGCGGCGAACTCATGGACGGTGAGGCGGCCATCGAGATGCTGCATCAGCGCCGTACCGCGCGCTTGAAGACGCGGGGATGAGTACGCTCTTCCAACTCACCCCTCAGGCAACCGAAGACCTTGATGCCATCTGGTGGTTCATTGAGGAAGACAGCGGGCAAGCCGCCAACCAGGTGGAATCGGAGATTATCGCCACATGACACAGGCTCGCCGGATATCCCTTCATAGGGCATAAAAGGCGGGATATCACACCTCTGCCGGTGCTTTTCTGGACCATTCCCAAGTACCTGAATTACATTATCGTCTACCGTCCGCAAAGCAAGCCACTGCAAGTGATAGCCATTCTGCACGGGAACCAGGACCTGAAAGAGATTCTGAAAGATCGGCTGCCGGCGAAACCATAACTCACGTATTGGCAGTGATAAACTGCGGGGGTGGCGCCGACATCGCATTTTATGTCGGCGACCGTTAAGGAGCCAGAACAGGCCACGGATAGGACGCGGTGACAGAGATGTTGCCCGTGTTCGTGGGGGGCATACATAAAAGGCAATGTGTGCGCCACCCGCGCTGACGCTGATACTAGTTGCGCGTGGATGCGTGCCGTCGTACCATTGCTTAAAGTGCGCTGAGGTCGGCGAAGGGGAATCTGCGGATGGCAACGAACAACATCAAGGAAGAGGCCCGAAAGCTTATCGAAAAAATGGCGGACGACTCCACCTGGGATGATCTGATGAGTGAGATCTATGTGCGTCAAGCCATCGAATCAGGGCTGGCCGATAGCCAGGCTGGGCGCACCACCGGCGTCGAAACAGTCCGTGCGGACTTTGGCCTCGAAAAGTGAAAGTCCACTGGACGGACACTGCGCGCGACCATCTGCGGGCCATTCACGCCTATATCGCAAGGAATTCGCCTCAATACGCCCTGCGCGTTGTTGACCGGCTGACCAGACGCTCCCAACAAATTGCTGAGTTCCCCCTGTCAGGGCGCGAAGTCCCGGAATTTGCGGTCCCACAAGTTCGGCAGGTTCTGGAAGGGCCCTTCCGGATCATCTATTACATCAAGCCTGATCAGATCGACGTCCTTGCTGTCATCCACGGCGCACAGCAAATTCCACCCAGCGAGTAACATGCGGCAGGAATTTGTCTTCCCCGTCCGCCCGGCAGGCCGAGAACCCCCGGTGGCGCCGACATTGCCCTTCATGTCGGCGGCCGTTAAGAAGCCATGACAGGCCACGGATAGGACGCGGTGACAGAGATGTTGCCCGTGTTCGTGGGGCGCCCCGATGCATCGGGGCGCCACCCGCGCTTGCCAAAAAGCCCTTATGTGACTACAATGTAAGCACGAGGTCATTGACGGCCATGAAGGTTGCGCTTGTACGTGTTGGAAATTCGCGAGGTATCCGAATCCCCAAGCCCATCATCGAACAGTGCGGGTTCGAGGACGCTGTTGAACTTCGGGTCGAAAACGATCATCTCGTGATCGCACCGGCCCGTCTGCCGCGCGAGGACTGGGAGGAAGCATTCCGCGCCGCTGGCTCTTCCGTCCACGATGAACTGTTGCTCGACACTCCCTCGAGTCAGTTCGATCGGGAGGAGTGGCGATGGTAGGAGGCCCGCCGCGCTTGGATGAGGTCTGGTTGGTATCTTTGGATCCGACGCAGGGGTCGGAAATCCAGAAAACCCGCCCTTGCCTGGTTGTCTCACCCGACGAGAGCAACCGCCACCTGCGGACCGTCATTATTGCCCCCATGACCACCGTGACGAGACCTTATCCGACACGCGTGGCGCTCACCTTCCAAGGCAAGCAAGGGCAGGTGGCGCTTGACCAGCTCCGCGCCATAGACCGGCAACGCTTGGTCCGCAAATTGGGCAGGATTTCCCCAAAGGCAGCAGCCGCGGTCTCGACGGTGCTGGTCGAGATGTTTACTCGGCAGAAAACATAGCCAGTGTAGTTCTTCCGTAGGAAAAACCGCAAATCTCCAAGACAGGGCGCTGCCCTCGGATTCGGACGCGTGAACCTAAGGAAGAACTCGTTCGTCAATCGGCAATCGAAAATCGTCAATCGAAAATTCCTGGCGCGCCTACTTGGCGGTGATGGATAGAAACCCGCAAGCGGCGGAAAAAGCCCTCATGAACAAGTCGTGAGATGCGAAGGGTAGCACAGGCACTCTTGCCTGTGTCCTGGGCTGATGCCTCCTATGCAGAGCACACCCGCGCCGCACTGTCCTACCTGCTGCTGCGCCCGCATAGAATTCCGGCCCGAATCATGGTATAACTGTTATACCTAATGCGATTCCACTTCGACGTGCGAAAAAGCCGGCGGTTGAGAGCGAATCCCCAGCGTGGAATCGGCTTTGAGGAGGCACAGGAAATCTTTGCGCACCCTTATTACCTCGACCAGCGCTCGGATGCTCCGGAGCAGTACCGAGCCATCGGCTGGGTGGGACAACGCCTCTACAGCGTCATCTTCGAGGTGAGGGAAGACCGGGAAGGCGAATATTACCATCTGGTGACTTTGTGGAAAGCCACCCAAGAGGAGCAGCAGCTTTATGAAGCAAACGAGTAAAACCCGAAATGTTACTTCCGCAGAGGAGATTGCCCGGCTTGCCGATCGCGGTGAGGATGTTTCGCGTTTCTTCACCAATTCGGGACGGATGATGGAACCGATTCGCAGGGTGAACGTGGATTTTGCCCCTTCCATGCTGAAAGAGCTCGATGGCACTGCGCAAGAGTTGAACATCAGCCGGCAGGCAGTGATCAAGACCCTTATTCGGCAAGCGCTCGATCAGCGATACCTGGCAAGAAGTGCTCGCCGCAGATCGAGGCAGGTGAGCTGAAAAGCTTGCTAGCACAGGCACTCTTGCCTGTGGCTAGGGCTGATGCCACCCATGCAGAGCACACAGGCAAGAGTGCCTGTGCTACCGTTAAGAAGCCAGAAACGGCCACGGATTGGACGCGGGGACAGAGATGTTGCCCGTGTTCGTGGGGCGCATACATGATAAGTAATGTATGTGCCACCCCGCGATAGTCTTGAACCGGGATGCGTAACTTGGGGGTCCAACTTAATATGGGAATTCGAACGCATAAGATCGAGTCGCATTGGAACTACCTTCTTGCCATCGAACGCGATCTCGTTGAGTTATCGCGGTACGTGGAATTTGACGAAACGAATTTCGAGTGCTTTTCAATCGAGATTGCCAGGATTCTTCTTGCGTCCGGCGCTGAGGTCGACGTCGTCTGCAAGCAGCTTTGTAGAGTTATTAACAATCAGTCCACGGCGGAGAACATTAACCCATACCGCGACGAGATAATAAAGGCCTTCCCTGGAATCGGCCAGTTCGAAGTATTGCTGCCACGATTCGGGCTTAGTCTACGGCCTTGGGACGAGTGGAAGAATCTCAAGGGCGTGCCGTTTTGGTGGACCGCGTACAACAAAATAAAGCACCAGCGCGACTCGGAATATGGACGGGCAAATCTGAAGAACGCTTTAAACGCGGTGGCTGGTCTCTTTATTATGGTGCTCTATCTGTATAGAGATAAAGCACAGTCCGGGGAATTGCATCCATCTCCTCAACTTCTAAGGGTTGCTGATGAGCACTTCGGAGATATTGCATTTGTGGGCTTCGATGCGGGGATCAACTACAAGCTCTAGTCCACGATGAACCAACAGGAGGTTCCCGCTGGGAAATCTCAACCCCCAAGAGCAAGCGTCTGCGCTTGCCGTCCCGTTCATCAAGGTTGTTTCTCAAACTCCACGCTACCTTCCTGAATCTGCCGGGGTGGGAATAGGTTTTCAAATGCCTTAATCGCGGGCTCAATGGCGCTTAGCATCTTAGGCCACTCCCAGCCCTTTCCCTGTTCGTACCTTTTCTTTGTGCAGTGGGATAAGTACGTGGAGATATCGCCGCAGTGATCGCGGTATGCGGCCGCAGCGAGCTCTGTCACCTTCGTTACTTGCTCTTGCGTTAGCTGCTTGTTGCTCCACCTCTTGTAGTTGGTGATCTTCAGGTCTCCTGATCTCCCACCTTTGCCGCTGAGGAACTGCGCAAGATTGCGGTAATGAAGCAGGAAGCACTCTTGATAGACAATCGCTTCTACTTCTTGTTGATCAGTTGTCTTCGCTTTTGTTCGGATCCATTCTGCAGCGACGTGTAGCATTCGAGCCTCGTAATGGATGGTTCCCTCGTGAGACTCCTTGCTCGGTCTTGAGAACATTTCGCTCATCGCATTCTCCAAGTCAGAAGCAGTTGGCTGCCGCCGCAGGATTTGAATACCATGGGGTTCAGACCTTGTGGCTCCGGGATTGCCCACGATTAGAAAGGCCCCAACCGTGGCCGACTCGATATTGCGCCACTTGCGGACGGCTTTACTTCATCTCTTATTTTCATGCAATAGGCGCTCGTAAGCCTGCCGGAACATGGCCTCTTTGGGATGGAGTTCGTAAGCTGCGCGGTATTCCTTCAAAGCCTCCTCGTTATTATGTTTTTGCTCAAGCGCCCAGGCAAGGCAGTAATGGGCGCGGGCGTCGTTCGAGTCGAGACGCAGCGCCTCACGTTCTTCCTCAATCTCCCCGTCCCAATCGCGCTTTTCGCCACGCGCAGCACCGAGGCTGGAATGTGCCTCTTCATCGTTCGGGTTCAGGCGGAGCGCCGCACGTTCTTCTGTAATTACGCCCTCGTAATCCTTCCTAGTCCAAAGGGCGAGCCCAAGCTGGTGGTGGGCCTTCGCGTCGTCGGGCCTCAACCGGATCGCCTCGCGGTACTCGGCGATCTCTCCATCCGAGTCACCTTTTTTCCCAAGCGCCGCACCCAGGCCAAGGTGCGCATTTTCATTATTCGGGTTCAGGCGCAACGCCTGGCGGTATTCTCCAATTGCACCGCCCCAGTCACCTTCACTCGCGAGTGCGGAGCCCTTGTCGACGTGCGCAGCGTCGGGCACGGTCGAAGGTTTTGGCAATGCAGACTGACGGTGCCAAATAGTAATGGCAATGCTCATCGAAGCTGCCACAATCGCCGCAGAAGCAACCAATGCTGCTGCCCAGTACTTGGCTCCGCGCTGCGAATTGGCCACTCCGATAGACACCGTCGCTGGCATGTGTGGTTGCGTGGGCTGCGGGTTGTCAACCTTGGCGTCAGCCCAGACCTCGCTCAAAGGTGCCGCAAGCGAATGCTCTGGGAAACTGGCAAGTGGCAGACGAGTGGGGCGTGGGACCGGGCGTCGCGTTGCCTCAAATCCCATCCCGTTGGCCGCATGTGTAAACTCGTCCGCAAATTCCAACACCGAGCTGTAACGCTGGTTGCGGTCTTTGGTGAGGGCCTTCATCGCCACGCTTTCGAGTTGGGGCAGCGCGGGGAGGTCGGGTTTGACGGTGCGGAATGGTGGTGGGTCTTCCTGCATGTGCATGCGCAGGTACCCGACGGGCGTGTCGGAATGGAACGGCGTGCGGCCGGTGAGCATCTCGTACACCACCACGCCCAGCGAGTAGATGTCGGAGCGCGCGTCGAGTTCATCGCTCCTCATGCCGGAAGCCTGCTCGAACGACATATAAGCGGGCGTGCCGAGCACCATGCCGGTCTGGGTGTGGGCGCCGGATCCGCGCAGCTTGGCAATGCCGAAATCGACGAGTTTGACCACAACGGGCGGTAGGGGCGGCTCTTGTGGCCGCCCGGTGTCGGCAATGCCGACGGGAAGGGCAGGCACGAGGCCTGCCCCTACGTCGTCGGGATATGTCAGGAAGATGTTATCGGGTTTGAGGTCGCGATGAATGATGCCCAGCTTGTGCGCGGCGTTAAGTCCTCGCGCCGCTTGCTGGAGGATTTCCGCAACCTCCGGCACCGGCAGCGCGCCCCGCCGCTTGAGGGCCTCGCGGAGAGATTCGCCTTCGAGGTACTCCATGGCGATGTAGGGTGTGCCGTCATCGGCCTGGCCGGATTCGTAAATGGTGACAACGTTCGGGTGATGAATGCGCCCCGTGGAAGCCGCTTCATCCTGAAAACGCAGCAGGAAGTCGGGGTCATCCAGCAGCTTGCGGCTCAGGACTTTGAGCGCCACGGGGCGATTTCCCACCCCAATCTGCTCGGCGAGGAAGACCGCACCCATGCCGCCCGCGCCCAGGCGTCGGACAATGCGAAACCGGCGGGACAGTTGACCGGCAAGCTGCGCTTCGGTTTCCGTGGCTTGAGCGGCAAGGCGAGCGCCGTCGCGCGGACAGAACTCAACCTCATCGGAGTAGGTTTGCTGGCAAGTGGGGCAGATCTTCATGAGCGCCAGTGAAACTCTCCCGTGGCGCGGATTCTAACAGAAGTATTGCCGCAAAGGGAATCGGCGCTGGGCTAATGTGGCCTGGAACTGGCGGTCCTTCGTTTCAGTTGCCCCTTGGCGCGCCTTGATTTTCCCGGTGGGTGGTAGTAACGTCACTGTCGGTTCGAGCAAACCCAGGCCGGAAATCGGCGGAAAGATGAAAAAGGGAGGCCGGTAATGAACAACCAGAAAAGCAATCTGCTCACGCGGCGGGAGTTTGTGGGTACGGCGACGGCATTCATGATTGTTCCGCGGCATGTTCTGGGGGGGCCGGGTTACGTCCCGCCCAGCGACCGCGTTACGCTGGCCGCGATTGGCATGGGACACCAGGGGATGGCGGTCACGATGAATCTGCTGGCCCGTCCGGACGTCCAGGTTGTGGCGGTTTGCGACTGCAATAAGAGCGGCATGGACTACGTGGAGTATGACGATAACGCCCTGTTAAAAGAGGCGCGGGCGTTGCTGGGCGCGGGATACGAGAACTGGGGCGCTGACCTCGCTTCGCCCGGCGAGGTCCAGCTTACGCACACGTTCCGGACGAGCGTCGGCATGGGCGGCCGTGATCCAGCCAAGCGGTTGGTGGAAGCCTACTACGGCTCCCGGAGCGGCTCCGCCTCCGGCGCGTACCAGGGCTGTACCGCGTACAGCGATTTTCGCGAACTGCTCGACAAGGAGAAGGATCTGGATGCCGTGTATGTTGCCACACCCGACCACTGGCACGCGGGCATCTCCCTGACGGCGATGCGCAAGCACAAGCACGTGTTGTGCCAGAAACCGATGACGCGCACGATCGGCGAGGCGCGGCGGATGGCCGCCACCGCACGTGAGATGAAGGTGGCGACGTCGGTGACCGTCAACAACCCTTCCAGCGAAGCCACCCACCTCCTTTCCGAGTGGCTCGCCGACGGCGCCATCGGGCACGTGCGCGAGGTCCACAATTGGTCGAGCCGCCCCTTCTGGCCGCAGGGCGTTGGCCGGCCGGAAAAACCGGACCCGGTCCCCGAAGGTCTGGATTGGGATATGTGGTTGGGGCCCGCGCCGGAGCGTCCCTTTAACAAATTGTATTTACCCTTTGTCTGGCGTGGCTGGCATGACTTCGGCTGCGGCTCGTTCGGAGACATGGGCTGTTACAGCTTTGCCGGCGTGTTCAAAGTCCTCAATCTCACCCCACCCCTGTCCGTAGAATCCAGCTCCAGCGAATCCTGGGAAGAGACGTTCCCCAAGGCGTCCATGGTCCACCTGAACTTCCCGGCCAACGGCAGCCGGCCGGCTCTGCGCATGTCATGGTATGACGGAGGCCTCCGGCCTCCGCGGCCGGCGGGGCTGAAAAAACGGGACGAGCGATTTTTCCTGGGCGGCGAGGAGGGAGAAGGCATCCTGTACGTCGGCGACAAAGGCATCCTGCTGGCAGGGTTCAATGGCAACGACCCGCAGGTATATCCCGAATCCCCCAAGTACCAGCATAAGCCCTCAACCCGGCAGCGCGGCGCTCGCCGCGAGGACCCTGCCATCGACCAGTGGATCGCCGCCTGCAAGGGAAGCGGGCAGGCGCCGCTCGCCAACTTTGAGTTGCAGAGTCCGGTGACGGAGGCCTTCCTGCTCGGCTGTTTGGCGCAGCGCTTCCCCGGGGAACTGCTGGACTGGGATACGGCCAACATGCGCATCACGAGTTCGGAGAAACTGAACAGCTACGTTGATCCTCCGTATCGTAGCCCGTACACAATTTAGTCTGGCCCCGCGAGGCCTAGTCTTACGGCGAGGGACATCCTGCGACGAAACGATCGCCGTGTATCCCGAGTGGGATACCTCCGAGCTTTCCCCAGGCGAACGGTCGTGGGCGCACAGCCCGGCCGATTCCCCGCGCCCGCCGATTAGCAAGCGCCCGCAGGGCCACAGGGCGGCTTACCCTGTGCCGGCAAGCCGCAGCCCGGGCTCGTTTGGTGATCCAAAACGGCCGTCCCTCAGCCGTGCATAACTTCCGCGCCATTGACAACCCAGGGTGCGTGTGTTAACACCAATGCAGAGAGGTCAATCGACTTTCATGGGCGCCGAAGAACTTCAATCCGCCTGGGAGCTGCTCAAAGAAGCCTATCAGTACCAGATGGGCGGGGATTACGACATGGCGGTCGAACTCTACAAGCGCTCGCTGGATCTTTTTCCTACGGCGGAGGCCTTTACGTTCCTGGGCTGGACTTACCGCTACCAGGGGAAGATTGACGACGCCATCATGGAATGCAAGAAGGCCATCCAGCTCGACCCGGAGTTCGGGAATCCTTACAATGATATTGGCGCCTATATGATCGAGAAAGGGGAATACGAAGAAGCGATTCCCTGGCTGGAGCGCTCGCTACAATCGCGGCGCTATGAGTCCTACCATTATCCCCATTACAATTTGGGGCGCGTCTATGCTGCGAAGGAATTGTTCAGCAAGGCGCGTTATCACTTCGAGCAGGCTCTCAAGATCTCTCCGGACTACACGCTGGCAAAGGATGCCTTGGCCAAGGTCCGGCACAAACTCCAATAGTCCAGTCCCCTCTCGACGCCGGCCGTCCCAGCTTTTCACATTACTCCAGAACCGCTGTGGTATCATGGCGCGATAAAACCGTGCCAGTCCGTTGTTCGGGGTTTCGAACCATGCCCAAAACCGAGTTGCAGTACCTTACCGACGAGCTTCAGAAGTTGCGCGAGGAGAAGCTCTACCAGAACCTGCGCATCCTGGAAACTGAGCAGCTTCCCCTGGCGCGTTTCGACGGCCAGGAGGTCATCAATCTCTCCTCCAACAATTACCTGGGTTTGACCACTCACCCCAAGCTGCGCGAGCGCGCCCTGGAGGCCACTAAAAAATGGGGTGTCGGTTCGGGCTCCGTGCGGACCATTGCCGGCACGATGTCAATCCACATGGCGCTGGAGGAGAAGATCGCGAGCTTTAAGCTCGCGGAGGCGGCGGTAGTGTTTCAGTCCGGCTTCACCGCCAACGCCGGAACCGTCTCCGCCCTGCTGGGCCGCGAGGATGTGATCATTTCCGACGAACTCAACCACGCCTCGATTATCGACGGCTGCCGGCTGTCGCGCGCCGAAATCCGGAGGTTCCCTCACAAGGATGTGGAAGCCTGCGAAAAAGTCCTCGAGGAAATCGCCGGCCGGAAATGCCACAAATTGCTTATCACAGACGGTGTGTTTTCCATGGATGGCGACATTGCTCCGCTGCCGCAGCTTGTCGAACTGGCTGAGAAGTACGGCTGCATCATGATGATCGACGATGCGCACGCTTCCGGCGTGCTCGGCCGGAACGGGCGCGGCACGGTCGACCACTTCAACCTGCATGGCCGCGTGGATATCCAGGTCGGGACGCTCTCGAAGGCCATCGGAGCGTTGGGCGGCTACGTTTGCTCCACCCGCGACACCATCGATTTCCTTTACCATCGCGCGCGGCCGTTCCTGTTCTCCACTTCCCATCCGCCCGCCGTCGCCGCCACCTGCCTCGCCGCCTTTGAAGTTCTGGAAGACGAGCCCCAATTAATCGAGCGGCTCTGGGCGAACACGCGATTCCTTAAAGGCGAGCTGAAGAAACTGGGCTTCAACACCGGGATGAGCGAGACTCCGATTACCCCCGTCATCGTCGGTGATGCGGCGCTGGCCCACGAATTTTCGCGCCAGCTCTTCGCGGCCGGAGTGTTTGCGCAGAGCATTGGTTTCCCCACGGTGCCCCAGGGCAAGGCGCGCATCCGCACCATCGTGACCGCCACTCATACGGAGGAAGAATTAACGCGGGCGCTCGGAATCCTGGCGGAAGTGGGGAAAAAGTTGAGGATTATCGAATAACGGGGCGGCATCCGTCGCGGCGGGCGGTTGTCCGCTTTCGACCGAGGCCAGAAAGAGCGCAGAAGAAAAGCATCACCGGTTCGGCAGAACGGGAACAGCTTTCGACGCCGAAAGGCGGGCATCGGACGTCACCAGGGTCAGCCCCAGGCTTCGCGCCGTCGCCACCAGAAAGCGGTCCGCCGGATCAGGATGGGGCAGGCGGAAGCGCGCCGTTTCCAGCACGATCTGGGCAGTGAGGGGAGCCTCCCGGAGCGGGGCCACTGCTTTCGTGATCCACTCCCCAACGTCACAGCCCAGGGTCAGGCGGCGCTTTTCTACCAACAGAACCAACTCCCAGATGCTGACGGGGGAGAGCCAGATCTCGTTCGCTCCGTTCTCCAGCGCCCGCCGAACCCTTGCGGAAAGTTTTTCTGGGGTGACTTGGCTCCAAATCCAGATGTGGGTGTCCAGCAGCAGTTTCAACGGCCTGCCTCCCAGTCGCTTTCTTCACTAACCGGTGAAACAATATCGCCGAGGATTTTCGCGGTGCCCGCCATGGACCCAAGCCAGCTCTTGGGCCGCGGCGGGCCCGAAGGTGGGACCACTTCCGCCACGGGCTGGCCGAAGCGGGTGATCAACACGGGCTTCTTGGTGCGCCGGACCCCCTCCAGGACCGCAAGGCACCTTGCCTTGAACTTCGAGATGGCCATACTCTCCATGTGTGGACTCCTCGATTGAATATACCATGGTCAAAGACCATGGTCAATATATGTGTGGGGTCCCGAAAGCTTTTCTCATATGGGTGGTCACAGCGAAGCTCATGCACCTTATGCCAGAGGCCTGTCCTGGCGTCCTCGGGGGGCGGAGTCCCTCAGTTTCCATGTGGGGTAAAAAAAGGTCAGCGTCAGCTCACCCGTTCACGCTGCGGCCTTCCTCGGCGTGCCGGAACCCAGCCGCGCCAGGACGTAGGGTCCTTCCGGAATGACCGCAATACGCGAGTTCACTTCCAATCCGTCTGTGAGTGCTTTTAGGGCTTCCTCGGCGCTCGCACAGGGTTTCCCCCAAAGAGCCGAGTGGAATTCGCGCGGCAAGCCGGGGGCGTAATAGAGGACTTCCGCTTGGGTGGTGACCAGCGCGAGCTTTTCCAGTTGCCATTGGTCTACGGTCACCGGCGCGCCCTCGATCTTCTTCAGGAAGTCGCGGTCGGACAAACCCTCGCGAAGCAGGCGGCTGAACTCCGGTCCGCCCGCGCCCTCCTCACAGGCCGCGAGGATCAGGATTTTTCCTCCCGGCTTCACGATGTGTGACGCGGCCGTGATGCCCTTGATGGACTGGTAAAAGGTCAGGTCGAGGGGATACCCGGCCGCCGTGGTGATCACCGCGTCCACGGGTTTGTCGAGGGTCTCGAGCATGACGCGGGAGACAAACTCCACCCCCTCGCCGTGAGCGGCGACAGGTTCGCCCGCAAAGACCGCGGCGATCGGGCGCCGTGGTGTGCCGCGGCCCAGTGCCACGTCCACCAGAAAATCGTGGCGCGTGAGGCGCGAGATTTCCATGAGTTCCGCATGCAGCGGGTTATCTTCGATGGAACCTTCCACCGCGCGCCGGTCGCGCATGAACCGCGAACTGTGCAGAACCTTGATGGTTTCCTGTGCGGCCAGGCCAGGGGCGATGAGCTTGCGCCCGCCGGAGAATCCCAGCATCAGGTGCGGCTCAATGAATCCAAGGGTAAGGTGGAGGTCCGCGGAGACGAAGCGTGCGTCGACATATACGGGTGTGCCGGCGGCCGTTCTCCCCAGATCGCAATGCTCAGAAAGCTCGCGCGCGTGGTGGTTGAGCACACGATAGCGGGCGGCGGTTTCCTCTCCACAAACCTCCCGAATCTCCGCCTCGCTGGCCGGCCGGTGGAGCCCCGTGGCAATGAGAATCGTGATGCCGTCCCGCGGGATGCCGGCCGCCTCGAGCCGCGCCAGCACGGGAGGAAGCACCACAGGGTTAGGAGCCGGCCGGGTGATGTCGCAGATGGAGATGGCAGCCGAGCGCTTCCCGCGCGCCAACTCCGCGAGCGGCGGGCAGCCGATGGGTGCATCCAGGGCTTTCGCGATGGCGCCGGGGGCATCGTCGAGCGGCACGCCCGACCGCGCCTCCAGCACGCGGTATTCAAAACCCGCTGGCAAGTCGAGGGTTAAACCGGATCGTCCAAAGGCAAAGTCGATACGCATGATTGCATTGTAACCCACAGGGGCGTGTGACCCCGCGAAGAGATTCCCCGCCCAGGCTCTCGACGCAGAGCGGGCGCCAGGGAATCGCGGGTAGTGGGTCAGCTTGCTGTAGCGGCGCTCTATGAGCGCCGGAATCTACTAAATCAAAAGCCGGCGGTCATAGACCGCCGCTACAAAAAACTAAACTGCCCGACCACCGAATCCCGGCGTGCTTCCAGAACGAACGCGAGTTTCATGTATAATCACCATGTCGCCCGGCGTCAGCACGCACGGTTCCGCGATGCACGAAGCAGATTACCCCCATGGAGATTCTGATGCGCCGACTCCCGTTGATCCTGGCCGGCTTGGCTTTCGCGGCCGCCACGCTACCTCTGGTTCCGAAGGATGCGAAATCCGATCCGCGCTTGAAAGGAGCCTTTCGCAAGCCCGCGCAGAATGGCTGGACGTTCGTGCACCTGGAAGGAACTCCCTCTGAAATTGGGTTCCAACACGGCTACCTGCTGGCCCCGGAGATTCTCGACGCGGAAAAAGTCACCGCACTTGAGCAAACGCATGACGGCAAGAAGAACTGGAAGTTCTTCCGTACTGCCGCCCGGGAAATGATGTGGCCACACATCGAAGCGGAATATCGCGCCGAACTCGAGGGCATCGCCGCGGGTCTCGAAGCCAAGGGCGTGCATTTGGATGTGTGGGATGTGGTCGCGCTCAACGCCTCGCCCGAATGGGGCTACTATGTGAAGGAATACGACCGCGAGCATCAGCTCCCCACCGCAGCCCCACGGGCCGTGCCGGAGCGTTGCAGCGCCTTCGCCGCCACCGGCAGTTACACGAAAGATGGAAAGGTCATCATCGCGCACAACAATTGGACAAGTTACCTGGACGGCTCACGCTGGACCGTCATTTTTGACATTGCCCCCGCCGAGGGCCAGCGCTTCCTGATGGACGGTCTCCCCGGTTTAATCCATAGCGGCGATGATTTTGGAATCAACTCCGCCGGCCTGATGATTACCGAGACCACGATCACACACTTTTCAGGCTACGACCCTAACGGCATCCCTGAGTTCGTCCGCGCTCGCAAGGCCATGCAGTATGCCTCCTCGATCGACGACTTCGCGCGGATCATGAAAGAAGGCAATAACGGCGGATACGCCAACACCTGGCTGGTGGCAGATCGTAAGACGAACGAAATCGCCAGTCTCGAGCTGGGGCTCAAGAACGTAACTCTGCTGCGCACGGGGGACGGCTATTTTGTGGGCTCAAATTTCCCCGCCAACCCCAATCTGGTGCGGGAGGAAACGAACTTCAACCTGCAAGACCCGGGGGCAAGCGCCAACGCCCGGCACTTGCGGTGGGAACAGTTGATGGCTGAAAACAAGGGGAAAATCGATGTGGCCGCCGCCGAACGCTTCCTGGCTGACCACTACGATACGTTCCAGCAGAAAGAGGAAGCCAACGAGCGGACCTTGTGCGGCCATGTCGATCTTTCACCGCGCGGCTCGCCGTCCTGGGAGCCGCCTTACGGAACCGCGGGGGCCGTTCAGAATAAAATCGCCGACGCGGCCCTGGCCGAACAGATGTCCTTTGCTGCCGCAGCGGGCCACGCGTGCGGGATCAACTTCAAAGCCGCCGACCATCTGAGCAAACATCCGGAGTTCGGCTGGGAGAAGCCCTTGCTGCGCGACATGGATGCTTATCCCTGGACGACTTTCTCCATCGCGCGTTAGCCTGGGTATCCTGCCCATACGCACGGCCAGGATGGCCGTGGGTAGTGGGTCAATTTGGTTGCTGCCGGAAGGGCGGGGCTTCACAAGTTACGGAAAAAGCCCTCGCACTGTCATCCTGAGGAGGCGAAGCCGACGAAGGACCTCTGTATTTGCCTGAAGATTCAAATACAGGGGTCCTTCGCTCTGCTCAGGATGACAAAATGGAAGCGTTCTTCCGCAGCTCGTAAAGCCCCGCCCTTCCAATTCCGTGGTGAGAAATCCGGGTTAGTGCACGGCTTCGGGCAGGGCAGGCAGGTGTTCTGAAACGCGGGAAGACTCGGCCATGCGGTAGAGATGGTTCAGGGGAATGCGGCCGGGGCCGACCGGAAAAGCGTTGCGAATCGCTTCCGCGACGTAAGCCTTGGCCAGCACGATGGCATCACGCAACTGGCGTCCCAGGGCAAGGTTCGCGGCCACGGCCGAAGAGAAGGTGCAGCCCGTGCCGTGAGTGTTGTCCGGTTTGAACCGGTCTCCGACGAACGACTCCATCTCCGACCCCACCAGAAGGACATCGATGGCCTTCTCGAGGTGGCCGCCCGTCACCACCACAGCCCGCGCCCCCATCTCCACCAGCTTGCGCGCCGCTGCCTTCATGCTCTCCAGATTGTCAACCGGCAGTCCGGTGAGCGCGGCCGCTTCCTCCAAGTTGGGGGTCACCAGCGTAACGCGTGAAAGCAGTTGCCGGCGAAGGAAGTCCTGTCCCCAAGCATCCAGCAGTTCCACGCCGCTAGAGGAGCACAGCACCGGGTCGAGCACCGCGGGAAGCTCGGGGTGGGAGTCCAGGACCTCCCGCACGACTTCGGCCGTGGCCGCGTTCGACAGCATGCCGATCTTGAGAGCTCTAACCCGCCCGTCGGCGAGGAGCGCTTGGATAGACTCTCTCAGAATCTGAGGTTCAACCGGGCGGACAGCCGCCACTCCCTGCGTATTCTGAATGGTTAAAGCCGTAATGGCGGCAACCCCATAGCAATTGTGCGCAGCGAAGGTCTTGAGGTCGGCCACGATTCCAGCTCCGCCCGAGGGATCGAATCCGGCGACGCTGAGGACCACTGGCCATGCGGTGTTTAGCGGCATATTCATTTCTTTTGCGGTGTCCCCTGGCGTTCGGCTGACCTCAAATCGATTATAGGGGCGCCCGTCCCGCTGTCAATAACGAATTGGGGCCGTTCGCGCCCTTGCTATCAGCGCGGACCCGGTGAGTTCCTTCCTCTTTCATTCCGGCGCCGTACTCGCTCGGCTCCGTGCGGTCCCGAGCAGCGTCTCACGAGGGAACATTCACGGCTTCTTTTTGGTATTTTTCCAGGCACTCGCGCGAGCAAAAGTGCAGTGTCTGGGAGCCGCGCGTGAGCCGGTGGGGAAGTTCCGTGGAAACGAACATACCGCAGATGGGGTCTCGAGCCGTCTCACCTCGGTGGGGACTCGCGGAGGGGCGCGGTAGCGACCCGCTTCGCGTGGTCTGAACGTGGATTCGGGAAACACTGAATATGGAACCGAGACTCCGCACCAAGGCCTTGAGGAAAAGCACCAAGGCGACGAATTCGAGAATGTCGAGGAGAAGACTTCCCATAAAGGGTCCCTCGCCCCTCCCGGCGGAGGGGAGGCCCGGGATAGCTGATTTCCTCCCTCTCCCTTGGGGAGAGGGTGGGCCGCGACCGGCGCTTTCACCAGCCGGCGCGGGCCGGGTGAGGGGTCATGAACAGTCACCAACCTAACCTGCTGCTTCGCGTCGGCAGTAGTATCTCCATGAAAGCAACTTAGTCAAAGCGTGGCGCTGCAACCCGCGGTCAACATCGCATCAGCACCCTGCTAACGCGGCATGGCAGCGCCGCCCGTGCGCGCAGCGTCCAGCTTCTCTTTCAAACTCGCCAGGGCAGGCTGATTCGGATTCAGTTTGTGCAGGCGGTCCCAGGCTCTTTGCGCCGCGGCAAAATCGTGCGTGCCCTCCAGGTTAACGACAATGGAGTTGAGCAGGGTAGGTTCGTGTTTGGGGTCCATCTCGAGTGACTGGCGGTATTGTTCGAGCGCGTCCTGCGGCCGTCCAATGTAGAAATAGGCCGTACCTAAATCGGTGCGAGCGTTTACGTTCTTCGGCTCGATTTCCAGTGCACGCTGATACCACCCGATGGACTGACTGTATTGCTTTTGGTCGTACAGGATATTCGCGAGCTTTAGCCGAACCTCAGGGTCCTTCGGGTTCTGTGCCGCCAGGTCTTCCATCTGCTTGATGAGGGCCGCGCTGTCAACTGGGGGGTGGCCCTCGGGCAGGCCCGACGGCATCGCCCCGCTGGCCGGGGCAGAGGTTGCGCCGCCCGCGGGCATTTCCATAGCGGTCGGCGTCGCCTTTTGGCGGGCGTTCCAATTCAACTGGGCGTCCGTGATATATCCCGCCAGAAAACCCACTACCAGGAAGATCCCTGCGGTAGCAACCGTCTCTTTTTTCATCTGCCCTTCTCAGTGGGACTCAGGAAAAGTCTAACGGACTCATGCCAGACCGTCAAGATTCCCCGCGGGCGGCGCCAGCTGTCCGACCCGCCCGCGGCCATTCAATTCTTGGGCCGCCACTGCTCGAAGAACGCTTTAATGCTCTCGTAACTCATATTACGGGCATCTGCGAATTGACCCTGGTCCATCGCATAGAGGAGGTGTCCGCCGGAATCGAGTACTGCCAGGGCGGGGATTCCGTGCTGGATTGGGACTTTGTACTGCTTGGCCAAGTCCAAGTTCTTGTTGTGGCGCCCAATATCCACCTTCACGATCTCAAAGTTTTGCGCGAGGAGCGCAGCCAGCTCGGCATTATGCATCTGTGCATCGAGCGCATGGCAGTCCGGGCACCAGTTGGCGCCGAAGATGAGCACGATATTCTTCTTGGCCTTCCTGGCATTCGCAATGGCCGCCGAGATGTCACGCTGCGCATCGGCCTTCTCATCATAGATGGGCTCGGTCGAGCCTTTCAGGAAACCGCCAGAAACCAGCAGAACCAGAATCAGGACCCAGGACTTGGTACGACTCATCGGGGCACCTCCTCTCCCATCATAGCGCAGGTTTCCCCAAACCCCCTAGGCGGTTGCTCTCTACCCACCGGTGAATCGGCTGTGATAGCATCGATTCTGACCCGGGGGGAGTTTTTGATTCTCAGCGCCGCGGCGCGCCGGAGGCAGGCTGGGGCAGGTGGGGCGACGCGGGCCTGGAAGGGAGCTGAATCACCGATGGAGCACGCTGGACAGGCGACATCGCGATTCCGTTTTACCGACATCCTCTACGAGAAGAAGGATGGTGTGGCGCGGGTTACGTTGAACCGTCCGGAAGTTTATAACGCCTACTCCTCCGACACGCTGCACGAAATGACGGAAGCCTTCCGCGATGCCGCGTGGGACGATTCCGTGGGAGTGGTGGTGCTGACGGGAGCCGGCGACAAGGCTTTTTGTGCCGGAAGTGATGCCCAGGAGTTCTCCCGCGAATTCCTCCGCCGCCCGCGCAATTTCTGGAAGTATCAGGGGCGGCTTATGGAGGCTCTCGACCTGTTTCGGCATATGGGCAAACCCACCATCGCCCGTCTGAACGGCGTGGTCGCGGGCGGCGGAAACGATTGGAACCTGGCCGCCGACCTGGCCGTGGCCACGGACCAGGTGCGATTCATGCAGGTGGGGACACGCGTGGGACTGGTCGACGCCTGGGGAGCCACCCAGTGGCTGCCCCTGGTGATCGGCGAGCGGCGCGCGCGCGAAATGCTCCTCACTTGCGACGAGGTTAGCGCCGAGCAGGCCCTGAGTTGGGGTTTGGTGAATCAGGTGGTTCCCCTGAAGCAACTCGACCGGGCGGTGAGCGCGCTGGCCAAGAAGCTGCTGCAGAAATTCCCCGAGTGCACGCGTTACACGCGCCAGCAGTTGGACACCTGGAAAGATTTGGCGTGGACGCTCACCGCCGGCCATGCCCGGGATTGGCTGGCCGTCCACGCCACTTCCTGGGAGCCCTACGAGGGGATTCAGGCATTCATCGAGAAACGCCCGGCTGACACCAAGACCCTGCGGGAACTGGCCGCGGCGGGAAAATCCAGTGAGTTCCTCTGGGGCGCCCAAACGCGCAAGTGTGAGAACTGCGGGTCCAAGGGCCTGCCCGAGAGGTTTGATTATTGCGGCCGATGCGGAAGTAGACTGAAGTAGAGGTAATCGAAGGCCTCGACCATCCGGTCAAGGGAGGACGCCATGGGGGACGACCCGGTTGTGCGATCTACCGAGGGAACAGAGCACGAGGAAGAAAAGAAGGACTTCAAATTTATCCGCTGGGATGCCACGGGGATGGTCGCGCACCTTACCCTGAATCGTCCCAAGCAGAACATCATGAATATTGAGATGCTGCGGGAAATAGCCGCGGCCATTGATGGGCTCTCGGCCCGTGAGGACGTGAAGATGATCCTGCTGGATGCCGCGCCGGAGTGCGAAGGCTTCTTCTCCATGGGAGTGGACGCGGAGGGATATTTCGCACAGATGGTCTTTCAGATGATGGAGGCTTTCCATGACGTCTTCCGCGCCATGATCGAGATATCCAAGCCCGTGCTGGCCGTGGTGGACGGCGTGGCGTCAGGCGCCGGCGCGGAACTGGCCGCGTTTTGTGACTTGGTGGTGGCTACGGAGAACGCCCAGTTCCGCCAGCCCGAAATCAAGCTGGGCGTGTTTCCGCCTCTGGGTGCGGTGGTCTACCCGCGCATCATCGGACCGCACCGTGCCATGGAACTGCTGGTCACAGGGGATCCTATCGACGCGGTGCAAGCCGTGGCGATGGGCCTGGTGAACCGCGTGGTGCCGCAGTCACAACTTCAGGAAACCGTCGCCAACCTGGTGCAGCGGATCTCCGAGCAAAGCGGTCCCGTGCTCAAATTGCTCAAGCGCGTGGTTTTCGAAGGCACCTGGCATCCCTTTGACCAGGCGCTGAAGCGCTCCCAGGACCTCTACTTGCGGGACTTGTTTGAACTGGAGGATTCCCAGGAGGGACTGCGCGCGCTCATCGAAAAGCGTAAACCCGTGTGGAAGAACAAATGATGGGCGGCGGGACTGAACAGGCTGGGGAAAAACCCCTCACACTGTCATCCTGAGGAGGCGAAGCCGACGAAGGACCTCTGCATTTGCTTGAGAATTCAAATACAGGGGTCCTTCGCTTCGCTCAGGATGACAGCATCGGAGGTTTTTCCGCAGCCGGTAAAGCCCCGCCCTTCCAATTCCGTGGTGAGAAATCCGGGTTAGGAGGCTATATCAAGACTGGGTATTTTAGATTTCTGCACGGCGTAAGTGTTTGATTATTCGTCATAGAAACCGCTTGATTCTTGTCCCCACACGCCGATGGGAATCGGTCAGAGCTCGCTCAGGGCCTTGTCGATGTCGTCCAAGGCAGTCTTGGGAAGCTCGGCCGGCGCCGGGTCCGTAGACCTGCGCGCATAGACGTGGTCCCCGAGTTTCCCGGCCTCGACGCTATCCGTGGCGTTTTTCTCTCCCGACTGAACGCTGAAATGATAAGCGGGTTTGTCCAGTCCATACTGCGCCAGGCTCCCACTCTTGGGGAAGGAATCCGCCCGCAGGTCGCGCAGGCGAGTCAGGAAGGTGTCCATCTTATCGGAGCTGACATTCTTGGCCTTGGGAGCCGTTTGCTTCCACTGGCTCTCGTGGCGCTCGAAGACCCAGTGACCCTTGGGGGTTTGGACTTCCACGAGCTTGGCGTCGAAGGATGAGAACGAAAACAGGTCCTTCTCGCGCAAATCATTCTGGTTCTTCTGGAACTGGGTGACGAAGGCGGAGTTGAGCGTGAAGACCGGGTCGAGCGCGGAGTTCATGGCAAAGTAGCGACCGCCTTCTTTGTCCTTTTTCCCGACCACGATCGTCTGCGTTCCCTCCGAGCCGGTCAATGCCAGGCGCAGCTCAGGAGAACCGAACCCGTACTCTCCGCCTTTCTTCTTGTCCTCGGCCGTGATCGTCTGCATCGTCAAACCCCGCAACTGGCTGAGGAGGCCATCCACGGTGAAGCGGTCGGCGCGCACGGAGGGCGGCAACACGAGATCCCACACGCCCTCCGGATTCTTTTCGAGAGTCCATGTCGTGCCCTTGTATTCCACTCCGATCTTCTGAAGGTGGTCAGCCTCCAGGGTGAGGGCGCGGCGGTCCCGCAGGTCAAAGAGCTTCTTTTCCAGGGAATTCTTCAGATAACTCGCCAGGGTAAAGACCCGCGGGTTGCCGGCCACCTGCGCATAGACACCGCCGCTGGTGGGCGTGTCGTCCCCCAGCAGCAGGGAGAAGGCGGGCGGCTTTGTATCGGTCGTGAGCTCCAGAGTGAAGCCGGGGGGATCGAGACCAAAGTCCTTCAAGCTTGCCGGGTGCGGATCAATGACCTCTTCCAGGGTCGCGGTCGTCAGGCTGTTCAGAAAGCCGGAGAGAGCCCCCTGGTCCGCCACCAACGGGTGTGGCCCCAGGATGGTCCACTTCCCGGCTTCGCGGCGGCAAGTGAAGGCCTCGCCCTCGCGCGGTTTGAATGTGACGGACTGGATGTGCTGCGCATCCAGGGAAAAGACCTTCTCCTGCGCGGTCGTTTCGATCTTGGGCTTCTCGCTGCTCTTGCGCTTGTCGTAATAAGTAAAGGCCGCCCAGGTCGCCGCCAGGACGGCCAGCGCCATCAGGGTGTTCAGATATTTTTTGCTCTTCATCGTCGCTGCCACCATACCATCACGCCCGCCGCCACAATCAGCAGGGGAATCCCGAACACGCCCAGGAGAAGAACCTGGCGCATCTGCTGCTCCGTCATGGTCAGATGCTGCGCTTCGGGGGGCTTGGGCCGAACCGAAATGAGGTCTTCATCGGCCGACAGCCAGTTGATCGAGTTCATGACGAAATCGCGGTTGCTCTGAAAACTCAGGAAGCTGTTCGCCGCGACCAGGGAAGTCCCCAGCGCCACAAAGCGGCCCGCGGTCTTTTTCTCTCCTTCGCCCGGAATCGTGCCCGCCACCGCCACGACCAGGGGGCCCTTCATGTCCTTCCCGGGGCGGAAAGCAACCTTCTCCATCTTGGGATTGAAGTCGGTCACGTCGTAGCTGTCCGCAGAAGTCTCGCAGAGTGAATCAACGCTGACGCCGGGTTTGGACTCTTTGGCGACTTCAAACGAGCGCGAGAGCGGGAAGAGGGTGGCGCGATTCGTCAGCGGCGTCACGATCGGGCTTGCCCCGTATTTGACAATGAGCGGCATCGCCGGGCTGGTGCCGAAGATCTGCGCCACCGGGTTCATATCGATGACCAGATCGTTGCGGGCGGTGACATTCCACTCGCTCAGGAGTTTTGCCAGGTTGGGCAACTCGGCGCCGGCATCCAGCATGAGGAGGGCGCGCCCGCCGCCTGCGAGGTACTTGCGAAGGACATCGACCTCCGGCGCCAGATAATCGTTCTGCGGGCCGGCGATCACCGTCAGCGTGCAGTCGGCGGGGATGGCCATCTTCTGCATCAGCAGAACCGACTCCGTCTGGTAGTTCTCGTTGCCCAGTTGTTTCTTGAAGTGGTCGTAGCCCTCGCGGTCCGAGCCGTCCAGGTTGCGTTCGCCGTGCCCCTGGATGAAGCAAATGGACCGCTGGCCTTTGAGCACGCGCACCAGCGCATTCGTGATTCCCTCCTCGGTGTCGCCCTGGGCTTCCATGTGGCGATCGCCCGCCGCCACCACGGTGGTTGCGGTGCGCACGCCATACTCTTTGGCCAGGGTGGGTTCATGGTTCGGGTCAACATACTTCACACTCAGGCGGTGCGTGGCGGAAGCATACATGTCCAGCAGGTCGCGCCGCTCACCAAAGCTGTCGCGGCGGTCGAAAACGTAGATGGTCACGTCGCGGTTCAGCTCTTTCAAAAGCTTGCGGGTCTGTTCGGAGAGGCTGTACTTCTTGTTGGGCGTCATATCCCAGCGCGTGTCGTGGCGATTGACAAACCAATTCACCAGAACCACCAGGGCAATCCCAATCAGCGTGTAGAGGGCAAGATTCGCGCCCGTGAGAACTTGCTGTCCGCTGCGGCCAGTGATGCGATCCTTCCACGCCATGGCTACGGCCTCCCTTTCAAGGCTTCCACTGAGCGCGCGGTCAGGAAGAGGCCGAGCATGACCACGGAGAGGTAATAGACCACGTCGCTCAATTGGATAACACCCTTCGAGAAATTATCGAAATGTGTAGTCAGTGCGAGATAAGACATGACCTGCCCGACCGCGCTGGTGGAATAAGCGCTCACCCAATCGAGGAGGTAGAGCAGCAGGAAAGTGGCCAGGCCGACTGCACCCGCAATGATCTGATTCTTCGTGAAGGTGGAAATCCACATGCCCAGGGCGAGAAGCGCGGCTCCATAAAGGAGCATCCCGAGCGCATTGGCAATGAGAGGTTTGGCGTTCGGATTCCCATAGATGAACAACACCGTGAAGTAGATGAACGTCAAGGCTTCCAGAATCGCAAACAGCACCAGGGAGCCCAGGAACTTCCCCAGGATGATTTCGAGGTCCGTGAGCGGGGAGGTGAGCAAGAGCTCGATGGTTCCGGAACGCTTTTCTTCCGCGTAAAGCCGCATGGTGATGAGGGGAATCAGGAAGAGCAGCACGACGGTCAGCACGCCGGCCAGGATGGGGCGGATGACGTGTTCATTCAGGCTGAGCGGCGGCATGCCCATCCCACCCATCTGCGCGCGCAGGGATTGGATGACAAAGAACGCCGTGGAACTGTAAAAAACGAAACCGCAGATGGCGGTGTACACGGTCATGACCAGGTAGGCGATCGGTGAATGGAAGTAAGCTCGCAGCTCCTTCCCTGCCACCGTCAGGATGTTACGCATGGTGCGATTCCTTTCGCGTCAGGGCCGGCTGGACACCGGGTAAGGGCGTCGGCCTCCCTGACATGAACCTTTCGACGAACTCCACATCGCACTCCCCGAGGGAGAGCGCGCCTCCCGCAGGAGGGCGGGCAAGGGGGGTGGTTGGGCAGCCGCAAGGCTCTTGCAAAACCTCTCAGTTCGCTGCTTTCAGGGCGCCCGCCGCCGCCTCCTCGCTGAGGTCCTTGGTAGTGAGCTTCAGGAAGATGTCCTCCAGGCTCAAGCCACTGGTTTTCAGTTCCAAAAGCTTCCAGCCGGATTCCACGACGGCCTGCGCCAACTCGGCGCGCACATCCTTGTCTTTTTCGGAGTGCACTTCCAGGGTCACCCGGCCCTGGCTGGAATCGCGGGGTTCGACCCAGTTCACGCCGCCCACGCGCTGGAACTTGTCCATGATTTCCGCCGCGGGGCCGTCCACGGTGATCAGGACGGTTTCGAAACCTTGCAACCGTCGCGTGAGCTCGTCCGGTGTCCCGACGGCCACAATCAGGCCGGCGTTGATCACCACGACGCGCTGGCAGGTCTTCGAGACTTCCGGCAGGATGTGGGTGCTCAGCACCACGGTGTGCTGGCCCGCCAGTCCTTTGATCAGCTCGCGGGTCTCGATGATCTGCTTGGGGTCCAGGCCGGCGGTCGGCTCATCCAGAACCAGCACGTCCGGGTTGTGAATCAGCGCCTGCGCCAGCCCCACGCGCTGCCGATAGCCTTTGGAGAGTTTCCCGATCTGCCGTCTACGGACCTCGGTCGCGGCGCATTTCTCCACGACCTCGTTCAAGCGTTTCCTGACGTCCCGGCGCGGCACACCTTTGATCCGGGCGACGAAAGTCAGGTACTCATCCACGGTCATGTCGGGATACACGGGAGGGCTCTCCGGCAGATAGCCGGTGCGCCGCTTCGCCTCCAAGGGCTCCTCGGTCACATCGTAACCCGCCACGCGCACTTTCCCTTCGGTGGGGGGAAGGAATCCCGTGATCACGCGCATCGTCGTGGTCTTGCCCGCGCCGTTGGGCCCCAGAAAGCCCAGCACTTCACCTTTCTGCACGTTGAAGCTCACCTCGGAGACGGCCAATGTGGGCCCGTAACGCTTGGTCAGGTTCTCAACTTCGATCATGGAAAGCCACCCTTCCTGCTCCCTGTGATTTGCGAATGCTTCCAGTCTCTCCAGCCCAACCTGTTGCCGCGGATCAGAACGAAGCCTGCGCAGCCAGGCTGAGAATCCGTGCCCCGCACAGCCCGGCCTTCTGGGGATATGGAAGCGAACCGAATCCAATAGGATTATCAGAAAAGGGGCAGGGTTGCCAAGGGGTTTGATGGAGGATGCAAACCTCCGGGGGGCTCAACAGGCTGCGGAAAAACCGCCAAGACTGTCATCCTGAGAAGCCGCAGGCGACGAAGGACCTCTGTATTTGCTTGAAAATTCAAATGCAGGGGTCCTTCGCTTCGCTCAGGATGACAGCATCGGAGCGTTTTTCCGCAGCCTCTCAAGTCGAGCCAGGGCGCGTGGCACGGCAGGGCCGCTGCGGCAACCCCGCCTGAGCGGGCCTTCCCCCGAGCCCGGTGGGGGGCAGCGGAAATCAGCCCAGGGTGCAAGAAGCTGTGAAATAATTCCCCCTGACCATTAAACAGGAGGTTGGGATGTTACTTACAGGACAGGTGGCTTTGATAACAGGAGCGTCCAGCGGCATCGGCCGCGCGACCGCGGAAGCCCTGGCGCGCGCCGGCGTCCGCGTGGGAGTGAATTACCACAAAAATCAGAAGGGCGCCGCGCAGGCGGTGGAAACTATACAAGCGGCGGGTGGCGAAGGGCTCGCGATTCACGCCGACGTAACGCAGGGTGACGACGTGCGGACCATGGTCGCGGCCATCCGCAAAAAGTGGGGGCGCCTGGACGTGCTGGTGAACAACGCGGGCGACTTGCTGGCGCGGCGCACCCTGGCGGATATGACCGAGGAGTATTGGGATCAGATTATGGATCTGAACCTGAAAAGCGCCTTCCTCTGCGTCCAGGCCGTGTGGGAAGAGATGGCGGCGCGGAAGAGCGGATGCATCATCAACGTCTCGTCCATTGCCGGCCGGAACGGTGGGGGCCTGGGCGCCGCGGCCTATGCCGCAGCCAAGGGCGGCTTGCTGACCTACACGAAAGGGCTGGCCAAGGAACTTGCTCCGCACGGAGTCCGCGTGAATGGGATTGCTCCGGGGGTGATTGCCACCCCGTACCATGAGCGTTACAGCCCCCCCGAGCTCATGCAGAAATTTGTGGCGACCATTCCTCTCGGGCGCGCCGGGACGTCTGAGGAAATCGCGGACGTCATCGTGTTTCTGGCTTCACCGGCGGCCCGCTACATCACCGGCGAGACGGTGGAAGTGAACGGGGGAATGTTGATGGACTGAAGCGAAGGTTGAAAGTGGAAAGGGAGTTGCCGGGCCCCGGGAAGCCCGCATCGAATTACCCCGTCGAGCATCCAATCCGGAGGGAGGTAAAAGGAGAAGATTATGGAAAAAGTTCTGCATGTCCAAGCCGCAGACTGGCAAGAAATTCAGAAGAGCGCGAAGCCAGTGTTTTTGGATTTCTGGGCCGAATGGTGCGGTCCCTGCAAAATGCTGACGCCGACGTTTGCGAGATTGGCGGAGAAATACGGCGAGCGGGTAACTTTCGCCAAGATCAATGTGGATGAACTGCCGGACTTGGCGAACCAGTTCGCAGTTCGTTCCATTCCCACGCTCGTTCTGCTGCAAGAGGGAAACGTCGTGGAGAGGCTGGTGGGCCTGCGGTCGGAACAGGAACTGGCGGACTTGCTCAGCCGTTACACGAACGGGCACGCCCAGGGGTAAGCGACCTTCCTGCCGGCAAGAAATCCGTCATAAAACGCGGCGACCCGGGCTCGAGGCTGGCCTGCCTCGAACCACCCCCGTGGCCATCTCCCGCCGCGGCGGGATGAGAGCGCCGCAAAAAGCCAGGGCGCCCCCTCCTGGAAGGGACGCCCTGAAATCCTGCCCCCGGAACGCCAGCGCAGCTTCCGGGTTCGCCTTTAAGCGCCCGGGCGCGCGGTCAGCACGTTGGGGATATTGGGGAAGAATCCCTTGGGTGCGCTGACGTAGCCGGCGATGGTGTCCTTGCCGAGCTTATTGACGACCAGTTCCAGCGCGGTCGGAGCGCCCTGCACGTAGAAGTACAAAGGCTCGGCCACACCCTTATCCTTCCGCTCGGTTTTCTTGTCGTCAAAGTAGAGAAAAACGCTGAAGACGTTCCGTTTGGGATCGGTCTTCTCGAGCTCGACCGTGACCGTCCCCACCTTCTGCTGAGCCTTCCGCCGCGCCAAGTTCAGCTCAAAATAGTCGCGGTCGCCCTTGTGGGCCAGGGCGACCAGTTCGTCGTGGGTACGGGCAATGTCGCCCTTCAACTCACCCTTGGTGCCGGTGAGGGCGTTGGTGAATTCCGATTTGGTGTTGGCTAGGTCCTGCTTGGTGCCAGCCAGATCCGTGCTCAGGCCGCCGATCTTGGCGTTGGAGTCAGCCTGCAGCTTGTTCACTTCGTCGGCGCTGGCTTTCTTGGCGATGGCCGCGTTCAACTGCGTCACCGCCGCCTGCTGCTGCTTCTGGACGTCCGCGGCCAGGGCGTGGGCGCGGGCCAGCTCCTGTTCCGTCAGCCCGAGTTTTTCGGACGTCACCTGGAATTGACCGCGCAGTTGCGCGTAGCGCTCGTCACTGGAGTCCATTCGCCGGGTGAGCAGATTCAGCTCGTCCGCCTGCTTCATTGCCAGGTCGGCGAATTGGGAGCGCCAGACGAACACCAACACCAGGTTGGCAATCGAAAGCACCAACAGCACCGCTACCAGCCAGGGCAGCGCCTTCCCTCCCCCCGCGGGCGGAACGGGTTGTGGCGCCTGCACATAGACGTACTGGGGTGCCCCAGGTTGGGGTTGAGGCTGAGCGGGCGCCGGTTCTGGGGGTGTAACGCGCCGTGTGGTCTCATCGTTCAGGCCAAACATGGAATGGCCGGGGCTAGGATCTTTGTCTGCCATACTTTCTCCTCGTTTAACGAATGGTAACTGGCGAGTCTGCCTAAAGCGGCCGACCGGCCCCTTCTTATGATGCCGAATCCGGCGATTATGCTGCCGAATCTGGCGTTGAGGCCCAGGCCTGCCTGCGTTCCGCAGGCCCCTTGACCTGCATCAGTATCCCATCAATGGCCGGCAGGTTCAAGTGCTCAGAGAGTGGCGGTCCTGGTGTCATTTGGAATGGGATCGATTTGGAGACACTGGTCATTCCCGCGCAAGCGGGAATCCAGTCCGTCGGCGGCGCATTTCCAATGGCTGCCGGAGTAGATTCCCGCTTGCGCGGGAATGACTGCACCTGGGAGTGCCCGAGTCTCGCAAATGACACCAGTACCCCCTTGCGGGAGTTGCGTCAGTTTGATCCGCCGCATCGAAGTAACCGAAATGCCAACTTTCCGGGCACTCGAGCATGGGGTGTTTGCGGCCCGAGCAAGTTGCTTCCGAGTTCGACGTCGCTCGCACAGAACTTTGGATTGCCCCTGCGGATTCGTCGCCCCGATTATCGCGCAACACATTTTCTTCATGCACTCCTCCAGATCTATGGTCTCCTATTTCCTCTTCCACTTCATTTTCAATAACTCCCTTACTTTTCATCAACATCGTGGAATGAAAACTATAACCAGCTTGTTTTCAGCAATATCGTGGCAAGCCCACAAACTGACATTTTTCCTACATTTGTTTTCAATAACATAATAGATTTTCGCAAGGTTTTCGCTCTCCACCGCTAACCCCTTTTGTTTTCTAATATATCTGGGCAAACCGGCGTGGATCAATTTGATGTAGAGGCGGCTTTACGCCGCCATTTGGCGAGGTAAACTCGCCGCTACAGCATCAAAATGACCATCGGGGCCGAGCAAGCGTAGCGCGGACCTGTTTTGTGGGTCTGCGGTTCGTCATCAATTGACAACAAAAAGCCGCGGACCTAAACGACAGGTCCGCGCTACCCGCTCGTGATATAAAGAACAGGACAAGAGCGTAGCTTTGTTGAGGATCTCACATGCCCCAATACATCTTGGCGCTGGATCAGGGAACCACCAGTTCGCGGGCTATCCTGTTTGACCATGAGGGCCACACCCGCGCCTCCGCCCAGCGGGAATTGAAGCAGTACTACCCGCAACCGGGCTGGGTGGAGCACGACGCGATGGAAATCTGGGAGTCGCAGCTCGCGGTGGCGGAGAAAGTTCTGGCGGACGCCAAGGTGGGTCCCGAGGACTTGGCCGGGATCGGCATCACCAATCAGCGCGAGACCGTGGTGCTCTGGGACCGCGCTACGGGCCGGCCGCTGCACAACGCCATCGTGTGGCAATGCCGGCGCACGGCCCCTCTGTGCGATCGCATTCGGGCAGAGGGCTTCGACCGCACCCTGCGCGAGAAGACCGGCCTGGTAACGGACGCCTACTTTTCCGGGACCAAGATCGCGTGGTTGCTGGAAAACCTCCCCGGCGCCCGCCAGCGCGCCGCGCGCGGCGAACTGGCCTGCGGCACCATCGACACGTGGCTCATCTGGCAACTGACGCGCGGGCGCGCCCACTTGACGGACGTTTCCAACGCCTCGCGCACCTTGCTCTTCAACCTGCACACGCTCGCCTGGGACCCGCAGATCCTGAATTACCTCGCCATCCCCGCCGCGCTCTTGCCGGAGGTGAGGTCTTCCAGCGAATGCTTTGCGGAGACGACGTGCTTCGGCGCGCCGGTGCCCATCTCGGGCGTGGTGGGCGACCAGCAGGCTTCCCTGTTCGGGCAGCAATGCTTCCGGCGGGGCATGGTGAAGAACACCTATGGCACCGGCTGCTTCCTGCTGATGAACACGGGGGAGGAGATTCCGCGCTCGCAGTCCGGCCTGCTGGGCACGGTCGCGTGGGGCCGGCAGGGCCGGACGGTCTATGCGCTGGAGGGCAGCGTATTCATTGCGGGCGCGGCCATCCAATGGCTGCGCGATGAGATGCAGTTGATTCGCGACGCGGCGGAAAGTGAAGCCCTGGCGCGCGCCGTGCCCGACACCCACGGCGTCTATTTTGTTCCGGCCTTCGTGGGCCTGGGCGCTCCGCACTGGGACGCTTACGCGCGCGGCACGATCACCGGCATCACGCGCGGAGCCAACCGCCATCACCTGGTGCGCGCGGCGCTGGAATCCATCGCCTACCAGACACGCGGGGTGGTGGACGCCATGGCCGAGGACTCAGGATTGCGCCCGGAGGTGCTGCGCGTGGATGGCGGCGCGGCGCGCAACGATTTCCTCTGCCAGTTCCAGGCTGATATCCTGGGCATCCCCGTGGAGCGCCCGGCTACGACGGAATCAACGGCGCTGGGGGCCGCCTACCTGGCAGGACTCGCGACCGGGTTCTGGAAGAACCAGGAGGCACTTACGGCTCATCTCGAGCTGGGGCGCCGCTTCGAACCCAGCATGGACGTTTCCCGGCGGGAGGAGTTGTACGCCGGCTGGCAGCGCGCCGTGGAACGCGCCAAGGCGTGGGCGAAATAGGTGGCCGGCCAGGATGGCAGGTCAGGATGGTAGGGCTCGCGAATCTCCGCGCCCAGTGATAAAATCGCAGCCTCGGCCGGAGCGGCGAATCAACGCGAGTCGCGCCACCACCTCGAACCCGGACGAAGGACGGATCAAAACTCCAATGTTCAAGCAGGTCGCACTATGACAGAACTCTTGGAAGAGATCTCGCAACAGCCCGCGGCGCTTGCCGGGCTCCGTAAATACTATTCCAGTCCTGGAGCCATCCCGGCGAAGGCTTTGCGGCGCCTCGTGCCCCATTGGCCGCCGACGGTGGTGTTCACGGGTATGGGCTCGTCGCTGTTCGCGGCGTACCCGGCGCAGGCCTATCTGACGGCGCAGGGCGTGCGGGCCCTGGTGTGGGAAACCGCCGAACTGGTCCATCACCACCTGAAGATTCTGCGGCCCGACACGCTGCTGGTGGTCGTTTCGCAGTCGGGCGAAACCGTGGAGGTCCTCCGCCTGCTGGAGAAGCTGCCTCCCAAAACTCGCGTGCTCGCAGTAACGAATGTGGAGGCGAGCCCGCTGGTCAAGAAGGCCGCCTTCCTGCTGCCGATGATGGCGGGCGGACAGGTGGCCGTAAGCACCAAGAGCTACACCTGCTCGGTCGCGGTGCTGATGTACCTGGCCTTCGCGATTGCGGGCACCCCGCCGCGCGCCCTGACGCAGGAAGTGCTGCGGGCCGTGGAAGCCGGGGAGAATATCCTGGAGCGCCACGAGGTGCTGATGCCGCCCCTGGTGGAGTTCTTTAACCAGCCGCCCTACGTGTCGCTGATGGCACGCGGGGCTGACCTCTCCACCGCCTTCCAGGGCGCGCTGATGCTGAAAGAAGTGGTGCGCCTGGCCGCCGAACCCACCAGTGCGGCGCAGTTCCGCCATGGCCCGATGGAGATCATCAAACCCAGCCACCGCTATATCCTGATTGCCCGCCAGGGAAAAACCGCGAAGCTGCTGCTGAAGCTTGCCCGTGACATCAGTCAGTTGGGGGGGCGGGTTCTGCTGTTCACGGATATGCCTGCCCAGGACCTCACCAACGTGCGAGTGGTTCCGGTGGAGCCACTTCGCCTGGGGTTGGGGACCCTGGTGGACAGCATCTATATTCAACTGCTGGCACACGACGTGGCCTTGCGGGCAGGGCTGGTACCGGGGAAATTCGAGATCGCGCAGAACGTGACGCGGGAAGAGTAAACACTTACGCGCGCGAACCAGCGGGGAGACAGTAGCGACGCCCTTCAGGTCGGCGGGGCGCCGGGTCAGAGGCCGCCGTTCGAGTTCCTTAAACCCGGAGGATGGAAGTGGCAGCACACCTTCCGCCCGCGCGCGGCGCAGCGACGCTGACGGAAAGCCGGAGCAGGGCGAAAACTACCCTGCCGAGGGAGTGCTCTCCCTCGGCAAAGCAATTACGGCTGGCTTTTTGGAGACGAAGCCCTTAGTTCCTGGAGCGCAGTTCCTGGCACGTGAGGCAATACCGTGCCCAGGGAATAGCCTTGAGCCGATTGGAGGAAATTTCCTCGCTGCACGCTTCGCAAACGCCATAAGTTCCACCGGCGCAACGCTTCAACGCGCGCTCAATTTCCTTTAGCATGCCGCTGCGCAGGTTTGCCGTGACCACCGTGACATCCTGCTCGACTGTCCGCACGGCAAACTCAACCGCGTCGGGAGATTGCACGCTGACAGACAGGGCTTCCGGTTCGCGCCGGGTAGATGCCAGAATCTCGTCGCGCTTCTTCAGCAAGAGGGTTCGATATACCTTGTTTGTAGACTTCACCATTGTTCGCATGATCAATTGTCCTTCCCAAATCGTTCTGGGAGATCCTTCAGTTGTAAGGTCTGCCCGTGGATTCGGATGATCGAGATAATACCAAGGTTGCACGATTTTTGGAAGTTTTTTTCAAATTTATATCCGCTTAGTTTTCAATGGGTTACGGTCAGTCCGTGGCGTGATATAATCGCCACTCGAAGTTTGGCGTCATAATTGACAGCGGGAGCACGTCTCATGGCCACACGCGAGCAAATGCTGGAACGAGTTCGAGAAGCTTTGGGGCAGCCGCCCACCGGTTCAGTCCCGGCCCCCTTGCCGCCCTTCGACCCCACCGGAGTCATGCCCCCCTTGGCACCGGAGGATTACCAGGCCAAGTTCCAGGCCGAATGGGAGAAAGTCGCCGGCGTCACTCATCGGGCGGCCAGTATCGAGGAGTTGGAAGCCGTCCTGCAACAGATTCTGCTCGAACTGGGAACCCATTCCGTGGTCCTGTCCCGCAACCCCCTGTTGGCTGAACTTCACATCGCTGACCGTTTGTACGGTTCTGGGAAGTTCGTGACGAATTGGACCAGGGACCCCCTGCGCCAGGTACCGCTTACCCTTTCGGAATTTAATGCGGCCAGCTTCCAAGCCAAAGTCGGAATCACCGGAGTGGAATACGTGCTCGCGGAGACCGGCAGCCTGGTGTTGGCCAGCGCGACGGAAGGCGCCCAGATTGCCTCGCTCGCGCCGCCCGTGCATGTGGCCCTGTACCGGCGGAGCCAACTGGTGGGGACCTTGGATGAACTTCTGGCCAAGCTGCCCATCTCGGCCCGCGCCGACCAGCCCACCTCCGGACGCTCCTTCATATTCATCACCGGTACCAGCCGCACGGCCGATATTGAGCAAATCCTGATTCGCGGCGTCCACGGGCCCGGCGAAAATCACGCCATCCTGGTGGAAGATAGCTGCCGCTAGCCAGGATTTCTCACCAGCGCGGGGACGGTCGGGGCTTCACAGGCTGCGGGAAAACTCGTAGGCGGGGTCATTCTGAGGAGCCGCAGGCGACGAAGAATCTCGTATGTTCATGACAATGCGCAGGGCGAGATTCTTCGCTTCGCTCAGAATGACAGCAGGGA
>Ga0187877_1000912_pt1 | contig 33944 bp, 38 predicted proteins | sample June2016WEW_17_1_3_FD_132430 | JGI IMG/M metagenome (GOLD analysis project Ga0187877, IMG submission 132430) | Peatland microbial communities from SPRUCE experiment site at the Marcell Experimental Forest, Minnesota, USA - June2016WEW_17_100 | ecosystem: Environmental > Terrestrial > Soil >...
GCCTGAGGTGCTGGTGCCTCCGTCGCCTGAGGTGCTGGTGCCTCCGTCGCCTGAGGTGCTGGTGCCTCTGTCGCCTGAGGTGCTGGTGCCTCTGTAGCCTGAGGTGCTGGTGCCTCCGACGACAAGAGTTCCAGCGGGGGCATAACGGGAGATCAGGGCAGTAGCTTCTTCTCGCGTGCCGAAGTATTCGACGATTGCTTTTGGGACCTTGATCTTGCGGTTAATTTCGACGACCTGCGAAAGTTTGACGCGTGCCACAACCCATGCAGCGTCGCCCCAATTCAGTACTAAGCCATCGCCTGCTCCCCAGAGCAGCCCGTGCAGACCATTGCCGCATCTTGGTTCATCGTTCCAATCAGGACATTCGACCGGACCAGACTTTGGCCAAACAAAACCATCGTAGCTGGTGCCATCTGGATTGCAGGTGCGGAGCATCAGCGCTTCGCCCTTCGCTAGTTTGATTCGTTTCACGGTGTTACGCTCCTTTGTTGCGCCTACTGGCGGGGTTGCGCTACATCCAATCGTTTACGAGCCGGCGGATGATTTCGTGAGCAAGGGCATCGTTCTTCTTCATCTCAGGCGTATGCGGCTTTATGGTGCCCCGCGCGACCAGGTGGACAAACGATGCCATGCGCTCAAGCTGCTCAGAGAAATACATCAGCGATTCGATGTGCTTCTTACGCTCTTCCTTCGTTCCACAAAGCTCACACATGGCGTGCTCCTTGAGATGCGGGGTTGCGGCCGGGGCCGGTTAGGCGAAAACTTCATAGCTTCGATGGGACTGTTTCCTGTATCTCGACAGCGAGATTGAGGAGACCATGGAAGCCATTCAGCATCTTCTCAACATTTTCCGTTTTGACGCTCGCGCACAGAAAGTCTATCGACACTGTAGGCTGCGCCGTCCCGCGTCCCTCGTTGGACGCCTTAAGATGCAGAGTAAATGAGTGTTGTAACGTGGTCATTGTGTCTTTCCTTCCCAGATGCTTTCTCGTTCCCCATTACATTACGCACGCCAAATGCCCTTTGTCAACACAAATCGTCATAGCCTATACAACTTTCTGTGTACCATTCCCGTAAACACCCAACTTGACAATTCTACAAATCAGCCTACAATTCCGAGTTGTTGGCACCATCGCAATGAGGGGGAAAGGGGGAGCCGCAAGAGGTGCCCCAAAAGTTTCCCCGTTGATGATGACGTTCCGGCCCATCCTGCCGGTTGTTTGCTGGGCCAGGCAGGGGGTGGTGGCGGGGTGGCACCAGCGGTTTCCATCTCCCCAACAGCAACCCGTCGATTGACGGGGTTTGGGGCGGGTATCCCCGAAAGAGCCAGTGATTGATGTTCCACGTGGAACAATCGAGGCTCAAAGGCATTCCGCGGGCCGAGGATAGAGGCCCATTTCCGAAGCTGGAGACGCAGGCTGCTTGAACACGCAGAAGCAACGGACCAGCACAGACGAGGGGCAGCTCTTTACCGGGCTGCCCCTTCTGTTTGGAGGGTTGATTGGCTCACGTTCAGCAGATCCAGACAGGCCTGAAGGTCATCACCCATGTCCACGGCCGGGTCTACCGCCAGCAGCCGGGCCAGAGCCGAATCCAGACGACCGCGGCGCGGATCCAGCCCAAGGCGGTGCAGCGGCGCCGGGTATGCCTGCTCTCGAGCCGCGACGCGCGCTGGCTGACCGAGTACCAGATTGCTCAGCCGTGCTTTGGACCCGGCTGTTGCCACGCGCACCACACGCGGCGGGAGATTGAGCGGCTGGTGGCGGCCGGCATCCTGGTGTGGGTGGGCGCTGGGCAGAACGTGGCGACCTGGCCCGACGATTACCGCTGGATCAGCCGGCGATCGGGAGGGTTTTCGGTGCTGCAGTTGGTGGACATGCGCCGGATGCCGGATCGCAAGCATTTGGCGAAAATCACCCAAAACGCTTGAAAACAACGCAATAGGAGCCTCGTAGGGGCGTCGATGAGCACTCAGCCAACCCCCAGCACGGCGAAAACGTCAGAGCTTATCGTGTTTCCGATGCTCGACGCTTACCAGTGTTCTCGGTGCGGGGAGACGCTCGAGGTGCCCAAGTTCGCCATCCTGGCCGGGGCAGCCAAGCCGGTGAGGATCAAAGGCGACCCGCTGAATCACCTGCTGTGGTTCGAAGAGCAGGCGGCCAAGCACCAGGCGTGTCCAGTTCGGGAACGCCGGAGCTGGCTGGACGAGATCAGGGTGTGGAGGCCGGCATGAGCCCTGTGGTTCTTGGCCTGGCCGTGATCCTGCTTTACGTCGGCGTGCTGGTTGTCGTTATCTTCAGATCTTCGAAAGCCAAACCCAAGGAGCACAAGCCATGAGCAGCACCGCAACACCGCACCTCCGCCCGGAGGAAGTATTTGGCATCGCCAAGAAAATGTATCTGGAACTTGAAAAGTACAACATCAATGACCATTCCGCCATAATCTCGATGGAACACGCGATGTGCGTGCATCGGGAAAACCGGATGAAGATGGACATGCAACAGGCACAGATCGACGCGCAAGAGGCAGCGATGGACGCGGCGCGGAAGGCGCACGCCGAGGCGCAGGTCCTGCGGGAGGCGAAGATCGCCGGCGAGATCCGCAAGGTGGTCGAGGAGCCCGCGTCTCAAGCGATGGGTGGGATGAGGGATAATCCAAAGCCGCCGCGGCTGTCGATCGTGCTGGACAGGCCGTCGCCGGATGCACACCTCGGCGCCAGCGAGCAGGGCCAGCCCAGCGCGGCCGACCTGGACGCCGATGCGGCCGAGAAACAGGCTGCTGCGCAGACGGCGGCGCCTGCGGAGGTTCTCCAATGAGCGGCCGAACTACACTGCCCAACAACGCCGAGGTTGTCCCGGGGATTGTGGCCGGAATCTACTGGCCGAAGGTTCGAAACGGCTGCTGGACCGACCAGAACGACATCTTGCTGCGGATTCCCAAGGACAAGGGCGTCGACTGGATGTTTGCGGTCGCAGCCGGGCGAGACAACCCTCTTCCGGCGGCTGAGATCATGGCCGCCTGCCAGGCGTGGCCTGAAGGGTGGACAGAGGTCAAGCGGGCTGGCGGGGCGTACCCCACGTCCAAGGATGAAGAAGAGATCGAAGGAGTTCCAGTCTAGTGATCGCTCGACTTCGCATTTCACTTTGTTATTGTGTACAATGGTGGAATGTACAACAAATCAGCCAACAAGCCCAAAGCAGACCCGACCGTTTATTCCGACCAGCATGGCTTTTACCGGCGCATCCCGCTTACGCGGGACCAATACGCTATAGTGGATGCGCATCGTTTCGATGAACTATGCCGCTTCAACTGGTACGCCCAGTTTGCCCAACACACGAAAAGCTTTTACGCTCGCAGGGCTGAGTGGGATCCGGAAACAAAGAAAAACCGCACTGTTGGAATGGTTGCTCAGATTTGCGGGGAAAAAGAGATACGCGACCATGCCGATGGCAATACGCTCAACAACCGGGAGTACAACCTGCGTCCGGTTTCGGAATCGCAAAACGCTTGTAACCGTAAAGTCCGCAGTAATAGTAAGAGCGGATTTAAGGGGGTAACTTGGCACAAACGGCAAAAGAAATACAATGTTCGGATTACGGTTCTCGGCAAGACCATCGAACTAGGATCCTGCACAGACCCCAAAAAGGGAGCCGCAATCTACAATGCTGCAGCGGTTGTTTATCATGGACCGTTCGCCAAGTTAAATATTATTTAGCCTTTATTTTATTTCTTCCTCTTACGTCTCATGCGCAATTCGTGACACTTACCGGGGTTATTCAATCCAGCAACGGACTTCCAGCCTCGAACTACACGATTTCATTTGTTCCGAATCAATTTGGATTTATAGCTGGGATTGGAGTTGTCGTTAATAACCAAAGTTACTGCGGCACCGATCCTCTCGGCGCTGTCGTTGGCATCACCAATCCCCAGCAGCCCTCCCTCAACACCCCCTCCTACTCAGGCGGCACGCTCGCCGCGGCCAACTACTTTGTTGAGTTTGCCTGGTACACGTCCACCGGGACGGTGACGCAGGTCTCGCCCGAGTCGACGGCCCAACTCACAGCCCAGGGCAATCTGCAGGTTGCGCCGCCGTCCATTGGCTTGCCAGCAGGCGCGGCCGGCATGAACGTCTACATCGGGACGAGCTCCGGCACGGAGACCTACCAGGGCCAGACCACGGGATCCAACGTCTACACCCAGTCCGTCGCGCTCGTGACGGGCGCCAATCCTCCCGCTTCCAACACCACCATCTGCAAACAGGTTGCGAATGACGCCATCTGGCCCACCGGGACGGGGTACACGGTCTCGATGACTGACCCGAGCGGCAACACGCTGCCCGGCTACCCGATGATGTGGCAGTTGCTCGGCCCGAACACAACCATCAATCTTTCCTATGGGTTGCCGTACTACCACGGCGTTGTGACGTTCCCGGCGCCGATCCTCGCCTCGCCCCAAAACCACGCTCAGCAATCGATCTCGGGACCGCTGTCTCTGGGCAGCTACTACATGACGGCCGCCGGATTCGGTGTCGGTGTCCTGAGTCCGATCTACGGCGTCGATGTCGAGGGTTCTGGCAACTACGGTAAGATCCACGCCAATGGCACGATCAATGCCAACGGAGGTTACCTGGTCAACCACAGCGGCGGCACGGCCGGCCAGGGCCTATGCTCGGACGGGACCTCGGTCGATACGTTCTGCAACTTCTTGACCAGCGTCACCACGTATTATCAGACAGTTGCGGCGAACGGCACAGCGAAGACTCAGCGGCCAGTACTAAACTTCTCCCCGCGGCTCACGGCGACGGACTCAGCATCGCCGGCGGAGACGACGATCGATCTTGCGACCAGCGGAGTGACGGCGGGCAGCTACACCACGCCCAACATCACAGTCGACGCCTACGGTCGGATCACTACAGCCGCAAGCACGAGCGGTGGCTACACGTCTGGCAACAACGCCAATGGCTACTGGATCAAGGACCCCACCGGCCACATCCACCAATGGGGCAGCATCACCGGCTCCGCTTCGGTGAGCACGGGGACGGCTGTGACCTTCCCAACAGCCTTCACAACCTCGGCGAGCATCGTGGTCAACGCCACCAGCATCACGATCTACAGCAGCGGGATCGGGTTCATCAGCATCGAAGCCACAACGGTGAACACCACAGGATTTACGGTTGAGGTCGGCGCCGAATCTTCGACGGATGGCATGTACTGGACGGCCGATGGCTACTAAGTGGGCCAAGCGCGCCCTCATCGCGGCAGCATTCCTCGCCTTCACGGTCTTCTGCGTGTGGGCCAGCCTTTAATCCATTCAATTCAAAGGAGAATCGTCACCATGCGTACATTCGCTCGGAGCTTTATCGTCGTCGCGCTCATCGCACTGGTCGCCATTTGCGCGGCCCCCGTAGCGGTGGCGCAGGGCAACCAAACCTTCATGCAGCGCTGGTACTTCGCCTCCGACTTCGGTCAGTGGGCGGTTCGCGGCCAGCAGGCCAACACCTACCAGTGGTCCCCGGGCACCGTCTGCCTCGTGAGCCCCACGGGCAGCGCCGGAGCGGCCTTCTTCCCGTTCGCCACCAATGCCCCGGTCGAGATCGTTGACGTCACCGGCCCGACAACCAACAACGAGGTTGTCACCCCGTCCGCGGTCACAAACAGCAACGCCTACTGCACGATCGCGGTCTCGCCTGGCAGCAATCACTACTCGTTCGACGTGGTTTCAGGCACAGGCGGTCTACAGGAGGTGCTGAACAACATCAGCCGGACGGCGACTGCGCCAGCGATCGTGTGGCTCGACCGCAACTGGTACGCGCTGGCCAACTCCGTGCCGAGCACCACGCCGGCGGCGATCATCGCGGCGGCCAAGGGCGGTGTCTCGGCCATCCTGGTCGACGACACCACGGCCGGATTCACCTACTACGTGTGGAATGGGTCGGCCTACGCCTCCGGCACCTGGCTCAACACCAAGCCCACCACGGCCTACGGCGCTGCGGTCGGAAGCCCGACCGGCACGTCCGACACCGGCACGGCGCTGACGGGGATCGTGAAGGTCACCACCGGCACCGGGACCACAGGCATCGTGTTCACGGAAACCTGGTCGACCAGCAACCAGTTCGCATACGCCCCGACCTGCACGGTGGTCTTGCTCGGTGCCACAGCTCCGCCAACGCTGACAGTGACGCCCACCTACGCCGGCGGGACACACGCCGTGCTGACGGTCACGGTCGCGTCGGCCATGGCCTCGACGACCCCGTACAGCTTCCAGTGGTCCTGCTACTGAGTTCCCCGCGCAGATTCATTCGCGGGCCGCGGCTCCAATTCGGAGCCGATCAATGGGCTGGGTTCTCTCAGGAGGCCCAGCCCTCACATCTAAGGGACGAGAGGAGCCCCTGACATGACCAAGATCCGCTTCGCAGTCATTGCGGCAATATGCCTGCTGGGGGCGAGCCTCGCCAGCGCACAGTACGTCAACCCATCGGCCCCAAACTACGGCGTCAACAAGATGGGCCAGTGCTACAACTCCACCCTGAATAACTGGGTCGACGTTCTGCCCACGACGGCCAACTACACCGTCTATCCCGTCCAGTGCGATCAGTATGGGAACCTCACCGGAGTGAGTGCACCGGCGAAGATCTCCACCTCCGCCATCACGGTCAACTCCCTGGCGAGCGGGACGGACACGACAGCCGGAACAGCATCGACCACCGGCGGCACCATGACGGCCTCGGCGTACAACTACGCTCGGATCGTCGCCATCGATGCGGCCGGAAATCACACTGCCCCAAACACCATCTCCGCGGCAAAGACGACCACAGGTACGACCGCCAGCATCGCGTGGTCATGGACGGCAGTCACGGGCGCGCTCTCCTACCAAGTGTGGGTCTGCACGGGATCATCGTGCACGCCGGCACACTATTTTACGAGCCCCACAAACGTCTATCTGCAGACATTGCCCGCAACGAGCGGCACAAGCGGCACCCTCCCGACCGTCAACAACACGGGTCAGATAACCGGGATGCTCGGTTCTCCCTACTGGGCAGACCACGTGGATGGATACAGCATTCTTTCGACGGATGCGAACATCCGCGTGACCGGCGCATCTAACGCCGTGGTTACTCTGCCCGTGGCGGGATTGATGCAGGGCCAGATCATCAGGGTGAGCAATAAGTTGACGAACTCCGCGAACGTCACGGTGAATGCTGTCGGCGGTCCCGCGATCGGCAACTCAGGCAATGACACCTCGGAAGTGGTTTGGACCTACGGCAGCACCGACACGTTCCAGTGGGACGGCACGATGTGGTGGGTGATTGCCCACTAAGCGGGAGGATAAGCTGAAGAAACAAGAGGAACAGCACCAGTGAAAACATCCAATGTGCTGAGAGCGATCTTCTGGGCAGCCGTGTATGCGTTCCTGATATGGGGAGCGTGCGCCTACGGCCAAGGTTCGAACGGCGGCATCCTCTATGCCTCCGACTTTGCCGCGTGGTCCCTGCCGCAAGGGACGGGGCCGGCCAACGGGATGATCGCTTGGCCCAGCGCGCAGGTGTGCCAGATCTCCACGGTGGGCGGCTACAGCTTCACGGCGCCGAAGGTGGGTCGCAAGCTCACCATCGTGGATAACGGAGTTCCGGCGCACACGGAGACCGTGACGCCGACGCAGGTGACCGTGGGACCAGGTGGCTGTTCGCTGACGGCCACAATGAGCTACTCGCACTTGAGCTATACCGTCAAGAGCGGCACGGCCGGGCTGCAGGAGGCGATCGACTACCAGACGGGCTTGCCGCAGGGCGCGCTGGTGGTTTTGACTCCGGCGTGGACGTTGGCCGGCGGGACCACGGGCATGATCACCGGAGCCTACGGAACATCGCTGGTGTCGATCTCCGATCAGCGAGATGCTGTGCTGATTGCCTACACTTGGAACGGAAGCGCCTACGTGGCGACTTCGTTTGGAGGAAGCGCCTGCGATCCCAATACCATCCCCAACGGCTGCACTGGAGGCACTTCATTGCTTGCGGCGCAAGGAAGTTTGGGGATCTCTCCGGTCCAAAACATCGTCAAGTATGGCGCGGTCATCGATGGCATGTCGGGAACAGACATCGGTCCTGCAGTACAGAGCGCGATCGCGGCCTGCCCGGGCGACAGCGGCACAGGCGGCGTGTCCTGCACTGTGCTGCTGCCCTGCACCGGCGTGGGTTGCTATTGGAAGACGCAGACCGCCATTACTTCTGCGTATTCGAAATCGATCCTGATTCTCATCGAAGGAAAGGTGCAGTTAGGCGATACACTTCTTGAAAACTCTTTCATCGTGCTGCAAGGGAATTCGGGCGGAACGCCTCAAGGATTCCAGAACCGCGGCCCAGCGGCGGAGATTCATGGCGCGCCGTGGAAGGGCACGATGGGGACGGCGATCACATCGATCGGGAGCCACAGCTTCACGCCGACATTCACCACCGGTGTGATCGGAAACTTGAGTACAAATTCATGGCTCACCATCGTAGATCCTGTGACCGTCACAACGATCGGCACTGTGACACGGACGGCATGGACGGGAAACAGCCCCAACGTGTCGGCAACGCTGACCTCCTACACTCGGATGGCGCCGGGTTCGCTCATCACTGTCAGCGGGTGCACGGATTCCAGCTTCAACGTGACAAACACCTTCGTGATTGCGGTGAACTACCAGAAGCACCTGATCTCGTGGGCAGAGGACCAAGCGGCGGGAACCACGACCGGCTGCACGATCACCGGGTGGAACCAGGACAGCTTTGAGTCCACGCGGCTGACGAACGTGGGGAGTTCCACCCTGACCGCAACGTTCCGCAAAACGCATCTCGCAACCGCGCATTGGGGGATTGCCGGTGTCGCGTTGCCGGCCGGAGTCGGTCCTTATGAGCTCGACTATCTGGAGATCCAGTCCGCGACCGGCGCTCAGTTTGTAACGGGTGATACGGTCGACGCAACGTTGATCGGGGATGGATTCGCGGCGTCCGCCAATGTGACCTCCATCGGTGCCGACGTAAACCTCGGGCTCTCGACTGTCAGAGATGTCTCGGTTGCCTCGTCGCTGGCCTCGTTCTGGACGTGTTACACCACCGGATACCAGAACTGCGCTGAGCCGAGTTTCCCTTCGGGAGCGTGGCGTTGCACCTACTACGGAGACGTTCCGAATGAGGGCGGCTGCGGACATACGAGCTTCAAGGACACGACATTTTACGGTGGCTTCGAGGCAGATAGCAATCAGAGGACGGCCTCGGTGTCAATGCCCGACTTCGAGCATGTCGAGTTTCGCATGTCACCGCAGTACGCGGTTGACATCGACAATCGATACGGCTCCTCTAACCCCTTTCAACTCGACTACGCAGTTCCAGAAGACAACGCAATCGGCACACCGGTTCTTTGCACTGTGGGAACCACTGATGGAGATGCGGGGTATTTCGTTGGACCAGTGCACGTCGGCCGATGGGAATCGTCGGCGACCTACTGCCTCGCGCCTCCGGACTTCAACGGTCGGCTGATTGCGTGGCCCACGGATAACTTAGAGTTGCCAGTGAGGCCGGGTTTCCCGGCGGGAACCTTTGATTCGGGTGGAAAGCAACTGACGGAATTCTACGGACAGGATGCTGGACTCGGGCCGAGCGTGATTCCGTTCGCAACCCAAGCGGTCAATTCCGCGGCGAACGTCTCAGGACAATGCGTCTCTTCAGGTAAATGCACAGTCAGCACGGTCGTCGGGCCGGACGGGTCTGCCGACGCAATTGAGATCAAGGCAATCTCGGATGCCGCCTATCCCCCGCCGTATGGCTGGACCGGATCAATCGCCACTTATGCCGGAGACTGGATTCTCTACGGAGCGAAAGTGCGGCACGGCGCCGGGCTGAATGCGCCGAGTTCTCTCGCTGGTAACGCCTCTCTGGACATAGCGAGCTTCGGCACGGACAGCTTTATCGGCAACTCTCCGCAGTTCTGGCAGATGGGGATCACGCTCAACGGGGATTGGGAATCAATCGTGGGAGCCGCCACAGTCGTGACGGGTGAGGCGACGCCGCACACCGTGGGCTTGCGGATGTGGCCAGGCCCCTTGAGCACAGAAGGCAACCAGTTCTACAACTGGTTTGTCATCGTCGTGCCAGGGCCAAACAACCCCGCATGGGACTTGGTGACGACCGGGGAGACCATCGAGCGGGTGCGGCGCGATCTGTTGCACGGCGCGGTTCCATCGAGCTTCAATCATCCGGGCATTGCAGTAACACTTGAAAGAGTCGCTGCCCCAGAATTTGACATTCTAACTCCAGCTACGGGCGCGATTACACCGATCGCAGGCACCCCGCAGTCGGTTATCATTGTGGCCGACGCAGGAGTCGATCCCTCACATGGTGGAACGGCCGTATGCTGGGATTCGGGACATGGTGGAACGGCAGTGTGCAATTCGACCAGCGGGATTGTACTGGTGACATTTGGCACAACGCCGGTGGACGACGATCTTTTCGAGGTAGGCTGGGTAAGCGCGAAAGCGAGCATGCCAGTCCTTACGCCAGCCCAAGTTCATGCGACAGCACCGCCGCAGTGCTGGATTCAGGAAGATGCCGATAACAGCACAACGCTCAAAGGTGTTATTATCCAGAATTCAGCTACTTGTGGATTTATTTCGAACATGACCGAGTATGTCAGTTACCACATTGATCCGGTACTTCCGTGAGGAGAACCATGAAACGCATCTTTGCAGCATTCGCACTCGCAGTTCTAGCGGCAGGTTGTCACGGGCAGGTCCCGCCCGCTTCGTCGGCCAAGGTAGTTCTGACCTGGACCGCGCCAGTCGCAAGCGGCAACTGGACCGGCTGCACCACGGCCGCGCCATGCACCTACGCGATCTACCGCGCGACAGGCGCAACGTGCCCTGCCTCGACCAGCACAGCTTTTCAGGAGGTCACCACGCCCACGGCGCGTCCCTCGGGCACAACCTGGACTGATACCACGGCGACCGGGATGACGGTCTGCTACATCGCAGCAACGATCCAGGGGACGCAGAACAGCGGGCCGTCGAACACGGCTGGGCCAATCGCAGTTCCGGGCGTTCCGCTGGCTCCGGCGTTGGGGACTCCATCGACCGCGGTGCTCGAGAAGTCTCCGGGCTGCTTCGATTGCTTCACGCCGGAGCAGGTGAACTGCTGGGAAGGATCGTGCACTGCGCCGTTGAGTCTGATGGCGACGCTGAAGAGGCGGTGATGGACACGCCGCTGCGCATCTGCGCGGATCTGGACCGGCTGCGTCAGTCGGTTGGGAGCAGGCCGTTGGAAGGCATCCGTGCGACGCGCGTGTTGAAGGAACTGGCGCACGTAGACGAGCGGCTCAAGGTGATTTTGGCAGGACAGGTAGGGTAGGATAGGGGAAGGCGATGAGCGATGATGGGCGTCTTGGCGAGCTCGATGGGCGTCTGCGGAAACTGGAGACAGATATGGCCTCACTGACAGCGGATCACAAGAGCGTGATGTCCGACCTCTACGGCAACGGGCAAAAGGGACTTCTCGATACGCTCAACGAGTTCGTTGCGGCGTACAACACGCGGGAGACAGAGCGAGAGAAGGCGTTCATCACGCAGCAGAATTCGGTTAGGGACGTGCTGGATATTCACAACAAGAAAGTCATGCGATGGGTTGCAATCATAGGACTGCTGGTGGCTGTCCTAACACTCGTAGAGGGGACTAAACTCCTGCCAAAAGGAGTGCTGAAGACACCGGCAATCATCGCTTGTCAGACCGCTACTCATCTGACCAGCGGATGCGCAAACCCGGCGTATGGCAGTAGCATGTACAGCAGGTAGATCAGGAAGATCACGGCGACAATCACCTGAGCCACGCGGCCAAAGGGCGCCGGCAGGGGAATGAGGCTGATGATCCAGTACACCACGCCGAAGATCAGGCAGACGATGAGAAGCGTTACCAAGATCGAAAGCATCGAAGCACCTCTACCTGAGAAGAGCACTAGGGGCAGCGAGCCGTCTGTGCAATCCGGTACATCCAGGCCAGCTCCGCGCCCGATCACCGACCGCGAAATGGCTGAGTGGAAACGGGAGCAGGGTCGGGCGTAGAATTCTGAAAGGAGAACCGACAATGTGGAGCACAATCGTTAGCGCATGGGCGCATTTTACGCAGAACTGGAAATCGACCGCGGCGAACTTCCTTACGCTGGTGGTCATCACCGGCGGCTACTTCGCGGTGATTCCCGTCGCCACGCTTCAGGAGCACGGCATCACCCAGAATGAAGTGTTCTGGGGAACGGTGATCTGCGGGCTGGCCAAGCTGTACGTAGGCCTCATCACGAATGACGCCAAGTCCACCCAGGCGGCGAAGTGAACCTCGCCCTCACTCCCGCGCAGTTCGCGGCCCTGCTCGTCGCGCTGATCGCTGATGCCGCCGTGCACCTGGTCCAGACCGGCCCGCTGACCGGCAACTTGTCCTATCGGGGCGCTACGATCGGCTACGCCTATGACGGCGCTCTCCAGGTGACCGTGGCGATCCTCGATAAGCACTTCCCGGCGATCCTGCTCACGGACGACCAGATTTTCGCCAAGATCACCGAGAAGTTCAACCAGTACATCGCAGGAGGCAACACCGCATGAGACTCAGAGGCGCAAGACCATCTCCCAGGCATCGCCTCGCGGCTGCACGGCCACACGTTCCATTGGCTCCGACGCCGCCACAGTTCCTGTGGAAGCCTGTGCAGATATCGATGTGGGCCAACGATGTCGATGGCGACTGTGTGACAGCCGAAGAGGCGTTCGCCAAAGCCTGCCACTCGCCGGAGATTTTCGTCACCGACGATGAGGTAGTCGCCTGGGCGACGGCGAACGGCGTTCTAAATGGGGCCGATCTGACGCAGGTTCTCGACCTGATGCAAAAGGGTGGATTCCTCCAGGGAAGTTCGCGCCTGGATGACGGGCCTTACGTTTCCGTGGATTGGACCAACGCGGCGATTCTCAAGAACGCCATCGCACAAGGGCCGGTCAAGATCGGAGTAGCCGCGGATCAGCTTGAAAACGCGGTTCCCGATCCGCCTACAGACGGCTGGCTCGCCTCGGGATTCAAGCGGGACCAGAACGAGGATCATTGCGTCTCGCTCTGCGGGTACGGAGAGATCGGCTGGCTAGCTAAGCAACTCGGAGTGACAGAAGACGGCTATCTCCTCGAAGCTGATTCTTCAGGATACGCAATGTTCACCTGGAACTCCATCGGGATCATCGACGTGCCCTCGCTGCTGGCAATTTGCGGGGAGGCATGGCTCAGGAATCCCACAACCGTTGTAGCCGCGATGGCGGCACTTTAACAAACGAGACAGCCCATGGGGGCAGCGAGGTTTGCCGTGGATCCAGAAAGTGAGCTAGTCAATGAACCGGCGTGAAGCTCTTGGAACGTTTGTAATCGCGGCGGCAAGTCCAGTTTTGGGCGCACAGACTGGATCCGAAACGGCTGCTTCCTCTTACGCTCGGTTAGTCAACGCCACCGGAGAGGACGCTGCTGAACGAAAGCGCCAATACGCGATCTGCAAAGAACGTGGGCACGCACACGGAATAGGAATGTTTGCAGCCTATCCCGAAGAAACAAATCCGTTTGTTCCCTGCAAATTCTGTGGCACGGGATTCCGTTTCGTAACTACAATGGAGGAACAAGGTGCTCCTGAGTAGAATTGTCTGGGCATATGCCGAACTGGGCCTTGGCGCTTTCTGGCTCTTGGTTCTTCTGAGCTTTTCTGCGTCAGACCTCATCAAGAAATGGAGAAGGAGACAACCATGAAGCACATTCTCATCACCGCGGGCCTGTTGTTGTTGTTCCTCGCTGCGGCAATGGCCGCCAGCGCGCAGGTCACAGTTGGAACGACCGCAAGCGCCTACTACTACCAGAAAGCCTGGTTTGTGGGCAACGAGACGACCGCCAGCGTGCCCTTTCTGTACCTGGGCACCGCGAAGAACAACATCCTGTCGCTGGGCGGGCGCAACGATGTGGCTGCGAACGCGTTCGACGCCTACACCGGACTCGTGAGCTTCCAGCCCGACCTGACCAAGTATTTCGGCAATCAGGTGGCGCTCTCGCTCGACGTGGGAGGCGGCGCGGCCACGCTTGCGGCCGGAGGGACCAAGCCTGCCGTCCAGGGCACGCTGAACTTTACCGTCATGCTCACGCCGAACACGTCTGCTATCGGCGGGTACGCCGGGGGCGGCTTGATTGGCGGCAACAAGTTTGGGAAGTTCTCGGCCGGCATTGCGCATTACTTCGGCGGTCCTGCCACGGTGCAGAGCCAGGCCAAGAAGAACTTCGTGAAGCGATACCTTTCGACCCACTTCAAGAAGCAGACGGGCCAGTAGCCATGGACCGCTTCGTCTTGATCGCCCAGGCCGTCTCGCCGGGTGGGAGCGCGGAGTTCGACGTGAAGCTCTACGTCTGCGAAAAGTGCGGTGCCATCGTAGCCGAAGATCGGCGGCAGGCGCACCGGGAGTGGCATGAGCACGTCGCGGCCCGCGCAACATCGGAGGGATGATGCACACCAGCGAGAACGGCATCGCGTTCATCGAGTCGAATGAAGGGTTCGCCGCCCAGGTCTACAACGACAACGGGAACCCCGCGATTGGATTTGGGCACGATCTCCTGCCGTGGGAATCGTTCCCCAACGGCCTGACGCGGCCCCAGGCGGAGGCCTTGCTTATCTCCGATCTGCGCACACGCTTCGAGTCTCCGGTGAACGCACTTATCCCGCCGACCTGCACGCAGAACCAGTTCGATGCCTGCGTAGACTTTTGCTTCAACGAGGGGCCGCGCGCCTTTGCGATTATGATGCACCATGGATGGGATCAGGTTCCCGAGCAGATGCTGGCGTGGGTCTGGGAGCACGTGAAAGGCGTATTGGTGAAGTCGCCGGGGCTCCAGGCACGCCGCGAGGCCGAAGTTCAGATGTTCAATTCATAGCCGGTTCCGGCGGAAAGGCAGGTCGCGGACAGTCAGAGCAGCAGAGGGGACGGCTCCAAAGGCCGTCCCTTTTGCTGTCCGCGAAACTCCTATGGCAGAGAAAAAGAACTGGGCGGCCGGCGCATTCAAAAATGCCCACGGCCAATTGCACGAGCAACTCGACGTGGATCCCAAGAAACCCATCCCGAAGCAGAAGCTGATGGCCGCGGCGCGCGGACGGTACGGCAGCCTAGCGAAGAAGCGGGCGATGCCGGTAGTGAATGTCCAAAAGTAGAGAGGGAGCTCTTCCCATGAGAAAAGTTCTGATTCTGGCGCTCGCGTTCCTCGCGGGTGCATCGCTCGCGTGCGCCCAAGCGCTTCCGGTGGGACCAAAGGCGTATCTCGGCTACTGCCTGGCGACTTCTGGCGCCAATGCCGGCCTCTACATTCCGATCGCCGTCTCTGCGAACAGCTCCGTCGTTCCGAATCCCCCCACCGCCATCACTCTCTACGGATTCGATTCGACGAACTACGATCCAGTGACCTGCGACTCGAGCGGAAACTTGAACTTTGGATCTTTCCCGAAGTTTGCCGCGGCACCATCTCACTGCTCGGCCGGGCAGGTCTACTTCAACACGGTCAGCACAACGCCCTATTATTGTTCTGCGACGGACACATGGACGGCGTTCGGCAGCGGCAGCTCGATGACCTGGCCTACTACTCCTGGCTACGCGCTCTGGTCGAGCGGTACTTCGTGGGCGACGCCGCACCTGTTCGATGCTACCGGATTGGTCTATACCACCGAGCCGTTTTATACGTCTTACATCGGCACGGCCTCTCAGTCCTCGCTTTACGCAACAGGGGCACCTTACACGGGCGGCACGGCCACAACCAATTTCCCGCTTGCCTATCTCAACGGCGGGGGCGCTGTTTCGTCGTTCTCCACCTCGGGTACGGAGTTTGGCATCAACGCTCCGAGCGGCTTCACCGGGAACTTCCTCGACTTCCACGTAAATGGCGGAGCCTCGGTCGGAAAGGTTGACTACACCGGGAAATTCACCTTTGCTACCGCTCCGGTTTTCACTGGGTTGACGGGGTATCTCTACGCAAACGGAGCCTCACAGGCCAGCGCAGCAACGACGATTCCACTCGGCAGCATCGTGAGCACGGCGGGAACGCTTGCACCCCTGGTTCTGGCAAACGCCACGAGCGGCCTATTGTCGCTTCAACCAGCTGACGGAGCAATCACATCCTACACAATCGAGCTTCCGGTTGCGCAGCCGACCTCCAGCAATACTCTTCTTTCCTGCACGGCAGCCAATCCGGCGGTCTGTACATGGACCGGAAACGCGCCCACGGCCTCCAGCGCAACCAAGAGCACAAACATTGCAGGCGGCGCTGCGGGATCAATTCCGGTGCAGAGCGCAGCGGACACTACGACGTTTGCCACAGGGAACTCTACCGGATCAACGGACGCCGTTCTGACCAGTACCTCATCGGGCGGGGCTTACAGTGCGACAGCGTTCAAGAACGCGCCGGCGGTGAGTCTCGCCAACGTCACCGCAGCCGCGATCCCGGTGAACGTGAGCACGCCGGGCTTGACGCTAAGCGCCGTAACCGACGCAGCGGCCCCCACAGGCGCAGCAACAAACTCAGGCCAGTCCGTGCCCGCGAGCACAACGAATCAAGCCGTGCTGACCTGCATCGATTCGAGTGGCGTAAACACCACAAATGCACTGAATGCCTCAGCCAACGTGACGACCACGGGCGGTTCCAGCTTCATCGTGTGGACCTATGGCACTGTGCCTACAGGATGCACGACGCCGTATCTCTGGCTGAAGAACACAGGCTCGTTTGCGTATTATCACGCGGTATCTCCGTCACAGACGACCTGGGAGCAGGACGCGGCGTACACGACCTACACCCCTGCGGCAAGCTATCCCGTTGCAGGAGTGCTGCCCGCCGCGAACACCACGGGCTTGCCGATCCTGCAAGCGATCAAGAGCGCTAACGCTCTCGCCACAGGCTCAGACGGCCATGTAACAGCGCAGTCCGCAGCGCAAGCCGCAGCGCAGATTGCGGGGCAGGATATTGAGCCAAATCTTGTCAGTTCCGCCATGTCTCCTATAAACGTAACAAATCCTGGTTACGGCGCGAAGGGCGATGAGCGGATGGTGTCGGATGCCTCAATCAACGCCGGATCGTACACTCTCCATTCTGCAACTGCAGCCTTCACTTCTTCGGATAATGCCCGCACCTTTACGGTGGAAATGGGTTCGCGGATCATGGCGAACGGAACTTATCAGTCAGGCGGAACGATTAGTGGACCAACTGGAGGGTTTTGTTCACTGAGCGCTTTCAACGGTGCATCTGGGGTCACAGGAAATGTATGGCTGACAAGCACCGATACTATCGCTGCCGGAAGCGATCTGATCTTCACTAACGTGGGGTCCGGTATTGCGACTGCTCCAACCTCCGCCACACTTGGCAACGGTATCGCGGCTACTGGAACAGTTAATACCGTAGGTGCTGAAGTGTCTTGGATTAGTGGCGGGATGTTCTCTCCAAATTGGGTAGGTTACAGCATGACGATTGGCGCAACCACCTACACAATTCAGGGCGTGGAAGGCGGAAATCATCTTACACTAGCGACATCTGCGGGAAGTCAGACGGGAGCTTCTTTCACAATCACCGGGGCGACGTGCAGCGGAACTGCCACGATTTCGACGAACCTTTTTGCAAAACCCGTGACAACGACTGGGACCATCGTCAACTCCACAACGGTAACGCTCGGCACGGCGGCGACGAATAACGTGAGCGGCGCAAATGCGTGGATCGGTACAGATGATACAGCGGCTTTCCTAGCGGCAATCAGCGTTGCTGCGCTCAAAGGTGGCACCGTGTACGCCCCAGAAGCTCAAGGGTGTCCAACTGGATATACGGGCGTGTGCCAGTATCTGATTCTTGGACAATTAACCTTTCCGGTTTCTACCTATAGCCCCTGCACTTTTGATGGTGGAGCCTGTTTGAATCAGCAGGCTCCTGTCTATATTGCTGGCGATGGTCCTAGTTTCTTGTATCCAGGCGCTAACCAAGTCCCACCCGCAACGCCTTTTGGTGGCACGATCTTGGATATGCGGAGCACGACCAGTCCGGCAAAGATTGTAGACTTAGCCCAAGGATATTTAGACATCTCTGCCATCACGTTAACAGACAACGGATGGGACACGAACCCCTACGTATTGACCACAAACACGGTGCTCCACGCCCACGATATGTATGTAGATGACAATGCAATTTTGAATGGGTGGCACGCGGGGACGTGGCTAAAAGATGCCTTTGTCATCGGCGGGCAGGACGCCGTACCAAGTAATTTGACTACTGCACCGTTCTTTGGCTACGGCTCTAGTATCGAGCGCGTGGGGTTTGGCCGCATCCAGCGTGGTGTACTGACGGGGGCGTGGGCATCGTCTATCGCCATATCCGACAATGTGTTCTACGCGACAGGAGGATCGGACAGTACCGCTGCGGCTATTGAATTAAATGCCGGCACAAATGCGCCGCTGGGCGGAACGTTACACAACCACATCAACGATAATCTAATTGAAATGTTAGGAAGGGCGTATGGCATCAAATTCACTGTATCTTCAGATAGTACCATTGCAGGAAATTACTACGGGGATGCCTCGAATTATAGGACCATAGCCTTTGATCGCTTTGAGGTAAATTCAACAGGGAACATTGTCTCGGATGAAGACAGCCATACTTATAGTTATGGCTATCCAGGAGCTCAGTGCGCCTGGGTGTCATCAGCAACGAACGACAACTTTGTGCAGTTTACGAGTGTGCCGCCGCTTTCTCCGAGCGGATTGCGCACATTCTGTAATCCCTGGTTTGGCGGTATCGCTGCAGCCATTCCCCTAGTCTTAGGGCCATTTGCTATCGAGAGCGCGCCTGGAGCTAACTGGCCCGCTTACGAAATATTTGATACGAATGCAAATGCGAATACGCGCAACTGGGCTTTGGTATCAACCTACGAAGCCTACGGAACATTGTGCGTCAATCACAGCAATCTAATTGGCGGTGATCCTCTTGCGGCGGGCACACCCAGTATATGCTTCGGCCCAACCGGAGGCGTCAATATCGGAGACGTAAGTGATCCCGGTGCGGGTAACCTAACCGTGGGGGGAGCGATCAAGTGGGGTTCCATGACGGCCTCTCCGGTGACTGCTACGTCGCTTTCAGCGACATTCCCCTTCACGCTAAATGGGTCGGCGAGTGGACTCAATACTTATATCCAGCTTCTGAATAACAGTTCGCCCATTGCCATCTTAGGCAGCGGCAGTTCCCTTTATGGTGGCGATCCGGCGGCAAATGTTGGGTTATGGGTGTACGGGACGAATCAGTTCGACCTTTCTACAAACGGGGTCAAGCGATTCTCCGTGGCGGGCTATGGGGGCGTAGGAATTGGTATAACCCCATCTTCCCCGTTATTGTTTGAGGTTAACGGCACTTCGGAGTTTGTTGGCGAAGCGAGCTTTGAAGGAACCTCATCTAGTATCAGCGCCGCTGGTACGATTCAAGCGGATGGTGGGGCCACTGTAATGGATCATTGCGTAGGTGGAACTATGGATGGTGCATATATCGCGGCATCCAGTACCCAGGCGACCGCCTGCACAGTGGGCGGCGGTACGCTAATTGTCTCGGGATTTCTTGGAAATTGAGAGGGATTATGTCTAAGAGAATCGCACTCATTTGCTTGCTGGCACTTCCATTGTGTGCGCAGGATAAACCTGCCCCACAGTCTCCAACGATACCGGCTCCTGTCTCGCAGCCCGCGTCGAAGCCGGATCAAATCTCTGTGTTGAAGCTGGAAATTCGCCTTGTAAAGCAGCAGGCCAAATTGCAGACAAAGGCGCAAGTTGACCAACTGAAACTACAAATCTTCCAGCGGGAAGTGGACGTTAAACTCGCAGCGGCCCGAGCGAAGGCTGCAAAATGAAACGCATTCTTACCCTTGCCGTGCTTGCCCTTGCCCTTCCCGCCAGTGTCCGCCCGCTGGAGCCATCGCAGCCGCGCCTGATGCTCATCAAGCATGTGCCGATACGGACAATGCGTCTTCAGGCGCAGCATGCCGTGCTGGCATCCTGGTACGGCCAGCACTACGCCGGACGCGCTACGGCAAGCGGCGAGCCATTCAACCCGCACGCCATGACCGCCGCACACCGGACGCTGAAGCTCGGCACGCGCATCCGGGTGACCAATCCGCGCACGGGCGCAAGCGTGGTGCTGGTGGTCAACGACCGCGGGCCATTCGTGGGCACGCGGGAACTGGACGTGAGTGAGGCGGCGGCGGAAGTGCTTGGGATACGCGGGCGCGGAGTGGCACGACTGCTCGTTGAAGCGCTGTGAGAGAAACGACCAAATTAACTGACTGAGAGGAAGATCATGGCAAAGGCGGGCGGACCTAACACCACAATCCGGCTGATCGACATTGGCGCGAACGGAGCTGGGACGAAAGTCTACGCGACTGGCCCCACGCGTGGCTGGAGAGTTTTCGAGAGTGTCATCACTGCGGGAGGGGCGAACAACGCGCCTCAGGGTTTCCAGATCAAGATTCCGAATGACAACTCAGCGTCTGGATTCACGACTTGGTTTGCGCGCGCCGCCGACGTTCCGTTCGACCAGCGCAACTTCATCTCCGAGCACGCGGCGTATGGTGAAGTCTTTGCCGGCCCAGGGAATGCCACCCCAGGTCTCGGCATCGGCGCCACTGCGGCTACTCTCCTCTGCATAATTCAGTCGGCCACAGCGACAGCAACGACAATCGAGATTGTCGAAGAGTTCTAATGGCAGAGCCAATTCCAGTCAACAGCTCGTGGGTCCAGAGCATCGATTACTCCGGCGGTCTGCTCACTGTGACCACCAAGAAGGGGAAGCGTATCGTCTTTCTCGGCGTGCCGCCTGGAATATGGGAACAACTCCAGGGCGCGCCGAGTAAAGGCGAATTCATCAACAGGCATATCAGAGGCAAATTCAAGGAACTGTGATGCTCGACTTCATGTTTGTCAGCAAGCGCGAGTACACCGCGATGGAGAAGCAGATCGCGGACCTCAAAGAAGCGAACGCGAAGTTGTGGGAACTCGTCGGCGCGAAACAGGGAGTGCCGGAAAGTACTGAGCCCGGAGAAGAGCCGGCACCGCCGCGCCCGCACCGCATACTCGGCGCGGAGATGCGCGCACGCTGGCGCAGAGAAGCCGATGAACGCGCACGGCAACAAGGGGTGACCAAGTAAAGCGATGGCGACAAATCCAGTAGCGATCGGATCGGCAGGAATGCCCCAGGATCAACTCAACATCGCCCATGGTCCGGACAATCCGCAGACGGAGACAGCAGAGCAGCAGGAGCAGCGTCTCCAATTCCCACCCGGCTACCAAGCGAAGATGATTGAGACGATCACCTCCTATCGCTCGGGTTGGGCTCCGGACAGACTTCTCCGCATCCCTGGCTGGATGCGCAACGTCTTGATGTTCCGCGGCAGCCAACTCATCGAGTACGACCCAGCTTCGAACACCTACGTGGATGTGCTCGCCTGGAACCGCCAGAACAACAAGGCCGAGGCGGAGGACACTTACCTCGAAAAGTACGGCAACAACATCACACAGATGCTTGAAGGCGGGTTCTCTTCAGTGATTGCCGGGGCCGTCCCATCGGTGATCGTAAAGCCGGAGAATGCTGAGATCCTGGCCGACGTAACGACCGCGAAGGCATCTCAGGAAGCCATCTCGATCATCGAAAGGATGAACGAAACTCCGGACATGCTGCTGGAGGAGAGCAGCCTGCTCTATCTCTACGGCGTCTACTTCAAATACACGAGACCGGTTCTCGACGGAGATTGGGCTGGCTGGGACTTCGAAGACACGTTCGGAACCGTCACCGTGCAGAAGCCGGCCCGCTACCACTGCTTCAAATGCGGGACCGACACGCCCGCGCAGATGTTCCAGCAGGATCAGGCGAAGAGTTGTCCGAAGTGCGGGGCGCCGCTCGGCCCCGAGAGCTTTTTCCCGCCCGAGCAGAGTGACGAGGTATCTCGCACAGGCCAGCAGCGTGTCCCGCGCGCCATGGTCAAGTGGAGCGTCCACGGGCCAATGGAGATCGATCTTGACCCGATGGCGAAGTCGATCGACCAGACCCCCACCCTGAGCTTCGACCAGGAAATCGACATCGGCGCTTTGCGTCTGACGTTCCCGAAAATCTTTGAGCAAATCACGCAGGGCGCCGAGATCGGGACCACACCGAATGCGTCCTATGAGAAGTTGCGGCGCAACGAAATCTATTCGATGGGGTGGGGATACACCTCGGACTCGCAGAACCAAAAGCCCGCCTTCTCGCAAAACTGGATGCAGCCCTCTTCCTATGGCCGCATTGGGGACAAGGATTTCGCGGCGTGGATGAATCAGAACTTCCCCGATGGTGCCAAGATCACGCTGATTGGCGAACTGGTTGCCGACGTGCGGAAAGCCAATCTGCCGAAAGAGTGGACGGCATGTCTACTGCACAAGAATGTGGGCATGTACCCGCCGTCGATCGCTGACAACGTGGTTCCCTTCAACATTCGGCTGAACGACGCCATGGACATGATCGACGATTGGATCGAGCGGTGCGCGGCCGGGATGACGATCTACGATTCGAACAAGATCGACCGGCGGGAGATGGCGGGCCGCGTGATGTCTCCGGGCGTGCTGAACGGAATCCAGACCAAAGGCTCTGGCATCGATAAACCGCTTACCGATTCGCTCATGCAGTTCAAGTTCGCACTCGATCCGCAGGTGTTTACCTATCCCAACATGCTCATCACGATGTGCGAGTTGATCTCCGGCGTGACACCGCAGACCTTCGGTGGTGGCGGGCAGGAGGGAATCGAGACCAAAGGCGGCCAGGAGCAGGCCCTCAACACCGCCCTGGGTAAACTCAACATCTTCTGGAAGAAGGTAAAGCGGGAACACGCGCGCGCGGCGCAGAACGCATTGGAATCTCTCCAGAAGCTGATGAAGGCCGGCGCGGTTGGCGAGTTGTTCGACGTGATCCAGGCCAATGGCTCTGAGTTCCGGAACAACTACGTCAACTGGGAAAAGATGCAGGGCCACATCAAGGTTTACGAGGATACGGACCAGGGGCTGCCGCAGACCCCTGAGCAGATCCGCGAGACCACGATGAACATCGTCAAGATGGCGAGCGAAAAGAACCCGATCGCCATGGAGATAATGGACTGCGTTCCCAACCAGGAATCGGCGATCGCCATTCTCGGAACCCCGGACATGGTTCTGCCGCAGGCCGCGCAGCGGGCACGCACGCTCCAGGCGATCAACACGCTGATGGAGAACGACTACATCGCCGTGCAGGACCCACAGACGGGCCAGCAGGTGAATCAGTTGCCGGTGATGCCAGAGAAGAACGTCGAGGACTTCCCGGTTCTCAGGGACACGATGCGGCTGTTCTGGCAGGAGAACGGAGACTACAAGAAGTCGAACCCGGGCGGCTGGCAGAGGACGCAGGAGTATTACGAGGCGGCGCTGAATCTCGAGGCGGAGACCGCGGCAGAAGAGGCCCAGAGACAATCCAAGGTAAAGATGGCGGGGATGCCGCCGCCACCGGCGCCAGACCCAAAGGAGCAGCAGGTTCTGCAGTTGCTCACCCAGGACGGCGCGCAGGCCGTCCAGCGGCTTCAGGAACTCTCAGAAATGCCACCGCAACCGCCGGGCGTAAACATCACGCCCCAAGTGAGTGCCGCAAACGACATCGCAAAAGCAGCCCTTGACGCGCAAAAGGCCGCCAAGGCGGGGAAATAGGAGGATTCAATGTCCCACCGTTTCAATGACATCGTAACTCTGGTGCGCGGGAACGTCGAAACGCCCGCGCTGGTTGTCCAGTCCGTACAGCAGCCGAACGGCGAGCATCTGACGGTTGTCAGCTTGGACCCCGCCAAGGCGAGCCCGCTCCTGAGCGGATCAAACGTGGACGCGGCAATCCGGCGCGACTTCGTTACCCCGCTGACCGGCGGGAAGACGTTCGGGTGGAAGGAGCGGCCCGTGCCTCCGAAGGGATTCGGGCAGGCAATCGCTGAGGCCATCGCGGCACAACGACCATCTGCCGCCGAACTGATGGATGAGGTCCAGGGGCCCGTCGAGGGTGGCGATCCAGAATCGCCGCACGCGCTCGTCCAGCCAGCGGCGTCCAGCGAAGTTCCGACTGAGCCGGAGTCGTAATCAATCCATCACGGTTCACCGATAGCAGGGTCGCTTTCGAGCGGCCCTTTCGTTTGCCCGAAACACCAAGGAGAAGAGCATGGCCACGAGTACCGTAGCACCCGCAGCACCGACCCCAGCGCCGACAGCGACAGCACCCTCGTCGTCACCCGGCGCGACGACGACCCCAGCCTCGCCGCAACCCGCAGCGCCAGCGCAACCTTCTTCGCCGGCGCAGCCAGAAGTACCCGCACAGCCCGCAGCGGCCCCAGAAGGCCAGCCAGCCACCCCAGCGCAGCCTTCCGCCCCAGCCGAGGGCGCAGAACCACAGCAAGCTGACTTTCCGGGCGACGTCGTAGGCTTCCTCGAAGCGCACAACGCCTGGGAACGTAAACGCGACGGTCTGGATCAACCAGCAGCCGACCAGGCTTCACAGGCGCAGCCGGCCGAAGGTGAGCAGCCGAAGCCGGAGGACCAGCAGCCCAAGATTCCCGAGCCAGAGCAGTCTCTGACGCCCGAGTCCTTGAACGCCTTGGCCGAGAAGAGCCCCGAGCTAAAGGCGGCGCTCGAAGCATCGCCCGAAGTGAAAAACGCGCTCTTTGCCATGGCGCGCAAGAACGCCCAACTGGCTCCCATCGGAGAACTCTTCCCGAATCTCGAGGCAGCGAAGTTCGCCGCCGAGACCTCGAACACAATGGTGAACCTCCGGACGCAGTTCATGGAGGCGATCGACAGTCCCGAGTCGTTTCCAGCCGCCTTTGAGCAGTTCGCAGACGAGTTCGCCATCAAGGACAAAGACGGAAAGCCGGTCCTTGACGCCGCCGGCAACCCGACCTACGGCGAAGATTTCCAGATGCTCAACGACTTCATCGTGGACACCTACCACGGGATCGAGATTGCAGACCTCGAAGCCGCGCAGCAGGCCGGCAAGTTCGCCGCAGGCGACGGCAGCGCCGATGACATGGCGCTCCAGGCGCTCAAGTACCTCAAGGATTGGAAGGCTGGCAACGCCGAGGGCCAGAAACTCGATCTGACCGGGCTACCCCAAGACCAGATGGCAATCCTCGAAGCCAGGGAGCGCGCCGTCAAGGAGCGTGAGGAAGCTCTGGAGGGTAAGGGCAAGCAGCAGAACGCCGAGCAGCGCAAGCAGGAGCGCGCGAACTACGAGCTCTCCGTCCAGAAGAAGGTGGGAGGATCGGTCGGCAGCCGCCTCAAGGCCATGATCGATGAGCACGAGAAGGCGGCCGTCTTCATCCCGAGCTACGTTCTCGACGCCAAAGACCCCGAGACGGGGATCTCGGTCTTCGCCAAGACCTTGCTCGACACGTTCGAGGAGAAGACCTACGGGCGCGTCGACCGAAAGACCGGAAAGGTCATCGGCGGGGTGGCGTACATCCGCGACCAGGCAAAGATGCTGGCGCGGCGCCCGCCGTCTCCCGAAGCCGAGCAGGCCCGCGTCGACTTTGCCAACCGGCTGATCGACGAGCATCTGCCGGCGATCTTCGATGCGCAGTTGCGCGAAATTCAGAAGAAGGACATTGCCGATCGCAGCAAGCGGCAGGGGAGCGTGCAGGCCCGGGAACAGATGGCCGAGCGCGAACCGAAAGCTGGCGGCGGTGCGGCAGCGGCCAAACCAACGACTCCGCAAGAAGCGATGGCCGAGGCTTACAAGTGGGTCGATCAGAACTTTCCGGACCTCAGCCCCGCTGAGCGGACGGAGAAAGCGATCATCAAGAAAAACGAGTTATCGGGAAACCGCTACTGACGCAAGCTCACCGGAGTATTCGCCCAACCCGGGGGCGTAGAGCAGAATAGCGCGAAAGTTTGGTTCCCACAGAACACGCAAACCGTTCCCGGCAATGGTCGGAAGCGCCACGCCAAGCAGTGCCCCACAGCCCCATAGCCGCAGGATCAGTACGGGTGCGGCGAGAAGAGGCACAGAATGGCAGCGCCCAATCTCGGAGCAGCGTCCCAGCAGACTGCCTGGATGCTCCAAAAAGTCAACGCCGATGTCCAGATCTCGGAGAACCTGGACATGGCCGGCGATTCGTTGTTCTCCCAAGCTCCAACCGAGGAGATCGGCCTCCAGCAGTACCGTCACCCGATCGAGATCGAAGTCGGCGGCATCGCCGGCTACTACCAGCCTGACGGCGGCTCCTACTTCCAGGGCCAGGCCAACCAGGTTGACCAGATGATCGTGGCTCCGTTGCCGATCATGGTAGCGATCTCCGCAACCGAACTCGCCCGCCGAATCGCCAAGGGCGGACGCGACATCACGGTCGACAACTGGATTGCGCGCATGATCTCCAAGGTCAAGGACAAGACTGCGCACACCCGGAACGCCTACCTGCAGGGCTACAACAACGGCCTGCTCGCAACCATCACCGCGGTCAACGGCACCGTGCTGTCGCTGCTGACGCCTCCGTTCGGCGGCCGTCTGCTCGATAGGAACGGCTACTACCAGGTGACCGACGCCAACTTCAACGTGGCTGGGAACATCAACGTTCTCGACCTCGAGAAGAACGGCGTGGGAACCACCGACACCTGCACGGTCGATGCAGTACCGGGCGGAACGGGGAACGGCTACCAGATCATCCCCATTGGCCTGGCGACCGGCAATCCCATCGGCATCAACGGGCTGGACTACATCATCAGCGGATCGACCGCACTCGAATACTGCGGCATCTCGCGGGCGAACTCCTACGTCCAGTCTCCTACCTACAACGCGAACGGCGCCTACCTCACGCTGGGCATGGTGTCTGCGTTCATGACGCGGATGCAGCAGGCCCTCGGGACGGCGCGGTTCAAGCAGCGCAAGCGGAACGTGTGGTATGCCCACCCGGCCCAGAAGGTCTCCGCCGACATCCTCGGCTTCTCGAAGACCCTCTTCATGGCTGGCGGAGGCAAAACACCTGACAGCTACGACGTGGCTGTAAACCCGTTTGCGACCTGGATGGTTGCCGGCATCGAGGTTGTGGAAGACTCGATGTGCGCAACCGACAAGATGCGCTGGATTGACAAGGGCTGCATGAAGCGGGTCCGGTATCCCGGCTCGATGGCATTCATCCCCGGCATGGTCGAGGGCATCTTCTGGCCGCGGCAGGCCGGCGGGCTGTGGGTTGCAGAATCGGACGCGATGTATCAGGACTCGCTGAATTACTACTCGTCGCTTCCATGGGCGTCTGGCGCCATAACCTCGCTCGGCGTACAACCCTTGCTTTCAAATTGAGCCATTTGTTTTCAATGGCTTGCAGTTAGTGTTGGGGGTTCGGTTGAACCCCCAATACCTTTCCATGTTCTACCGATGTGGGCGTTGTAGACAGCCATCGCAGTGGCACCTAAAAGCGTGGCTATCTTCGCGTAGGAAAGACCTTTTGATCGCAGTTCGGGAATGCGTTGCACGGCATCCACGGTGAGCTTCGTGGTGCGTCTGCGGCGCTGATTCACAATCGGTGGCACAGCTTCAAGATGCTTTGGGTTCACGCAGGAGGTAACAAAGCACAGATGATCGACATCGTAACCTTCTGGGATCGGACCATTGTACTTCTCGTAGTAGGCGCGGTGTGCGCGAACCTGTTTTCGGTTTACGCTCGCGCCACCATAGCCATCCTTGTCGAGATTCTTTTGCCAGATCCAGCACGGCGTTTTGTAGCCGCGATCCTCAACGACGTAATCCAGGGTTCGGCCATGATGGTTGTGAAGAAAATTCTCGGGCTGGCCGGCTGCGTATCCGCGTTCCTTGCGGGTCACCTTCGAAATGAGTGTTGGTTTTCCACAGCCACACATGCACAACCCGGATTCATTTTCCGGCACAACCATGCGTGCGTAAGAACTGCCATGGCCGACGCAGTAGCGACGATGCTCGCCAAGCACGTTCCCGGTCTGATGGGAGGTGTAGATGGCGAGCGGCGTCTTGCGACCGCATCCGCACATGCAGAGTCCATCTGGGTTGGGTGGCAGCGTAGAGCCGACAGCTTTGGTCGCGCGCCCGTGGCCGCACAGAAACTTGTACGGCTGCCCTTTGACGAAGCCCCAACGCGGGACCGTGTTCTTTGCGATGTTGGTTTTCTTGCCGCAGCCACAATGGCAAAAGCCGAACGGAACTTCCATGGTTTCCTCCCCAAGCGGACGGGCTGCAAGGCTTGGGGCGATGCAGCCCTAACATCTGTTTCGAAAGCAGATGCCCTGCCGGCGTGAGCCGACGTAACCAGTATACACCGGGTCGGCTTCGGTCGGCCCGCTCCATTTTGAAGGACCGCATGAGCATCACCAACCCGTCTACCGACGCACCGAAATCCGTACAGGACGCCATCGCCAGCCACGGGGGAAAGGTGCCCGGCCAGGACCGCCCGATGTGGCGGCTTGTCCTCGCACAGAACTGCTTGATCGTGGCGAACGGCATCATGCACGAGCTTGAAACCGGCGATGTGGCCTGTTTCGCCACGGGCCCGGACGGCAAGCGGTACTACCAGAAGCCGAACGACCGGGTGACAGCAGGCCGCGTGAAGATCCCGAAATACCCGTGCGAAGGGTGGGTGCTCGAGCGCTGGTTCCCGCCGACGACATGGGGAAGCCCGGAAGAGTGGCGCAGCCACAAGTCGGAAGACGGCTCGACCATCATGGGCGAGTACCCGAGCCGAGGCGATTACTGGATGCTGGCCGGCCCGTTCGAACGAATTCCCGAGCTGGCCGATCTTCGCCAGGCGATCGACATGCACCGGCAGGCGATGGCGAACCAGCCAACCAACTACGCGCGCGTCCTGAAGCAGACGATTCTCGACGAGGAGGCGAAGCGCGAGGCGCGGAGAGAAAAACTCGAAGCTGATCTCGCGTACATGCGCAAGACCGAACTTGTCCCTGTGCTCAAAAGCACGTCACTTGCAGCGCAGCGTTTCCGCAACCAGCTCAGCGAATCCATCGGCGATCGGAGTCATCTGGGAGCCGTGCACGACGCATAACCCGCACCGAAATCCCGCAACACCAGGAGAAAAGGAATCATGGGAACACCAGCATTTACACCCGTAAACCCGATGGCAAACCCCGATCTAAACGGCTGGCTCAGCCGCCGGATCGATGGCAAGTCGATGCGTGCGCTCAAAGTTGAGCGTGAAGCGCTGCTCTTGTCTCTGAAGGCAACCGGGCTCGCCCAGCCGGCCACAATCCTCAACTTCAACCCCGTACCGCTCTCGCTCGACGGCGGGATCGGATTCAAGGTACCGTCAATTGTCGATGAGGCCGTGCAGGAAAATAGCCGCTTCCACTGGAAGCACGAAGGGCGAACCTACCGGGCCAGCGTCCTCACGATCAAGGAGCCGCGCGTCTTCCCGCAGATCAAGGATGTAAAGGTCGAGGAAGGTGTCGAGGCCGGCGTCTACGACATGAAGGCGTGCAAGCAGATCGAGATTGCCAGTTGCTTCCTCGTGGCTTACACGCAGGGAACGCCGTCGAGTTCCGGCATGGGCGGAGTCGTCGCCTTCGAGGGTGACCGTCGCGTGCTCGACCGCACCGAGGATCGGAAGAAACGGCTCACGATCCGCGTTCCAGCCTTCGTCCGCCTGCCCAACAGGACCCGCGAGTACATCACCGAGGACGCAGACTTTGAAGAGACTGTGGCCGCAGCGCTCGCGATGCAACGCCGGTACTGCAACAGCCAGACTCAGCAGGCGCAGAACTACTGGGACCAGGGCGATGAGGAGCGGAAGAACATCACCGTGGTGCACAGGGTCTGGCATCAGTTTGAAATGGACATGGGCTGGCGGCAGACCGTGGCGCCGTGGGTCACGCTCCAGAATGAGGCGCAGGAACTGTGCGCCGGCTGCGGAGAGCCCAAGAAGCGCGTCGACGCATTCTTCTGCCACAAGTGTCAGCGCGTGTACAACCCACTCGCTGCCTACATGGCCAGGGAAATCCAGGTCACGCACCCAGCGATGGACCGCATCGAGGATGCCGACTGGCCGAAGGTCAGGAAAGAAGAGGAGCGCCGGAAGGCACTTCGCACAGGGCTGTAATCGGAGGTTGCCATCAACACGCTACTCGATGTGAAGGCTCGCGTGCGGTCGCTCATTGGCGACCCAGACGCCGATTTTGCGACCGACGCCTATTTACTGCCTCTCATCAATCAGGCACTGGACCGGGCCGTGAACTATTTGGAAGGCACGTGCTCTCCCTTCATCACACAGCTCCAGGTGGCGACCAACATCCCGCTCGGGACTTCCGACCTCACCGAACAGCAGAAGCCAGGCCAGCCTTTCTATGGCTTGGTGAATCCTCTGGACCTTGAGGTGAAGCAGACCGGACTGCCGGAGTTGAACTACGTCATGGGCAGGCGATACGACATTCTGCCCAACAGCACAAACTACGCTCCGGGCAATCCGGCGATGAACTTCTGGGGAAAATTTGGGTGGGAGTGGAGGAGTTACGTGATCTACATAACTCCTCTCGCCTTCCCGTTCGACATCCGAATCCGCGGCGAATTTCGGCCACCGGCACTCGTCAAGGATTCGGACATCATCACCATCCATCCGCAGATGGTGGCGGCGCTCTCGTTCATGACGGCCGCACTGATCGGCGGAGAGCGGATCAACGCGAGCTACGTGCAGAACTACGGACAGCAGGCGACCGAGACGTTGGACGACATTTCGGCAACACTCGTGCGCCAGCAGCAAGGCACTTCCAGCAGAGTAGGACGAATGGGACGCGGCAACCGTGGTGGGCGTCGCGGGCAGTGGTAAACCAAAAACCAAATCAAGGAGAAGACTCTCATGGGAATCAAGTTTCAGGTTCTGAAATACGTCCCGAGCATTGGCGCTCCGGATGCGGTTCTACTCAACTCGGTGATGAGCGGCAACTATGTCCCCGGGCAGGGCGGAACGACTGTCGATCTCAACCCAGGCACGTTCTCTGACCCCAACAGTGTTGGCGTTCTCGGCGAGCCGCTGAATCAGCCGACCACGCCTCCGTCAATCGAATCGTGTCAGTTGGCGGCCGGCGTGTACGCGCAACTCACGCCGGGTGCGACACTGGCGACGAACAAGATCAGCCTGTGGACCAACAACAATGCGGAACTGGGGAATACGGCCTATCCGGCGGGCACGCTTGTGGTGAAACTGCCACTCAGGTAGGGGTGAGTTACGGCCAACTTTTTGGGGTCCGCGACCGTAATAAGTCGCATGTTAGGCATGGTCGATCAGGATGACAGTAGCAACCTCCCTAGTGGTCTGTCTGCCCAGGTCCGCAACTGCTGCTTTGACTCTATGACTTCTGTTCGCACCCGCGACGGGATCAATACCACGATGCAGGGCGAGCATGAAAGCCCGATCACGGGCCTGATCGGGACGCTCTACACGCCGGAAACCGCTGCGCAGAACTTCCTCCAGGTGCCCACCATCTTCGACATGACCGGCGCTCTTCAGTACGAGAGCCCAGTCGGCTCGGGCGAGATGGTTCCCTTCCCGCTAAATTCCACGTTCACGCCTCCAGCGAACGCCCACATGATCTCCGTGCAGACGGGGAACAAAATCTTTGCGGCGTTCTCCGATCTCAACGTGCCGCTGTCAAGCATGGCGGTGATCGATCCCCTAACAAAAGCCGTGTGGCCCTATGGCCTAAAGCCTTTCGGATGGGTTTGGACGGCCAACACCCCGGTTCTCGCGGGAGAGGTGTGCACGCCCACAGCGCCGAGCGGAAACGGCCATACCTACCTCTGCACGCAGGCTGGAGTCACGGGGAACAACGAGCCGCTGCCTTGGCCGACCGCCGAAGAGGCGATCGTCAATGACGGGTCCGCAAAGTGGAAAGAGTACACGGCGGTCATGGCGAACCGGCTTTCCCCGCCTCCCGTGCCAGTGCTTGCGCTGGCCGGCGGTGGGACCATCGCAGCGACCCAGGACGTGTACGTCGTCATCACGCTGGTCAACACGATGGGCGAAAGCCTTCCCTCGACGCCGACGTTCATCGAAACTCTGGCGGCTTCCACAACGGTCAACGTGCCATTGCCAACGCTGACTCTCGGCTCTTTGCCTGGCTGGATGCAGGAACTCGGGGCCAGTTACATCCCGACCGGCTGCAACATCTATGCGGCCATTGTGGCTCACGGGTCATCGGCACCGCCACTGTCGACCTACCAAAAGGTCAACGTCGGCGTTCAGGCTCTTGGCTCGACTTACGGGATCACCGCCGCGGGAGCAGGCGTCGCCCCGCCATCGCTCTGCACTGCCCGCGTGGTTCCCGGCCAACTCCCCACGCCAGATGCGCAGGTTCAGATTCAGAGGATTCCGGTCGGCTCGACGGTTGCTCCGCCGAATGCTCCAGGGCTGGCACTTGCGGCCGGAATAGTCGCCATCCACCGCACCTTTTACGTGGCCCTAACGCTCGTCAATGCGGCTGGAGAAACAACTCCGGGGGCCATGGCCAACATCACCACGACTGGCAACAATCAAGGTGCGCAGGTATTTCTCGCAAGCAACTACGGCCCGACCGTCACAGGAGTAAATATCTACGCGACAGATGTGGCCGAAGGCAGCGCTCCGCCTCTGGTTAGCTCTCTAAACTTTCAAGGAACCTTCGCTCTCGGATCGTCTCCGATCATTACCGGAGCTGGCGGAGGGGCAAATCCGCCATCTGCCAATACGGCCACTCTTCCAGGAGGACTCTTCCCTGCCGGCCGTGACATCTACGTCGCACAGACTTACAAAAACAGCGCGGGCGAGACTACTCTCGGGCCGCTCAATTCAATCATCAATTCCAACGGCGACGATGCCGTGCTCGTCACAATCGCCGTGCCCCAGGACGAGAACAACAACGACCTCTACACCATCGCCTCAGTGGGCATCTACGAAGCGGACGTGCCCACTGGAGATCCTGCGCCTCCATCGACAGCCTTCTCCCTCGTCGGCTACTACCAGAACACGAATCAGCCGTTCATTCTTGAAACGGCCGCGGGCGCCAACCCTCCCATCGTGAATGGGACTGGACCGGGCGGGGCTATCGTGGCCGACACGGCGACTGGCGGGATCAACGGAACGCAGGGCTATCGTTACGCGGCCATCATGTACATGAACCAGAACTACACGGTCTCAGGGTTCACGGCCGCTTCGGTGATCCAGTACGACGTGGATGAGGATGGTTGGGAACTCGGAATCTTCAAGGTCGCAACTGGACCTGCGTATGTGCTCGGACGTGCAGTTGCGTTCAGCGTGGCTGATGGATCGAATGCTGGCCCGTTCTGGTGGATCGGCAATGTCAACCTACAGATCCCATCACAGAATTTCGTTTACCCCCAGACCTTTCTTTCGGACACGGTAAACCAGAGCTCGACGTTCTTTCTCGACAACGTAACGACCAACGGGACTTTCAACTTTACCGACGAGTATCTGACCAGTTCGAACAACGTCACCGACAGGCTTGATGTGATCTGGCCGAATCAGGCGGTCCACTGCACCTACTGCCCGAGTGTCGATCGCATCTTCCAGGCTGGAGTTCCAGGCTACTACTCCGGCTGGTGGGTATCGCTCGCCGGCGATCCCGAGTCCTACTATTCGGACCTGAGTTACATCTCGGTTGGATCAGACGATGGCGAGCGCGCGTGGGGAACGATTGAGTATCGCGGCACGGTCTACGGACTCCGCGATAGGTCTGGGTACACCTTCACGGCGAATCCCAATAACCCGCAGACCTGGACAGCAACAAAACGGTGGAGCGAGCGCGGCCCGTGCGGTCCAAGAGCGTTCGATGCCTGCGGCGACTTCCTGATCTTCGTTCACAGGAGC